>Ga0315282_10004744_pt1 | contig 23547 bp, 21 predicted proteins | sample YL17G07_20_MG_FD_203693 | JGI IMG/M metagenome (GOLD analysis project Ga0315282, IMG submission 203693) | Sediment microbial communities from Yellowstone Lake, YNP, Wyoming, USA - YL17G07_20 | ecosystem: Environmental > Aquatic > Freshwater > Lake > Sediment | place: USA: Wyoming | collected... | reverse complement strand
CCTATTCTTGTAGCCTTAATAAGATCTGCTATCTCAAGACAGAGAGAGTACTTAGCTGATGCTTCTGGCTCAATGACTATTAGGGATCCAGAGGCACTAGCTAGTGCATTGGAAAAATTACTCTATTTCCAGAAGAAAATGATTAATGCAAGTGATGCTACAGCCCATCTTTTCATTGCAAATCCCTTTGGCCAAGATAGGACTTCAGTTACAAGCCTATTTGCTACCCATCCACCGCTAGAAGATAGGATAAGGAGACTGAGAAGCCTCGTTGTATAATGAAGATAGCTATTATCTCTGATATCCATGGAAATTTGGAGGCTTTTAGTACTGTATTAGAATATCTAGGTAAGAATATAGATGAAGTCATCTGCCTTGGAGACATAGTAGGATATGGGCCTAGCCCAAAAGAGTGCTGTGATATTATTAGAGAGAGAAAAATTTATTCTCTCTGTGGAAATCATGATGCAGCTTGTTTTGAAGATGAACTCATAAATTATTTTAACCCCTATGCAAAAAAAGCTATTATATGGACAAGGCTTCAGCTTACTAATGAATATATCTCTTTCTTAAAGGAGCTTCCATTTGAAGACGTCATACATAACTTTAGGATTGTCCACGGTGCTCCTGGAAATCCATTTGAATATATAATGACTCCCTCTGATGCAAGAGAATCATTTGTCTCTTTTGGAGAAGACCTATGTTTTGTAGGACATTCTCATATTATGGAGTACTATGAGCAAAAAAAAGAACACTCTTTGGTAAGACAGCTTCCATTAAAGAATCAGCAGGAAATCAATATAGAAGACGACAAGAGATACATAATAAATATAGGGAGCGTAGGACAACCAAGAGATGGAGACCCAAGAGCAGGATATGTGATATACGATACAGATGAAAAGGTTATAAAAGCTTACAGGGTAGAATACAGAATTGATATAGTGCAGAAGAAGATGCAATTGAAAGGACTCCCACCTATCCTATGGGAGAGGCTAGAAGTAGGAAGATGAAAGTAACTCTCTAAGCTCCTTATTGGAGAGCTCTGTAATCCAGTGTTCTCCTACAGAGACTGTTAAATCAGCAAGTTCCTTTTTTCTCTTTATCATTTCATCAATTTTTTCTTCGAATGTTCCTATAGTAATCAATCTATGGACTGTTACATTTCTAGTTTGACCTATCCTATAGGTTCTGTCTGTCGCCTGTTCTTCTACTGCGGGATTCCACCAGAGATCGTAATGAATCACGTTGGTAGCGGATGTTAGATTCAGACCTACCCCTCCTGCCTTTAAAGATATTATCATCAGCTTCTTAGAATCGTTCTCTTGGAACTCCATTATTATTTTGTCCCTCTTTGTCCTAGGAAGTTCCCCATGGAAGAAGAGGGCTTCTTCACCAAGTTCATTCTTGATTATGTCGAGGAGGATCTCTCCCATCTCCTTATATTGGGTAAATATTAATGCCTTCTCATTTATATCTAATGTTTTCTCTAAAATTTCTATAGTCTTTTCTGCCTTTCCTGAAAGTTCCTTAGTGGGATTTCCTCTTTTTAGGTAATGGACAGGATGATTGCATATCTGTTTTAGAGATGTTATGAGTTTAAATATCAGACCTTTTCTCTCAATCCCTTCTTTTTCTTCGATCTCTTTTAAGCCCCTCTCTACTACTTCCTGATAGAGAGCTGTCTGTTCTTTGGCAAGATAACAGTATTCATCAAAAATAATTTTTTCAGGAAGGTCATTTATAATAGTTTTGTCTATCTTAAGTCTTCTTAAAAGAAAAGGTGCGGTAATTTTCTTTAATTTCTCAATCTGATTTTTATCCCTGTACCTCTCTATAGGGATAGCATAGTCTCTTGTAAATTTAGAGAGATTCCATAAATATCCTCGAATTGTAAAATCAAATATACTCCAGAGTTCTGTAAGCCTATTCTCTACAGGAGTCCCACTCATAGCGATATATGAAGAGGCATTTAGAGATTTTACCGCTTTCGTTTGTTCTGTGCTGGGATTTTTTATATTCTGAGCCTCATCAATTATAAGGAGCTCCCATTTGATATCTTTAAATTTCTCAAGGTCCCTTCTCAGGATTCCATACGTAGTAATTACAACATCTTTATTTTTCAGTATAAGTCTTCTTTCAGATCCATAGTATATAGAGACATTTAGGGTTGGTGCAAATTTCTGACACTCCTTCTGCCAGTTCCCTACAAGTGTTGTAGGACAAACTACAAGAACAGGGTTCTTTAGTCTCTTTTCCTCTTTCAATTTTAGTATGAAGGAAATCACCTGAATAGTTTTACCCAGTCCCATATCATCAGCAATGCATAAACCGAATCCCTTTCTAAAATTAGAATAGAGCCATTTAAACCCCCTCTCCTGATAAGGTCTAAGTTTTCCATTCAAATCTCGAGGAAGATCTATGTCTTCTACTTTTAGTATGTTCTCCAGAAGCTTTTGTAGTTCTTTCTCAGAGCTAATAGGTATCCCTTTGTATTCATCAATAAGGAGGGTATGAATTATTTCCATCGATGATAATTTAGGGGTAGGTTTATTGACTTTATCTAATAGATTCTTCATCTCTTCAGGATTGAGAAGAATATACTGTTCTTTAAACTTCACAATGCCTTTGGCAGATTTTGCAAGTTTTAAAAACTCTTCTTTAGATATAGTTGTATCTCCTATAGCAATCTCCCAAGAAAAGTTGAGAATCTCATCTAGAGAGAGATACGATACTGCTCTAGAACTATCTTTTATCTTTGCTTTTAGAGAAATTTGAGGGATAAGAATCTTTGCAAGTTCTCTAGGGATAGAAATTCTAATTCCAAGAAGATTTAAGACCATTGATGTACTTGTTATAAAGCTTGCCATTTCTAGCGGAGTAATATAACCCTTTTTCTTTCCTCTACTGTTTAGGATATCCCTTAAAGAAGGCGTATATTCACTAGCGATACTTATCTGTCTCGATATATCGGTCCTTACTACATCCACAGGATAGGAAAATATTTCTTTCTTAGAGGAGAAAATCTCTCCAATGGGGACAAGAGGAGCTAGTGGATCTTTTTTATTTTCAACCTCAATATTTAGCTCAAATTTACCCTCTGAGGGGATTTCAATTTTTATCACGGGGGAGATATCTTTTTTCCTTATAGATAATCTATCTAGCCAGTTAGAAATAGCTCTTGCTGTCTGTTTTTCTTCAAATCTTCTTACTATATAACGACTGCCAGTAAAAAATGTCTTACAGATTCTTATCCCATCCTCACTGAAACAATCTAATTTACTAATATCTGTGAATTCTCGTATTATATGGGTAATAATTAAAGAGATAAAGTCATTGATGCCATCCTTTGAAAAAATAGAGTTATCCTGTGTTCTAAATCCAAAATTCAAGGACATAATAGATTTTAGATATTCCATAAGGGGTTTTGTCTTTTCATCTCCAATTATAGGGGTATATCTTATGTAAAAAGACATATCACTTTCTGTTACTACTTCAGGGATAAAATTCCCACTTTTTATTAAAGCTAAGGCGAAAGAGTGAGCAATACTCAAGAATCTAAAAGAAGGTGAACTCTTATCAATAGTTTCAAGGGGAAGCTTCAAAAAGAGATTAAATACTTCATCTGACGGAGCTTTTATTCCCTTTTTACTTACAAAACCTAAATTCGTTGATATAATAGGTATCTTTATAGAATAGGACTTACCCCCAGGGATATAAGACTTTTCTATGATTTTTCTATATAATTCTATAGAAGATTTGCTAGAGGTGATAAAGAAGTCAAAATCTATGAGATTTTTAAATACACAGTAAAAATCAAGTTCTCTAATAGAGCTATCATAATCTTCCATAATATCCATCGTTTCTATATTCTTTATAACCCTTTTATAGACATTTAGAAGTATCTTTTTAAAGTCACCATGAGGATAAAATAGGGGAGATTCAGGAAGAAGTGAAAATAGAGAGTCAACGTCTAGAGATTCAAAGGAAAAGTCAGGCTCAAAGGAAGGCTCAGTTCGGGTTGGAGTTTCAATTTTAACCTGGTTTAATGGAATAAATAATTTTTTTTCATTCATCTCTTGTATTTTTTCTTCTGTAGAGAGCCCTGCTGCTTCTACTAGCTCTTCTGTGGAGACCCCTCTAAGATTAAATATAAGAAAGGGGTTTTTATCTATCTCATTTGCAAGGATATAATAGACTGCAGCAAGATGTTTACAAGGGTTAGCCCAATCAGGACAAGAACAGTCCGCAGATATATCATCCCAGCTCTGAGGAAGGATAAATAGCTTCTCCATTTCAAGTATGGAAAGGAGAGACTCAGGAAGTTTTCCAAGACTCAATTCGGATGCTATAGCTGGATTAGAAGCGATAATTTCCTTTATTTTCGCAATTTCTTTGGGGCTAAATTTTTTAAGATTAATCTTTACATTATATGGTCTTGGTCGAGAGCCCTGGACCTTTGCAAGAACTTGTCCATTTTCTATGTCTATATCCAGAACATTTCCATTTCTTGCATAAGTCCTACCTCTAGGGAGACGATTGGTATTATAGTCAATTCTCTCCATAGCTTCGACCCATATATTACCCCACCATGTTTTACCAAAAGTTCTTCTTACAGCCATCTCTATTTATATTTTCTCATATCTTCTAATTTTTGAAAAGACGATACGCCCCCATTCCCTTGCATATTCTCTTTTATTCCTGTATAATCTTTAGAAGTTAAATATTGTATAAGAAATCTTAGACCACGAAGGTCAAAAATTCCAGATGAACTGGGAAGACTTTTGTGGTCTTTATTTTTGGAGGTGATATTGTGCATATACCTGATGGGTATTTAGGACCTCAGACTTATGGAATAATGCTTGGTATAATGGTACCTTTATGGGTTAAGGTATCAAGGGTCTTGAATAAGACTTTGAAGATGTCTCAGGTACCATTAATTGCGCTTGGAGCCGCATTCTCTTTTGTCATTATGATGTTTAATGTACCTATTCCAGGAGGTACTACAGGACATGCTGTTGGTGGGGTTTTGCTTGCAATCCTCATTGGCCCATGGGCTACTCTCCTCGTTATTACAATCGTATTAGTAATTCAGGCTATTATATTTGGTGATGGGGGTATCACTGCTATTGGTGCAAATTGCTTTAATATGGCTTTTATCTTGCCATTTGTAGGATATTATGTATATAAACTGATAAGCAGAAATAGTCCTTTAAATTCTAAAAGAAGGATAATAGCGGCAGGGATAGGAGGATATATCGGCTTGAATGTGGCAGCACTGTTTGCAGGTATAGAACTTGGGCTTCAACCTCTTATAAGTCACTCATCAAAGGGAGTCCCTCTATACTCTCCTTATCCCTTATCTATTACAGTACCTGCTATGCTTGGAGAACACCTTCTATTATTTGGTTGGATAGAGGCTATAGTGACGATGGCTGCCTTTGCCTATCTATTAAGGGCAAATCTTATAAAGGAGTGGGAATATGCGTAGACTTTGGAAAGTTATAATCTTACTCATTATCCTTTCCCCTTTAGGTATTATTATCCCTTACTTTCTAAGAGCTGGATCAGCTTGGGGTGAGTGGGGTCCAGAGAAGGTAAAGGAGCTCATTGGATATATACCAACCGGGCTAGAAAAATTATCCTCATTAGGAAGACCTCTACTGCCAGATTATAATTTTAAAGGATGGGAAGAAAAGCCTCTCATCCACCAGAGCTTCAGTTATATAGTTTCAGGATTTATTGGAGTGAGTATAGTTGTAGGTATTACTTTTCTCATTGGTAAGGTATTCTCAAGGAGATAGGGCTTGGCTAATAATTCATTAGATAAGACATTAAAAGAAATTGCCTCCTTTTTGAAGGAGGCATTTATTGTTGAATCTATCCCAGAGTCCATTATTTCAAGACTGGATGAGCGTATAAAACTTATAGTCTTAATCGTTTTTCTCGTCAGTATAAGTCTTATGACAAATGTATATTCTCTTTTAATACTTTATATATTTAGTATATTCCTGGCTTATTCTTCTAAGATAAATTTGGTCTTATTCTTTAAAAAGACCTGGCTATTTATTCCTCTTTTTACGTTAGTTATTGGTATCCCATCTCTATTTATAGTACCAGGAAAACTTGAATTTGGCTTTACTATAGATGGCGTGATTGTTATGCTGCGTTTAGTTTTAAGGGTAGTTACCTCTATCTCTTATGTAGCTCTTGTTATTCTTACTACAAGATGGATGAGGCTTATCTCTTCCTTAAGATATGTAGGTGTCCCTAATATATTTGTAAGCATAGCCAGTATGAGCTATAGATATATTTTTCTTCTCTTAGAGACTGCGGAAAATCTATATATAGCAAAAAAGATGAGGACTATAAAGATAAATACCAAAAGAGACCAGCAGTGGATAGGTTCAACGGTTGGAATATTGGCTATAAAAACTCAACAACTCAGTAAAGAGGTTTATCAGGGGATGGTGTCTAGGGGCTTTAATAAAGACATCGTATTCTTAAGTCCAAACAAGATTTGTTTTTCTGATGTTTTAGCTTTAGTACTAACATTAGTATTGAATCTGGTTATTCTATATTTAGAAAGGAGATGAAGATGGAGCATTTAGAAAGGTTTGAAAATCTAAAAGATATAATTTCAGGGTATAAGAGGCTTGCGGTTGCCTTTTCTGGAGGAGTAGATAGTACTTTTTTGTTAAAAGTAGCTCACATAGTGCTGGAGGATAATGTCATTGCTGTTACGGTGATTGGACAGACCTACCCAAAACAGGAGATAGAGGAAGCAAAGAGTCTAGCAGAGATGATAGGGGTAAGACAAGAGATACAATATGTTGATATCTTTGAGGATGAGAAGATAGTAAGCAATCCTCCAGATAGATGCTACTATTGTAAGATGAAAGAGTTCTCTATTATAAAAGATGTAGCCCAAAAATACGGAATATATACTGTAGTTGATGGTTCTAATGCTGATGATGTTACTGATTATAGACCTGGGCTAAGAGCGTTAAAGGAGCTTGGGGTAGTAAGTCCATTAAGGGAAGCTGGTCTTACAAAGTTAGAGATAAGGGCTTTATCAAGAGAATTGGGGCTTCCTACCTGGGATAAACCTGCCCTAGCTTGTCTGGCTAGTAGAGTGCCATATGGAGAAAGACTTACTCAAGATATATTATCAAAGGTAGATATGGGAGAAGTCTTTTTAAGAAATTTAGGATTTAAACAGGTAAGATTAAGACACTTTGGAAATCTTGCCAAGCTAGAGGTTTTACCTGAGGATATGGAGGAATTACTGAAATCTAGAGATAATGTTGTAAAATATTTAAAGGAGATGGGCTATTCTTATATTACTATGGATTTAGAAGGCTATAAAACTGGAAGTATGAATAGAGAGATAGAGAAAGGAGTTTTATGAATACAGAAGCACTTAGAGAGTTATTGCTAAATTTGAAAGAAGGGAATATAGATATAGATGAAGCACTAGAAAGACTTAAAATCTTTCCTTACGAAGACTTAGGGTATGCCCGTCTTGATCACCATAGGGCTTTGAGGAAAGGCTTCCCTGAGGTGGTTTTCTGTCAGGGTAAGACTGTAGAGCAATCTGTAGAGATTATTAAGAGATTAGTATCTAGAAATTTTCACGTTCTTGCCACAAGAGCATCAGAGGAGGTATTTGAAAAGGTAGTCTCAGATATCCCTGAAGCTAGATACAACGAACTAGCAAGAACTATTACTATATCAAAATCTCCCATAAAGTTTATAGGACATATAATAGTTATAAGTGCAGGTACTGCTGACCTCCCGATAGCAGAAGAAGCAGTAGAGACAGCATTAATTATGGGCAATTATGTAGAGAGACTCTATGATGTAGGGGTTGCAGGGCTTCACAGGTTGCTAGACAATTTAGAAAGGATAAGGAAAGCGGATGTAATAATTGCAGTAGCTGGAATGGAAGGGGCACTTCCAAGTGTAGTGGCTGGGCTTGTAGATAAACCTGTAATTGGTGTTCCTACAAGTGTAGGATATGGAGCTAATTTTAGAGGTCTTTCTGCACTTCTAACTATGCTTAATAGTTGTACTCCAGGTTTGGCTGTAGTAAATATAGACAATGGATTTGGAGCAGGATATCTTGCAAGTATGATAAATCACATAAGAGGAGAATAGAAATGAAGTTGATATTTCTTGATTGTTTTAATGGAATAAGTGGAGATATGTTCCTTGGAGCCCTTTTTGATATAGGACTTGATAGGACACTCTGGGAGAAAGAACTAGAAAAACTGAATCTCAAGGGTTATAGAGTAGAGATTTCAAAAGTAAAAAAGGGTATTTTGATAGGGACAAATGTTGATGTAATTGTAGAAGACAAAGTTACACATAGGCATGCAAAAGAGATATTAGGCATAGTAGAAAACAGTAATCTGGATAAAAAAATAAAAGAGAAAAGTCTTAGTATTCTCTATAGAATTGCTCAGGCAGAGGCTAATATCCATGGAGAAAGTATAGAAAAAGTGCACCTCCATGAATTAGCAGGAATAGATACCATTATAGATGTAGTAGGAAGTGTTGTAGGATTAGAACTGCTTGGTATAGAAAGAGTCTATAGTTCCCCTTTACCTCTAGGAGAAGGTTTTATAGAGACAGCCCATGGAAGACTTCCTGTACCTGCACCTGCTACAGTAGAATTATTAAAAGGTGCCCCTGTATATTCTAATGGTATAAAGGGAGAACTTGTTACACCGACAGGGGCAGGTATTATTTCTACTCTTGCTTATAAATTTGGAGAGATGCCTCCTATTACTATAGAAAAGATAGGATATGGTGCTGGTAAGAAGGAATTTCCTATCCCAAATATGGTAAGAGTACTCTTAGGAGAACTCTATTATGAGAAGATTAAAGAGACTAACACAATAATAGAGACAAATATAGATGATATGAATCCACAAGTATATGAGCATTTAATAAATAAACTCTTTGAGATTGGAGCATTAGATGTATTCCTTACACCTATATATATGAAAAAGACAAGACCAGCGACAAAACTTACTGTAATAGTCCCAGATTACTTAGTAAAGAAGGCAAGTGACATTATTTTCAAAGAAACTACTTCTATTGGAGTAAGGACTTATCAGGTAACAAAAAATATGCTTCCAAGAGAGATCCTAGAGATAGAAACAAGATGGGGTATTGTTCATTTAAAGGTCTCTTATATAGATGGAGAGAGGAAGATTACCCCTGAATATGAAGACTGTAAGATGATTGCAGAAAAGATGGACATACCTTTACAATATGTAATAAAGGAGGTCGAAGTTTTAGCTATTGAAAGATTTAAACCCAATTTTTAAGCTAGAAGATGTAAGTTTTTCGTATCTAGACCATAAAATTGCACTCTCCTCTATAAATTTAGAAATTTATAGAGGAGAAAGTGTAGTTATTCTAGGTCCAAATGGATCTGGTAAAACTACTCTTTTAAAGATTTTAGATGGCGTCATTTTCCCTACTAAAGGGACGATTCTAGCCTTTGGAGAAAGGTTAGATTCTAAAAAACTGGACAATCCTGATTTTAATAGATTCTTCAGAAAAAATGCAGTTTTACTGTTTCAAGATGTAAATGCTCAGCTTTTCTCCCCCACTGTTGAGGATGAGATTGCCTTTGGGTTGATTCAACTTGATTATAATGGGGATGAAATTAAAGAAAAGATAGATCGTATAACAACTCTCTTTCGTATCTCAGGACTAAGAGACCTTTCTCCATATCAGTTAAGTGGAGGAGAAAAGAAAAAGGTAGCGGTGGCATCTATCCTTGTGATAGAGCCTGAGGTTATCCTCCTTGATGAGCCTACAGACGGATTGGACCCTAGAAGTGCTAGGGAGATTATAAAGATTCTAAAAGACCTTCATAGAGACGGAAAGACATTAATTATTGCTACTCATAGCCTGGATATGGTCTCTGAAATTTCAGATAGGATCTATGTCTTAGGCGAGAATAAGAGTATTCTAAAGACAGGAACTTACAAAAGTATCTTCTCTGATGGGAAATTACTAGAAGAGGCAAACCTAGTGTAGGAAGGGTATGTAATCATTTTGCCTAATTTGTTATTTTGTGCAACCACAACAGATAAAATTTTGATTACGGATCAGAGCCAATTATACTGAAGAAGTTCAGATACATGCGATACATATGCTAAAATCTCTTATAGAAAGATGGAGAAAGAAGGGAGTGGTGTTTTAGAGGAAGAAGAATAAAGCAATCATAAAGTTTTGGGAGGCAATTCAGTCAAGTTAACCTGACAAGGTAGTTTTTAGATAGCAGTCTTAAGTAAGTGTACCTTGAAAGTTTAATAGAGAGGTTAAAACAGTGGGAGTGAAGTGTGAGATTGCTATCTAAAAAGTTAAGTCTAGAAAAGATGTGAGAGTTTCCGAAAATCTTAATGACTGAAAAGGAGGTATAAGGAATATGAAGCAGAGATTAATTTGGTTTTTGGTGAGTTTGTTGATCTTTTCAAGCCTTTCTATTGCAGGAGCATATGGTGCTACTCTTGGCACTGGATGGGGCTGGACTCTTCCTGGGCACTATAATCCCTATGTGCCAGGGTATATAGGCTTTGGTGGCCTTATAGAAGAGCCTTTAGCTTATTATATTAGAGTGAGTGACAATTTCCTGCCTAGACTTGCAGTGAAATGGGAAGAAACTCCAAGTAAGGTCACAGTACATCTAAGACAGAATGTTTTTTGGCATGATGGAGAACCATTTACAAGTAAAGATGTAGTTACATCATTTCTTATTGGAAGATTGTTTGGCTGGGATGTGTGGAGGTATTTGAAAGACATTAAGGCACAAGATAATTATACAGTAGTTTTTTTATTAGATCCTAAGCAGCCAAATATCTTTGTTACCCGATGGATACTCACTGTCCGTCCTCAACCTGATCATGTATGGGGTAATTTACTTCCTACTAACATAAAGACTCTCATAACTAAAAATGATGAAAAGCAACTAGGAGAGATCCGTACTAAAATTATGGCTTATAGACCAGAGAAGCCTGTGGGAACTGGACCTTTTATGCTTAAGTCTATAACTACTGGTGAAGCTCTGTTAGATAAATTTCCTAAATACTGGCAAGCAAGTCAGATAAGTATTGATAGCGTAAGGGTATATAGACATTTGGCAGCTGAGGCATCTTGGGCATCAATGTTTGCCGGAGAGATAGATTACGAATGGCCAGGGTCTCCTCCTACAATTCAAGAGGAGTGGCTCAAACGCTCTGGGAATAAGATGGTGCTTCCTTCTGATGTATCTTTTTATGGGCTCTATTTTAACTGTGATAGATATCCTCTCTCTATAAAGGAAGTGAGACAAGCATTAGCTTATGCTATAGATAGGAAAGAGGTTACCCAGGTAGCACTACCTGTAGGTACCCCTGTTGATGTACCAACAGGGATTCTCTTAGAAGTGGTAGATAAATGGTTACCTAAGGATGTCCAGAAGGATTTAAATCCATATAGTTATAATCCGGATAAAGCGGAGTCTATCCTAAAGAGTCTTGGTTTCAAGAAAGATCAAGAAGGCTGGACCACTCCTAAAGGAACAAAATTTGCTTTAGAGATAATTACGCCTGCTGGTTGGGCTGACTGGGCCCGTCAGGCTGAAAATGTAGCTTCTCAGTTAGGAAAAATCGGTATAAAGGTAGATGTAAGAGTAATAGATTAAACTCCATTTTGGGATAGGGAACACAGAGGAGATTTTGACTTGGCTTGTGGTTGGTTTAGCTTCTGGGACTTTCATCCATACTTCGGATTTAATGGCTTCTTTAGGGAATACAATGGATTCTTACCACCAACATATGCAAGACCCACATATAAAGGAGTAGGATTTGGACCAGAGGTAGAAGTTTCAGGAATTGGAAAGGTAAACATACCTGAGACTGTAATAAAACTGCAGACTACTAAAAGCTTTAAAGATCAGCAGAAACTTGTTATAGCATTAGCTAAAGCTTTCAATGAATATCTTCCTGGATTATCAACATTGGAAAAGAGATTACAGCTTTTCTATTCTACTAACCGTATTATAGGATGGCCTCCTAAAGATAATCCCCTCTGGTATAATGCTCCGGGAGATGCACCCTCTGTACTTGCTCTTTTAATTTCAGAGGGATATCTAAAGCCAGCTAAATAGAGAATTAAAATTGTGGTAGGAATCGGAGGAAACCCTCTGATTCCTACCCTTGCTTAAGGGGAAGATATATGTCTTGGATATTGAAGCGAGTTGTAACCTCAGTATTTATGGTCTGGTTAGTTATTACTCTTATATTTTTTCTCATAAGACTAATGCCTGGAAACCCTATGGACTATATGCTTATGCAACTTATAAGTATGCGTTCTATGAGTGTGGAAGAGGCTACTAAACTAGTGCAATCGTATTTTGGATTCAAACCTAAAGAGCCTCTATTAGTTCAATATATAAACTATTTCAAGGGCTTACTCACAGGAAATTTAGGACAGTCTATACTCTTTCCTGGAACACCAGTAGGACGACTCCTAGGGCAATCTGTACCATGGACTGTATTTATAGTAGGAATTTCTCTTATTATTAGTTTTGCTCTAGGAATATATCTAGGAACCTCTATTGCTTATGTAAGGGGCTCAAAATTCGATAATATTCTTTCTCTTTTTGGTTCTATTACTAACTCTATTCCTAACTATATAATAGCCATTCTACTAATTTATGTACTTGGCGGATTATTACATATTTTCCCCATGCGAGGAGCCTATGGAACTGATGTAAATCCTGGTTTTAATTTAAAATTCATACTAGATGTAATGTATCATGGTATACTTCCTATTTCTTCATACGTAATAACATCTTTTGGTGGTTGGATGCTCTCTATGAAGGGAAGTACGACTGGTGTATTAGGAGAGGATTATATAATGGCAGCAAAAGCAAAAGGAATTCCAACCAAGAAGATAAAAAATTCTTATGTAAGAAGAAATGCAATACTTCCACTTTTTACAAACCTAACACTTTCTATTGGGTTTATGTTAGGAGGAGCTTTATTTATAGAGACGATGTTCTCTTATCCTGGGGTCGGATATTACCTTTCTACAAGTGTTTCTGGGAGAGATTATCCTCTCATGCAAGGATGCTTTTTACTAATTACAGTAGCAGTTATTCTAGCAAATCTGATTACTGATTTAACATACAGTAAGTTAGACCCAAGGATTAGGGTTAGGTAATTTTAGGAGGAATTATGGAAGCTCTATTGAAAAGCCTTAGTATAATATACAAGAACAAAACTGCGTTTGTTGGCTTTATAATTCTTTTATCATTTGTATTTATGGCGACAATAGGTCCCATATTAGTTCCTCTAGATACTTCTGCGCATACAGAAGAGATGTTTCAACCACCTTCTATAAGGCATATCCTAGGAGCAGATTATGCAGGAAGAGACATATTCGCTGAAATTATTCACGGTTCTCGCTCAGTATTAATAGTAGGAGTATTGGCTGCCTTAATTTCTGTTAGTATCTCTGTATTAATAGGAATTCCTAGTGGTTTTATGGGAGGGCTCACAGATTGGATATTAATGAGAATTACAGATATATTTCTAACTATTCCAAGCCTTCCTTTATTAGTAGTTTTAGCTGCCTTCATAAGGATAGGAAATCCTCTAATTATGTCCCTTGTGTTAAGCCTTACATCGTGGCCTGGTCTGGCAAGGGCTATCCGTTCTCAGACCCTCTCCTTAAGAGAGAGGGATTTTATAGAGGCTGCAAAGGTAAGTGGCTTAAGTTCTATGTATATAGTATTCTCTGAACTTTTACCTAATATGGCTCCTTATATTGCTATAAGTGCTATTTTTGCAATAACCCAGGCTGTATATGCCCAGGTAGGACTTTTCTTTCTTGGACTTGCCCCATTTACATCTATAAATTGGGGAGTGATGTTAAATTTTGCTGTCTCACAAGCTGGAGCGTTGTACTCTTCAAGAAGTGTAAGCTATTTATTATCTCCTATTGTATGTATAAGCTTATTGCAGATAAGCTCTGTACTGTTTGTTCGAGCCCTTGAAGAGATATTTAATCCAAGATTACAGAAGTGAAGTGGAGAAGGTATGAAAGAAATACTTCTTGATATAAAAGGGTTAACTGTAGAGTATCTTTCTAACAGTAAGATTATAAAAGCTGTAGATAATATGGATTTAGCAGTATATAAAGAGGATGTCATTGGAATCGTAGGGGAAAGTGGATGTGGTAAATCCACTTTAGCAATGTCTATTTTGAACCTTATTCCTTCGCCAGGCTATATAAGAGATGGCTTAATAATATTTGACAGAGGTATAAATATACTAAATCTCAATGAGGAAGAACTTAATAGATTTAGATGGGAAAAAATATCGATGGTATTTCAGGCAGCTCAGAATACCTTAAATCCAGTTGTAAAAATTAATGAACAATTGAACGATATAATTTCAGCTCATCCCAATATTAATACAAGTATAAGAGAAAGGGTAATTGAATTATTCAAGTTAGTAAAGCTTGACCCAGAGAGAGTGTTAAATGTTTATCCACATCAACTTAGCGGCGGAATGAAACAAAGGGTAGCCATAGTAATGGCATTAATCTTAGAGCCCCCCTTATTAATTTTAGATGAACCTACTACTGCCCTTGACGTACTTACCCAAAAACAGATTCTAGAAACATTAAAGGAGCTCCATAAAACGAAAAATATATCCATGATCCTTATAACACATGACCTTTCAATAGTTGCAGAAATAGCAGAAAGAATTGCAATTATGTATGCAGGTAAAATAGTAGAATTAGCATCTATAGATGAAATATTTTATAATTCTAAACATCCTTATACGAAAGGATTACTAAAAGCAGCTCCTTCAATAGTAGGGGATATAGAAAGTCTTGTATCTATCCCTGGCTCTCCTCCTGACCTTTCAAGTCTTCCAAAAGGTTGTAGATTTAATGATAGATGTCCATTTGTTAAGGATATCTGTAAAGAAACAGAGCAGCCACTTTTGACAGAAGTTCTACCTGATCATCTAGTAGCTTGTCATAGGTGGAGGGAAATAAATGGATAATAATATCTTGATGAGAATAGACAACCTCAATAAAGATTTCTCTTCTAGAGAAAGTATCTTAGGAAAAGAAATACAGATCCATGCGGTAAGTAATCTGAGTTTCGACATTTATGAGGGAGAAGTTTTAGCCATAGTTGGCGAAAGTGGATGTGGGAAAACTACTTTGGGGAAAATTTTAGTGGAACTTCTAGAGCCTACTAGGGGAGATATTTACTATAGGGGTAAAAAATTAAGAGAGATGAGTAAGAAGGAATTTAGGACTTACAGGCGTGAAGTACAAATTGTCCATCAAGACCCGTATGCAGCATTGAATCCTGTAAAGACAGTTTATCAAACTCTTAGTAGTGTGATCATAGCTAATGGAATTGCCAGACGCAGTAATGAGGTAAGAGAGAAAATAGATGAACTACTTACCATCGTTGGACTTACTCCTCCAGGAGAATTTATCAATAAATATCCTCACCAATTAAGCGGAGGACAGAGGCAGAGGATAGTAATAGCTAGAGCAATAGCTCCAAATCCTAAACTAATAGTTGCAGATGAAGCAGTATCGATGATAGATGTATCTCTTAGAATAGGAATATTAAACCTCCTTCTTAAACTAAAAGAAGAGTTGAATATAGCCTACTTCTTTATTACTCACGATTTTGGTGTTGCAAGGTTCTTTGCTAAAAATAATAGGGTAGGAGTTATGTATCTGGGGAAAATAGTTGAATTTGGAAGTACAGAAGAGGTAATTAGAGATCCACTGCATCCGTATACTAAGGCATTGCTTTCGGCTGTTCCGGTTCCAGATCCTAATCTTACCCGTTCTAGAAAGCTTCTTCCTCTCAAATCCCTAGATATTCCAAATCCAGCAAATATACCTTCTGGATGTAAGTTTAGTGATAGATGCCCTTATTCTATGGATAGATGTTATAGAGAAAGACCTGAACTTATTCAGGTAGATAAGAATAGACTAGTATCCTGTTTTCTTCATATTAAAGGATGCCTCTAATGGAACCTTCCATAGGGCGGATTGCTTTTAATATAGGAGTCTTTCTTATACTACTTTGTATCTTTGTTATGCCTTTCTTAAAAAGAGGATGCCCTGAGTATATTATAAATATTATTGCTTTAGGAATAAGTATTGCTTTCTTGTGTATAGTAATATATATAGTTAGAAAAGAAGTAAAGAAAAATAAACTTTAATTCTAAAGATAAAAAGTGTAATTGTAGATAGATAGGAGTTATGACAGTAAAGACTAACTTTTCAAAAAATGATATGGTTGAAATCCTCTTAAATTATAAATTAGGAGAACTTATAGATTTCGAACCAATTAATAAAGGGACTGTACAAACAAATTTCTTCCTTAAAACAACGAAGGGGGAATTTGTCTTCAGATATTACGAAAATCGTTCAAAGGAATCAGTTTTATTTGAGGTTAATCTAATCAATTGTCTAAAAGATAAAAATTATCCTTGCCCTGCTCCTTTTAGGAATAAGCATGGAATTTTTATTGGTATCCACAATAACAAGCCATATGTTATTTTTGAGTTTATTGAAGGTGAACATATAGAAAATCCAAATGAAGATCAAAAAAGGCAACTTATAAGAAAGGTTGCTGAATTGCAGAACATTACTAAAAATTACAGACCGCTATATAAAAAATTCAGATGGAATTATAGCATTGAGTTATGTAAAAAATTAGCTCAAGAAGAAGCAAAAAGAATAAATACAACAAATTCAAAAAGAAAGTTAAAATGGCTTGAAAACGAATTATCTAACCTGGATCTTCCAAAATCTTTACCAAAGGGTATTTGTCATTGTGACTTTCATTTTTCAAATGTACTGTTTAAAAATGGTAAGTTCAATGCTTTAATAGATTTCGATGATGCCAATTACACTTTTCTAATGTATGATCTTGTCTGTTTGATAGACCCATTTATATCAATTTTTTCTTGGGCTAACTGGAATAAATATAAAATAACCGACAATGTCTTTGACTTTAGGGAAGCCAAAAAAGTGATCTCTGAATATATGAAATACAGACCTCTTAACAATAATGAAAAGAGGCATCTGTTTGATTTATACAAATTAAGTATCCTGATCGATTGCGTTTGGTATTTTGAAAGAGGAGACGCGGAGGATTTCTATGAAAAAAGAAAAATCGATTATCTTAATAATATAGGGAGGGGAAAATTTTATCAAGAACTTTTTTGAATTTAAGAATTTAGAGAAGAGGTTAGCTTTATATTCTATTGAGCATGATTTGGATACCTATTAGGTTGGCCAAATTCTGATGAAGTAAAGCAAATGATTGCAAAAATAGTTAATTTAGACGAAAGTTGCATATTAAGGTTTTTGGAGTATAATTCCTCTTGGGAGGAGGTTTCTTATGAATCAGAAAGAACTTAAGAAATTCTTTAATAATGGAATATTTGAATGGCAGCTTTCAAATAAAGAGTACGAGAAGCTGTGGAAAGAGAGATGCTATAATGAGGAGGAATATTGGGGAGGTTTTTCTAGAGAGCCTTTTGACCCTAAGAGTTATTCTCTTCCTGATTGGGCAATAGGACCATTCATTAAATATGAGAAAAATCCAATATTTGCCCCTTCTAAAGATGGATGGGACCGAGGACATTTCGGTGGTGGTGTACATAATGGTTCTATAATAAAGAAAGATAACAGATTTTACTATATCTATAGAGGAGAACAGGAGCTTCCATTTAAAGATATAGAAGAGTATAAAGGGTGCAAGTTCGACTATATCTGTGATATTGGATTAGCTTTTAGTGATGACGGTATTCATTTTGAAAGGGATATAGATAATAGCCCATTCTTTAGAAGAGGTAAAGACGAAAGGTATAGTTTTGAAGATGTATGCTGTGTAAAATATAAAGATGACTATTATCTATTCTGTAATAGATGGGACTGGTTTAATCCTACAGATCCACATATTTCTGGAGTCTTTCTAGCTATCTCTAAAGACCTTATCCATTGGGAAAAGATTGGACTGGTATTTCCTGAAGCAAAAGTCATACATAGGAATGCAGTAGTCGTCCAAAACCCAGATAATGAGGCGGTAAAAATAGGTGGAAGATTTGTTATGTATCTCAATAATGGCTTAGTGGCCTATTCTGATGATCTTATCCACTGGGAGTCCTATGAGGTCGAGGATCTATGGCCTGGTGGGGAGGGATGTTTTGCCATAACAGATTACTCAGAAGGCCATAAAGATAAAATCGTTCTATTTACTGGAGGACATCATACAGGACATTTCTATGCTATAGGAGAGGTCTTATTCACTAAAGAAAATCCAGAGAAACCTCCTGAATGGTTGCTGAGACCGATACTCTATGCAGAGCCAAAGTATCCTTGGGAGGATGGATCGAGTGCTGAACCTCCCTATAGACCAGTCTCTTACTGGAGAGACACTATATTTCTTACTGGTATGACAAAATATAATGATAAATGGTATATATACTATGGGGGAAGTGAATGCTATACTTGCTTAGCCATTGCCAAAGAAAGGAGGAATAGAAAAGTGATATGAAACTATTTAGATATCCAGGGGATCCAATACTAAGGCCCACCTATAGCTGGGAAGAAGGCGGAGTATTTAATGCGGGAGCGATATATCATAATGGGTTATTTCACCTTTTGTATAGAGCAGTCTATGGAGAGAACCGTTCTAATATAGGATACGCTATAAGTAGAGATGGATTCCATTTCTTCAAGCTTGATAAACCTGTATTTGAGCATACTGGAGATTTTGAGACATTTGGGGCTGAAGATCCAAGGATTACAAAGATAGGTGATACATTCTATATGCTCTATACAGCATACTCAGATAAGGGAACAAGAGTATCTCTTGCAAGCACCAAGAACTTTATAAGTTGGGAAAGATAGGGGGTGGTGTTATCTGATATAGACGATAAGGATGCTGTGCTCTTTCCAGAGAAGATTAACAATAAGTATGTGATGTTACATAGATACCACCTGATATATGGATCGCCTATTCAGATGACCTAATACATTGTGGAGAGCACAAAATAATAATGAGGCCGAGAGGAGATTCTTGGGAAAGTGTCAAAATTGGAGCTGGAGCTCCTCCTATAAAGACAGAAGGAGGTTGGCTTTTATTTTATCATGGGGTAGATGAAGATATGGTGTATAGGCTTGGGGTAGCTCTTCTAGACTTAAAAAATCCATCTATAGTCTTAAAGAGGCAGGAAGAACCTATACTTGAACCAGAGAAGTACTATGAGCTAGAAGGAATAGTCAAAAATGTGGTATTTACCTGTGGAGCTGTAGAGGTGAATAATACCTATTACGTTTATTATGGTGGTGGAGATTATGTAATAGGAGTGGCAACTGTAAAGAAAGAAGATGTGGAAAGATTCATAAAGGGATAGCTAATTTTATGATTACTGGTACTATATTTGATATTCAGAGATTTTCTCTTCATGATGGTCCAGGAATTCGCACTACTGTCTTTTTTAAAGGTTGTCCTTTGAGATGTCTTTGGTGTCATAACCCTGAATCTATAAACCCTGAACTTGAGCTGGCATTTTATATTCATAAGTGTATAGGTTGTAATTCTTGTGTCTCTGTGTGTCCTACAGGGGCACTACAGAATGATAATTTAAAGAGAAAGAAATATAATAAAGAAGTTTGTCGATTTTGCTGGAAGTGTGCAGAAGCCTGTCCAAGTGAAGCACTTAAGGTGCAAGGTAAGAGATATAGAGTAGAGGAGGTCTTAACTGAAGTTCTTAGAGACCTTCCATTCTACAAACAATCTAATGGAGGGATTACACTCTCTGGAGGTGAACCAACATTTCAATTTGACTTCTGTTTAGCTTTATTAGAAGCCTGTAAAGAAAATGATATTCCCACAGCATTAGATACTTCTGGCTTTGTCTTGTGGGAAAGGCTTGAGGAGTTATCGCCTTTTGTAGATATTTTCTTATATGATATTAAACATATGGATTCAAGTGAACATAAAAGGCTTACAGGGGTTCCAAATGAAATAATTCTTGAAAATCTGTTGAGGCTAGACAAAGTTGGAAAGCCGATAGAGATAAGAATTCCTGTTATACCTGGTTATAACGATTCAGAAGAGAATATCACGGCATTATCTACCTTTTTAAAGAGATTTAACTCTGTAAAGAGGGTAAAATTATTACCATATCATAAGTTAGGCTTGAGTAAACCGTGGCTATTTGATAGTAGAAGAGGAATCCTAGATTTAGAGCCACCTAAAAAGGAAAAGATGGAAAGGATTAAAAGAATAATAGCCGATAGTATAGGTGAAGAGAGAGTCTATTAGGAGGTCTAATTATGACAAGATTGACTTATCAAGAAAGAATAGAACTGCTCCGTGCTAAGAAACTGGAACAAACCAGAGAGAAGCAGGAGATTGTTGGATTTATGGATCATGATGATTGGGGTCTTATACTTCCACCACCAGAAGAGAGAGAAATAGTCAAAACAATGAGTTCTTCTGGAATGCCCATCACTGATGTATTATTAAAGAGCTTTAAGCCAATTCCAAATCATCCAAGTGGTGGCTTTTTTGGCCCTAAATCTTGCGGGGAAAACTTTAGAAGACTCCTAGAGGTGCATCCTGTATATATAGACCCTACAAGTTCTCTTGCTGGTGGTTATATGGTTAACTTTATGTCTTATCGAAAGCCACACTGGAATCCGGACCTTGATTATTCTTATCTCCATAAAGAACAAGAACTATACCAACTAGCTCCAGGAATTGGGGCAACCCAACATTTCTGTCAGGATATGGAGATTGGGCTTAAATTGGGTTGGAAAGGTATTCTAGATAAGATTAGATACTATAGAGAGTTAAATGGAGCAGGTTCAACTGAGTTTTACGATGGACTAGAAGATGTAGTAATTGGGATTCAAAACTGGATAAGACGAGCATCTGAAGAGGCATATCGTCTAAGTGAAAGAGAGAAAGATCCAGAGATAAAAAAGAACCTATTAGAAATAGCAAAGATAAACGAAAGATTAGTAAATGACCCACCTAGCACATTCAGGGAGGCTTGCCAGTGGATTCTCTGGTATCTTATAACTGCCCGTATGTACAATGGGAGTGGTTCATTGGGAAGACTTGATGTAATGCTTTATCCATTCTATAAGAAAGACAAAGAAGAAGGAATCTTAATAGATGAAGAAGCTATATTCCATATAGCCTGCTTTTTACTAAGAGATACTGCATATATACAGCTTGGAGGATACGATAGAGATGGAAATGATGTAACAAATCCTGTGTCCTATTTAATTCTTGAATCAGCTCATAGATTAAAAATTCCTGCCAATATAGGTGTCTGTGTTGGGGATAGTATAGATAAGGAATTTTTATATAGGGGTGTAGAAATCCTTCTTAAAGATAAAACTGGAATCCCTAAATTTTTAGGCGCAGACAGTGTAGTAGAAGGTTTTGTTAAGAATGGATACCCTGTTGAACTTGCTAGAGAAAGAGCATATGCAGGATGTCACTGGTATGGTATACCAGGAAGAGAATACACCCTGATGGATTGTGTAAAGATCAACTTTGCCACGATATTTGATGTTGCCCTGAGAGAGATGATGGAAAAATCTGGTAATACCCCTAGCACCAAAGAGTTATGGGAGAGATTTATAAGACATATGAGAATTGCCATAGATACTATTGCTAAGGGACTAGACTTTCATCTAGAACATATGCACAAGGTCTTTCCAGAGTTAGTTCTAGATTTATGCTCTTATGGTCCTATCGAGAAGGGTTTAGATGCATCGCATGGGGGAGTAGAATTTTACAATATGTGTATAGATGGAGCAGGACTAGCTACAGTCGCTGATTCTTTTGGTGCAATAGAACAGAGAATCGAAAGAGAAAGAAAGTTAACTTGGCAGGAATTAATGTATTATTTAGATAATAATTGGGCAGGACTTGATGGAGAAAGGGTTAGATTATTGATGAAAAATACACCTCGATATGGCAGTGGTGGGTCTCTAGCAGATGAGTATGCAATAAGAATATCTAAAACATTTACTGAAATAGTAAAGGAAAAGCCCACCCCTAACGGCTTTAATATGCTTCCTGGATTATTCTCTTGGGCAAATACTATACCTATGGGTAAAAATCTAAGAGCTACTCCTAACGGACGCTATGCAGGAGCTCCTATATCACATGGAGCTAATCCTGACCCAGGCTTTAGAAAAGATGGAGCGGCAACTGCGATGGCTATAGCTATTGCAAATGTGCAGCCTGGCTATGGTAATACCGCCCCTATGCAGATTGAAATTGACCCCTTTATTTCAGATGAGAGAGAGGCTATAGAAAATATAGCTACTCTTATAAAAACTCACTTTGATTTAGGTGGAACTATGGTCAATATAAATGTAATGGATGCAGAAAAGGTTCTAGAGGCACATAAAGACCCAAGCAAATATCCAGATTTAGTAGTAAGAGTTACTGGATTCAGTGCATACTTTAGTAGCCTCTCTCCAGAATTTCGCCAACTAGTAGTAGATAGAATTATTACCAATAAATAGTAGGGGTTCGATATATCGAACCCCTACTAAAAACATCAACAGATGGATTTTTATGAAGTTATTGGAAACTCTACTACTCTCCTTTCTCTAGAAGAAATAGTGCTAGCCTCTATAAGCTCTGTAAGATTTCGCCCATCTTCAATAGTTATATGTGTTGGAGAGCCTTTAATAATTGCATCTAGCCATTGCCTCATTGGGCTAGGGAGAGGTTCTAGAAGTTTAGTAGGAGTTACCCAGCTATCTATTCCATAATCATATAGTTTTGTGCTAATAATATTGATTTTTTGATTTACAGAGTTTACTACAAGCGAACCTTCTGTACCATAGAACTCTACAGGATTACTACCTGTACGATGTACCCAAGATACATCAAGAATACCTAGGGCTTTATTCTTAAACTCCACTAAAGCGACAGAATTGTCATCTACCTCATAATTTCCAAAGAAATTCGTGAGTTTTGCTGTTACACTCTTAGGTCTACCCAAGAACCATAGAGCAAGGTCCAAAGTATGACAGCCTAGGTCTATAAAAGCTCCTCCTCCAGCTCGAACTAGGTCTCGAAACCAATTCCCCGGCTTCCACCAATAATCAAGGGCTGCTGAATGTGCAACACGCAATCTAGCTAGGGTTATATCTCCAATAAGCTTCTCTTCTATAACTTTCTTGGCAAATAGATACTCAGGTCTGCATCTACTAGGAAGAGAGATCATAAATTTGACGCCAGAAGATTTAACTACCTCTACTATCTTATCTGCCTCTTTGACTGTGATTGCTAATGCTTTTTCAGTAAAGACATGTTTTTTGGCTTGACAACTAGCAATAATAACTTCAGGATGCATAGATGTAGGGGTATTCACTACCACAGCATCTACTTCTGGCATGCTTAAAACTTTATCTAAATCTGGTTTAAATAGAACCTTAAATTTA
>Ga0315282_10004743_pt1 | contig 23549 bp, 24 predicted proteins | sample YL17G07_20_MG_FD_203693 | JGI IMG/M metagenome (GOLD analysis project Ga0315282, IMG submission 203693) | Sediment microbial communities from Yellowstone Lake, YNP, Wyoming, USA - YL17G07_20 | ecosystem: Environmental > Aquatic > Freshwater > Lake > Sediment | place: USA: Wyoming | collected... | reverse complement strand
TTTGCTGATAATCCAATGAGAATATTTAAATACAAAGAGGCAAAATCCTCGGAGGTCGATACGACCGAGAATGAGCGAAAATACTATATCCTTACCGTGCCTTTTTATTACTTACCTCTTAGAAATCAATGGTCAATTTATCACGCAAAAGGAGATGCTCCCATCCTGCAATAAAAAGGGCGTACTTAGTACGCCCTTCATTTCTTTTATATCCTAATCTTTTAATACATCTCTCCACCCATACCGCCCATACCGCCGGGCATCTTCGGAGCCTTTTCGTCTTCTGGAATATCAGTGATCATAACAGAGGTCGTCAGCATCAAGGCCGCAACAGAAGAAGCATTCTGGAGGGCATATCTCGTGACCTTTGTGGGATCAATAATGCCTGCCTTCATCATGTCCACGTATTCCTCTTTATCAGCATCAAAGCCATAATTGATCTCCTTGGAGTGCTTTACCTTTTCAACTACCACAGAACCTTCAAGACCTGTATTATTGACTATCTGTTTGATCGGTTCTTCAAGTGCTTTTCTTATAATTTCAACACCAACCTGCTGGTCTCCTTCGAGTTTTAGCCCCTTGAGCGCAGGAAGACATCTCATAAATGCAACACCTCCCCCGGGTACGATACCTTCTTCAACTGCCGCTCTTGTTGCGTTCAGCGCATCTTCAACGCGTGCCTTCTTTTCTTTCATCTCTGTTTCTGTAGCGGCACCAACATTGATGACGGCAACACCGCCAACAAGTTTTGCAAGCCTTTCCTGAAGCTTTTCCCTGTCATAATCTGAGGTTGTCTCTTCTATCTGTGTCTTTAGCTGTTTAACCCTTCCTTGAATCTTCGACGGCTCTCCGGCACCTTCAACAATAGTTGTATTTTCTTTATCTACATTAATTTTCTTCGCCCTTCCGAGGTCAGAAATCTTTACATTCTCAAGCTTTATGCCGAGGTCTTCTGATATCATTGTGCCGCCTGTGAGGACTGCAATGTCCTCGAGCATCGCCTTGCGTCTTTCACCAAAACCCGGTGCCTTTACTGCACTTACCTGAAGCGTTCCACGGAGTTTATTCACCACAAGAGTAGCGAGGGCTTCACCCTCGACTTCTTCTGCAATGATCAAGAGGGGTCTTCCCATCTTCGCAATCTGCTCGAGAATCGGGAGAAGATCTTTCATACTTGAGATCTTCTTCTCATTGATCAGAATATACACATCATCAAGGGTACATTCCATCCTCTCAGGGTCAGTTACGAAATACGGAGATATATAGCCCCTGTCAAACTGCATACCCTCAACAACATCGAGAGTCGTTGCCATGCTCTTTGCTTCTTCAACGGTGATAACTCCGTCTTTGCCCACTTTGTCCATCGCCTCTGCTATGAGCTCCCCAATGGATGGGTCGTTGTTTGCTGAGATTGTGCCTACCTGAGCAATCTCCTTCTTCTCCTGAACAGGTTTGCTCATTTTTTTAAGCTCTTCGATAACTACTTCTACAGTCTTCTCGATCCCCCGCTTAAGGTCCATCGGGTTTGCGCCTGCAGCAACATTTTTAATTCCTTCCCGGTAGATAGCATGTGCAAGGACAGTAGCTGTTGTGGTCCCATCCCCGGCTACATCAGATGTCTTTGATGCAACCTCTCTCACGAGCTGGGCTCCCATATTTTCAAACGGATCTTTGAGCTCTATCTCTTTTGCAACCGTAACCCCGTCTTTTGTTATTGTAGGCGCACCGAATTTCTTGTCGAGTATGACATTCCTTCCTTTCGGGCCAAGTGTAGCCTTTACTGCTTCTGTCAGTAAAGCCACCCCTCTGAGTATCGCGTTTCTTGCTGCTTCATCAAAAATAAGCTGTTTACCCGCCATGTGTAATCCTCCTTGTGTACATAAGATTGTTAGCCTTCAATGATTCCTAAGATATCTTCTTCTCTGATAATGAGGTATTCCTCTTCGTCAATACTGATCTTCGAGCCTGAATACTTTTCAAAAAGTATGGTATCTCCAACCTTAACTTCCATAGGCTGGCGTTTACCATCATCCGTTACCTTGCCAGGACCAACTGCTACTATCGTGCCTTTCTGAGGTTTCTCCTTCGCCGTATCAGGAATAAAGAGCCCTCCTACTGTCTTTTCCTCTTCTGAGGAATACTGAACAAATACTCTGTCTCTAAGCGGTTTAAATTTCATACCCATCGCTCCTTTCTTTAGTATTTTTTAAGATTGTGCGTTTTATTAGCACTCAATACGAGAGAGTGCTAATACTATACTTGCCAAGGCAGAGAGAAGGCAAGGATTTTAAAAGATTAATATTCCCCAAAAAAACTTGATAATTGCTTTTTTCTGCAAATATCTTCTATTTTCAAATTATTTTTCATATTTACCCACTAGTTGCATAAATTTTATTCGTTTGAGAAGGCAGATGTGATGAAAAAGCCCTGCCATCGACACCTTACAGCCCTCTCATGTGGTCTGCCAGCCCTTTCAGGAATATACAAAAGGTGAAATCTACGGTCACGTGTATCAGGATAAAATCTTGTCGATTTGCAGGGGTCTTTCAGCATGTCTGCCTTCTTGTTAATGCAACGTTTGGGTTTAGTCTACTTTATTCATAAACTGATTATCGATAACGGAGGATGAGGATATAGTATTTGCTCCGAAAATACCTTTTCAAATCCCCCTTTACCCCCCTTTTCTTTCGCCTCGGCGCGCCTCGGCGAATCCGCCTGAGTGCGGAAAAGGGGGGAGTGGGGGGATTACTCATTTTCATGTACAAAAAAAATTTATGAATAAATATTGAGTAAAAGTAAGAAGATTTTTATTCTTTATTCTTAGTTCCGTGTGTCTTTTATTTCGTTAATTTTCTCTATGAGGAGTTCTGATATGCGGTTGTTTTCGACGTATTGGTTATTACAAGATAAAGGTAGAAATTCTCTATATCTCTCACCATTGGAAACAACAAATAAAAACTCCACCTCTTTCATCTTTGTCTTTGACTTCACCCTCCTGCATACCTCAAAGCCGTTGATCTTTGGAAGGTCTTCTTCAATAATGGTAAGGAAAGGGAACTCTTTGATTATCCTTACTATTGCAGCTATTCCATCAGAGGATGTTACTGTCTGATAACCGTTTCGAGTTAAAAGAGATGTTATTTCATGCATGACAGCAGGATCTGAGTGTGCAACGAGAATCTTCCCCTGATCGATTTCCTCCTCTGGTATGGCTACGGGTTTTTTAAAAACAAGGATTTTATAACACTGAGGGCATTTAAACACCGAACCTTTAGCCACATGTTTTTCTTTATCAATCTTGAGTCTTATCTTGCAGCTCGGGCATATCACTACCATCTCTTGGTCCTCTTTGGTTGCCAGAGTTTTATTGTAAGGAGACCAGTAAGAAATCCTCCTATATGGGCAAACCATGCGATTCCACCTTCTCTGGCAAGCCCCGTACTTATTAAGCCATTGATAAGCTGTATGATGGCCCAGAATCCTATAACTACCAGGGCAGGAATTTTAATAACGGTTACAAAGAAACCTAAAAATACGAGGGTATGCACCATTGCTCTGGGGAAAAGAAGCAGATAGGCCCCAAGCACACCTGATATTGCACCGCTTGCTCCAATCATGGGGATATGGGATTGAGGATCTGTTAGTGCGTTTGCATAGGCAGAAATAATTCCACAGAAAATATAAAAGAAAATAAACCGTATATGACCCACTTTATCTTCTATGTTGTTACCGAATATCCATAGATAAAGCATGTTACCTGCAATATGAAAAACTCCTCCGTGCATGAACATGGCAGAAAAGATTGTCAGCGCTGGATGGATCGGTTGGACCTTCTCAAAGGTCAGGATATAATTGGGGATTGCACCATAATTATAGACAAACTTTTCCATGCCTGATGGAGACACGATCTCATATAAAAATACGAGTATGTTGAGTGCGATAATACCCACCGTAACAAAGGGTGTTGCGCTCGTGGGATTATCGTCTTTATAGGGAATCAATTGTCACTACCTCCCGTTTTTCTGAGTGGATTTCTCCTCTCCCTATCTTTCCATCATAGCTGCTGTTAAAGCATGCGAACACAGGCTCATGAGGACCATACCAGATTATACGTAAGGGGAATATCAGTGTCAAAAATGGCAAACTTCATACTTGCATTTTGCCCTTAGATATGCTAAAGTCATCCCGATTATTTAGACTCCGAAATCTATAAATCCATAAAACTTTATGGGGGTTATAATGGGTGACAGAAAAAATATAGCAATAGTTCTGTTTTTTGTCTTCATGATCTTCCCTTTATATGCCAGCACTGCAAAAGATGTTCTTTCGGATGAAGCAAAGGTGTGCCTAACCTGCCACTCACATAGAGAAATGTACAAGATTTTGGAGAATAAAGAGGTCTTGCCTCTCTACATAGATAAAGATGAATTCGCTAACTCTGTCCATAGCAGCATTGGCTGTAACGGCTGCCATACAGGTTATTTGGCAGCCCATGTACAGAAAAAAAAGCAGATTAAAAACAAAAAAGAATACTCTGTAAATGCCTCCCAGGTATGCTCAATGTGCCATCCTGATGACCAGCTAAAAAAAATCCCCATACATAGTTCTGTAATGACAAAGGCCACATGTGTCGAGTGTCATGGTTCGCATGATATAAAAAAGATGGCAGTGTGGAAAAAAGGTATCAAAGAAATCCAATACTGTCTCACATGTCATAGACATGCCCTTAGCATGGCCTTGAGTAGTGGTGAGGCATTGTCCCTTTCTATAAATGAATCGGCTTATAAAAGCTCTATACATGGAAATCTTTTATGCAGTTCCTGTCATACAGATTTTTCGACGATGAAACACCCTGTGAGAACTTTCAAGAACAAAAGGGAGTATTCTACTCTTTCGACAAAGTCATGTTCAATTTGCCACTTAGATGAACAGCTTAGAAAAAGTCCTGTGCATAGTTCACTCTTGGCAAAAGCTGCATGTGTTGAATGTCATGGTTCCCATTCTATAAAAGGGATAGCAGCCCAAAAAGCCAGTGCACCAGAAACCCAATACTGCCTTTCTTGTCATAAGGGGAAATTGAGCATGTCCTTTAAGAGTGGCGAGTCTGTTTCTGTTTTTGTAGACGACCTGTCTCTGAGAAGCTCTGTACACGGAAAACTCCGGTGCACTGAGTGCCATGCGGAATTTTCAAAGAGTAAACATCCGGTAAGGGTTTTTAAGGACAGGCGCGATTATTCCATCACTACTTCAGATATGTGCGGGAGGTGTCACTCTGATGCAAATACCAAGTATGGAAGTAGCATTCATCTCTCTTTGCTCAAGAGTGGTAACCTAACAGCACCTGCGTGTATAGACTGTCATGGCTTCCATTCGGTGACAAAAGCAGGAAAGGACTTAGGGTTAGCATCTTGCAATAAATGCCATGGGGATATGAAGAACTCATATGAAGCGAGCGTCCATAACAGGGCAAGGATGCAAGGGAAAAAAGATGCCCCTGTTTGCTCATCATGTCACCATGCGCACGATGTTCAGAGTACTAAAATGACAGCAGGAATAAAAGATGCATGTCTTGCATGCCACAAGAATGCCCTGGATACCCATAAAAAGTGGCTCTATAATCCTCCGATAACACTACAATCTTTTTCAGAACTCCATTTTAATACTGTTGCATGTGCTGCCTGCCACGCTCCAGATGCTGGACGCGGAATTTATCTCAATCTCTACGACAGAAAAACAGGCAAGCCTTACCCAGAGGAAGAGTTACTGAAACTCCTTGAGACAGACACCACGGGATTAAAATCAAAGATAGACATCAACAATGATGGCAGCATAGACTCCGCTGAGGCATGGAACCTTTTCCAACACTTATTCACAAAAGGTGTAATAACATACTTTATAGGAAAGATGGACGTCAGCAACGCAACGGAAGCACATCAAATTGCTGATAAAACAAAGGCTGTGAAAGACTGTGGAGTCTGTCATAACCCAGATTCTCCATTCTTTAAAAATGTCTTCATTGTCATTCGGAAGGCTGATGGAAGGCCAATAGTTCTCAATGCAAAACAAGAAGTGCTCGGGAAAACATTAAAATCTGTTTATACAATCCTGCCATTACGTAAATTCTATGTTCTCGGTAGCACAAACCAAAAGCTTTTTGATATTCTCTTTATCATTGCATTAATTGGCGGGATAGCAGTTCCCATAGGCCATATCAGTTTAAGAATAATAACTTCACCCCTTAGGTCACTACGTAGAATGGGAAAGGGAGGCAAGAAGAAATGAAAAAGATATACCTTCATCCGCTACCTATACGGATCTGGCACTGGATTAATGCACTTGCATTCATCATCCTTATTATTACAGGAGCTCAGGTCAGATTTGGCAATGCCCTTCATCTTTTCTCCTTTGAAACGGCTGTTAAAATCCACAGTTGGACAGGGTTTATTCTCATAGCAAATTATTTCATATGGTTTCTTTACTACCTCCTCACTTTAAAGATAAAGATATATATCCCACCTCTCAATCACCCGATAGAGTTTTTAAAGAAGAGCATACGGCAGGCCAAATTTTACGGTTTTGGGATCATGGTCGGAGACCATAATCCCCATCATTCTACACCAGACCACAAGTTCAACCCCATGCAACAGGTATCCTACCTCATGATCATGGCACTTCTTATCCCCTTACAGCTTATCACCGGGCTTCTCCTCTGGGATCCCAAGCTCTTTTCACGGTTCGTTAATCTCGTGGGCGGAATACAAATAGTAGACATCGTACACGTACTTCTCTGGATTTTCTTCAGTGCCTTTATCATTGTCCATTTTTATCTTGCGACACTTGGACATACGACCTTTGCCCACATAATAGCAATGTTCAGTGGTTATGAAGAAGAGGAAGAAGAAGAAGAAGCACAAGGCGGGCACGGCCACTAAGGACGGAAAAAAGTTAAATCTTCTTTAACGCTTGGACCAATTTGCCAAGCACATCCTGGGCATCTCCAAAAAGCATATAGGTCTGATCCATAAAAAAGAGGTCGTTTTCAATTCCGGCAAAACCTTTACCCTTCCCCCTCTTTATTACCAGAACATTTTTTGACTGGTACGCCTTCAGGATAGGCATTCCGTATATGGGGCTCGAGGAATCCGTTTCAGCAGCTGGGTTAACTACATCATTTGCACCAACAATTAAAGCAACGTCCGCTGTTGGGAATTCAGAGTTGATTTCTTCAAGGTCATGGAGTTTATCATAGGGAATATTGGCTTCTGCAAGGAGGACATTCATATGGCCAGGCATCCTTCCAGCTACCGGATGTATAGCAAACTTTACCTCCACACCTTTATCTTCCAATATACCCATAAACTCCCTTAATTTGTGCTGTGCCTGTGCCACAGCCAATCCATACCCTGGAACCACAATAACCTTCCTTGCAAATCCAATCATTATCGCTGCATCTTCAATTTCCCTTGGCTTCATTTCCTTCGCGACTCCGTGCTCACGGACTTTCCCAAAGGCCCCGAAAAGGACATTGCGAATAGACCTATTCATCGCCTTTGCCATGAGGTAAGTAAGGAGGCTACCTGAGGCACCCACGATGGTTCCGCTCACCATCATAGCTTGATTGCCGATGGCGAAACCGTCAAACCCTACAGCAAGACCGGTTAATGCGTTAAAAAGCGCTATGATAACAGGCATATCAGCACCACCAATAGGGAGAATCAAAAGGAGACCCAGTGAAAGAGGCAATACAAAGAAGAGATTTAAGACGTTTAGTATGCCTTGGAGAGATGATGTTGATTGTATGAGAACAAAATAACCCAGGACAAGGGATAGCAAAAATAAGACAGCATGAAAGGGCTTTTGTAATGGATACGTCACGGGTCTGTCTTTCATAAGACCCTGAAGTTTCATAAAGGCTCCGATACTCCCGCTAAAGGAGAAACTCCCTATCAAACCTCCGCTGATAGCCAAAAGTTTTAGCCCGGAAGTGACTTCGCCTCTGGAAAGCTCGAGATAGGAAATGACAGCGGCAGCACCCCCTCCCATACCGTTGAAGAGAGCTACCATTTGAGGCATATCTGTAAGGGGAACTTTTTTGGCTGAAACCCACCCGATAACAGTACCCACTAAGATGATCAGGATCATGAGCAATTGGTGTTTCATGTTTGGTATAAAAAATGTGACGGTTATTGCCAAAATCATCCCGAGGCCGGCCAAGAGGTTACCACGACGGGCCGTTGCCGGGGATGAGAGCATCTTCAAACCGAGAATGAAAAATATAGTGCTTACAAGATAAGTGGCTTTAACGAGGTTCCCCATAATCTCATTTCCCCTTCTTAAACATCTCCAGCATCCTGTCCGTCACCGCAAACCCACCTACAACATTCAGGACACCAAGCCATACACCGAGAGCACCGATGATCATCTCCGTCGTAGTTTCAGCCCTTCCCATGACAACCATGGCCCCGACTAAAACGATCCCGTGAATAAAGTTTGTTCCTGACATGAGGGGAGTATGAAGGATAACTGGTACTCTTGATATAACCTCAAAACCTGTAAACCCGGAAAGGATAAAAATGTAGAGGGCAATCCATATTTCGCTCATTTCAAAAGCCTCCTATATCTTTGTCTCGCCTTTATACGTTATGCAGGATTTCTGGAGTATTTCATCGTTGAAATCCACATCGAGGGTTTTCCCGTCTTTCGTGAGGAGGTTCAAAAAATTGACGAGATTTTTTGAATACATCTCGCTCGCATGGGTAGCTAAAGTGCTTGGGAGGTTTAAAGGTCCATATATAAGCACACCTTTATACTCCAAAGTCTCACCCGGTTTGGTAAGTTCGCAGTTTCCGCCATTCTCCGCAGCAATATCAACGATAACAGAGGAAGGTTTCATCTTATCGACCATATCTCTGGTAATAATGACCGGTGCCTTTCTGCCTGGCACCTGGGCTGTCGTTATCACAACATCAGCCCTCCCAATATTGTCAGCCATGAATTTGTGTTGCGTATCTTTTTCCTCTTGCGTAAGTTCTCTTGCGTATCCTCCTGCTCCTTCAGCAACAACGGGAGATTCAAGAAATCTTGCACCGAGGCTTTCAATTTCTTCTTTTGCTGCCTTTCTCACATCATAGGCTTCTACGACTGCGCCAAGCCTTCTGGCAGTTGCTATAGCCTGAAGACCAGCAACCCCAGCCCCTATAACCAGAACCTTAGACGGTCTAATTGTTCCTGCTGCGGTTGTAAGCATAGGGAAAAATCTGCTCGAGAGGTTTGCAGCGATAATTGCTGCCTTGTATCCGGCAACGGCAGCTTGAGAGGAAAGGGCATCAATCGATTGTGCCCTGCTAATCCGTGGAATAAGTTCTATTGCAAAGGCATTGACACTTCTTTCAGCCATCTTCTTTACTCTCTCTGGATATTTATAGTGCTGCAGAAGCCCGATCACAAAACTGCCAGGGGAGATTGCATCTATTTCTTCAGGTGTTGGAGGTTGAACCTTGAGAATGATTTGAGCGAGGGATAAAACTTCTCTGGCGCTCTCTAAGACTTCGGCGCCAGATTCTCTATACGATGAATCGGGATAGCGTGCATTGTCACCTGCTCCTCTTTCAATATGCACCTTGAAACCCTTGTCTGTAAGCTTTTTAACAGACTCGGGTACCAAAGCTACCCTTTTTTCATCCGGTGTTACTTCTCTTAAAATGGAAACGCTCAAGGACATAATGGCAAACATTATAGCACTTTGTTTCTGTGGATTTCCAGAATTTCATCTTTCCTTTTAAACAATGTAAATTTTTAACTTGACAACGGCTGATGCTTTTAAGTATAAAAATGAACGCTTATGCCTGGAACCTATTTACCATCAGAATATTTACCAGTTTTTATTTTTATTTTGATCGCGGCAGCTTTTGGTCTTGGTGCCTTACTACTCGGTATGATTTTCAGACCAAAAAAGCCCTATCTTGAAAAGCTCATGCCTTATGAATCAGGCATCACCCCGAAAGGAGAACCTCGCTATAGATTTTCCATCAGGTTTTACGTTATTGCCATGCTTTTTGTGGTGTTCGATGTTGAGGCGATATTTATCTATCCATGGGCTGTAGTATTCGATAAAATCGGGCTGTACGCATTTATAGAAATGGTTATCTTTATCGTAATCCTTTTCGTAGGTTATATTTACGCCTGGAAGAAAGAGGCCTTCCAGTGGGATTAAAATAAAAGCAGGGGGGGTAGGAGATGTTGATTGATACATCAACAGTTGGCCTTATTCAGGTAGAAGAAGGCACAAAGATATTACCTCCAAATATCATTATCACCACCTTTGACAAAATCATTAACTGGGGGAGATTATCGTCAATATGGCCAACAACATTCGGCCTCGCATGCTGTGCAATCGAGATGATGGCTGCAGGCGCAGCCCATTATGACTTTGACAGGTTCGGAATCATATTCAGGGGCTCGCCAAGACAGGCAGATTGCATGATTATTGCCGGTACTGTCACAAAGAAGATGGCCCCTGTCGTCAGAAGGGTCTATGACCAGATTCCTGAACCGAGGTATGTAGTAGCCATGGGAAGCTGTGCATGCACTGGCGGAATCTTCAGAACATACAATACAGTTCAGGGCTGTGATACCTTTCTTCCTGTTGATGTGTATGTCCCTGGTTGTCCTCCGAGACCTGAAACATTATTAGAGGGAATGATGAAGCTTCAGGAGAAGATACGCCATGAACAGGCGAGGTGGAGTCCATGGCGGTAGTACTGACAAGAATCTCCTTACCCTTCAAGGGGCTGGAACCAACCGAGATAGCAGAAAAAATAAAGGAAAAGTTCCCTAACGAAGTTGTAGACGTCACAAATTTCAGGGATCAGGTTTCTGTCATCGTTAAGAGAGGCAGGATTGGAGATATCTGCAGGTACCTCCATGATGAACCCGTTTTACTTTTTGAACACCTCCAGGATCTTTGTGGCGTTGATTACCATGGTAAAAAGGAACCGCGATTCGAAGTTGTATATAACCTTTATTCCATAAAATACCATCACAGGATAAGAGTGAGGGCTCAAGTTCCAGAGAATGACTCTCATATCCACACGGTTACATCTATTTGGGCAGGTGCTAATTGGCACGAAAGAGAATGTTTTGACATGTTCGGAATAGAATTCAAGGGTCATCCTGATCTCAGAAGGATTCTCCTGCCAGAGGATTGGGAAGGACACCCTTTGAGAAAAGACTATCCTCTCAAAGGTCCTGAGCCTGAGAAAGACTGGCATGGCTTTACTGAGGTGCTAACCAGATCAAAGGAATTAAGGGAGTTTGAGTGGGAAGGATAGGATGGAGCAGGTAGAGAAGATATTCGAAACAAGGGAACTCAATGTCAATATGGGGCCGCAGCACCCGGCCACCCACGGTGTCCTGAGACTCGTCCTTGATATAGATGGTGAAATCATTGTTAACGTAACACCTTATATAGGTTATCTGCACAGAGGTATCGAAAAGCTTGGTGAAAGTCTGAGTTACTTCCAGGCGTTACCTCTTACAGACAGAATGGATTATGTCTCTGCAATGTCAAATAATATTGGCTATGTCGTTGCCGTTGAAAAACTGTTCGAAATAGAGGCTCCAGAGAGGGCCAAATTCATAAGAACTATTGTCGGGGAGATGTCAAGGATATCTAACCATCTCCTCTGGCTGGCAACCCACGCCCTTGATATCGGTGCAATGACGGTTTTCCTCTATTGTTTCAGGGAGAGGGAGTGGATCCTTGAACTGTTTGAGATAATCTGTGGTGCGAGACTTACTGTCACCTATCCAAGGATAGGTGGCGTAAGGAACGACGTTTCACAAGAATTTCTTGACAGCCTTTATAAGTTCACTGAAGAATTCCCTTCACGGATTCTGGAATATGAGACCCTTATTGACCAGAACAGGATATGGCTTAAGAGGACTATAGGCATTGGGGTAATCTCAGCAGAAGAAGCAATAAACTGGGGACTCACAGGGCCGACATTAAGGGGCTCAGGCGTTCCTTATGATGTACGAAAACATTTCCCCTATGATGCCTATGATAAGGTTGATTTTGAAGTACCCATCGGAACAGAGGGTGATACCTACGACAGATACCGCTGCAGAATGCTGGAAATGAGGCAGTCAAACAAGATCATCAGGCAGTGTATCGAAATGCTGCCTCCAGGTCCTGTTATGGCAGATGCCCCTAAATTTACCCTCCAACCGAAGGATAAAATGTTTCCTATCACCCATCCCACTCAAGCACATGCATTTTATATTAAGGAAAAAGCCTGTAAAGGGTGTGGCATGTGTATGAGGGCATGTCCTGCAAAAGCAATCTTCGGGGAAAAGAAAAAACCTCATACGATTAAGCAGGAATTGTGTTTGGGTTGCGCTACCTGTTTTGCGACCTGCAAGTTTAAAGCATTAACAATAGTACCAGGTGGGAAAGGCCTGAGCGATGAAAAACTGGCTGAATTGGCTGAAGCTCCGTTACCAGAAGAGTTCACAAAAGCCCAAGAACACCTTGTTAAGCATTTTGAGTTTGTGAGAAGAGGACCGAAGGCCCCAGAGGGAGAAATCTACGTTGCCACAGAAGTTCCAAAGGGGGAACTCGGTTTTTATTTTGTGAGCGATGGATCAGGAAAGCCTTACCGGATGAGGGTAAGGGCTCCTTCTTTTGTGCACGCCGGTGTTTTGCCAAGGCTGTGCGTTGGGCATCTGGTTGCAGATGTAATAGCTAATATAGGAACAATCGATATCGTACTCGGTGAGTGTGACAGGTAAATATGGACACTATTACTAATATCATATCGCCCGTAACACTTGATACATTAACGAAATTTGGAATTAATGTTGCAATCATCATAATAAAGATTGCTGTGGTTCTCGGGATTGGGCTTCTCCATGTAGCATATGCTACCTATTTCGAGCGCAAGGTTATTGGACATATGCAGGTGAGACTTGGTCCGATGAGGGTGGGACCACATGGATTATTACAGCCATTTGCTGATGGTATAAAATTGTTCTTCAAGGAAGACGTGATTCCGGCAGATGCAGATAAGACGTTGTTTTACCTCGCCCCTGTCATCTTTATGGCTGCATCTATGATAAACCTGGCGGTTATCCCTTTCTCGTCTCATTTTGTAATCGCAAACATCAATGTAGGGCTTTTATTCATCTTTGCCATAGCAGGTCTTGGTGTCTATGGCATATTCATATCAGGGTGGGCATCAAACTCTAAATATGCATTCATTGGCGGCCTGAGGTCATCGGCACAGGTCATCAGTTATGAAATAGCAATGGGTCTGAGTCTTGTCGGTGTGATAATCAAGGCAGGATCTCTGAATCTATCTGATATCGTAATGGCGCAGGAAGCGTCTCGCTACGGAATGTATGCAATACCTCAGATAGTGGCTTTCGTCGTGTTCACTATCGCTGCAATAGCTGAAACAAACAGGACACCCTTTGACCTCCCTGAGGCTGAGAGCGAGCTTGTTGCAGGGTATTTTGTGGAATACAGTGGCTTCAGGTTTGCGCTTTTCTTCCTTGGTGAGTACATAGCAATGTTTATTATGGCTTCTCTCGCAGCAGTATGCTTTCTCGGCGGCTGGACAATCCCATGGTATGTCGCAAAGGCGTTACCATTTCTACAACATGTGCCAGGAATTGTATGGTTTCTTTTAAAAGTCTACGCCTTTATTTTCTTTTATTACTGGATAAGAGCAACGGTGCCAAGATACCGATATGACCAGCTTATGGCTATCGGCTGGAAGGTGCTTATACCGGTGGCATTGGCAAACATATTGGTGACAGGTCTGGTTAAAATTCTCGTATCACATTAAGGGAGTGAAGAGTGACTGCTAAGAAACTTGTAGAGAAGATATTCTTCATAGAAATACTCAAAGGTATGGCTCTTACCTTAAGACGAATGTTCTCACATGCCGTTACTATACAGTATCCCAAGGAAAGGCGAAAAATAGCACCAGGGTTCAGAGGCGAGCATGCCTTAGCAAAAAATCCAGAGGGTAAGGCGAAATGTGTTGGCTGCGGACTTTGTGCTACAATCTGCCCTTCACAGTGTATTTCTGTCTTCAGAGAAAAAGGACAGGTTGCAAGATATGAGATAGATGTATTGAGATGTATTTTCTGCGGGTTTTGCATGGAGGTATGCCCGTATGGAGCGGTCGTCCTCACAGAGAATTATGAATATTCTGATTATAAGAAAGAAAACCTCTATCGGACAAAGGATAGACTGCTTCAAAATTGGGATAAATATATGGGTGGGAAAAAGGGAGAAGAGTATTTCAGGAAATTCTGGCGACCCCTGTCTGATGATTTTGAGACTCCTTCAGGTCAGGCAGTATTCAGAGGGAAACGCTCATGATTCACGAAATAATCTTTGCTTATTTTGCCTTTGCCATTGTCTTACTTTCGATACTCGTTATAACGAGGAAAAACCCTATCCACAGTGTGCTCTGGATGCTTTTACTCTTCTTCCACATAGCAAGTCTGTATCTTTTTTTGAATGCTGAGTTTATAGCAGCCATACAGGTGATTGTTTATGCAGGTGGAATACTTGTGTTGTTCCTTTTTGCTGTGCTGTTGTTGAACATCAGGGAAGAACTCAGGATAAATAGATTTATCGGTGCCTGGCCAACAGGATTGACCTTTGCAATTGGGCTCCTGGCAGCCATTCTAATGTCAATCAGGTCTTTTGTCCTTGCTCCACCAGGCATGTATACCATTGACTTTATAAAAAAGGAGTCTCATGTAAAGGCCCTGGGGAAATTATTATATACAGACTTTCTCTTTCCTTTTGAAATAGCTTCACTGATACTTCTTGTTGCAATAATTGGTGCTATAGTCCTTGCAAAGAGGAGGCTTAAAGGTTAGGTTATGGTTCCGTTAAGCTGGTATATGGTACTCAGCACGGTGGTTTTTACCATCGGTGTTTTCGGTTTCCTCTCGAGGAGAAACATAATCATCATCTTCATGTCCATAGAGCTGATGCTCAATGCTGTCAATATCAATCTCATATCCCTGAGCCACTACCTGCAGGATCTGCGGGGACAGATCCTCGCTTTCTTTGTTATCGCTGTTGCAGCTTCAGAAGCTGCGATAGGACTTGCAATAATCATCGCCTTCTTCAGAAACAAGGCTACAGCCCATGTGGACGAGATTCAAGAGATGAAGGGATGATGAAAGTCCAAAATTCAAAGTTAAAAGTTGGAAGTTTAGAAGGTTGAAAATATGAAAACCTATTTATTGATACCCTTTTTACCTCTTGCAGCATTCGTCATAAACATCCTATTCGGCAGAACCCTTATCAAAGATAAGGCGCATTGGATTTCATGCTCTGCGATCATTGGCTCCTTTATCGTAGCGGTAATAACCGCACTGGATGTTATTCATGGAAAAATAATTAATGAAGATATCTACACCTGGATAATCTCTGGAAAGTTCCAGGTCTCTGTCGGATTCCTTATTGACCAGCTTACAGCAGTTATGCTTATCGTTGTTACTGGTGTGGGCTCTCTCATTTTCATATATTCCATCGGCTACATGCATGGCGATAAAGGCTATTATAGATTCTTTTCTTACCTCAGTCTCTTCGTATTTTTTATGCTCATGCTCGTTATGGGAAATAATTTTGTGGTGCTCTATCTGGGTTGGGAGGGTGTCGGCCTCTGCTCCTATTTCTTGATAGGTTATTTCTTTAATAAAAAGGCAGCAGCTGATGCAGGGAAAAAGGCATTTATTGTAAATAGATTTGGAGACTTCGGGTTTGCCCTTGGCGTCTTCATGATCTTCCTCACTTTCGGAAGTATACACTATGCCCCTGTATTTGCCGAGGTTAAGAATTATGTCGGTCATACTGTTAATCTTCTCGGGTACGAGGTTAATTTAATAACGCTGATCGCTTTGCTTCTTTTCTGTGGCGCTGTCGGTAAATCAGCCCAGATACCTCTCCATGTATGGTTGCCTGACGCCATGGAGGGTCCGACACCTGTCAGTGCCCTGATCCATGCTGCAACAATGGTTACCGCAGGCGTATTCATGGTAGCAAGGTGTAATGCCATATTCAATCTGTCGCCTGTAGCAATGAATGTCGTAGCTGTTGTTGGAGCAATCACATCCTTGTTTGCAGCTACTATCGCCGTTGTCCAGAATGATATAAAGAGGATCATCGCTTACTCTACATTAAGCCACCTCGGTATGATGTTCCTCGCATGTGGTGTGGGTGCCTATGCTGCAGGAATCTTTCACCTTTATACCCATGCCTTTTTCAAGGCTCTCCTCTTTCTCGCTGCAGGAAGTGTCATCCATGCCGTCCATCATAATGACATCCAGAGGATGGGTAGCCTCAAAAAATATATGCCTATTACCTACATTACCATGTTCATAGCAGCATTAAGCGCTGGAGGTGTCCCGGGTCTTGCAGGATTCTTTAGTAAAGACGAGATCATATGGTCTGCCTTTGCCTCTGGAAGCCCTATAGGAAAGTTTGTATGGATTGTTGTTACTGCTGTTGCCTTCTTTACGCCTTTTTATTCATTCAGAATGATTTTCCTTACATTCCATGGAAAATTCCGTGGAACCCATCACGAAGAGCATCACCTCCATGAGTCACCAGCAGCTATGACCATACCTCTTATAATATTGGCTGCCGGTGCAATCGGTGTAGGATGGGTTGGTATCCCCGAAATACTCGGAGGAGGTGCCCAATTTGCTGAGTTTCTGAAACCCGTAGTCGGGCATCCCGAGTTCCACGGAACCCATGCACAGGAATTTGGGATAATGGGTCTTTCGACGTCTATAGCACTTACCGGCCTCGCTATTGCTGGAATCTTTTATCTCATGAAAACGGGTATACCTGTTAGACTCGCACACAACTTCCGCTTCATTTACAGGATACTTTTCAATAAATACTATGTTGATGAGTTATACAACTTTATCCTCATCCGACCTACTCTCTGGATTGCTAAGCGCTTTATTGAGGGTTTCACGGACGCAAAGATCATAGAAGGTATTGTAAATGGTGTCCCGAGGACAATCGGAAGATTCGCCGGAATATTGAGGAAAGCACAGACAGGTCTTGTACAGCATTATGCAATCATAATGGCTGCCGGTGTACTTATTTTAATCATTTTTATGCTATGGTGATACTATGGAACAGGTGATAATGAATAGTCTTGGTTATCCGATTCTCAGCACGATTATATTCCTTCCTGTTCTGGGTGCCCTGCTCCTCACCCTTATCCCCAGATCACAGGAGTCGCTTACAAAATGGGCAGCCCTGATATGTGCCCTTCTGACGTTCATCCTTTCCCTCCCTCTCTTTATAAATTTTGACAAGACTACCTATAAGATGCAGTTTGTCGAAAGGCATGATTGGATATCTGCCTGGAATATCAAATATTACCTGGGCGTCGATGGTATAAGTCTTCTCCTTGTACTCCTTACCACCGTCTCATCGATTCTCTGCATACTTATATCATGGAACTCTATAAAGATAAAGGTAAAAGAGTTTTATATATCCATCCTCCTGACTTGTGGAGCTATCGCAGGTGTATTTTCTTCCCTTGATTTATTCCTCTTCTATATCTTCTGGGAGGCGATGCTCATACCCATGTACCTCATTATTGGGGTCTGGGGAGGTCCGAACAGGCTTTATGCAACGATAAAGTTCATCCTGTATACGCTGGTTGGCAGTGTGTTGATGTTAGTCGGAATAATTTTCCTCTATTTCCATGCAGGCAGGACATTCGACATCCTCGAATTGACGACAAAAACATACCCCTACAATATACAATTTTGGCTTTTCTGGGCCTTCTTTGCTGCCTTTGCAGTGAAGGTCCCCATGTTTCCTGTACATACATGGCTTCCAGATGCACATACTGAGGCACCAACAGCAGGCAGTGTAATCCTTGCGGCTATTCTTATCAAGATGGGAGCATATGGCTTCCTGAGATTCTCTATCCCCCTTTTCCCTGAGGCTACAAAGGCCTTGGTTCCTGTTATGTTGACCCTCTCTGTTATAGCCATCATATATGCTGGATTAGTGTGCCTCGTCCAGAAAGATTTAAAAAGGCTTATTGCATATAGTTCCGTGAGCCATATGGGTTTTATTACCCTGGGAATCTTCGCCCTCAACAGCCAGGGAATAGAGGGTGGAATCATACAGATGATCAATCACGGAGTTGTAACGGGTGCACTCTTTATGTGCGTTGGAATAGTCTATGACAGAACACACACGCGGAAGATTGCAGATTATGGTGGACTCGCAACCCCAATGCCTATATATGCAGCCTTTTTCATGGTCTTCACCCTCGCTGCAGTAGGACTCCCGGGCACGAACGGATTCATAGGGGAATTCCTCACACTCCTTGGCGGGTTCACAGCGAATAAATTAGCTGGAGTGCTTGCAGCATCAGGAGTAATCATCGGAGCAGGCTATATGCTCTGGCTTTACCAGAAGGTTTTCTTTATGAAGATCAATGAAAAGGTTGTTGGACTGCCTGACATGGATTTAAGAGAGATGGTAGCTCTCGCACCTCTTATTATCCTTGTTTTTTGGATAGGAACCTATCCAGTCCCATTCCTTGATTTTATGCACCCGTCAGTCCAGCATCTTTTAGAGAGGGTTAATGTAGCGGGTGGTCAAGAGACACAGATAGCAAGAATCCTCATGGAGGTAATCAGATGAATTTCACATTCCCGGATCTCAATCCTGTCATTCCTGAGCTTTATATGACTGCCCTTGCTCTCATACTCATCCTGGTAGACCTCTTTGTAAAAAAGAAGGGAGTCCTTGCAACCTTGAGCATTATAGGTGTGGCTGTCGTGGCATATACCTTGATTGGTTCATCCGGCGTAACCTTCGGAGGTATGTTTATCTCCGATGGTTATAGTTCCTTCTTTAAGGCCATCTTTTTAATAAACGTCGTCCTCTCTGTTCTCATATCCATTAAATATATTGCTGTCGAGAGGGTAAATTACGGAGAATATTACAATCTCATCCTCCTTGCAACTCTCGGCATGATGATTATGGCCTCGGCTGGCGACCTTATCGTACTTTATCTTGGCCTCGAACTCATGGCCCTCAGTACATATGTCCTCGCAGGGTTTATACGACATGATATTAAATCAAACGAGGCAGCATTGAAGTACTTCCTCCTTGGTGCCTTTTCATCGGCTTTCCTGCTTTACGGAATTTCAATGATCTATGGTCTCACAGGTACAACTGATATTAAAGCAATTGCGCTCTTTGTCAGCGAAAAGGGTCTTATCGGTAATCCTGCACTCTCCCTCTCTATGGTACTCTTTGCTGTTGCCTTTGGGTTTAAGATTGCTGCAGCACCATTCCACATGTGGGCACCCGATGCGTATGAGGGAGCACCAACGTCTATTACGGCCTTTATGTCCGTTGGTCCCAAAGCAGCCGGTTTTGCAGTTCTCGGAAGAGTCTTCATGATCGCCTTTGCGTCCCTGAAGATCGAATGGGCAATGGTATTCATTCCTCTTTCAATCCTTTCTATGGCTGTTGGTAACATCGTTGCTTTAGCCCAGACGAACATTAAGAGGATGCTTGCGTATTCATCTATCGCTCATGCGGGATATGCCCTTATCGGTATCATTGTAGCAAACAATGAAGGCCTTTCCAGTATGATGAACTACCTGATGATATACGCCTTCATGAATATGGGGGCTTTTGCAGTAGTAATCATGCTCAGGACTGAAGGTTTTAAAGGTGACAATATTACAGACTATGTAGGTCTTGCCAAGACACATCCATTTTTGGCAGCCCTTATGCTGATATTTATGTTTTCCCTTACCGGTCTCCCGCCCACAGCCGGCTTTATCGGTAAGTTATACGTGTTCATGGCTGCAATCAATGCCGGCTACACATGGCTTGTCATCGTTGCAGTTACCTTCAGCGCGATATCTGCTTATTTCTATTTGAGAATCGTTATGTATATGTATATGAGGGAACCTGAAGTTGAAGTAAGCACCTCTCAATCCGGGACACTGGGAGTCGCCCTTGGAGTTACAACAGTAGCTGTGCTCGTAATAGGTATATTCCCATCTTTCCTCGTAAAGCTTGCCAAGGCTGCAATATCAGGGTTTTAGAAAAGAAACGATGGTTCTTTCGGGTAAAGCCCTTTCGACTGAGGGGTGGAGTTTTATGGTGACCTTCACTTTTCCATCCTTGAGCCAATAATCTACTTCAAGCACATCGCTTCTGCCAAAAACAAAAGGCATATAGAGAGGTCTCAATTCATATCCAATGGTATTACCTTTGTCATCAACAATTTTACTCAACTGGGAACGATAAAAGGCATTGTGATAACTGATAAACTTATGTGCCTCATCGAGTGCCGCTTTTTCTGAGAGACCCTTTTTCACCTTATAGTCGAAGGAAGGTACATAAGGCTCCAAAGTATACTGATCTCCTTCAAAATCAAGAATGGCTACTGTTTCGATGTCATTGATATCTCTGGCTCCATAAAGAATTACTGTGAATACCCCTTTTACGTCGCTCTCTTTTGCCTCCTCAGTCCGTAAGTGTGCTGAAATGGCAAAAGCACTGTTGACCATGAAGAGGATAAAGGCTACAACGATAAAAACATAGATAATCTTTTTCATACTTTATTCCCAGTAAAACAAAGAATCCTTGTCAACTCGTGGTAAAAGCTTTCATTCAGGAAACCTTAGTAATGAAATGCCCTTTGGCCTGTAAAGATAGTTATTTTTTTCTTCTCAGTGAAAAGAAGAATAATACCGTTGCGCCTATTCCGATTAAAGAGCGTGCAATCGCACCTGATACCAAAATGCCCTTTTTCAAAATCTTTTTTACTTTATTCTTGGAACCCATTCTCAATCCATAATATCATCTAAAACAGAAGAAAAGAAAGCACATAAACTGAATAAATAAACATATTTCAAGACCGCAGGTTATCAAATATTGAACATACTGTTTATGACTTACTAATAAGGCCATAAGTAAAACCACATCCTTGAATGATTTCTGTCATTGCGGTTTGTCCGCAATCCTTCTTTCAGAAAGATTCCCGATTCGCCTCTGGCGGAGGAATGACATACAACGTGAACTTACTTATGAACTCCTTAGTATATGGTTATTCCTGCGAAAGCAGGAATCCAGAAAATCCCGGATTCTGCATCTCGATGCGAGTCTTTGCGAGAGTCACTACGACAAGTGCGGAATGACAAAGAGAGGATGGATTCACAAAGATGAGCCATTATCATAAGAAAGCGGGCACTTTTCTCACTGCCTCTCATGTATCAATCTTTCCAGTTAACCACGATTCATACCAACGAGGAACTTTAACACGCATACCACTCTTGGATAGCCTTATTGCCTCCTCTATCCACCATAACCTGTTCTCTAAGCTTTCACACCACTGCTTCAACTCATCTAACTGATTGAGCATGGTATCAAATAATTCTAAGTCATACATCATCGTGACTCTTACGTTATCCCTGCATGGCACGTTGTTCCGTCCATTGTTCGATTGCACCCGTTTCTTCATGACACTATCATTATCTTCTGAGGAGCATAAATCTGTGATAGCAATCACGAGAGTATAAAAAAGAAGGCTTAGAAAAAATGGATAACCCTTCGCAAGACTACAAGGTATCAAGAATTATGTTAATTTTGTCATTCCTGAGGAAGCAGGAATCCAGTTTTTATAGTTCATTATTTTAAAAAAGAAATCTGGATTCCCACTTTCGTGGGAATAACCTAAGTGAACCTTGAGGAAGATTCCAGAAAGACCGTGTTTAGCCAATTATTTCTCTTCAAGAAATTTCTGCATCCAAATCACATCAAACGTCTTCCCGAGTTTCTGTCCAATACGTTTAAATCTGCCACACTCAAAAAAACCATGCTTTTTATGAAAATTTAAACTCTCTTCATTCAGTGAAGAAATACTCGCAAGTAAAGTCTTAATATGCATTTTCCTGGCATCGGTTATCAGGGCATCCAGAATTAATGTACCTAATCCCTTATTGGTAAATTCAGGTTTTATAAAATACCCAAGTTCTGCAACACCTCTAAAGACATCTGAATTATGGTACTTTTTTAAAAGCCCGAACCCTATGACGCCTTTCTCCTTATGCTCTATTACATAAAACGAATTACCATAGGCAATATCTTTTAACTTGTCAAAAAAATCAACTGGTATCCTTTTGTTAAAGAATGTGGCATAACTGTTCTCAATGTAATAGTTAAAGATATTCATAACCTCATTTTGATCTTCATCTAATACACGTCTTATTGAATAGTTCATCATATCCCTTTGACCCTTTCAGCTTTTGCAACTTCTAACGCCTGTAATGCTTCTGATCTTACTTTTTCCAGGGCTTTTTGAGCGTAATCGTCTGTTATTGAACTACGAACATTGTTTATAATGCCGAGCATTCTCTGCAACGATTTACCAAAGAGTAAGTTTATGCCATAAAGATATGCTTTTTCTAATGTATTCATATCAGCCTCAGGAGAATTCATCAATCTTTGCAATTGTGATATTCCATGCTCAATAAAACGCCGCATAAACTTCATTTCCAGTTCTAAAGCCTGCTCAATATGGATATCTGCACGAACCATTCTCTTGGTTGCAAGCTCACTAAACAACTGCTCATATTGCTTTTTCCTTTCTCCTTCGAGAGAATCCAGTTCTTTAATCAATAATGCTTGATACGATTGACTTATATCTTTCATGTATTTCCTGTTTATAAATGGTCTTAGGGTACTCTTTTCGATGGTATCTATAAATAGAATATCATAGAGAAACCCGTCTGTGTTATGGTGACAACTTCTCAGAGGCGAAGGCCGATTAGGAAGATGCAAAGCCATTTTTTTATACTTCATGAAAAAAGCCTGTGAGCAAATGGCTTGTGCTCACTGCCATCTGTAGGATGAAAGCTAAGAGAATTGAGTTCGAGAGATTAACAACTTAGCGATAATTTAACCAGACAAAAAATGGAATCAACACGTGCCCTTATGAACAACTCTTTCATAAAGACTCTGGTTTTTTCCGAGATACTCATTCAGTCCCTTCAGAATCGAAAGAAGAACATATTTAAAAATCGGCATAATCGAAGGATCAGTGAAATAAGAAAAAATGTTATATTCCCTCGTTGGAGTAAACCCAATCAGTGTCCATTCAATGTACCCGTATCTCGCTACTATCTCACTAATCGTATCAAAGTCAGCTTGTTCCACAATAATCACCTCCTAATCATAAAAATAGCATATTCTATGCCAATTTTGGTCTTTTACAACATTTTGATTATTAAAGAGAATAGTGAATCTAAGGGTGATTTAATGAAGAACTGTGACAAATATTGTCTGTATTATAGCGGAGGGGAGAAGTCTTTCGGGCAGATCTTTTAGACGTTGTCCCTTTCTTTAGTTGAAGTAAAAAGCACCCGTTAAACATATCCTAAGCTGCCTTCTCCTTTACATCAATTGATTTCCGTTGCAGGGTCATCAGCAGTTTCGGTATTTCCTGATATCC
>Ga0315282_10004742_pt1 | contig 23550 bp, 13 predicted proteins | sample YL17G07_20_MG_FD_203693 | JGI IMG/M metagenome (GOLD analysis project Ga0315282, IMG submission 203693) | Sediment microbial communities from Yellowstone Lake, YNP, Wyoming, USA - YL17G07_20 | ecosystem: Environmental > Aquatic > Freshwater > Lake > Sediment | place: USA: Wyoming | collected... | reverse complement strand
GCAGGGCAAGCAGGCGCTTGACTTCCTCTCCGCCACGCTGCGCGCGCCGCTGGGCCGCGCCCCGCGCCTGATCCTTCCGGCCCCAACTTGACACTCCGCTCGCGAACCTAAGGCGCTAAACAATTACATCCGCCCACCGAGGTGATCCCGGCGGGGCAGATACAGTTCTGGAAGATCACGCATAACGGCGTTGACACCCACGCCATTCACTTCCACCTCGTCAACGTGCAGTTGATCAACCGCGTTGGATGGGACGGTATGGTGAAGCCGCCCGATCCGAACGAAGTGGGCTGGAAGGAGACCGTCAGGATGAACCCGTTGGAGGATGCAATCGTCGCGCTGCGCGCGGAGCTTCCGACGCTGCCCTTCAAGCTTCCCGACAGTGTGCGCCCAATGGACACGACGATGCCGCTGGGTTCCACAATGGGATTCACAGGTGTGGATCCCAACGGCAATCCTGCGACCGTCACCAACAAGATGGTCAACTTCGGTTGGGAATACGTATGGCACTGCCACATCCTGGGCCACGAAGAGAACGACATGATGCGCCCGGTCATAGTCCAGGTCGCGCCGTCTGCGCCTTCCGGCCTGGCCGCCACAGTGGCCGGGACGTCGCAGGTCAACCTGGCCTGGACTGCCAGCTCCGGCACCGTAGCAGGCTACCGGATCGAGCGCGCCATTGGGATCGGCGCTTTCGCCCCAGTGGGGACAGTTGCGGCAACGATCCTGACGTACAACGACACCACGGTTGCGCTTAACAGGACCTACCGCTACCGCGTGGTGGCCTTCAACGCTTGGGCTGACTCGCCGCCGTCAAATGTCATAGCGGTGCCGGTGTCCCTTCCCAGAGCGCCCTGGAATCTGGTGGCCGTCGCGCCTGTCGCCGGAGCGACCCCGCCGACGGTGAGCTTGACCTGGGCTGACAACTCCAACAACGAGAGCGGCTTCATGATCCAGAGGGCCACGGATGCGCTCTTCACGGTGGGCCTGACGACAATCGCTGTCGGCGCGAATGTGACAACGTACACCGATGCCACGGTCGCGGCGGGGACGACGTACTACTACAGGGTACAGGCCATCAACGGCATCGGCGGCTTCGCGTATTCCAATACGGCAAGCGCCACGGCGGCAGTTGGTCCGCTTCCGGCGGCTCCGACGAACCTGGCGTTTGTCAGTGCGACGAGGACCTCGATCGCCATTTCCTGGACGAACAACGCCGTTGGCGCGGCGGGCGTGTACGTGCAGCGGAGTGTGTCGGGCGGCGCGTGGACCACTATTGTCACGCTGGCGCCGGCCGCGACGACCTATCCGGACACAGGTCTGCCCAGGAACGCTACGATAACCTACTCGTATCGTGTCCTGGCGTTCGTCAACCCCGGGCCGATAGTGAGCGCGCCCAGCAACGTGGTTACGGCCAGAACGCTGCCGTAAGTCCTATACGCTGCCCAGGTGCCCGGTCCGGGACTGGGCCGGGCATCTGGTGACGGGGGTGCTGGGGATTTCGCAGGGGCTTCACACCGTCATAATCTCCTTCGACTTCTTGTCGAAGTGGGCGTCGAGCTGGCCTTCGTATTTCCTGGTGAGGCTGTTGATCTCCTCCTCGGCCTTCTTCTGGTCGTCCTCGCTGACCTTGCCCTTCAGGTCCTTGATGCCCTTGACGGCGTCGTGGCGGACGTTGCGCAGCGTGACCTTGTGCTGCTCCATCCGGTCCTTGATGGTCTTGGTCTGCTTCCTGCGGTTCTCTTCGGACAGCGGCGGGAAGTTGAGGCGGATCACCTTGCCGTCGCTCTGCGGCGTCAGCCCCAGGTTGGCCGCGAAGATGCTCTTCTCGATGTCCTTGATCGTCTTCGGGTCGAAGGGCTTGATCGTCAGCAGGCGCACGTCGGCTTTAACCACCAGCGCGACCTGCCGCAGCGGCACCTGGCCGCCGTAGGCCGGAATGTTGACCTGCACGTGCTCCACCATCTCCGTGCTGGCCTGCCCGGTGCGCACGCTCTTGAGGTGTGCGTCGTAATCGGCCACGCACTTGATCATGCGGTCTTCGGCATCGAGCAGTATCTCGTCAAGGTCCATCGCGGTTCCCTTTTCCTCAAGCCTCACGCCTGCTTCTCCTCCCCGTCCACCAGCGTGCCCAGCGCGTCGCCCATCACCACGCGCCGGATGTTCCCCGGCTCCCGCACGCTGAACACGATGATCGGCAGCTTGTTGTCCATGCACAGCGAGATCGCCGTCGTGTCCATGACCTTCAGCCGCTGGCGCAGCACCTGCATGTACGAGAGGTGGTCGAGCTTCACGGCGTTCGGGTTCCGGGCCGGGTCGGCATCGAACACGCCCTGCACCTTGGTCGCTTTCAGCAGCACTTCGGCCTTCAGCTCCATGGCGCGCAGCGCCGCGGTGGTGTCGGTGGTGAAGTGCGGATTGCCCGTGCCGCCGGCGAGGATCACGATGCGGTTGAGTTCCAGGTGCCGCAGCGCCTTGCGGCGAATGTACGGCTCGCACACCTCTTCCGCCTTGATCGCCGACATGACGCGCGTTTCGCAGCCCATGCTTTCGAGCGCGTCCTGCAGCGCCAGCGCGTTCATGATGGTGGCCAGCATGCCCATGTAGTCGGCGGTGGCGCGGTGCAGCAGGCCGGACTGGCTGGCCTGGTCGCCGCGGATGATGTTCCCGCCGCCGATGACGACGGCCGCGGCCACGTTCAGCGTGCGCAGTTCGGCGATCTGCGTACACAGGCTCTCGATCTGCGAGGGGTCAATGCCCTTGCCGGACTCGCCGCCCAGCATCTCGCCGGAAAGCTTGAGGACGATGCGCTTGTACTTCGGCTTGCGCCCGTCGTTGACGGCGGGCACGAGTCCGGACGACGGCGCCTTGGGTGTGGAGAGGTCAATCCCCGAGATTGCTTTACCGCCGTGCGTCTGCTTTTCCGGGCCGTCGGGCATGCGTTCAGTCCTGAATGGTACGTACTGAGTACAGAGTTTCGGCGTGCGGCGCAAGTGAAAGGGGGCGGTTGGCTCCTACAGGTTCGATCTGGGCGCGAGCTTGGCGAATCCGCGGGTGTAACTACTGCGGAGCGTGTGGCTTTACCTTTCGCAAGTCAGACAGTCGGTCCTGCAACCGTTTGACCTCGATTTCGCGGTTCTTGAACCACTCGGTGGACCATATCCGATGCAGTTTCCAGTTTAGGCGCTCCAGGATTTCCTGCCGCAGCCTGTCCCTGTCGCGGGCCGACCTCGCGGAGTGGTAGCTCGCCCCGTCACACTCGATACCCAAGATGAATTCGCCTTTGTTCTCAGGGTGGACGACGCCGATGTCTATGAAGAATCCAGCGACGCCAACCTGGGGCACCGCCGTGAACCCGAACGACTCAACAACTCTGGCTACAGATATCTCGAAGTCACTGTCGGGAGCACGGCTCGACGCGGCCCCATGTTCTGTGAACTTTCCGGTCTGTGCGTACTCAAGATAGGCTTTCAGGGCTATGGCCCCCTTTGAAGACCGTTCATCCACTTTGATGTCGGAAGGGCGCATGGATGTGAAGACCTCAACCCGCTTCTTTGCGCGCGTGAACATTACATTGAGCCGCCGCCAGCCCGTTGCCCCACCTATCGGACCGAAACGCTGATGCACTATTCCCGTTTCGGAGTCTGGTCCGAACGTCGTCGAGATGAAGATCACGTCGCGTTCGTCGCCCTGGATGTTTTCGAGGTTCTTGACGAAGAACGGCTCGTTGCTCTGCTGCATTTCATCAACGACGCTCTGTGCGGCGCTGTTCTCCTTCCAAAGCCGGTCAAGCGCGTCCAGAATCACATCCCGCTGCGCTGCATTGAAGGTCCCGACGCCAAGGCTCACGTTCGGGTACTTCAAGACATGCGCGGCCACAGCCTCAGCCACTGCTTGTGCTTCAGCGGGGTTTATCCCTTTGGAGTATTTCGCCCCATCCACATGGTGCAAGAGCACTCCAAGGCCCGCGAGAGTGCCCTGTGGCGAAGGGAACACAATGAGGTCATTTTCATAGAACTGCCGATTCGAGAATGCAATCAGGCTTTCATGCTGTGACCGATAATGCCACTGGAGTTGGCGGGCGGGCCGATAGGTCTTCAAGCATATGTCAAGAATGGACTCTGCAAAGTCCGCTGCTGTCTCCGATTCTTCGTCTTCCTCATCGCCCTCGATGACCCGCTCAAAGAAGGGCGTGGGGGGAAGTTGCTTGGGGTCACCGACAACGACGAGCTGGCGGGCGCGAGCTACGGCCCCCAGGGCCTCTTCGGGTCGAATCTGGGAAGCCTCGTCCATCACCACGAGGTCAAACTCAATGCCGGCCGGCTCCAGGTAGAGGGCCACAGACAGTGGACTCATCATGAAGCAGGGCTTGAGTGCTTTCAACGCACGCGCAGCCCGCCTCACAAGCTGCCGGATAGGGATGTGCTTTCGTTTCTTGGTCAGTTCGTGCTCGATGAGCGAGCGTTCCGTGTACTCCTTGACGTAGCCGCGCGACACGCCATACGGCACCGGGCGCCGGGCCACATCGTAGGCGATCTGCTTCTGAAACTCCTTCATCAGCTTCACATCAAACTCCGCATACTGCTTGCGGACTCGTTCATGACTGGCGCGGGTAAAGTGCGTCAGTTCAGGGTGCGCCTTGATGATCTGCTTGGCCGCTGACTCATAGAAGCTGCGAAGGAAGGTCTCTTTGAGATGTTGTGGACGCAGTTGACCGCGTTCCAGCGCCGCGGTGATCTCCGAGAGACCGAGCCTCCCTGCTCTGTCCGCCATGCGGCAGTAATCCGCCCACGGCATCAGTTCAGTTGTTGCGTTTAGGCACTCTGTCAGGCGTGCAGATGTGGTCGGCAGCTTCACGTGTGCCGCTACGCTGCCGAGGAAGTCCGGCAGAGACAGAGTCCCGAACTCGCCCAAGGCCTGTATTGCCCTGCGAACCCGCGAGGCCGTTTCGGTGATATCCGCGAACAGGGGCGTCAGAAGGGCCGCCCGGCTTGGGGTTTCGGCGTCGAGGAGCCAATGTTTCAGCGCCTCAGGAAGTGCGGCGGACTGCAAATCTGCAATCCACCGGGCGATTCTTCGCAGGTGGGCCGTATCAGTGGCAATCCCCCTGAAGCTCTTCCCAATGAGCCTGCTGAAGCTGCCGTTGCCCTGTACTTCCCGCGCCAGCACCTCAGCAATCTGTCTGGCGGTGACGGCGTTACTAATGTCCAGCGCAGTATAATGCGGCGCCGTGGCGGCTGCCGCAAGTGCCTCCAGGACGTCGTCGAGCACTGCAAGGCGTGTGTCGAAATACTCGACTTGACGGGATATGGAATGCTCTTCCGTGAAGGCTGTGACCTCGCGGATGACCCCTTCGACCGCGCATTGCAGCAGGGCCTTGCTCGCACGCTCCAGCGCCTGCTTTGCGCGTGCCACCGCGCTGGAAAAGCAGTCACTGTGTTTCGATAGGCCCGAGACGATTGCGTCGGCCAACGCGTCGGAGCCGAGGTGCTTGCGCAGCTCCTGCGCCCACTCAATCGCCTGCGAAAGTTGCTGCCAGTCCGTCTGCCGGCCCTTGAACAACGGCCCCAGCTTTTGCGTCGTCGCAAGATCGGTTGAGGCGGCCTCGACGCGGCGGTTGAGGTCCGCAAGCTCGGTGAGTCGGTCAGGCAACGTCGGCGACTGAAGAAAGACAGGTAGCTTGAGGAAGGACGCTGCTGCCTTGCGCGCCCTCCTCAGACTCGGTGAAAGGAAAGAAAGGAACCGGCCCTGTTTCTCGCGGATGACCGTGGCGATATGCAGGAGATCATCGTTCGGGGGGCACTTGGCGAAGTCAAACATCGGCGATAGGTTTGCATAGTCAGACTCGAAGCGCCGGAAAACCGTATAGGATGCGTTGAACACGGTCGGAGCGTCTGCCGACACGTGGTGTCTGCAAATGGCGGTAGCCAGGTCCTTGGGCGTGTCAGCGACGATGGACGCCGCCCGAACTACTCGCTCAAACTGCCCGAACGTGTCAGGCTGCTCGAAGCCAAGTTGGACGAAGGGCTTCACAGCTTGCGCCAAGTCCACCAGCGATTGCCGCGCCTCCACACACGTGGCGTGGATACTCCGTAGTTGTGCCAGCGACCGTCCTGCCCAGTTGAGCGACCGCAATTTCTCCGTGTGGTCGGTCAAAACGCTCAGCTTGTCGGACGGAATATCCTCGCGCAGCACTTCGGCTGCGTTCCGCAGGCCTGCATGGTATATGCCTATCTGGGCTTCGAGGGCGTCGAGTGAATGAGAGACTTCCGGCGTCATCGAGGTCTTGGCAAAGTCCTCGTCGAACGGTTCGGGGATGCTTTTCAAACGGTTCAGAACAGCTTCGTCCGCCTTCAGGACGTCGTCCAACGTCAGATCAACGTCAGCCTGGGTGTGCCTGCGCAGCTCGGCCACCGACTTACCGACACTCTCAAGTGCTGATGCCGCGTCACTGAGAATGGATTTAACGTGTTCCTCGTCGCCCGCCAGGAGGTTGGTTGGGCGATACCCACGCCACGGGTTCTCAGGCGTCAACGGTGCGATTGCCAGATGATTGCTGATGTCCAGCAGGGGGTTCTCTCTGGCAGACACGTCTTGCCGGGACAGCTCGAGAGCGTCGGCTATGCGAAACACCGGGCCGTCCGCGTCCTGGTCGCCGCGCCACCGCTCCGCGGCCCACAGGATTTGCTGGATTGTTTCGCCGGTGGCACTCGCAGTTGAGTTCACAAGCTTCACGTAGGCGTTCAGAGAGTCCTTAGCGGCCCCGTAAGCGGCAATACCAGCCTGAATGTCTCTCGGGCTGTCGCACCGCAGTTTCAGGCGGCGCTCCAGATCGTTGAGCATTCTACGCTTCTGTGTCTTCCAGCTATGAAGCTCCAGACAGAACGCGCCTAGACCCACCTGCTCCAAACGGCGCCGGACCACCTCCAACGCCGCCAGCTTCTCCGAGACAAACAGCACGCTCTTCCCTTGGCTCATGGCTGCGGCGATCAGATTCGTGATGGTCTGGGACTTGCCGGTTCCAGGGGGGCCGATGATTACCTGGTCGCGCCCATTCAGGGCATCAACGAGCGCCGTGTGTTGGGAACTGTCGGCGTCCAAGACGATGGGCAGTTTCGCCTTCTCCAATACGTCTTCACTGTAGGATTCCGCCGCGCTGCTAACCGACTGGTCAGGGGTGCGCCCTTCGAGCAGGTCCTTGATGCTCCGGTGCATGGAGATGCGACGCTCTTCCGGCCAGCTATCGGGGTCGAGATCCTTGTACATGAGGAGCTTTGAGAAGCTGAACATGCCGAGCAGCATCTCCCGTGCGACTCTCCATTTCTTCTTCGTCTCCGCAATCTCCTGCACGAGGGCGAAGTACGCCTCGACATCTGGCTCATCAGGTAGCTCCGGAAGGATTATGTCGAAATCTCTGGAGAGCTTCTCGCGTAAGCACAGATTTGTCTCCAGGTCTTCGCCCGTGTAGGATACGAGATACTGATAGCACTTCGTGGCGCGGCCCAACCGTCCTCTTTCTACCTGGACAGGAAGAAGAACGAGCGGCGCAAGGTTGCGTTTGTCCGGTTCTTCTGGCTGATACCACTCAAGAAAACCCATTGCCAGGAACAGGATGTTCGTCCCGGTTTCCTCAATGGCCGCACGTGCGTTCTGGATGATCCTTCGACACCGCGTCTCAAGTTTGTCTGGGACCAGGTTGGTCTGCAGCAATAGGTCTTCATGCTTGTCGGAACTGGTGTCAGGTGTGAGGGGTAACTCGGCGTCCAGTACGGTCTCCACAGGCAACTGGACGCCCTTGGCATCTGGCTTCCGGCGGTCTCCCCCCTGTTCCTCTTCTCGAATAGGTTTGAACGCCATGGGCTTTTGTTCGTTGACAAGGACGTCGAACACCTGGCGCGGAAGTTCATCAACGATCCGAAGGCTCTGCGTAGTCTCTCTGAAATTGAGGAGGCGATTGCGGGGCGAGAGGTCGAGCAACTTCTCTCGGATCCTCAGAAGACCGTCTGTGGTAATATCCACAGTTCGTGACCTCGACGAGAAGAGCGCAATCGCCAGTAGCCGGTAGTCATAGAGTCTATCGCAGTGGTCTTTTCGCGCAACCGATACCTTCCCGAAAGGATCGCGCATCGCACCAAACGTGGCCTGATGGCCAAGGATGATTGCGTTGCCGCCGGCGCGTCAGCAAACGGTGCCGTCAGCGCTCCCTCACGGGCGCGCCTACACCACGCCCACCTGGAAGCGCACGAAGCGCTTGACGGCCGCGCTGCCGTTCTCCTTCAAGACCTGCGCTACGGTCTTCTTGTCGTCGCGGTAGTAGGGCTGGTCGAGCAGGCAGCGCTCGGCGTAGAACTTGCCCAGTTGCCCCTCGATGATCTTGGCCAGGATCTGCGGCGGTTTCTTCGCGTTCTTCGGATCGCCTTTGAGGCGTTCCTCGAGGATCTCCTTCTCCTTCGCCACCATCTCGGGCGGCACTTCTTCACGCCGGACGCAGATCGGAACGGGCTTGGCCGAGACGACGTGCATGGCCAGGTCTTTGCCGAGCGCCCGCGCCTGCTCTCCGCTCACGCCCTCGAGCTCGACGACCGCGGCCTGCTTGCTGTCGTGGTGGATGTAGTACCCGAACTCGCCTTCCACCCGCACCACGCGCTTGAGGCCGATGTTCTCGCCGATCTTCCCCGCCAGCGCCTTGATCACTTCCGCGACGGGCGTGCCGCCCAGCGGCAGCGCGCGGAGCTTCTCGACGCCGTCAACCTTGTTGGCGTCGGCCAGGCCGGCGACATCGTCCAGCAGCTTCAGGAACTCCTCGTTCTTGGCGACGAAGTCCGTGTTGGCGGTGACCTCGACGACGGTGAGGGCCTTGCCGTCGGCCGCAAGCTTGTACCCCAGGCGCCCTTCCGCCGCGGCGCGCTCGGCCATGGCGTGGCCCTTGTCCAGGCTCTTCTTGCGCAGCCAGTTCTGCGCCTCGGCCAGCCAGGCCGCTTCATCCTTGCCGGCGGCCTGAGCCTGGGATTCGACCAGCGCCTTCTTGCAGTCCATCATGCGCGCGCCGGTTTTCTCGCGCAGCTTCGCCACCAGTTGGGCACTCACGTCAGCCATGTGCACTCTCTCCTCTGCTCAGGCGCCGGTTGTGCCGCGCGCGCTATTTCGTCCCACCGGCGGACGCCGCGGGCTGCTGCTGTGCCGCCGCCTGCTGAGCGGTGGCTTGCTGTTGTGCCTGCAGCGCCATTTCGGGGTGCGTCTTGCGCATGTTCGCGCCTTCCAGGCAGCCGTCGGCGGCCTTGGCGACGACGAGGTCAATCGAGCGGATCGCGTCGTCGTTGGCCGGGATCGGCAGGTCAATCTCGGTCGGGTCGGCGTCGGTGTCCAGCATGGCGATCACTGGGATGAACAGGCGTCTCGCCTCCGCCACCGCGTTTTTCTCGATGGTCGGGTCCACGACGAACATCACGCCGGGCAGTTCCTCCATGTTGCGGATGCCGTCCAGGTTGCGCTTGATCTTGCGCTTCTCGCGGTTAAGCGCGCTCTGCAGCTTCTTCGAGTACGTGTTGATCTCGGCCGTGGCGTCCATGTTCTCGAGTTCCAGCAGGCGCTTGACGCGCAGGCGGATGGTGGCGAGGTTGGTCAGCGAACCGCCCAGCCAGCGCTCCGCGCAGAACGGCATGCCCGCGCGTTGCGCGTGCATGGTGATGATCTCGCGCGCCTGGCGCTTGGTGCCGACGAACAGCACCTGCTTCCCTTCGGCCACGACTTTGCGGCAGAAGAAATACGCCGCCACGATCCCGCGCACGGTCTCCCGCAGGTTGATGATGTGGATCTTGTTCCGCTTCCCCAGGATGTACGGCTCCATCTTGGGGTTCCAGCGGCTCGTGCGATGCCCGAAATGCGCACCCGTCGCCAACAGGTCTTTGGCATTGACTATAGCCATGCTCGAACGTGACTCCTTTCAAGGCCGCGCGCGATCCGTGGATCGCCTCAGCCTCGTCGCGCCTCGCAGTCCAGGTTCAGCCGGAACAGCAACGTAATCCGTTTCCGGCGGGGGTGTTCTGTTCACAGCCCCGCTTCGACCCTTTCGCCCGCGAATAGCGCCCTTCCGTGGTCTTCGCGGCCCTCACCCGCTCAGGCTTCCGCCAAGGCCGCACTGCGAAAGCCCCCGTATCCTAGCCAAGTCCCACCGCTCTGTCGAGTGCCGAACCCTGGCTGCCACCGCTATCTCGTGTCCAGAAGTGCACATGTGCAGCATATTGGCCTACAGTTTCGCTCGCCCCGTCTTGCCTTTCTTTGCCTTGTACTCCAGCGCCGGGTTCTTCTCATATTCAACCGAGGTGAACAGGACGATGACCGGCACGTTGACGCCGTATCCCGGCACGTCCGCGCTGGTCAGTCCTTCATCAACCAACCACTGCATGTCAGTCGCCGTCAGAGCCAGCTTGCCGCGGAACTTCGCCGCGCCCGCCGTGGTCACCAGGCCGTTCTTCGCCCGCGCCGACAGCTTGAACTTGTCCGTCCCCTTGGGAATCGAGCCCTTCGTATCGAGGCTGTACGGCCGGATCACGCCGCCCACGTCGAGCACCACCGCCTGTCCCAGCAACTGCATGTTCGCCGTCACTGGCAGCGTGCCAGCAATGTTGATCGCCCCTTTCTCCTTCCCTGTCACGAAGCACAGCGTAATGCTCATACTCGTCAGCGTCAGCGCCTGCGGCGTCGCGGTGGAACCGCCCACCGGCGTGCTCTTGACGTCATTCGGGTTCGTTTTCAGCGCTGTTTCCAGCTCGTCCGGGAACCCGTCCTTGTCAGTGTCCACCAGCGACTGGCTGTTGCTTCCGCTCCACTCGGTAACGGTGATGGCCAACTCCTTCGGCCCCGCCGTCTTTGCAGGGATCGAACTGTCCGTGGCCGTCACGTTGACCGTCTTCACTTCGCCCAGGCTGCTCGCCTTGCCCGATATCGTGTCCACACCGTTGAAGAATAGCCCAACCGGCAGTGTGCCCTCCACTTTGTACGCCACGGGCGTCGTCCCGCCTTCCGTCGCCAGCGTGTACTTGAAGTCCTTCCCCAGCGGCGCGCCCGCTTTCAAGGGGCTTGTGATCACGAAGCCGCCGCCGCCGCCGCCAATGGGAATACCGCCTTGTCGAGGCACAGCGTCAGCCGCGGGAACACAGTGTGCGAACGCCGCAGAGCCTAAAGCCAGCACAGACAGCCAACGTCTGAAAAGCGCTCGTCTCATGGGCCCCCCTTGTGGAAACCGGCATAGATGAACACCGCAACACTGCCGTGCCGTGCAATCCTCCGCCTCCAGTGCGCAGGTTTCGTTGGCACCGATGCCAAGCCAGAGAGCGCTGCCCACAAAGCAAGAGCGCCAAGCGGCTGTGAACCGCCTGGCGCTTCTCATGTCGCCTCGCCTCCGCCTATTGCGGGTACTTCCCAATGCCCGTCTTGCCCTTCTTGGCTTTGTAGGTCAACGGCGGCTCGGCGGTGTAGCTCGTGCTCGTTGAACTCTTGATGGCGACCAGCACCGTCACAGGCACGCTCACGGTAATGCCTGTTTTCGGTGTGTCCTGATCGAGCAGCCCGTCCTTGATCAGGGCGTCCACATCGGCCTGGTATAGGACAAGCTTGACGATGCATTTGGCTGCGTCATTCTTCGGGTCTGCAATCGTTGTGCCGTTCTTCATCTTCGCCGAGACCTTGAACGAACTCCTGTCGGCGAGTCTGCCGGCGCCCTTCGCGTCCAGCTTGAAGAGCCGCGCCACGTCGGCCACTGCCACGCCCACCTGCGCATCCAGCAGCGACACGCCCGCGGGTATCTTGATTGCCGCCTGGACCGATACTAGTGTACCAGGGCTCCGAATCGGTATCCCGCCCTGTCTGGGAGCCGCGGAACTCGCGCTCGCCAAGTTCACCCTCACCTGCATCTTTGACAGGCCCAGCGTCATGAAGTTCCCGTTGGACGTGACCCCGCCGAACGACGCGCCCCCTGACCCGCCGCTCATCAGCTTGTCCAGGCTGTCCGCAATGCCATTGCCCGGGGCTGTGTCCGTAACACCCAGATAGGTTGCCGTGTCGCTGTATGTGTACGCATTCTTCGCCGACGGGATAAGCTGCAGGTCAAGAGACGCAATCGCCACATCCACCGTGCCGTTGCCCGCTGGCGCCGTGCACGTGATCACATTGCCGTTCGTCGTCACGCCTGACGCGGCCGTCGTGCCAAAGAGCACCACAGCCAGGTCGCCGATGAAAGGACTCACAATCGTGACCGTGTTTCCCCCGGTTATAGGCCCGCCAGATGGTGTCACCATCAACAGCGGCGCCGCCACGTCGTTTGGCGTCGCCGGTAATGCGGGCGGTGGCCGGCTTATCACTCTCTGTCCAGGCTCCACGCTGCTCCCCATCGCCGCGCAGTGCCACATCAACGCAGCGCCAATTGCGGAAAGAAGCCCAAACGCATTCACCATTCCCCGCCGCATAAAGCCTCCCCATCCTGTGCCGTTGAGCGCTTCAGTGTTCGTGTCCCTGGACCATCGGACGGCTTACTGCATGTCGTCTCAGCAAGCCTAGAACATGACCTGGAAGTTCACCACAAACGTGTCGTTTCTCACTTCGCGCAGACCGCGGATGCTGCTTTGCGGGTCGTCAACCCACATGTAGTTCGCCTGAATCTTGGCCTCGTGCCCGCTCAGGTAGTAATTGACGCCGGCAGTGTACACCTTCGTCTTGAACAGGTCCGTGTGCCTCTCGGGATACGCCGGATCCTCGACTGCGATGTTCTGATACTGTTCGTACCTGAACGCGAATTCCAGGTTGCGCAGAGCATTGGAGAGCGCGCCCCCCTTTGCCAGGCTGTCGCTCCAGATACTCTCCGACATCTTGTAGCCCGTCGAGGCATACCACCCCGATGCCGTTACCGGCGCCGGGTTGTTCTGGATAAGGAAGCTGGTCGGCAGACCCAAGTCGTCGGTGGTGCTACCGGCTAATGCTGTCGCGGATATCGCTGTGTCAAAACGCCCGCGGCTTGAACCCCATTCCCCGCGCAGCCACCAGCCCTTCACCTTGCCGTTGGGCCTGTAGAACGCCCACGCCGCTTGCCGGTTGACATCCGTCCGCTGCTCATTCAGCGCGTTATTGGCGGTGAGATCAAGGAACGCCATGTTCCAGTTCCCGGATTCACCGCGAATGCCGTCCGTGCGAGCGTAACCCAGCTCCAGCCTGCCGTACCACTTCTCTAGGCTCCACACTGGCTGCACCGCCACCCGCCACGAGATATCCTTCTCATCGTTGTCATCCGTCCTGTTCCCCGCCTCGAAGATCTCAGGGTCAGCCAGGATTGACCTGCTGGGACCATTGAACGCGCCCACCCAGTACTGCACGCGGTCGTCCACCCAGGTGCCGTGTACCATCGCGCCAATGTCGCGGATGTTGCTGATGCTTGTCACCATCGCGCGTTCCACGAAGTCCAACTGGCCGCTGTTCCGCCAGCCTTCGGATCCCGCCGGTGCCTTGAACTGCCCGATCGTGAAATCGTGGTGCGGGATCACGCCGTGATAGTTAATGTACACGTCTTGCAGGAGCGACGGCCACCAGCCATACGCGTTCGCCACACCGGTCTGAACGTACTGCGTCTTCGCCACGCCTTCATCCTGGTTGTGCTGCGGCGCCGTAGGCCGCTGCATGTACGAGTAGTTCGACTCGCGCGCCGGGTCAATCATTATGCACGCCAGCACGTTCTCATGCACGCGCCACGTGAAGCGCAACTCGGCGCGACGAATCCGGAACGTGTCATTGTCCAGGGTTTCATTTCCTTCCGGGAACTCGCGCTGATTCCCATCGGCCGGCTTGATCACGCCGCTGTGATCGTTCTGGACGCCCTGATACCACACCTGCAGCAGGCCGCCGATCTGCAGCGTGCCGTCCTTGGTCCTCACCGGCGCGTTCGGACCGTATTTCCCGGCCACCGCCGCGTCCACGGCTTTGCCGATCGCCGGCGCCTTGGTGGTCTCGCGCGCCGCGATCTCTTTCCGCAGCTTCTCGACTTCAGCCTTCAGGTCGGCCAGCTCGCCACGAGCAAAACCGCACGACAGCAAAACCGCAATACCAACCACACCCGCTAAACAGCGCACGTGTCCCCCTCCGAGAGAGCGATCCTTCGGTCAGCAAGTGCCAAGTAACTGGCGACACTTTTATCTCCTGGCCGGCTCCTGTCAACCCCCAAAAGCGGCGATTTTCCGCTATGCACACCCGTTCGGCATGCTATAAACCCATCATAAGTATCAGGCACGGCGCCTGGCGGGAACCCAGCGATATGGCCGAGGACGAGGGGGAAAGGTCGCCTGAAGGTGACGTGCCGGCGCAGGAAGCCACTGCCAAGGCCGCCCGCACGCCCATCTCCCGCGTGCCAGCGGGGTTGGGCACCCCTGTTGGCGAGAACAAGCGCGCACGCTCCACGCCGGCCTTCCGCGAAGGCGCTATCACCACCTCCATCCCGTGGCGCGACCTCCGCAAAGAAGTCATGTTGCGCGACGCCCCCCGTATCAAGGTCGGCAAGCACGAATGTCCTGCGTTAGGCGGCATCGCTCTCTTCGCCAAACTCGGCCAAGGCGGCATGGGCGCTGTCTACTACGGCATCCATCCCCGCCTCCAGACCGAAGTCGCCGTCAAGGTCTTGCCCTTCCACCTCGTCAACATGTACCCGGAACTGGTCAAGCGCTTCCTGCGCGAAGCCCGCATTGCCGCCCGCGTCCACTCCAAGCACCTATGTAATGTCACCGACATCAACGAGGAGGCCGGGCTGCATTACCTGGTCATGGAGTTCGTCGCCGGCTGCAGCGCCGGCAAGTACCTGGCCAAGTGTATCGAGAAAGGCCTCCCCGGCATCCCGGAACTCGAGGCCGCGCGCATCTGCGCGGCCGCCACTGACGGCCTTGCCGCCGCCCACCGCACCGGCGTGGTGCACAGGGACATCAAGCCCGACAATTTCATGATCCCACGCGTCGCCCACGGCAAGGACGAGTACGATTTCAGCGCCACCAAGCTCATGGACCTCGGCATCGCGCGCGTCGAGGAAGACGCCAAGACCCCGCAGGAGCACAGCAGCTTCCTCACCCAGACTCAGACCGCCCTCGGCACGCCCGGCTTCATGTCGCCTGAACAGGTCCTCGACGCCAAGCGCGCCGATAAACGCTCCGACGTCTTCAGTATGGGCGCTACCCTCTACGCCCTGCTGGCCGGCAAGACGCCGTTCTACCGCGAGACCGCCATGAAGATCATGATGGCCACGGTGAACGACCCGCACGTGCCCCTGCGCGAGGTCAGGCCCGAGGTCTCGCCCGCGCTGGACGCGCTCGTTGACCGCTGCCTGGCCAAGGACCCCGCCCAGCGCTACGCCGATGCCGACGACCTCCTCGTGGCCTTGTGCGCCCTTGCCGGACTCCCTGCCCCCGCGCTGTCCGGCCGAGTCCCCGTGCCGGTCGCTCGCGTGCCCGGCGCGGCCACGCCCGGTCTGCGGACCGGCGCTGCGGCCACGCCCGCCGGCTTCACGCCTCCGGGCGTCAAGCCTGTCGCCACGCCTGTGGCGCCAACGCCCGCCGGCCGGACGCCCGTGGGCACCGCCCCGGCGATCACCCCTGCGCCTGCGCAGAGCCAGCCAGTGGCGCAGCTCTCGGTCGGCTTGGGGCGCTTCAAACTCAGCATCCTCCTCGCGTGCAGTGTCTTCCTGGCTGTCTCCGCCGGCGGCTTCTGGTCCTACCAGGGCAAGCATTGGCCGTTCGCCCCACCGCTCAGCGACGAAGTCAGAAACGCCCTGCGCCGCACCTGGTCCGGCCTTCTCAAGGAGGCTCAGGCCAAGGCGGACGAGTGGGACTTCGAGGCGGCTGCCAGAGCCATGAAAACCGCCGCTGAGATGGCCTTGCAGGATGCAGCCGTGCGCGATCCGGAGGAAGACGAAAACGCTCAGGCCCGCATTGCCGAAGCAGAAGCCCGGCAGAAAGAGTACCTCGACGCCTCGAAGCGCTTCATGGACGCCATGGACCAGGAGGATGCTGGCGGCGCCGCCCAACTCCTGGCGGAGCTGGGGAAACTCAACCCGCCCGCGGCCAAGGCCAACCTCCTCAAGACCGGCGGCAACGAACTCAAGCGGCTGCAGGAGGCCACCAAGAAGCTCGACGATCTCACGAAGGAACTCGCGGCCATCGCCAAACGCCCCCCCGCAGAGGCGGAGAAGTCACTCACGGACATCGCCGGCCTCGAAAAGCAGGTGCCCGATCTCAAGCTTGCTTCGAGCTTCAAGACCGAAATCGCCGCGGTGCGCGACGCCAAGCGCATGGAGATTTCCGCGGCCGCCGCCGCGGCCGTTGCTGCCGCTGCCGATGCTCATAAAAAGCTCGAGATCAACGTCATCGCCGGTGAGAAGCTTGCCGAGGCCGGCGACTTCGCGCGCGCGCTCGATAAAGTCAAGGAAGCCCTGGACATCAAGATTGACGACAAGGACCAGGTCGCCGCCGGCCTGCGCCAGCGTGCGCTCGCTCTGCAGGATCGCGCCACGCTGGGCCTCAACAGTGAGAAAGCAAAGGCTCTCATCGCCGATGCCGAAAAGGCCCTCGCCAAACAGCCGCTCGCCCAAGCCGACCTCGATGCCGCCAAACAGGCTCTGGCCGAAGCCCGGACGCTCGACGACAAAGCTCCGGGCCTCGCGGACGCTCAGGCTAAGCTCGCCAAGCTCACCGAGTACAATGCCAAACTCGCCGCCGCCGAAACAGCCCTCGACAAAGAGGAGCCGACCAAGGAAGACCTTGCTGCCGCCAAGGCCAAGCTGGAAGAAGCCGCCCAAGTGTGGCCGGGAACCTCTGCACGCGCCCAGAACGTGTCCCAGAAACTCGCCCTCGAACAACAGGCTTTGGCGGACAGAGAGGCGCGCAAGAAGGCACAGGACGAACTCGCCGAGAAGCAGCGCCAGTACGGCACGCTGATGGCCAATGGCGACAAGCTCGCCCAAGACGGCAAGCTCGAAGAGGCGGAGAAGGAATACCTGAAAGCCGCCGCCCTGCTGCTGCCCGCCAAAGGCCGCCCCTCAACCGTGGCCGATGCCGATACGAAAGCGGCGGACATACGGAAACAGATTAAGGCAGCAGCCGATGCCCTGGCGGCAAAACGGACGGAAGTCAACGGCCGCATTAAGGCAGCCACCGACAACGCCACGCCAACGGGCGATCTGACCCTCGCCGCACAGAAGCTCGACGAGGCGGACAAGCTCATCGCCGCCGATACAAAGCTCGCGGACCTCAAGCCCGGCGCCGTGGCCTGTGGGAAGATGATCGCGGATGAACGGGAGCGACGTAGGATAGCCACTGAGAAGGACAAAACGGTGCTGGCTGTCAAGGCTGACATCGTCGAGCGAGATTACGAGAGCGCTTCGAGTAAGCTCGATAGCGCCAAGAACCTGGACGCAAACTACGTCGGCGAGCTGCGGGAGGAGATTCGCAAGGGCCAGGCCACCCGGGACACCGCCATCAAGACGCTCCTCGACAAAGTCCGGACGCATCTCGCCAATGGCGACGTCGCCGCGGCGTTGGCGAGCGCGCAGGAACTCGCCAAGAAATACCCCAAGAGAGCGGACCTCGGAGCGTTGGTGAAATGCCTGGAAATCCTGCAGGACGCCAAGACCTTCCAGTCCGACGCCACCACTCGCCTCGGCGCTGCCGTCGCCAGAGTTCCTGCCGCTTCTGTAACCTCGGGCGGCGGAGGCGTCGGCGAGATCAGTGAGACCCAGACCACGAAGAGCAAGCGACCCCAGGCCGAGAGCATCCAGAAGCAGACCACGCCGCTGATTAACGCCGTCTACGGCAACCTCAAGGACACGTTGCTTCGCGAGTTGGCGCCCGAAAAGCTGCCCGCCTTGCCACAGAAGCTGTCCGCCGATCTCGATGCCGCCAAGGTCCCGATTGAGAAGAACATACAGGACGTCGGCAACCTGCGGTAGTTCATCATTCATCGTTCATCGTTGCCCTTGCGCGGGGTATTCATACGGCGGGGAGGCGCACACCATGCTCACTGGCCAATCGCGTATCCGGCGCCTGCGCGCCGCGCTCGCCCTTCCGCTCCTGCTGCTCTCCGCCGCCTTCGCCGGCCAGGACGACAGCCGCGCGCAGGTTGATCTCGCCATCCGCGACGACACCTGGACCGTCCCCGCCGCGCTCACCATGCGCGCCCGCGTCACGGCCATCACGCCCGCCGAACCCGTCACCATTGACTGGCGCTGGGGCGGCGAAGGTCTCGGCGGAACCGTGTCGCGTGGGACCCTCGGCGACAAGCTCCCCGTCGGCACGTGGTCGCAGCCCGTGCCCGTCGCCTCCTTCGTCAAAGGTCAGTTCCCGAGGAAGCTCTTCCTTACCTTCACCACGGGCCGCGGCGGCAAACTCGTCCGCGAAGGCAACTACGGCTACTACCACACCGAAGGCCACTCCACCGGCGTCGAGCTCGAGTTCGAGTTCGCCTGCGACGGCAAGGTCGTCAAGACCTTCAAGGAAGCCGGTCCCGATGGCGGCACCGTCGGCATCGTTATCCCCGCCTACCGTCTCGCCGGCGGCAAGACGCCGGAAGACGCCGGCTTCCTCGGCGAACTCTGCGGCCTGGCCGATTACGCCCGCCAGCGCGAAGCGAAGCTTGCCGCCTTGCCGTATGCCCAAGGCCCCTTTCCCCGGCGCTTCGCCGTCTTCACCGACCTCGGCGGCTACGGCACCGGCACCTACTACGGCACGCGCCACACCAACAAGGCCATCACCGAAACCGAATGCCGCAGCCTCCGCACGCTCGGCGTGAACGGCTTCGCCGGCGCGCCGCGTTTCCTCGTGGACATGGCGGCCGCGCGCACCGGTTTCGCCAAAGACTTCTGCCGCGGCGTGTATCTGCAGCTTGGCGGCTATCCCGTGCCGCGCGCGCAGAAGGGCCGCGCCGTGCCCGAAGCCGGCTGCCCGTTCGCGCCCGGCGTGGCGGCCCGGCAGAAGGAGATGATCGAGAAAGGCCTGGCCGCGGCGCTCAAGATCAGCGTGGACGAAGTCTGGTGGCGCACCGAAGACGAGATCGGCGCCGTGGTGGACGGCGCGCCCGAAGGCAAGTCGCACCTCGCCCTCTGCCCCAACTGCGCCGAAGGCTTCCGCGCCTGGCTCAAGAGCGCCGGCCGCACGCCCGCCGACTTCGGCCAGGCTGACTGGCCCAACGTCAAGCCCCTGGACATCGGGGCCAAGACGCCGCCCCCGCCGCCCTCGCTGCAGGACCGGGGCGCGGCCCTCGCGGCCTATTCCACGGCCATGTTCCTCAACCACGCCTCCGCCGCGCTCTTCACGCCCCTGCGCGACGCCCTCGCCACAGCCAACGCGGAAACGCGCCAAGCCGCCGGCGCCAAACGCCCGCTCGTCTACTCCTTCGCGCTGCGCGGCAACACGTTCCTCATGGGCGGCCACAGCCTCGACTTCTTCGATTTCTACCGCCTCGCCGACAACGCCTTCGTCTACGAAACCTCCAACCGCGACGCCCGCATCTGGGGCTGGGACAGCTACCTCTGCGACGTCGGCCGCGTCGTCTCCGCGCAGCAGCGCCTCGCTTTCGGCGTCTATGTCAAACCGCATCGCGGCGCGGTCGTCCAGCGCGCGCTCACCGCCGCCGCCCGCGGCGCGCAGATGCTCTACTGGTACACTTACGGCCCGGACTACTCCAAAGGCGACTCCTTCGCCGAAAGCGACGACGCGCTCGCAAAAACCGCGCGCGCCGCCGCGCTGCTGGGCAAAACCGAAGACGCGCTCTACGGCGCCGCCTGGCTGGTGCCGGCGGAAGTGGCTGTGGTCAACCCGCGCTCGTCGGAAATCTGGTCGCGTCTGGCGAGCGGTTCGGCGGCCCCGTATGAGAACGCCAAGTGGATCTACACGGCGCTCGCTCACGCGCACATCCCCGTTGACGCGCTCGACGAAGTCATGCTCGCCACCCAGGACCTCGCGCGCTACAAAGTCATCTACATCAGCGGCCCGAACCTGACGCAGGCCGCGGCGGCCAAAGTCGCCGCATGGGTCAAGGCCGGCGGCACGCTCTACACCAGCGGCGGCGGGCTGGCGCGCGACGAAGCCAACCAGCCCCTCGCCGCGCTCGAACCTGTCCTGGGGCTGCAGGCCCGCGGCCCGCTCGAACTGTGGTATCGCGTCACCGCATACGGCGCCACGCAGCTCGAACCCTTCGGCGACGCCCGGAACGTGCTGGCGCCCGTCCCCGCCGGCGCCGCCATTGCCGCCGGCCCGCCGTTCAACGCCACGCTCAAGCCGCTCATTGGCCGCGAAGTGCTCAAGCCCGCGCCAGGCACGGACGTGCTCGCCACCTTCGCCGATGGCGGCGCGGCCGTCACGCGCTGCGCCTGCGGCAAAGGCCAGGCGTACGTCGCCGGTTTCTTCCCCGGCCTGGAATACAGCGCGGCGGTGCGCGGCCCGGACTTTGACATGGCGCGCGATTTCGACGCCGGCCTGCGCCGTTTCGTTTCTGTCCCGGCCCTGGATAGGACCAGGCCCGTCGTGGACGCGTCCGTGCCCGCCGTCGAAGGCGTGCTGCTGAAGAACGGCGCGACGGGCAAGCGCGCCGTGGTGGTGATGAACTGGGCGTACCGCGTTGCGGGCAAGCGGACTTCGGGCAAGCCCGTCATCGCCCTCGTGCCGTTCAAAGACCTCAAGCTCACCCTACGCGGCGCCGGCGACGTGACCAAGGTCACCTCCGCCGCGCTGGACCAGTCCCTGCCCTTCGAACGCGCCGGCGATTCGCTTGTCGTCACGCTCCCCCAACTCGACGACGGCGACGTGCTCCTGCTGGGAGACTGACGCCGGTCCGGCGAAGACCGCATTCACTCGAAAACGATGGGCATCATGATATGCACGGGGACACGCACCCGGAGTTCGCGCGATGAGCGGCAGTCCGCCCACAGGGAGGGACAAAGAGCCGCGGCTGAAGCCGCCCGATCCCACGCCCATTTTCCACATCACGGACGTGGACAACCTGGGCCGGATACTGAACGACGGTGGCCTGCACTGCAAACACACGCTCGATGCCCAAGCCGCAACGTACACCAACATCGCCTACGACACCGTTCAGGATCGCCGCGCTCAGACACGCGTGCCGTGCGGTCCGGGCGGCGCGCTGCACGATTACGTGCCCTTTTATTTCGCGCCGCGCTCGCCTATGCTGTACGCGATCAACAGAGGCATTGTCCCCGGCTACACGCGCGGCCAGCGAAGCGTGATCTACCTGGTTTCGACCGCGCAGGCCGTGGCCGCCGCCAAGCTGGCGTGGGTATTCACGGATGGGCATGGCATCATGCAGATGACCGAGTGCTTTGATGACCTCGCTTGTCTGGACCGCATTGATTGGGGCATCATGCGGGAGCGTTACTGGGCGGATACGCTGGAGGATGGCGACAGGAAGCGCCGGCGGCAGGCCGAGTTCCTGGTGCACCGTTTCTTCCCCTGGGGACTGGCGCAGGCCATCCGCGTGCTTGACGATGCAATGAAGGACGCGGTGGAAAAGGCGCTGGAAAACGCTCCACGCCAGCCGAACGTCAAGGTAGAATCAAGGTGGTACTACGATTGAGGCAGGGAGCGCGACCATGATCGAACACGCGAGCGGCAACCTGCTGGACGCAGATGTCGAGGCCCTCATCAACACCGTCAACTGCGTTGGCGTGATGGGCAAGGGCATTGCGTTGCAGTTCAAGCAGGCGTTCCCGGAGAACTTCGCTGCGTACGACCGTGCGTGCCGGCACGGCGAAGTCCAGTTCGGGCGCATGTTCATCCACGAAACAGGCCGCCTCGCCAATCCGCGGTACATCATCAACTTCCCCACAAAAGGACATTGGAAGGAGCGGTCACGAATCGAGAACGTACAGGCCGGACTGCGCGATTTGCTGGAACAGGTCCGCCGCCTGAACATCAAATCCATCGCGGTGCCGCCACTCGGCTGCGGCAACGGCGGTCTGGACTGGGCCGACGTTGCGCCGCTGATCGAAGCCGCATTCGCCGCGCTGCCGGAGGTGCGCGTGTTGGTGTTTCGCCCCGCCGGCGCCCCGAAAGCGGAGAAGATGCAGGTCGGGACGAAGACGCCGAACCTGACGAAGGCGCGCGCGCTGTGCATTGAACTGATGCGCCGCTACGCGCTCCCCGGCTACAACCTGACGCTGCTCGAAATCCAGAAGCTCGCCTTCTTCCTCCAGGAAGCCGGCGAACCTTTGGAACTGAACTTTGCGAGGCAGAAGCGTGGCCCGTACGCCGAGAAACTGAACTTCGTGCTGCAGCGCCTGGAGGGCCACTTCATCCGCGGGTACGGTGACCGGAGCAGCGAAGCCGAGATACGTCTGCTTCCGGGCGCCGACACGAGCGCGCAGGCGGTGCTCGCCAATGATGCCGACGCCCAGTCGAAGCTGGACCGCGTAAGCCGCCTCATCGAGGGGTTCGAGACGCCCTACGGCATGGAGTTGCTGGCCACCGTATGCTGGGTCGCGAAAGAGGACGCCCACGCCCGCGACGACATATCCTGGGCGGTCGCCAAGGTTCAGGACTGGAGCCCGCGCAAGAAGAGGCTGTTTACACCCGAGCACATCATGAAAGCCTGGGGCCGCTTGCGGGACCAAGGCTGGATCAATACCATTGCGCGCCAATAGGCTGGTGGCCGCGCTATGCACTTGCGCTCGAAGCGTGTCTTGCGCCCTTGAGTTTGTGCCACGGATGTGCGAAGCTCATCCGTGCCGTCCCCGTCGGCGGTAGCTCTTTCCGTTCGAGCGGTTCGTGGCCACGCCGGCACGCACAACTCACCAGGACAAGGCGCGACCATGAGCCGTGGGGATGTCCAGGCCACCAGCCCCACGTTCGGCGGTGTATGTGTACTCAGGCGTGCTCCTGTCGAGAGGGGGAGAAACGCGCGGCATCGGCGTTGCACACAGCAGCAGCGCAGGCCGGGGCCACACACGCGAGAACGGGGGAGAGATATGTATGATGTCCCCAGAACTCCGAACTCTGCTGCAAGGAACACCTCTGATGCCATGCGCGAAGCAAATGCACCGAGTGGCGCTCGACAGGCGACGATGGAGGGGAACCTGAGTACACACAAGACTGGGAGAAAGCCATGGAGCAGCAGCGCGACTTGTGGGACAAGGTTCTTCTCGGCAGATACGCCGTTGGTGTGTTTCTGGCGACATTCGCAACGCTCTGGTGCCTGGCAGAGCCCTTAGGTTTGCCTTTGGGGTTCGGGCTATGGACGCAACTGGCTCTGTGGTCCACTGCGGGGGCAACGCTCTGGATTCTTGTATCACGCCTGCACTCTGTCCAGGTGCGCCTTCGACAACGAGAGGCTGAGGTGGCTTCGTTGAAAAGCCGTCTGGCAGAGGCCGGCGCACGTCGCTCATTCTGCGGCGTCGTTAACCGCGAAACCCGTGTTTGCCCATTGGGCGTGGTCGCTATTCACAGTAAGACGGAGGACACGTTGCGATCATCTCTAACCGACGCTAAGCATACCTTCAGATGGCTTGGAATGAGCGCCTTC
>Ga0315282_10004741_pt1 | contig 23552 bp, 24 predicted proteins | sample YL17G07_20_MG_FD_203693 | JGI IMG/M metagenome (GOLD analysis project Ga0315282, IMG submission 203693) | Sediment microbial communities from Yellowstone Lake, YNP, Wyoming, USA - YL17G07_20 | ecosystem: Environmental > Aquatic > Freshwater > Lake > Sediment | place: USA: Wyoming | collected... | reverse complement strand
GTGTTCAGGGGAGAAAAGTATGTTTATGGGAGGGTCTGTCTTGGTTTGGGGTTCAATATTTATGGCTCCGTCGACTCTTGTTCAGTGGGGCCGAAAGTGGTCTTAGGGGGTTTTTCTTGAAGGCGGTTGTGCTTTTGCGTCCAATTGGTCTCTTTGCCTTCGCGGAGGAAGAGCCAGTTGATCTCGTTTTTTTTGGAAAGGATCCTAGGGCTGTGGCTGAGCAGCTGGGAATGCTTCTGAAAGGGAAGGGCGTTGAGGCGGTTCAGGAGTTTGCTATAAGGCTGGCCTTGAAGGGTTACACTGAACTGGTGTTTCAGGATGCGATGCTGGCTTCGGCTTTTCCAGCTGACAAGTTCTCAGTTTCCGTTGCAGCCGCTGGTCTGGGCGATACTTTTGGTACTCAGGTTGAGCATCTTGCCTTGGAGAGAGGCTACGTCTCTTCTCCGCAGGAGTTGAGGAAGAGACTCCATGATAGCTTTGTCGAGTTGGCAAGGCGGAGCGTCCAGGAGGCATCGAGCCGACGGGACCTGATGATCCAGCAGGCAGTGCTCACACTGGATGACTTGGAGAAGACCTTCAACCTCTTCGCCAATAGGCTTCGAGAGTGGTACGGCTACCACTTTCCCGAACTCAGCAGCATTATTGCCGAGAGCGACCTCTACGTACGTCTCGTAGCTTCCTTCGGAAGCCGAGTGAACTTCCTCGCGCAGAAGCTGAAAGAAGATGGCATTGGGGAGGAAAAGGCGGAGCAGCTGTACCAAGCCGCCCAAACCTCAATGGGTGCCTCTCTTCAAAAAGAGGACCTTGAGGAGATTGTGAGCTTCGCCGAAGCTTTGCTCCAGATGTACAAGTCGAGGAAGGAGCTTGAGGACTACTTGGAGAAAGTGATGCGGCAGGTGGCGCCGAATACCCTAGAGTTGACGGGTTCAACTCTTGGTGCTAGACTCATCGCAGCGACGGGCAGTGTGGAGAACCTTGCGAAGAGGTCGTCAAGTACAATTCAGGTGCTCGGTGCAGAGAAGGCCCTCTTTCGTTCGCTCAAGTCGGGAAGTCGGCCTCCAAAGCATGGACTGATCTTTCAACAGAAGGACATCCATCAGGCCCCACGATGGCAGCGGGGGAAGATCGCCCGTGCATTGGCAGGGAAGATCGCCATCGCCGCCAGAATTGACGCCTACAGGGGAGAATACAGGGGGCCGGAGCTCTGTCAGGATTTTCAGAAGCGGGTGAAGGAGATCCAGGAGAGGTACTTGCAGCCTCCAGTGCGGGGGAGGAGAAGAGATGGTCGAAGCTAGACGCCACGACAGGTTCCCCGGGGTCTACGTGGTCACGCCTGAGGACGGCTCGTCCCAACTCGCGACACTCAATCTTGCGAGAGGGCATAGCGTCTACGGCGAACGGCTCATTCAAGTTAACTCGGATGAGTATCGGCTATGGGACCCCTACAAGAGCAAGCTTGCGGCGGCAATACTCAAGGGGCTGCAGGCTCTACCCATCCTGCCCTCAAGCAAAGTTCTGTATCTCGGCGCAGCCACAGGAACCACAGTGAGTCATGTCTCGGATCTAGTTGGTTCTGAAGGGCTGGTCTATGCGGTTGAGTTCTCGGCCAGACCTGTGAGGGAGTTGCTCACTAACGTGGCGTCGTTGCGAGAGAATGTCTATCCCTTAGTGGCGGACGCCCGCTTTCCGGAGCGGTATCGTTCACTTTTAACTCAGGTGGACGTGGTCTACTGCGACGTAGCGCAACCTGAGCAGGCGCGCATCCTAGCCGACAATGCAGATACCTACCTGAAGCCCAATGGTGGAGCGATGCTGGCGGTCAAGGCAAGAAGCATCGACTCAACAAGAGACCCAACCAGAATCTTTGCCCAAGAGGCAGCCACACTGAAGGCGCGAGGCTTCGCTGTCGAGAAGACGCTTACGCTTCGACCATACGACCGGGCTCACGCAATGCTTCTCGCCACATACAGCAGGCCCGACTAGAGAAACTGAACTGAAGAACAGTATTTCATCCTTGAAGTCGAATCTCCTCCGGGCTACCATTGACATGTCAAAAAGCCTGCCCCAAGCTCACCTCTCACTAGTCTGGGGCCTTTTCTCCTGCTTTCTTCTATTGAATAAAAGTGTCGAATATCAGCGACCCCTGGAGCCCGAAAAACCTATTTTACTATTTAAGATAGTGACTATCACTCTCGACGACCTCATAGAAAAAAGTCATGGGAAAGCTGCCCCGAGCAGCAGCCCGGGTGCCCACAAGACGGCAAAGAGAAGAGTGACGAATGCCGTACATGCGTAGGGTGTGCTTCTTCGGATCGGTGTGCAGTAGTAGAGAAAGACCCCGAGTAAGCCAAAGACTGTCACTGCTATGAACAAGCCAGCACCAGAAGACAGGGATACAATGGTCTGAATCTCAGTAAGCAGAATAATCTAGGTTGGTAATGTGATCACGCGGGCGGCAAATGCAGCAACGCCCGTGATTGATCGATTGTCAAACAGAGTGGTGGATGTGAAAGTGGAGAGGTTTACCCAAGCGAGGAATGTCCAGCCTATGACAATTCTGGCTCTGTTGGTGAGGTTCTTGCGTTCACGCGTTTGTTTCTGCATTGGCTTCTGACCTAATCGCAACATCTTCTCCGCTCACATTCCACGTGAGGGTGTGAATGAGCTCATTGCTAGGCGTAGATGTAGTAGAGTATGACTTCGCCGTCTCCAGCCGTCGTGTCTTAGGGTGAGGTGTTGACGAAGAGGCGCCAGACGCTGTTTCTTGGATTCAAAGTGGCCAAGGGCGGGTTCAAGGTCGAAGGTGAGCTGGTTACTCCGTCGGGTTGCCCATCCAGACCTGAATCTACTCACATTAATACTCTCAAGAATCCCAGAATTCAAGACAGCTTACTGACTTCTCAGCAGATGGTGCAAAAGCCTTCGGACAACCTCTCCCTTTGGGTTTTCGAGCAAATCCTTTGGAGTCGTGCACTGTACTATTCTTCCAAGATGCATTACCGCGATCCTATCTCCCAGCTCAAGGGCCTCATCCGGGTCATGCATAACGCAGACAGTCGTAACCCCCGTCCTCCTAATCGTCTCCTTCAGGTTCACTTTAACCTCAGCCTTGGTCGCCTCATCCACGTTACTCAAAGGCTCATCCAGCAACAGCAGACAGGGGTCGATGGCCAGAGCCCTCGCTAGGGCGACGCGTTGCTTCTGACCTCCGCTCAACTCACTCGGCTTCCGCTTCTCCAGACCTACCAACCCCACGAGGGAGAGCTTCTCCGTAACTCTGGCCTCAACCTCACTACGATCAAACCCTCTGGGACAGCGGGATAGGTGTAGGCGATGTTGATGGGTGAGCCGGGGCCGAGCATGAGCAGATAGACAAGTCCAACTGTAGCGGGCGGAAAAGTCTGGGGGAACTCGATGAGGAGCGTCTCCACCAGTGATTTTCCCCTGAACTCGCTGTAGGTGAGAACGTATGCGGTGGGTATGGCCACGACTATGGCCAAAGCGCCCACGATGAACGCCGACGAGACGCTGACCCACATGGCCCCTAGGATCCTGCTGTCGAGGAGGGCACTCAATACTAGGCTCAGGGAGCTTCCGACGGCGACGTATAGGTAGAAGAGCGAGACCAGCATGAAGAGGATGAACGTCCCAGCCATCAATCTTAGGCCCAAGTTGAACGTATCTAGAGACTCTTTGGCTGGCTCCTCATGTCCTCGTTTAGTCTCCGCTCGCATACTCGGACGCCCGTTTGACCTTGGATGCCCATGCCCTCGGTATAAAGCCAGAAAAAGAAGGAAGAGATCGCAACCCATGCACCTTCATTTGTTTGTTCCATTAGTCCATTACGTGAGATTAATGTGTCTCTTGGATTCCAAGGACGCTCAATCTTTTGATGCTTTTCATTCCTCGCGCAACATTGGCTGGAGCAAAAACCATTGAACCACTCTTCAGGTTCATCTGTTCTTCCCCTACGGTAAATATGCCTCGACCATCTATAACGTAGAAGCATACATCGTAGGGTTCTGGCCGAGGAGAAATCTCCTGCCCAGCTTCAAGACAAACAAGAACAATATTGAATATCTTTGTTTTGCAAAGGTCTTTTTTCACTCTCTGGATGTTCGAAAACTCTGCCAGCTTAGTTAAATCCCATACATCCAATTTCAGCGCTTCACCTCCTTCTATCTTCATTCGATTACTCTTCTACATCTCTGGTTAACACTCAACGTTTGCTTCGCTATTCTTTCCGCTGGTTCATTATGTGGAAACGTATCCCCATGAAGAGGAACAACACCGTATACGCTGTTAAGACTGAGATGTTTACGAGCGGCCCGAAGAACGTCTCCCCACCCAACGCATACCTCGCTAACTCGATTGTATGGGTTAGCGGCGAAAGCATCGACCCTATCTGGCCCCACGACGGCAGCTCCCGGACTGGAGTGTAGACGCCACTGATGAAGAGGAGCGGAATACGGACGAAGTTGAGGGGCATCATCACATTTCCCGGGGTCTGGCCAGGGATTGAGGCGAAAACTAAGCCCATGGCTGAGAAGCCGAGAGATGACAGGACCATGCAGATGACCAAGACTTCGACATTGGCTATCTGGGATCCGAAGAAGGCGATGCCGATGAGAACGGGAATGATGGAGATTCCTATCCCGTAGACAACTCCCGATATGGTCTTACCTACAAGGATGGCTAGCAGGGAGACGGGTGAGGTTAGGAACCTGTCATAGGTCTGGTTGGCGCGTTCGCTTGGAATGACCACGGGGCCTATGGATGATGAGGCGAAGAAGAGTGTCTGGGCTATGAGGATGGGGATCTGAGCTGAGATGGGCGCTGTTCGCCCTATGCTGAAGGAGAAGAAGAGGCTGAAGGGAAAGAGTATCCCAAACATGAGGGACGCCGGACGCGTATAGTAGGTGAGCATATCCTTGACGGCGATTGCCCACATCACCCGTATTTCCCTACCTAAATGGCTGGAATGTGCTTTCATTATCACTCCCTCCTCTGACCCATACCTCGTCCCCTATCTTGACCCATCATACCTTGCCCTGCGCCTTCTGTTGCAGGCCTGATACCGGTCAACTTCACGAATACGTCTTCCAAGCTTGGACCAACGGTGTTAACAGTTATGAGTTTGAGATTATTGCTCTGAGCATAGTTCCATATCGCGGCTAGTACGCTCGATGGATCATCAGTGAAGAGCTTGAACTTGTCGCCCTCCTTCACCGCCTCGCTGACCTTCGGCAATCCTTTCAATGCCTTCAAGGCGTCTTGAGGTGTAGTCTCGAAGGCGACTTCGACGGACTGGAGGCTCTCGACTGTCCTCTTCAGCTTCTCAGGGGTATCTATAGCTGCTATCTTGCCGCGGTTGATTATCGCTACTCGGTCGCACATCTGGCTCGCTTCCTCAATGTTATGGGTCGTTATGAATATTGTCAGGCCTTCTTGGTTCAGTTTTCGAATAAGATCGCGTATGATGAGGACGCTCTGAACGTCCAGTCCCGAGGTCGGCTCGTCAAGGAAGACTATGCTTGATTTGTTCATGAGGGCCATGGCGATGCAGATGCGTCTCTTCATTCCTCGGGAGAAGCCCTGCACCTTCTCGCCACGCCTCTCGTAGAGGCCGAACATCTTGAGCAGCTCCTCAGCCCGGCTCTTACGAAATTCCTTGGGCATGTCGTAGAGCTTCCCCGTGAAGATGAGGTTGTCCCATGCGCTGAGCTCGTTGTAGACATTGCTGATGTCTGGGACGATCCCCATCTGCTCCTTCGCCTCTATGGGTTGGCGACAGATGTCGAATCCGCTGATGTTGGCTGTTCCCTCTGCGGGGATGGAGATCCCAGTAAGCATCCGTATCGTTGTCGTCTTCCCCGCTCCATTGGGGCCGAGGAAGCCGAAGACCTCTCCTTTCTTCACACTGAAATTCACATGGTCGACTGCCACCAGATCTCCATACTTCTTTGCTAGATTTGAGACTCTGATAGCATCAATAACCTGTGAGTCCTCAACGAGGAATTCCGTTCCCATTACCAGAACATCCTACTCTTCGTGGAGAAGACAAAAGAGGAGAAGTTGGTCGTTTATGCACTCTTCAGTGTTCCTAATCGCTTGTTCACCGTCTCCAGCCGCTTCTCAAGAGCCTCCTTCAACTCCTCCAGAGTCTTAACCTCTTCATCGAAGGTCATCTGGGAGGAGTCAAGGCCCATCTGATGGTCATGATGGCCACCGCATTCGCTAAGAGGGCCTTCGCCTCGTGCTCGGCATCCGCAATCGTCTTCATCTGCTGATCCTCCATGACATCCACAGCCTTCTTGACCTTTACACATCTATTCCCTTCACCTCCTCTGCCCTGTTCTCGAAGTGTGTCCTGTAGTACTCAGCTAGGTCATCCATCATCGTCTTCCTCCTCGCAATTGACTCCAGTCCACTCCTCAGCGCCTCTGTACCCTTTTCCGTTACCTGATAGACCCTTCGTTCCGGGCCTGGAGCCTCAGAATGTGTCCACTCCGACTCCAAGAGGCCTCGGCTTTCCATACGTCTCAGTAGCGTATAGATTGACCCCGTCTCCAGTCGATGGCATCCGCAACTCCGTTCCTCAAGAACCTCCAGCAGCTTGTAGCCATAGGTAGGCCTCTCATGGAGTGTCCTGAGTATCAGGAACTGTATCCACCCTCGCTCCGGGTAGCTGTGCCAGCAATGGTCTTCCCCGCATTTACAGCCGCACATAGATAACTTTGTTATGTAGATAACAACGTCACATATATAGATGTTATCTAACCGCCAGACCCAATAGCCTCCCCCTCGGAAACTGGTACGCATGTCCTCTGGATCGACAATCTTGGGCACGCGCGAAATAGCAACCGCCTATGGATGGCAGTCCGAGAGTCAGAAACCAAGGGGAAAGAAAAGAATAAAGAAAACAGCCCCGAAGCGCGCGCTCAACAAGGGCAGATATGGCTGTGAGCGCGTCGAGATGCAGGGCAGCTACGATCTTGTGTATAATCAGCTCCGAGGCGCTCGATCACATAGCTGCAAACTCTGTCCTTGATGTCTGATATTCAGATCTCCATCTGAGAAATACGTAGACTCTGTGCTCCCTAGCGCCATCCATGTTTTTTTCTGACAAGCCTCGCATTCCGAGAGACACCGGATAACAATAGCGCTCGCTACACATCGTCCCTCTGTTCAGGCTGCCGTACGAGATCGCTGTCAGCATCTACGAACTGGAGGCGTTCTGATTCCGAGCGCATTAATAACGATGTATTTAAATCTCTGAATGCATATTTTCTGCTGCCATAACGAAAAGGAGACCGCTCACAATGGCTGATGTGCATCAAGAATCAAAAGAGGAAAGCCTTGGATTCTTTGAGAAGTACCTAACCCTGTGGATTGCGATCTGCATAGTCGTCGGCTTGCTCTTGGGCAGATTCTTACCTCAGTTTGGCCAGTATCTAGACTCTCTAAAGTTTGGCCAGATATCGATTCCTATTGGCATCTGTCTCTTCCTGATGATGTATCCGACGGTGGTCGGTATCAGCTTCAGCGATGTCAAGAAGGCAACCAAGTTCCCGAAACCGATGCTAATCACCATCATCGCCAACTGGGTCATCGCCCCGCCATTAATGGCTCTCTACGCAAACTTCTTTCTAAGAGGCAACCCTCAGTTTATCGCAGGCGCTATTCTACTGGGTATCTCTCCCTGCACCGCCATGGTTCTATGGTGGATAAAGATGGCTAAAGGCGACCTCGGACAAGGCCTCGTGAACACCGCCATCAACGCCCTCCTCATGGTCGCGCTTTACGGTGCGGAGGCCGCGTTCTATCTTGGAGTCAGCAGCATCCCCGTTCCCTGGGACCTGATCGCTTGGAGCGTCATCCTCTTCATAGCCGTCCCTGTCAGCTTCGCTGCCCTATCTAGGAGAATTCTACTGAGACAGAAGGGTGAAGAATGGTTCGCTAACAGGTTTCAAGTAGTCCTTGGCAAGATCTCCATCGTCTCCCTTCTAACAACTCTCATAGTCATGTTCTCGCTTGAAGGAGAGTTGATCCTAGTTGAGCCACTGACCGTTGCACTAATAGCTGTTCCCCTACTGATTCACTATGTCTCGATGATAGCAATCACGTATGGCGCTAGTTGGTTCACTAATCTTGATTACAGGTCTGCTGCGCCATCTGTTCTTATCGGTTCTAGCAGCCACTTTGAGGTCGCGATCGCTGTCGCCACAACCCTCTTCGGCCTAGGCTCAGGGGCAGCTCTTGCAACGGTGATAGGTCCACTGATGGAAGTCCCGTTGATGATCTCCTTGACCAGGTTCCTGTGGCGCACCAGAGGAAAATTCCCGCGAACGAAGCAGGCATCCACCGAGGTCACAGAAGTCGCGGAGAGACCGCCCAAGGCTTAGAGATTCCCATTACAGACATGCTGGAAGCTAGGATATGCTTCTCCACTGGAGCCAATTGCCCGTGGTTTCAGAACAGCGAGTGTCCCAAAGGCGCTTGAGGTAGACCAGAGATGGTGAAAACAGTAGATACTGAGCCTCAGACTAGCATTGTGGAATCGCGTTCCGAAGCTGAGCCCTATCACGCGATGGACATTGACTCCGTCCTGCAATCACTCAACACAGGAAGAAAAGGACTCACAGTGAAGGAAGCCCGCGACCGCCTCGCCAAACACGGGTACAATGCGCTCGCTGAAAGGAAGAGGGTGACAACCCTCCAGATCTTTCTCGCTCAGTTCAAGGACTTCTTCGTCCTACTACTCTTGGGAGCATCCCTAATATCGGCCCTACTAGGCGAGGCCGTGGACGCCATTACTATCGGAGCCATCATCGTCCTCGTCGCCGTCGTGGGCTTCGTCCAAGATTATCGCGGCGAGAAGGCCCTTGAAGCCATGAAAAAGATGACTGCTTCTACCGCTCGTGTCGTCCGAGACGGCCCAGTGAAAGTGATCCCAGCCATGGACATCGTCCCAGGAGATATCCTAGTCTTGGAGGAGGGCGATCGCATCGCCTCCGATGCGCGGCTGATCGAGACGGTAGAGCTGAGGACGGTCGAGGCCGCCCTCACAGGGGAATCGACCCCTGTTGATAAGGACACCCACCCTCTTGGGGCGTCAACCCAAGTCTCGAACCGGCGGAACACGGTCTTCTCGGGAACTTACGTGGCCTATGGCCGCGGCAGGGGCGTGGTGATAGCCACCGGATCCAAGACGGAGTTCGGGAAGATTGCCAACTTGATCCAGGAAGTCAAGGAAGCGGAGACGCCTCTCCAGCAGAAGATGGACCGTTTCTCCAAGACCATTGCCAAGGTCGTGCTGGTCGTCTGTGCCCTGATCTTCGTCCTAGAATTCCTTAGACTTGAGACAGGCGAGAGCATACTCTTGGCGATGACGGACGCCTTCATGGCAGCCGTCTCACTGGCAATCTCAGCGGTTCCTGAGGGCATACCTGCCATCACAGCGGTAACGCTTGCCTTGGGTGCGAGGGATTTGGTGAAGAGGAATGCGGTCGTCAGGAAGCTCTCCTCGGCCGAGACCCTCGGCTCCGTCACCGTTATCTGCTCCGACAAGACTGGGACCTTGACCAAGGGAGAGATGACGGTTCGTCAAGTCTGTGTGAGCAATCATTCCGTGGATGTCTCAGGTTCCGGGTATGAGCCCAAGGGGGAGTTCAAGTGGGATGGTTCTCCTAAGGACCCTGAAGATGAGGAGGATCTGGAGCTACTCCTGAGGATCGGCCTCGTCTGCAACAACGCGAGACTCGAATGCAACGCTGAGAAATCTTGGTCGGTCCTCGGCGACCCGACGGAGGGTGCCTTGATAGTCGCCGCGGGTAAGGCTGGCCTCGATAAGGAGGCTCTTGAGCGCCAGTATCCGCGGGTTAGGGAGATCCCCTTCAGTTCAGAGCGGAAGATGATGACGACGGTGCACCGAGTCGGCAACGGAGAGTACGTGGCCTACGTGAAGGGCGCCCCGGAGGTCATCATGAAGCAGAGTTCCCGAGTCCTCTCAGGGGGAGAGGAGGAGGCCCTAACCGATTCCAAGAGGAAGGAGCTCCTAGTGGTCAATGAGACGATGGCAAGCGGCGCGCTTCGAGTCCTAGCCATGGCCTACAAGAAGATGCCCCCCGACTATGAACGGCTCAAGGACGAGGAGATAGAGAGGGATCTTGTCTTTGTCGGCTTCCAAGGAATGATCGACCCGCCTCGGGATGAGGCCATAGAGGCAAACCGAAGATGCGAGAGAGCAGGCATAAAGACGGTAATGATAACCGGCGACCACAAGCTCACCGCTATGGCGGTCGCCAAAGAGATCGGGATGCTCAAGCCCGGCGACATCGTCCTCACCGGCGCTGAACTGGATGGGATGGACGACGCCCACTACAGCGGGATGGTGGATAAGGTCTCGGTCTACGCAAGGGTTTCCCCTGAGCACAAGCAGAGGATAGTCAAAGCCTTGAAGGCGAAAGGCCACATAGTCGCCATGACGGGAGACGGCGTCAACGACGCTCCAGCCATAAAGAACGCGGACATCGGCATCGCCATGGGCATAACCGGGACGGATGTCACGAAGGAGGCGTCCCACATGGTCCTGGCGGACGACAACTTCGCGACCATCGTGAGGGCCGTTGAGCATGGGCGGGTCATCTTCGACAACATCCGGAAGTACACCCGGTTCCTGATGGCGTGTAACTTCGACGAGGTGCTGCTCTTGGCCGTCTTCGCCATCCTCGGCTGGCCTTTGCCCCTGTTGCCGGCGATGATCCTGTGGATCAACCTCGCCTCCGACGGTGGTCCTGCGATTGCGCTGAGTATGGATCAGCCAGAAGATGACGTGATGAACAGGCCCCCACGAAACCCCAAGGAGGGTATACTCCACGGGATGCTATCCTTCGTAGTCGCCTCGTTCACGCTCCAGTTCCTCGGGTCGCTGATCGTCTTCCTCGCGGAGACGTGGGCCTACGTCAGTGTTGGCCTGCCTATTCCGGAGGACGTGTTAACCGAGGCGAGAACCGCCGTCTTCATACAGGCGACCCTCTTCGAGCTCTTAGTCGTCTGGAATTGCCGCTCGGAGAAGCGGAGTGTCTGGAGGATGAGCCTCTGGAAGAACAAATACCTACTACTCACAGACATCATAGCATTGGTGGCGACAGCGTCCCTTTGCTATGTGCCAGTATTTCAGACAGCCTTCCGATTAGTGCCTCTGACCCTCTATGACTGGCTGTGGACGGGGTCGGTTGCGAGCCTCGGCCTACTCGTGCTACCCGAGGCCTTCTACGGCAGAAAGATCTGGCGCTGGACTTAGTCGGTGGTGTCCTCAGGAGTTCATGTGAAAGTAATTAGACGTCGCACCTCTTCCTACGGACACTGGATTAGGAAAGGATAATGATCTAGGTTAGCCTTTCACACCGCTACCAGTCAGCATCTCGAAATACCTTTCCACGGGCCTATCCCAGTCTATCTTCTTCGTGAGCTCGAAGGCCTCAACGCAGAGCATACGATACCTCTCCCTGTCATGCAGATATGACTCGTCCACCTCCTCAATCGAGGCAGCCACGTCGGCCGCGGTCTCCCAATGCTCTTGGCCCAAATTGTCTATGACGATCAGTCCCCGCCTACCCGTCTCTTCCCTATACTCGTTTATCGCATCGCTGAAGCCGCAGGCCTTCGAGATTATCGTCGGTGTGCCTTGGGCCGCGCACTCTGGGCCGGTCAAGAGGAAGGGCTCATAGTATGAAATGAATACTCCACCAACGCATCCAGAGGCTAGTTCGTCCACGTTCAAACCCAAGCCGCCATCGTCGGGGCCTATCCACTGGGGATAGGCGACTGCTGCGACGACTCGCCTGCCAGCTACCATGTCCTCTACGCCGATCCTGTTTGGGCGAATATACTCATTGACGAGCCTATACTCCTCTCCGATGAGGGTGTCCTCGGCGTACGCCAACGGAAAGGCCGGAGGGAGCGACCGCGGATCCTTACGTCCATGGGCGGCGACCATGAGGACTATCTCCCGCGTCGTAGGATCATGCAAGCCCAGCTCGATCTCTTTCTTGAGTAGGCGGTCCCGTATCCTGATGGTGTCACAGAGCAGGTGGTAACCCTTATTCTCCAGTTCTGGTCTTGATACGGTGAACCAGACCAAGATGTTCTCAGGGGGGACATACTCTCCTCCTAGGTGGCGATGGATATTCTCTGCAAGCCACTTTCTGATCCGCTCTGATAGCTTCGCTTTCATCCCCCAGTCCACGTTCTCCCTCTTGATGTAGACACCATTCCTAACAACCACCCCTCTAATCCCGTAGTAGGTGTTTGCCTCGTTGGCCGTCATGGTACTTACAAAGGTGTTTAGGTCAGCGTGTCTAGCCAGAAGCTCCAGTTCGGCCATCCCCCTCCTCAACCCTGAAGGCCAAGCCCCATCGTTGCTCTGTATCTTCTTTATGGCGTTGAACCCATCAGTCCTACCCGGCTGAGTCGCGTGAAAGGTACAGAGAATCCTTGATTGAGGCTTCATCAAGTTCAGTCGTGCCGCGGCGTAAAATGTCGGGTATTCATGGCAGTGGAGAGCCGCCGCATCGCTGAGGTTGAGCAGGAGTTCGGAGACGGCGTAGGAGAAGCATAAGTAATGGTCGAATTCTGCGCCATATTCGCTCTTCTCGTATAGGTCTGACCTCAACCCCACCAGGTCGTATGCTTCACCCTTAATCATGTCACACCTGCGAATCACTCGATCCTTCCAAGTTACCATGCTCCTCTTGAATCCATCAGCGGCGAGGAGTAGGTACCGCACTTCCCCGCCTTCGACCTCTTCGAGCCCAGATTTGACCGTCGCTCCCTTCTCTTCGAGAGCCGAGACGCTCGCCTTGAGTTCCTCGTCTAGGGTCCATGGCTTCAATGAGTCAATGTTGGTCTTCCTCTTGTTTGTGTGCCAGTCGTCGTAGCCACGGTAGTACGGTCCTACGACATAGACTTGTGGAGGTGAGTTTAACCCGAGTTGTTTAGTTGAGATGATCTTGGTTATCGTTCTTGATTCCGCATGTACCACATCCCAGATTCCGCCTAGTTTGTTTCCGGGACCTGCTTCCTCACTCGCTATGAATATTCTCAACAACTTCTTCACTCCACTAAGCTATGATTAGTCTTGTTTTTTCTTTAGTTGCCGTTTTCCACTATAGTAGATTTCGTGTTTTCCTGTAGGGAGGGTATGTTTGAGGTGGAGCACTGCCAATCATGTAGGTTCGGAAGGCTGATGGGGCGAGAGCGTCTTTTGGCGATAGGAGGGTAGGGCTTAATATCGAACGAAGTCTTTTGAAATTCTGGAAACGCATCTAGCTTCCTCAGTACCTCTCCCCAAGCCTACCTTAGTCTCCTCGCAGAAGTATCTTCCCTCAGATCCATGTCCATTTCCAAAGGTCTGCCTGACATTCGTCACAAATGTATTTTCCTTCGCTCTCCTTGAGGGCGTTTGACCAGTTTCCACAGCCCTCACAGTACCCTACGTGAGCTTCGGCGTCGCAGCTGCGCGCTGTAGGGCATCTATTGGTCCATGCGTCCTCTTCTATGACCTTAATGAGCTCTGGCATGACTGCTGTTATGTCTCTGCACGTTGCTATGCCGACCAGTTCCCCTTCGTTCACGACCGCGAGCCTACGAATATTCAGTCGGCTCATCCATCTGGCAGCCAGGGTAATGGGTTGATCAGGGTCGATAGTTACGAGAGGCGCGCTCATCACTTCCCTAGCGGACACTTTCTGGGGCTGAAGATTTCTAGCCACGACCCGCAGGGCTAGATCCCTCTCAGTTATGATGCCTAGGGGTATTCCTCCATCACGGGTAACTACGACACATCCAATACTATGTCGCCCCATCAGCTGGGCGACCTTTTCAACAGATGTTGTTTCCTTGACCGTGATGACTGGACTGCTCATGACATCCTTGACTCGTACTGACACCATACTGCTAATGATGAGTTCTGTTTCCTTTTCGCCCAATTGTTATCCCTCAATCACCGCTTCTTTCTTCGAGATCGTGGGGAAGGATACCCGCCTCGTTTCGGGGTTCTGTGTTGAGGATATTCTGGGCTCCTCTAGGGCGCGCTTGACGCCGGAGGCCGTTTCCCCATTTCTAATGGCTAGCGCAACTATTTTCGCGAACCAGTCACAGGTAACGCACGTACTCCTCTTCTTACCGATGTAATCATCCAGCGCATACTCGATAGACCTCTGCCCATCTCTGGGGCATCGCATACTGGCCAGTTTGAAGACTGCGCGCATTGCAGGGCTCGTCAGCAGGCGTAGGAAGATCTCCGCCGCCTCTACCGGTTCAACCTTCTTTTCCCTCACAGGCGGTCGACCACATATTAATGCAACGAAATATATAAATATATGGATTGGAGAATATTGCTGGAGGAGATGGTCTGCCACGAGGATACTATTGACGAGTGAGGCAAAGGAGCTTATAGCGGGCTCTGTGAAAGACCCCATCATATTCGTACATACAGGTGGGTGCGCTTGCGGAGGCCTGTGCATATCCGCGGAATACGGTTCCAAGACTTCCATTGAGCCGTCAATGGGAGAATCATCCTGTGAGGAGATCGGAGAAGTAGAAGGAATATCGGTTTTCATGAACGACCAGCTAAAGAGCTATTTGGAGCACATCAGCGTACACACTTTGACTTTAGGTGCCGACAGTGATCTCGCAACGCTGACGGTGACTCTGACCCGCTAGGCGGGTGAAATAGTTGCCCCTCCTTCCGAATCCTCTTCGCTGCGTTGAAACGCCGCGCTGCTCATAAGGACGGGTGAGGAGCAACTTGGCTGAACGGAGGGGCAGGAACGCATGAAACTAAGGGTACCACTCTGCAAACAGACGACAGATTTTGCGTGCGGCGCATAGCGCGCTAGCTTTCTTCTGGCGCGCGCACTCCAGATTGGGGTGAAGATAGATAGTTAATCGAAATAGATCTGGGAGGGGTAAGAGCACACGCGACTAGAAGTACCACTCTCAAAAGTATACAAAGACTTTGTCAAAAAGTTGAAGATCGAAGAAAACAGAGAAGCCGTTTTCATGGAAATCAGAGAGGTCTGTGAGAACTGTCGACCATTGAGCCCCATGATGTGTGTCGAGCGCTGCCAGATTTGGAGACTCAAGAGGGAATACTGTGATGATTCTTTTCTAGTCGAGAAGCCCAGCCTCCAAGAACTACTTAACCTCATGAAAAACAGTAGACGCCTGAAAATCATGGAGAGCCTCATGGAAAAGCCATTTTCCCTGAAGGACATAAGGGATGGATTAAAGGAGGTAGGTTATTATCACAGCTTGAGTACCCTCCGTGACATCTACATTAATCCACTTGAAGACGCAGATTTCATCCAAAAAGAGGACGATCTCTACAAGCTTACCTTCAAAGGGAAAATCATCTACAAAGTATTAATAGATAGCGAAATCTCTAAGCTGCCCCTATATTCCAAGGGACATGAGGAAAAAATATTAAGAGCTCTTCTTTCAGGACAGAAATCATACAATGAACTGACGGAAATTGTGCCAAATGGATCTTTATATCGAAGTCTAAAGAGGTTACAACGTAAGAATTTCATTGTCAACTCTAGCCCTCCTAGCCGAGTATTCTATTTCGCGACTAAGAGAAGGCCAACGAGGAATCTTTCTCCAACAGAGATGAGAATCTTCAAGGCGTTACCGAAGGAAGGAATATCCGTCAGAGACCTCAGTGAAAAAGTCGGAATAAGCGTTAGAAGGGTTTACAAGTATTTGAGACGGCTAAGATACAAAAGACACGTTGAGAAGGTAGAAACGACGGCCTTTTGCAAAGTCACTGATGCTGGTAGGCGTTTGGCACAGTCATTGAACACGACGCATAGTTTCATCCAAAACTAGGGATAAGGATGGATGGTTGATCGGATACCAACCTATAGATTCTTTGAGAGACCAGAGGGATGAGAGAAGCAATGATAGTTAGGGATCCTTATTGTGGGTTGCCTGTAGACCCTGAAAGAGAGGAATTCAAAGCTGAGGCCAGGGGTTCGACATACTACTTTTGCAGTGAGCGTTGTATGCATCTTTTCCTAGAGAGGCCTTACATTGCGTACTTCTCTATGGAGGTAGGGATAAGAAGCGAAATTCCAACCTATAGTGGCGGGCTTGGAGTTTTAGCGGGAGATGTGATACGGTCTAGTGCAGATCTAAGGATTCCGTTGGTTGCGGTTACGCTTTTGAGTAGAAAAGGGTATTTGAGGCAAAAAATATCGAAGGAGGGCGAACAGTTAGAGTGTGCTGAAGAATGGAACCCTTCAGAGTTTATGTGTAGTCTGTCCGCTGAGGTCAAGGTAAGGATCGAAGGTAGAGATGTCAAGGTCAGATCTTGGCTTTATGAACATCAGGGCTTGACCGGCGGAGTAGTTCCCGTATTGTTCCTGGACACGAATGTTGATGGAAACATGGCAGAAGACAGGGGTATTACCGATTTTCTCTATGGCGGCGATGATAAGTACCGTCTGAGGCAGGAGATTGTCTTGGGGCTCGGTGGTGTAAAGATGCTCAAATCCTTGGGTTTCAAGGTCAGGAATTACCACATGAATGAGGGCCATTCAAGCCTTCTCACTCTTGAGTTACTAAGAGATAACGGTATGGATGCTGATAGGGTAAGAAGTCTATGTATTTTCACTACGCATACGCCTGTTGAGACAGCGTTCGATAAATTCTCCCACAGTATTGTTAAGGATCTGCTGAAGGAATTGTTTCCCATAGACGTCTTGAAGAAATACGGTGGACAGGATAGTTTGAACATGACTCTTTTGGCTTTGAATCTGAGCAAGTATATTAATGGGGTCACAAAGGCGCATATGGAATATTCAAACAATCTTTTCCCAGGACACCACATACGGGCAGTAACTAACGGAGTCCACTCCTACACATGGACCTGCCAGTGTTTTCGAGAGCTTTTCGACAAGTATATTCCAGGATGGGCAAACGAGCCTGAACTGCTTGTAAGAGCCGATAGAATACCGGACTATGAAACATGGAACGCACACATTAAAGCCAAGGAGAATCTCATCGACTTCGTAGATGAGAAGACAGGAGTGAAGATGGATGTTTCCACGTTAACTTTAGGATTCGCTAGAAGAGCCGCAGATTACAAGAGGGCCACTTTGATCCTCTCAGACTTAGAAAAGCTGAGAAGAATAAACAGAATGGGGAAATTACAGATGATCTTCGCCGGGAAAGCACATCCAAGAGACGAATCTGGAAAAAACATTATCCGACAAATCTATAAATTCAAAGAACAATTGAAGGATGAGATCAAAATAGCTTACCTCGAAAACTATAACATGGATGTAGCGGCTAAACTCACATCGGGGGTTGATGTCTGGCTTAATACGCCTCACTCCCCTCTTGAGGCCTCTGGCACAAGTGGAATGAAAGCAGCTCACAACGGCGTTATAAACTTCAGCGTTCAAGACGGCTGGTGGATAGAAGGCTGCATCGAGGGCGTCACAGGCTGGTCAATAGGCCCCTCGCCCGATGAGTCTATAGGGGAAGATAGGAGGAAAAGCAAGGAGTTGGAAGACCTCTACGGTAAGCTTGCGTATTTAGTCATTCCGACGTTTTACGAATCTAGAGATAACTGGATAAATATGATGGAGAACTCCATCGCGAAAATTGCCTACTACTTTAACAGCCACCGGATGATGCGGAGATACATAACAGAAGCCTATCTAATATGAACCTAAATCATGAGTTTGAGCTTCCTCTTAAGACACATACCATGCGACGTGCGCTAGGAGCAACTTGACTGAAAGGAAGGACAGGAACGTATGAAACTAAGGGTACCACTCTGCAAACAGACGACGGATTTCTCATGTGGTGCATGCGCGACACTAATGGTCTGGCGGTACTTTGATAGAAAAGTGGAACTCTCCAAGCGAAACGAGTTCTTGATGTGGATGGATATAGTTGCCCTGCCCTTCAAGTTTTCTTCGCCGTATCGAATCGCAGCGTTCTTCGTTAAGAGAGGCTTTGAGACAAGTCTTCTGATGGGGCAGGAGGCGAGTAGTGAAGGAAAAACTCTGCTGGAATGTTGCCAAGTTGACCCCACGGAGAGGAGGCTCTTCCTCGACTTCTTCAAAGCGTACAACGAGATCCTGAAAAGTCACATCGCATCCGCCATTCTTGATAGGGAGCCGACACTACGCGATATTAAAAAGGCACTATCTAATCACAGTCCAGTAATTGCGCTGGTAGATTCTTACTACACCGCTAAGACTAGGGGAGCACGAGATCCGCTCCACCTGCCCCATTGGGTTGTTGTGACAGGGTATGAGGACGAGAAGTTTTACATAAATGACCCAATGTATGAGACTGGCCTCAAATCTGGAAAGATAGTGATGGATGGCGGCGTCCTGGAGAAGGCTATGGCCACGTATCCGAGATTCGGATGGCCCTCTGCGCTGATAGTTGTGGGATTGAAGGCGAATGTATAGTTCCCTTTTGCATGAAAAGAGATGGATGAAGACTCGTTTACTTTGTCGACTTTGTATAGACGTGGTAGACCTGTTTTGCTCTAGCCGCTGGAATGGCCTTCTTCGATAAACCTTCCAGTCCTTCCATGATCTGATCCAGTAGTTCAACGGGAATCCCGATGAACATGTGATAAGTGATAAGATAGCGGCCTTCCTCAGGAGGGTAATCTGGAGGTGGGTTAACCTTATGGATCTCAAAACCAATGATCTCGATTGCTCTTTCAGGACAACGCAGTTCACACGCTCTACAGGCGAAGCACTGGTTCTCAGCAGCCACCTTCGACACTTTTTTCCCTTGCTCTTCTTGTAGCTCGAAGACTTTCTCAGGACATACATCGACACACGTGCCACAGCCAGAACACTTGTCTACATCAATTCTGACTCCAACCATAAACTAACTCCTCAGCCGTGAACAGATGATGCCTTGAACCATTTTACTACTCCTTTAAAATGGCATCTTCAAGCTCTTTCTCGTCAAAATCTGCGGGGAGCTTGATTTTCCCATTTACTACTACACACATATCTTGGACTCCGTGTTTGAACGCTTCTGATGACTTGGTTGACTTCACTTGAACTTCTATCAGGTCTTTATACTTGGATGTTGCCTGTCCCACTTTTTCCATAAGCGGTGCGAAGTTGCAGATACAGGAGCCCAGAGGCACAAACACTTCTACTTTCACTTTATCTCTCTTCATTTTACAGCCCTCCTAATACATAACCAATCATGACTATACCGATTACAACAAAGCCCGCTCCAAAAATCTTTGTCAGCCACTCGCCTGCTATAGCAGTTTTTTCACTTATTGCGCTGCGTGCTGTCGCTAATAGTACACTTAGGAAAATGACTGGTAAAGCGTGGCCTAAGCCAAAAGTGAAGAGCAGAAGGCCGCCGTGATAGGGGGTTGGTGCACTGAACATGGTTAGCAGTATGGCTGGCAAAACTAGAGATAGGGAGCATGGGCCTAAGGCTAGAGAAATGACTACCCCAAACAGAAATGAACCCGCTACATAATTGTATTGTGAAAAACGGGTTAAGGCAATTAACTTTAAAGTATTTACTCGTTCAGTCAGAGAGTTGCTAGCATTGCTGGCAAGGTTGATCCTCTTAAACAGGCCTAAGTTGTTGATTCCAAAGAAAATGAGGAGAAGACCTGCAATGCCGAAGAAGAATCGGTAGCTCACTTGGCCTATGGGAATAAGAGAGGATACAGCGTAGCCGAGGAAGAAGAAGACCAAGCACATGGCTAAGGTGAAGCTACAGCCAATTATGAAGCCTTTGCGTATACTTTTGCTGGTGCCCACAGCGTATGTCAGGTACACTGATATCAGGGCAATGGAGCATGGTGAAAGGAAAGTCACGATTCCTAATGAGAACAGCCCCAAGAATTCTTCAAACATTTTTTGTCAAACGCCTAAAAGTTGATTTATTCTTGAAGACAAAGTTACGGCTGTTGTTGCTTCGGTGTACACTTTATCCACGTTGAATGTCTTGTCTATGAGTATGATTGTTCCATCTTCGATTGAATATGAGATGTAAGATTCTATTACCTCCATTTTCCCATCGTCATAATCATTTCCGAAGTACCAAGTGATACCGTAGTTTTTACGAATGAGTCCAAGGTCATTGTTTGAACATGTTGATACAGCTACAGTCATGACAGAGACAGGTCTATTGCTACAATGATCGTTACATACGGTTTTCAACTGTTTGAGTTGATTATCATTTATGAGATTGAATTGTCCACTGCAGCCTATAGCCATAAAATGAATAGCGATTACATTTCCCTTAAATTGGTTGAGGGAGAATCGAGTCCCATTTATGTCTGTTAGACTGAAATTTGGAGCAGAGCCTGTTGGCGGAGGATTACTTGTTTCACCGCCAATTGTTGGAGGAAGTTGAATAGAGTATTGCCATGCTCCATAAGCTACAAATATCAGGGCCACTAGACAAGCCCCGACAAGTATTTTACCTTTCGGCCATCGCCTCGATTTTTTCTTCTTTGACATTTTTCTTTTAGGCATAAATTTGACTCCCCACCCGAATATAGTTATTGGGGTTATGCTTTCTTTGACCCAATATAGGCGTGGTTCTCTACATCGATTTTGACTTATTTTGGTAGTAAAGCTCTTAGCAATTTTTCAGTTTCCAGAGTTGCAACTCCAGTTACGCGGTCTGCGGCTCCATAGTACATGTATATTTTGTCCCCTACCACAACTGCGCCGCAGGGGAAGACAACGTTGTTTACTAGGCCTATTTTTTCATATGTTTCTTCAGGTTCAAAGACTGGCTCATCGGTTCTTGCGATGACTTCTAGAGGATTTTTAGGGTCTAGAAGTATTGCCCCGACTCTGTAGGTCGCTTCTTCGTCGACGCCATGGTAAAGCAGAATCCACCCTTCCTTGGTCTTGATGGGAGGCGCGGCTATTCCATTCTTTACGCTGTCCCAATATCCTTTTTTTGGTGTGATCCATCGATACTCTTCAATCCATGTTTCGCCGTCAAACTCTAAGCTTGGGGTTAAGGCAGAATCTATGTCGTTGCCAATTCGGTGGATGATGAGATATTTTTCTTCGCCTGTTCCAGGGTCTTTAACTTTTTCTGGAAAAATGCAGGCATCCTTATCATCTAGTCCAGGTGGAGAGATTAGTACTGGTTTTACCCAATTCCACTTCATGTTTAAGAAATCATCAATTTTTATCCATGTTAGTGCGACTCTTGGCGGGTTTTTTGCATCAAAAGCAGTATAGCACATGTAAATCTTGTCTCCAATTACAGTCAATCTTGGATCTTCACAGCCCGAATTTCCAGGCTGCTGTTTTCGCTCAAATTCCTCACGAGGCAGGTAAATCGGCTCTGGGTGGCGATAATCCATATGAATCCCGTCCCTGCTGTATGCGTAACCCAAAACAGACGTGTTATCTTGGGACATGGCTCTGTAAACAATGTGAACTCTGCCGTCAAGGTAAATTGCTCCAGGATTAAAAGTTGCTTTCGACTCCCAGGAAAGCCCAGGCGTTATTATCGGGTTTTCCTTCACTCTCATAAACTTGGGCGTCTCGATTTCTTGTAAAAGCTTTCCCAGCAGCATGTCCAAATCAACGAAAGCTACGCAGCATACGGTATCGGCGGCGCCATAATAAAGGTAGATTCTATTCCTAGCCTTCAAGGCTCCTGAGGGGAAAACCGCGTTCGGCACATGGCCTACTTTTTCACACCATTCCTCAGGAACAAGCAGGGGATATTTAGTTCGAGCGATAATTTTGGAGGGGTCTTTTAAATCTAAGAGAACAGCCTCCACAGTAAACAACTTGTCTGGAGTGAAATATTTGCGAATGTAGGAGGAAAAAAGCAGCCATCCACATTTTGTTTTAATTGGTGGGGCTCCAACTTCTATATGGTCTGCTGGACTGCGTAGAAGCGGTAAGGCATGTTTTTCAAAGTTTTTGTACCATTCATCCCAATAGCCTTTATCCCATATGTATTCTACTTTTTCAAATGATGCGAGGCAGATGCTGGCAGGGGGTCTATCCGTATGCACGGTCAGTACTGCCCATATCTTATTTCCTATCCGCTCTGGAAAGAGCGCCATAGCTTTTGAGTTAAAATGCGTCACCAGATGCTTTTCCTCAATTTTCTTGAGGCTGCCAGTTATGGCCACTCCAATTTTTATATCCTCGTATGTTGGCGGATAATTTGATAGTGCAGTATATAAAATGAAGTACCTGCCATCAAAATAGGTTACACGCGGATCCTCGCAGCCGAATGCCTCCCACGCCTTTTCAGGAACCACAAGCAGCCTTCTGTCATGAAAATCCAAACCGTCTTTGCTGACGGCAATACCAATGTTGGAGACTGGTATGAGTGCTTTGGGAGGCGCATGGTGGTGAGGTAAGGAAAGAGCACGATAAATAAGATATATTTTACCATCCTTTTTTATGGGGCAACCGTTGAAAACGGCTTGGGCTTCCCAGGAATGAATACTTTTTGGTTTGAGAACAGGGTTCTTATCAGAGCGTTCTACCAACATTTTCTTTCAACTCAACGGTTTTTAGCGCACGCACGCTTTCATAATTTTCTCTTGTCAAATTCTCCAAGAATTCATCGAGATTTGCATAAGCTACACAAACTCGGGTGTCTGCAGCACCATAGTATATTAAAAGCCTACTATCCTTAACCACGGCACCACAAGTATAAACAACGTTTGGTTTTACACCATCCCTAATATCCCACGGGGTTAAAATAGGCTCTTTCGCCCTGAAAAGTATGGATGTTGGATTATCTATATCCAACAGCATTGAGCCAATATAGTATCCACCCAAATTATCTTTCTGTAGAGCGTGATAAAACACGAGCCAGCCATAATCTGTTCTTATAGGAGGTGGCCCAACACCCTTAACCCAACCTTCCCAACCACCCTTCCACTCGCCGCCTGGCTCGCCATGATAATAACTTTTTATGAAGTTTTCACCTTCAAATTCTAAATCATCAAAGTAGTTGATCAAAATTTTTGGAGAAATACTGTGCAAAAGGGCATATGTTTCCCCGATTTTCTCCGGAAATAAAACCCAATTTTTATGGGTTTCACCACGCGGAGAAATTATCCTAACTCTTGCCTGATTCCATCTCTTGTTTAAGAAATCTTCAACTTTTATAGAAGCTAAGGCAACACTTAAGCCGTCATCACAAACTGTGTACGTTACATAGACTGTATCTTCTATTCTTACAATTCTTGGATCCTCTACCCCGCCTACACTTCCTCCAGAGATATAAGAATAGAAAGAGGGGTGCGTAACTTTATGCTGATAAACTGGGTCGTCCAACCTTTCATCGAGATGAAAACCATCTCCACTATTAGCGTAGCCAAAACGTGAAATATAATCCCTTCCAACAGCTCGATAAAGAAAATGAACCTTATCATCTATCACCACCGCACCAGTGTTAAAAGTTTGCAAATACTCAAAGTCCCGGTCTTTTCTCGGCTCAATTAAGGGTCTTTTTGTCAGGTTTTTTTCAGC
>Ga0315282_10004740_pt1 | contig 23552 bp, 22 predicted proteins | sample YL17G07_20_MG_FD_203693 | JGI IMG/M metagenome (GOLD analysis project Ga0315282, IMG submission 203693) | Sediment microbial communities from Yellowstone Lake, YNP, Wyoming, USA - YL17G07_20 | ecosystem: Environmental > Aquatic > Freshwater > Lake > Sediment | place: USA: Wyoming | collected... | reverse complement strand
CTTTCGGTTTCAATCCTCACCCGGCCCGAAAGCCGGGTGCTTCCGAGCGGGTGCGGAAAGAGGCCTACTCCTACGAGGGTTTCAATCCTCACCCGGCCCGAAAGCCGGGTGCTTCCCTGGCCTTTTCCGGCCAGATTTTACGGGGTTAATAACTCGTTCGAAGGCGAACCGGCTTCGAATACGGCTTCAACCTCGATATTTTATGGCCCACTTTGGCCGATCCGGTGGAGTTCCCTCAAGATTATCCCGGTGCGAACCTCCCCGGTTTTAACCCCCGCTAGGGGTTCGCTCTCAGACCAAGAGGGGGCGGGTGAAGTCCACTTTCTTATCCCAACCGTAAACCCGGACATTTTTTCCCAGGGGCTCGGTCAAGCGGTAAATCCTGAGACTGTCTTCCTCCTTATGGATGATTTTCACCAGGGCCCGAACCAGGCGCTCAAACTGCATTTCATCGACTTCACATTCAAAGACGCTCTTTTGCACCCGTTGCCCGAAGTTGCAGCACTGCTGCGCCATGTGCCGTAGGCGGCGGCGGCCGGCGGCGTCTTCGGTGGAAACATCATAAGTCACCAGGATGGTCATCATCGCCTGCTCCTCACTTGTGGAGATAAGGAGGATAGGCCGCCAGCTCGCCCCGTAAGTATCGGGCCAGCAGCCGGGCCTGGATATGGGGCACCAGGCCCAGGGGCATTTTTTGCTGCGCCCCGGGATGAAAAATCTCTTCTTGTTTGCGCTCCTGGTAGGCCACCACCACCTTTTTGCGCCCTGCGTCATTCAACAGGACTGCGCCGCCGGGTCGCCGGTCAAAGTCATCGGCGCTTAACTGACGGCGATTGATGAGGGTCAGGGTCAATCGGTCAGCCAGGATGGGCCTGAGTTCCTCCATGAGGTCCAGCCCCAGGGAAGGCCGTCCGGGGCGTAAGCCGTGGAGAAAACCCATCTGGGGGTCCAGACCGACGCCCTGGGCGCCCGCCACACAATCGCTCAGCAACAGGGCATAGAGAAAAGAGAGCAGGGCATTGGTAGGGTCCAGGGGCGGCCGGCGGTTGCGGCCGGAGATGGCGAAGGTCTCCCGGTCGATGCGGAGCATGCTGCTGAACCCGGCGAAATATTGGCGGGCGGCATCGCCCTCCATACCTCGAAGGGTGTCCAGGTCTGCGACTGTCGGCAACTGGAGCAAAATCTCGCCCAAGAGGTGGGCGGTATGACTTAAAAGTTCGTGGTCCTGGGGATCGTCGGTCTCCCGGGCGCTGCGCAGGATCACCTGGCGTTGGTTCTTGAGTTTGCCGGCCACCAGGTTCCGGGCCACATCCAGGGTCCGGAGGGGAGAGTCCATCGCTTCATGCTGGGCCCGGCGCAGTAGAACATTGCCGGAAACCGGACCCTCCACGCGGCCGAGAAACCGCCCGGAGCGGCTCAGCCAGGTGACGGACCGGCCATCTTGTGCGCAACGGCCCAAAAGGTGGGGAGAGACCATCACCTCCCCGAACAGCACCAGACTCCCCAGGTGGTGCAGGGGCACCTGAAGTCTAACTTCTTTGTCGATTTCCACTTTGAGAGTCTCATGGTCTAGGCGCAGGTAGGCCCCGGAGGTCTGGACATAGAGGGTGTTCAACAAGGTCTTCATCGATCTTCCTCCACCCGGAACAAGGCGGACGCCAGGCGGGCCATCCGCCTCTCGTCCGACACCACCACGGGCAGGCAGGAGGATTTCAAGGAACATTGGCGGCAGCGTTTGTCATTGGGGGCCGGCGGCAGGGTATGACCCTGCAAGATTTCCCGCAGTTGCGCCGCCGCCTCTTGAAGACGCCGACGCAAAGCCGGGTCGAAGATCACCTCCCGGCGATGCTGGGAAGAAGCATGAAAAATGGCTCCCCGAGGCACCTCCTGGCCGGTCATCTCTTCCAGGCAGACCGCCTGGCCGCACAACTGCAAGTCATCATGCTCCCGGCGCCGCCGGGGGCCGTGCTTATAATCCACCGGGTAGGGAGTATCCCCATGGAATTCCACCACGTCCGCCTTGCCCACCAATCCCCAACGGCGGGACCATAAGGGCAGAGCACGCTCCACCCGGATCTCTCCCAGGGTCTCGGAGCCGGGTTGATCCACGATTTCATGGACAAACCGTCCCCGCTGGGTATAGAGGTTTTCATCCCAGACCATCTCCACATGGATGAGTGCGGCCTGCCGGGGGCAGTAAGCATAGTGCTCCAGGGCGGAAATGGGGATGAGGTCCTGCTCGTCGAACTCCGCAGCCGGTTCAGCCAGTTCGTCCATCATGGCGTACGCCTCCTTTGCTCAGGTCCCGCTTCAGCCCTCCAGGACGGTGAGGTTGACGCCTTCGGGCAGGTCCTTCGGGGCCGGCACGGAGACTTCATAGTCGCCGAACCGCCGGGGCGGGGCCTGGGGGTCCCGGCGGTCCACCCGGATCAGATCGAAGAGCTTGTGGGCCGGGGCCTTGCCCAGCTTGCTGTTATGGGTGAAGACGTACAGCCCCCGGCAGGCCATGCGGCCCCGGGAGGCGGAACGGTCCAGATCCCACATGCGGGTTAAGGCTTCCCAGAAGATCGCCAAATCATCGGCGGAAAAACCGGTCTGCTCGGCGAAGTGGGGATTGACGAAACCGTAGCCCACGTATAGGCCGTAGGGCACCAGGGCCTTGCGGCCCATTTCGGTGACCTTGCCCCCTTCCGTGCCTTTTTCCGTTTCCACGAACTCAACATCCTCCTTCAGGGTTATGGCTACCCGAGTGATGCTCAGGTCCAAAGGAACAATGGCGTCCACTGAGCGGGCAAAAGTGAGTTGCACCGGCCCCCTTACCTGCCCACAATTTACTTTAGTGGTCATCACGGCGCCGAAGGTGCGAATGTCATAAAAATTGCGACACATCCAGGCCCTGGTCTGATCAATAACCTCCCGCTTCTCTTTTGCGCCCTTAGGTTTGAGTCCCAGATCATGATAGGCCCTCTCGTGCATTTCGTTTAAGGCGATGCCCTTGTTTTGCACATAGATTTTAAAGCTGGGCTCGGCCCCTCGGGTGGCATCCACCCAATCCCGGACTTTCCGCTTCAGGCAGACGTCGGTCACCAGGCCCTGCATGGTTTCCGGGTCCACCCGGGGCAGGTTGCCGGCGTCCGGGTCGCCATTGGGGTTGCCGTCGGTTACTTCAAAGATCAGGACGAAGTCGTGACGCCGGGTTGTATCTTGGTAAACGGGGGATTCCATATCGTTGACCTCCTTTTTTATTTGTTTTCGTCAGTAGGGGTTTCTTCGACAACCGGTTCCTCGCCGGGGACCTGTTTCTCTTTACGGGCCTTGGCTTGAGCCCGGTCCCAGGCCCGCTGGTGGTAGTAGCCCAGGCTGAACCAGCCTTGCTCTTCCAGGGTGAGGATCTTGGGAAAACCGGAGAGGTTGCCCATCACGGCTTCCAGGCGGGTTTGCAAGGCCACATAAGCTCCAGGTCTTTCTTTGCGGAGTTTGCCCAGGTGGGCCTGGGCCCCCCTGAGCAGGCGAGAAAAGACGGAGGCCGGGGCCGTGGAAGCAGTGCCGTAAAAACGGTCAATGAGAGTCGCCTTGGGGCTCACCGCCAAAAACTGCACCTGCTCCAAGACGGCCAAGAGGCGGCCGCAAAGATAGGCCGGGTGTCGATTTTCTTCATCCATTTGCACCATGGCATCCTCCTGAAAATTATTCTTTTGAGAAAGTATGACCATCTTGATCAGGGCGGCCCGGGGCCGGGTGATGGCTTGCTCCGCCCGGTTGCGTTTAATGGCCTGGAACAACAGCCAGGATGGCAGGGGGCCTCCCTGGAGGGCGACTTTGAGCAGGACACGCGGGGCATTGGGGGGTAGGTCCCGCTGCATGTCACCCTTTTGAGGAATCAAACTTCGGGTCAGGGTGAATAGACCATAAGGCGAACCCTGGGAGCCGTCCCAATCCACCAGGTTTTGCAGGGTAAACCAGCTGGCTAAATGCCCCTTGGCCTCTCCCACGGTAGTTTCCAGCCAGTCCCGCACCACCACCCGGCCACCGCTGGCCGTGAGGGCGGTGGCATAGAAGGCCTGGGTGTCCAGGGTGGTGAAGTCGCGGCCGGTGCGGGCGGATTTAATCAGGGCCTTCACCTCTTCCGGCTGGGGTTGGGAGAAGAGGGAGGCGATATTGAAGCCGGTCTCCTGGCGAGTCCAAAACAGGTAAACCAGGGAGCCCACCACCAGATGCGAATCCTCTTTTTCCCTCAAGGCATTGGCGGCCTTGGCGTAACGCTCGGCACAGTCACGGCACACCGGAGCGATGAGGGAGGCTTGGAGCCCATAGGATTCAAAGGCCCGGGCATTGGCGGATATCAGGGCCATGCCGGAAGGCTGGCCGCCGGGGATGCCCTTGAGCTTGATGGGCATACGCTCGGTGGGGATGCAGGCTGTGCTGCACACCAGGCATTGGCTCAGGTCGGAGGAAACGTCGGTGGGCTGGTCCCTACCCTGGGCACCAGCCCAATAGGCCCGCACCTCCGGCAGGTCGAAGGGCAGACGGTCCATTAGGCCCTCCACCTGAAAAGTGAGGTTCATGGCCGGGTCAAAATCTTCAGGAAGAGGCAGAGTGTTCAGGTTCAGGGATTCCAGAAAACGGAGTATGGCCTGCAAGTGGGGGCTTCCAAGAGATTTGGCACAGTCCCTCACCTGTTCCACAAAGGCCCGATGGCAGTCCGCCACCCTTTTCTTTTTTGCAGGATCGCGAGGAATCCCCAACACGTACTCTCCATTGCCCACCAGGAGGCTGGCCTTAATATTGACGGATTTCATTACCGCGGGGGCGAGAAACACCTTGCCCCGATCATTCTTCCTGCCGCTGCTAGTAGGGATGAGCGGAGGCAATAAATTTCCCTCCGCGTCCAGATTTATGAGCCAGCGGATCGTGGTCTTGTTGTAGCCAAAGGGTGCCAAATCCTCCAGGCGTTGCGAATATTCGCAGAGTTTTTCCAGGAGCATTTTTCACCTCCTTTAACCATAGAGTTTGGGGTCTATTCGCAGCATCCCCTGCTTCAGTTGGGCCTGGAAAAAGCGGGGCTGCCCCCGGATACCCCGCCCGGCGTCATCCTGGGTATAATCCAGATCAAAGAGCATCAGGCCCAAATCCGAGGTCTCCGGGAGGGGCCGGTCCCCCGTCTGCGGGTTGCCGAAGCCGGCGGCGAACTCCCGGCATCCCAGGTAAGGGGTATGGTGATACTGGCCCCGCGTCACCCGCCGGCGGAATTGGTCCCGGTATTTGGCCGGGTCGGCGTCGGCATGGGGCTTGAGGCTGATGTCGGCTTTGATGACGTAGGCCACATCCCGGAGGGCCAGGGTATGGCGTTGAGCCCGGTTCTTTTCGTCATCAGCGTAATATCCTCCTCCCTGCTTTTGCCAACCCTTGGCGGTAATGTGAGAGGCGATATTATTGACCTCGTTGCGCAGGATGGAGAAATACCGGATGGGTTTGAGCACCCAGATTTCCCGAACCTGCCAAAAAATCTCCGGCTTCCAGAAGATGGCCTCCAGGACCCCCCGGGCTGCGGCCGGCGTCATGACCGGGTAGGAGACTCGCTCCACCTTCATTTCCGGCCGGGTGAAGCAGGCCCAGTCGCCCCATACCTTTAACTCCAAGTAACTGCCATTGTTCATATAACACCTCCTTTCCACTAAATTACCAGGGGTTCCGGATCGAGGGCGGCGTCGTGGAGACCTCTCACCGGGTGATAATTCCCCCGCCACTCCCACAACCCTAAGGGGAGTTCCCGCACCAGGCCCTGCTGCTGATATTGGACCAGGACCCGACGACGCACATTGACCAGGTAGGGTTGCAGCCGCCTGAGGAGCAAACGAGCCTGGCCCCCCAGAAACGTTCCAGATGTCTGCAGGCGCTGCAGCAGATTGTCCACTGGGGAATCCTCCCGGGGATACCGCACCACCAGGGGCGCGGTGTCGTCTTCAATGAGTTTGAACCGGGCAGCTACCTCAGGGAAATCCAGACGCTGGCGCAGTTCATTGATGCCGTGTTTGTCGGTATTGACTGCCTGGTAAAGTTGCCGGAAGTAGCTTTCATAAATTTCGGGGGAGTGGAGGTTGACTTTGGGCCGGTTCAGCATGGCCTGGGCAATATCGTGGCCGGCGCGGTAATCCCCGGGGGGGACTTGACCCTCGGCCGGCTGGAAGATAATCACGCGCCCCTGGGAAAGTCGCCCCTCACGGTTGCAGCGGCCGGCAGCCTGGACGATGCGGTCCAGGGGTCCCATGGCCCTGAGGACTACCGGGAAGTCCAGGTCCACCCCGGCCTCTACCACCTGGGTGGCCACTACCCTGCAGGGACGCCCGGTAGCCAGGCGAGTCTTGATTTCCTCCATTACCTCCCGACGGTGGGCCATGCACAGGAGGGTCGAAAGGTGGAGCACCCCAGGGTTGTTCAGGGCCTCAAGGAGAGCCAGAGCATCCTTCTTGGTGTTCACCACTGCTAAACATTGTGGCTCAGCAGCCATTTCCTGGACCACCCGTTCCCAGGACCAAGCCTCCCTGGGACAGTCATAAGACACCCGCTTGAGGGCCCGAAAATACCGGGCCGGGTCCGGCACGATCTCCCTGATTTCCCCGCGCAAACCTTTCAGGTACGGTGATCCGGAATCAATCAGGGATGGTTGAGTGGCGGTGGATAGGACCACGGTCACCCCATAATGGTCTACCAACTGCTGCAATACCTCCAGGACTGGCGCCAACAGGCCCGTGGGCAAGGTTTGGACTTCATCCAGGATGATAATGCTTTGGGCCAGGTTATGGAGTTTGCGGCAAGCCGCCGGGCGGTTAGAAAAGAGACTTTCAAAAAACTGGACCGTAGTGGTGACCACAATGGGCGCATCCCAGTTTTCCGCCGCCAGGCGGGCCCACTGATAGCGCAGATAATCTTCTTCCTCTTCCGGGGCAGCCAAAGCACTATGGTGCTCCAGGACTGCTTCTTCTCCAAAAATCGCCCGGTAAACCTGCGCTGTCTGATCGATGATGCTGGTATAAGGGATGGCGACGATAATTCGATCCTTTTTATACTTCAAGGCGTGTCGTAGGGCAAAGGCCATTCCGGAGAGGGTCTTGCCGCCCCCGGTGGGGACGGTGAGACGAAAGACCCCCGGTTTCCATTCCGCCGCCTCCAGGCAGGCTTGGTAGATTTTATGGCGGGTCAGATTCACCGGGCTTTGGTCATGACCTGTTAGGTTAGCCTGCTCCTTCCAGAAGCATTCGGCCAAAACTGCCATGTCAAACGATCGAAGACGTAGCCCAGACCTCCCGGGATTGAAGTGGGCCTCAGTATCCAAATAATCTGCATCAACCAGAGCCGAGAAGAGAAGACGCAAAAAGAGTTCTACTTGGGTGGGGGATTTCAAGGAAGGTAAGGGCGGGCGTTCAGGTAGGGCCACAATTCTTCCGGCCTGCCTCAGAACGTCCTGTATTATTGAATCATTGGACTTTTCCCCGAGGCGTTGTTTAAGATTGGTAGGGTCTGGCAGACCTCCATGGTGTCCTGCCAGCAAGAAAGCCAAACCCTCCCAGTATTGCTGTGCTGCCAACACAGCCCCGGCGCTGCTGTGGTCCGGGCCCCGAATTTTTTTCTCAGGGTGGTTCTGACACTCCTTTAGGTAACTTTGAAACCCCACTTGGCCCTTACCCAAGTCATGTAGTAGCCCGGCCACATACCCCCAAGATTCGGCCTGAAACTTTTTCGCCAAATCTGCCGCCAGACTGGCCACCGCCTCCAGATGTTCCCGTAGGGAATGTCTTCTGCCCTCGCTATTTTCCGAGTGGGCATACATAATCAAATCCTCAAAGAAGGATTAGGCTAATGCTTTTAAGGGATTTGTTTAAAAACTCTTACCTGTTGAAGGCGATAAAATAACAGAATTAATTTACTGGCGGTAGGTTTCCAGCTTGGCGGGCTGGCCGGAAGGGTCCTGGCCCACCAAGACGAAATCCCGGTAATTGGCCACCAGGACTTGGCGGTACCGGCCCCAATATCGGGTGACTTGCTCACCGGCCGCGGTGATCCAGGCGTCGTCTTTGGTGGATTTGACTTCGATCACGCCGCGGGCCGGGATCTGTCCGGGGAGGGGGGCCGCGTCGGCAAACTTCTGAAATTGGTCTTGGGTAAAAAAACCGCCGTCAGGCAGGCCGGCCCCCACGTTCTGCAAGTTGATGATGCACTTGACCTTGGGCTTGAGGGTCTTGCCGATCTCGTTCAGGAGGTTGGCCAGCGGCCCGTAATAGGAGGTCTCCTTGACCGCGGCGCCGGAAGCGCGGATCTCGGAGAGCTCCTTGAGGTAGGTTTCCAGGGGATTCATTAAACCCTCACAAGGGCATTATGCCACGGGAGAACTCATTTGGTTAACTCTTTTTTGAAGGGAATGGCCTGGAGAATTATGAGGACGAATTGCCTTTCACAGATTTCCCTATGAGGCTGCCTGGGGACAGTCCGGGGACACAAAAAAAGGCCCCTCCGAAGTCTGGAAAGGCCGATGAATAGCGGGTTTTTTTGGTAGTCCCAACGGGAATCGAACCCGTGTCTCCGCCGTGAGAGAACGCCGATGTAACTCGGGGGCCTGTTTAAACCGCATGGTTGTCGTGGGTTAGAGGACAGAAAGGTTAAGAAAATGGCGTCATGAGAAAGAGATTCCCGCGAATAGTCCCGCGAATTATCGGCTTTCATTCCACGATTTTTCCGCCAGTTTCGCTTTCCGGCCGAAGCCCAGGGCCCTCGCTATCTCCATCCCTTAACCCTACCACCCCCGAGCCGACCCGCCCCAACCCGGCGGCGTACTCGCCTAGTTCGACGAGCAACGCCGAATGGTCCGTGACGGCTTCAAGCCGCGGTGTATGGATGTGCTCGGCAAGAGCGAGACCGCGGCGCAAGGGCGGGAGAAAGAAATGCGTAATCGAGGCGGAACCCATTGCCCGCTGAACTAAACCATGTGTAATCACGGGTCGCCTGGTGCGTAGTGCGCCATGCGTCGGAATAGCCGAGTTCCTCAAGCCGATCTATGTACTCGGGGCCGATAAACGTAGCACCTTCCTCGTCAATGTGATGTTTGCCGGTGTTGAAGTCTCCGATCAGCAACGTAGGCTCAGGCGCAAGGGCCGCAGCTGTTATCAGTAGCCGCGCCCAGCTTGGAAGTTTGCTGGGTCCAGGAGGAAGGTAGACAGCTACGATGGTGCATACGATAGCGCGGACCACGAGGTGCCGATCTCGCTGCCAATCTGCGAGAGACAGTGGTCGATCATCGATGTTAACTGGTTGTCTCCCAACAATAAGGACGCTGTTGTGCCGTTCAGGTGTCGGGGCAGCGACCTGATGTTTCCAACCGGCAATTGCGAGGCTAGACCGAAGGCGTTCACCAACTCGCCGTTGCGGTACTCTGTGATGACAATTGTATCCGGAGACCACCTCGCGATAGTCGGGGCAATAAGGGCAACGCTATCTCCACCGCCGTGGCGAACGTTCAATGTCATCACCCTTTGCACGTCACGGTCTCCTACGCCGCCCAAAGCCCGGCTTGAGGGCGTGCCGCTTGCGGCGCGTCCCCTGCAAGCCGATGTTAGACCGTACTATTGCCACGTTGCGGATTGAACTGGAGACAAACCGCATAGAACTCACGAATTCCTGATGTCTCAGCATTGGTGGGAAGGCAATCAAGAATCGACTCCCAGGACAATAGCCCGATGTCAAGTCGTTCGAGTACCGGTTGGAAGGTTTCCCGGAACCACAAGTCCCACTCGCCTTGGTACTGCTCTACGCGAGCTTGCACCTTCTTCAAAATGCTGTGCTTTGTTACGAGATCGCCGAATACACCGGCGTCGACTTGACGGCGCGGAGCAAGCACGTAAAAAGCAAAACGCTCAAGTGCTCTTGGCTTGATCCTGGAGAGGCCGACCATGTGCGCCATACAGGCGACGTTTCGTGCGGCTTGGTCGTAATTTGGGGCGTTTTTCGTTCCGGTAGATAGGCTGCTTCCGAGCTTTGCCTCGGTTACCAGGAACTGTCTGGTGTCTGGAGCAAGTCTTGCCTCTCCCCGTTCGCCGGGAGCGATTGTGAAATGGCCCACGACGCCGTCAGCGTGGGTGAAGGACTCCGCTCGGTCATCACCTCGCTGCCGTGGGAGGAACCGCGACGGCAACAAAGCTTCGGAGTACCACCGGGCTTCCGGAAGAAACGAAAGCGCATGGGGTAGATCGCGGTTTCGTTCAAACCAGTCGAGGATGAGCCGTAGCATCCAGCCTTCGTTGTACAGCTCGGTCGGCGGGAGGACCGACGCCTCGGACCCACATCTGCCAAGAAGTTCTGCAACCCGCCTTAGCACTATCCGGTCTCCCTGTGCGGTCTAACGACAAGCTCACCCACAGCCACCGGGAATCAGGCGTCCGCAGCGAATCGGACGTCCGAACATCCTGGACCATCCGCAAACAGAGTGGCGGGTGGCTGTTGGATGGAGCGATTTGTTAGACCGCGCCACCATCTGCATCTGAAGTGAGCTCCCATGTACCTCGCGGTGTTTCGGCCGCAGATCGGAGGCGACCATCACGCCGCAAGCCATCTGCTGCCCAACGGATGTCGTACTGCCACGTGTAGAGCATATCGCCGGAACCCTCGATCTCAGTCCTGCGGACCGTCCATACGCGCTTCAGGACGTCGATGAGGTGTGACTACCACCCACCTGTGTTAGGGCCTCAACAACCCATTCTTGCAGCATCTTCCTGTCAACCATATGCTTTTTCCTCTGGCCGGTACCGTTGCGCTGTCTAACAATGATGATACAGTCTGTATAAACCGAGATTATGCGGCAACCTTGGCCCCCGCAGTCAAAAAAATGGTTTTGGGACCTCTCTCCCCGAGTTTAACCCCGACAAGTTTCCTCTTTTGTAGCCGAATTGTCTCGCAGGGGACACGATAGCACAAATTCCATGAATTTGTCGACCAATCAGCCGGAACCAGTTATTTTTTCAGAAAGTTTGGCATACCTGCCCCTAAAAAACCCGGATACCTCAATGCGTTGCAGCTTAAGGACCCCAGGCCAGCACCGCCCGATAATGGTGCGATAGAGGAAAATCCGAGGCCACATGCACATACCACCGCCGGGCGTGGTAAGAAACTGTGGCCCGCACTTTGATCAAGCGGTCGATTGGCCAGGCTGGGGCAGAGGGGTGATAGCTGCTCTGATCCGAAACTTATCACAGAGCCAAAAAGCTCCCATATCCAGAGGATATCCAGCCTTTTTGGCCTGAAGGATTCCTGCCATTCCCGCCGGTAACCTGGCGTTCCCCTATCACCGACATCTGAAATCTTCCTCTCCACAGATGTCCGCGCAAGATAAGAAGATCATATGTTCAATTTTTTGGCATTGTTAAGATTTTTCTGCTAGTGGCAAGATATAACAACTGACTGATTTGTAATGGGTAAAATGGGTGCCTCGCATGGTGGCGGAATGACATCTTCACCAGGGAGACCAGGTTCAGGGAAGTGACCGGTACTTCCTGGAAAATTCAGGCTGGTAATGGTCATTTGGCCATCGTTATTCTCGGGGTGCTGAACATGGGGCATAAGCCTAAACCTCAATAAAGTCTATATTTCGACGCCTTTAAAATCATATTTTACTCTTTTCCGCCAAGCGAAAAATATGGTTGATGGATGCTATCAGCCGCTTGATCCGTGGGTCCAGGTATTCCACGAGTCCCCGCGGCGGTTCTCCATACCGGACCAAATGCTTGCCTTTCAATTCTTCGAGGTTAACCGAGAGGACCGCACATTTCCCCCAGATGATGTTCGCCCCGCCGCGCACCCTGCCTTCCAGAGCCAGATCATCTCGTAATTCCCGGAGCATCTCCCTAATCCCGGCGACTTCGGAGAGAATTGCGTCCCGCTGCGAGGGCGAAAGGGTATTGCGCTCCGAGTAGAACACCGACCGCTGCTCCCGCCCTTTGGCCCATTCTTCAAATTCGCAGAGGGCTTCGTCTAGGACGACCGGGGTCGTTTCGATGCCATGTTTATAATTTAACGCCTAGTTGCATGATTTAGGGAGCTTACCTTGGCCCCACTCAAGAATCTTGGCTTCTTCCCAGCCGAGAACCTTTGGGGCGTAGGGGAAACCTGGAAGCTGGTCCGAACCTAAAAAGTAACAGCCGTTACATATTTATATTGACAGCTAATCAATATAAAGGTAACAATCGTTTTATATAAGAATGGAGGTCGGAAAATGGAAAATCAACTCTTGATTATCGGCATGGTTGCCTCCGGGCTGTTTTTCGGCTGGACCATCGGTTCCCATTATACCGGGGCCACCATGGGCATGGCCTACGGGTCCGGGGTGATTAAAAGCCCGCTGGTGGCGACGATTTTGATCGCGGTCTTCGTGATCCTGGGGGCCACCTTTGAGAGCCACAATGTGGTGACGACCGTGGGCACCGGGATCATCAGGGGCGAGGACATGACTCCCCTGGGGGCCATGGTGATGATGCTCACCGCCGCCCTGGTGACCGCGGCCAACACCTGGATGAAATGGCCGGTGTCCACCTCCCAGTTAGCCTGCTTTTCGGTGGTGGGAGCCGCCCTGGCCATGGGGGCTCCGGTTTTCTGGAACACCACCATCGTCTTTCTGTGTGTGACCTGGGTGGGCACCCCCATTATGGCGGCCGTCCTGGGATACATCTTCACCCATCTGACCGATTGGTTGAGGAAAGGGAAATCTCAAAGGGGCGACGCCATCTTGGGGTATGCCCTGCTGGTGGCCTGCTGTTATGCGGCCTACACCTTGGGGTGCAACAATACCGGCAACGCCGTAGGGGTCTTCTTCGGACTCAAGCTCACCACCCCCATGAAAGCCGGGTTCATCGGGGGCATCGCCATGGCCATCGGCGCCCTGACCTGGGGGCGGCCCATCCTGGAAAAGGTGGGCAAGGGCATCGTCCAACTCGACCTGAGCATGGGGGTGGGAGCAAAAGTGGCCCAGAGTCTGACCGCGCATACCGCCGCCGCCCTGGGCTATCCCACCTCCATGAACCAGGCCCTCATCGGCGGGGTGGGAGGAGCCGGGGGCGCCAGGGGGCTTAAAACGGTGGACCTGGCGGCCATGAAAGAAATCGTCATTTCCTGGTTTCTGACCCCGGTGGTGGCCGGCATTGTCTCTTTTATCCTCTATTCAGTGCTGGCATACAATTTACGGATTCATTAAAGGAGGCCACCCATGTTCGAAAGAATCTTATTCCCGACCAAGTTTGAAGAATTCTCTTTGTCAATCCTTAAGAGCATTGCTTGCCTGAAAGAGGCTGGGCTCAAGGAAGTCATTTTACTTTATGTAATCGACACGGAGGGCTTCTATACCGAAGTGGACGGCGGGTTCTCCTTCAATCTCGATCTGGTTCGACAAACCGCCATGCAGAAGCTGGATGGCTTGGCCGAATCTCTTCGGTCCGAAGGAATCGGAATAAGGTCGGAGATTGCCATGGGACCGCTCGTTTCGGAAATTCTCAAGACTGCCGCCTTGCAAGACGTCTCCCTGATCGTGGCGGGGAGACAGAAACGGGATATTCTGGGAGAACTCTTTGTGGGCTCCACCACGGACCGGATCATCCGCAAATCCAAGGCGCCGGTTCTGGTCGCTAAGCCGCATGCGCTCAAAGAAATTAAAGGCAAGGTGGTTGAGCTATTTTGCGGCGACCTATTTCGCAAGATACTCTATGCTACCGATTGGTCCCCCTGCGCCGAGCGGGCCAGAAAATATCTTCCCATTTTCCGTAAAGTGGGGACAACGGAGGTGATCATCGCTCACATCCTGGAGGAAGCCGCAGCAAGGAAAGAAGGTGAAAAGAAACTTGCGGCGCTGAGGCAAGAACTCCAGACGGCGGGCTTCAATGTGAAGCCTTTTATCCTCGAAGGGAAACCTTACCGGGAGATCAATCGACTGGCCGCAGAAGAAGATGTTTCTCTCATTGTCATGGGTTCCCATGGAATGGGCTTAGTGGAAGGGGTCTTATGGGGGAGCGTTTCCCAAAGGGTGGTGGAATATAGCGAGAAGCCGGTTTTGGTGGTGAAATAATGGTACCCGGCTTCGCTTCAGAATGCTCGGTTTAAGAATTTGAATTTCCGGCAAGGTTACGGTAGACTTTAAGCCCGGATTAACCTAAGCCTCCATTCCGGGTGCCCCGGGCCGGCGCCATCCTGGTGGGAATGGTGTCCGGCCTGGGGAGTTTTGTGCTAATTTCCAAACTCCTTTCTCCATCACCCTGCAATAATGGCTCCCAGGTATTTCAGCTTGGATTTGACTTCAGGTCGGTTTAGTGTCATGGTATCTGTATGAAATGGTTGTTTTTTTCCTATAGCCTCCCGGCAGAACCCTCCAAGGCCAGGGTTTATGTCTGGCGGCAATTGAGAAAGCTGGGCGCGGTTAACTACCAGTCGGTTTGGGTAATCCCCCACTCTGCCGAACGGTTGCATGAACTTAAGAAACTGATAGAGGATATTGAAAAGTACCAGGGGGCCAGCCTGCTTATAACCGGGAATATTTTGGTAAAAGACCAGGAGGAGCGCATCACCAAGGCATTCATAGATTCACGGAATGAAGAATACCGGGAGATTATCGATAAATGTGAGGCCTTTTTCAAAGAGATCGAATATGAGATAGGCCGCCAGAATTTTATCTTCGCCGAAGTGGAAGAGAACGAAGAGGAACTGGAAAAGCTAAAGCAGTGGTTGAAAAAGGTGGAGAAAAGGGATGTTATAAAGCCCCCTTTGCGAAAGACAGCCATAAATAAGGTAAAAATATGCGAAAAGATATTTGAGGACTTCGCCCGCAGAGTTTATGAGCACAGCCAAGTTAAGAGCAAGGCAACCAAAACCGGAGATATTAACGTCGAGGGAGAAACATAATGGCAGTAAAGTTGCTATTTGGAGCCTTTAAAATCATAGTTTACTCTTTTCCGCTAGTTGAAAAATGTGCCTGAGGGATGCCATGAGCCGCTTGATCCGTGGGTCCAGGTATTCCACGAGTCCCCGCGGCGGTTCTCCATACCGGGCCAAATGCTTGCCTTTCAATTCTTCGAGGTTAACCGAGAGGACCGCACATTTTCCCCAGATAGTGTTCGCCCCGCCGCGCACCCTGCCTTCCAGCCCCAGATCATCTCGCAATTCCCGGAGCATTTCCCGCATCCCGGCGACTTCGGAGAGAATTTCGTTCCGCTGCGCGTCTGAAATCGTATTGCGCTCCGAGTAGAACACCGACCGCTGCTCCCGGCCCTTGGCCCATTCTTCAAACTCGCAGAGGGCTTCGTCCAGAAAGACCAGGGTTGTTTCGATGCCGCGTTTAAAATTCTCGCGGAGTTGCATGATTCAAGGTTCCGGCCTTACATGATCGGGCAATAGGTTCAATGCGTTCACTCCGGCCCTGTCGCCATAGGCCTCATAGTACTTTTTTTACTATCCAGGATAACAGCCGGCGCCACCCGGATGGCGCTTCAGCATCGTTTGGCCAAACCCAATACCATGGCGGCGGCGCCGGCTCTTCGATTTCACCAAGGTAGAGGCCCCTGGCACGATAAGTATGCCACTCCGTCCCCGGTGGGAGAAATTCTAGGGGATGTGGAAACCACCATTCGCAAGCTCTGGGAAAATGCAGGGAAAGAAACTTGTCAGCCCGCTTCGGATTGATTTTGTAAAGCCAACGGCATTGATAGAGTGTTTCGATCTCAACCTCCCCGAAGATCCTTATGGGGAGGAGATAGAGACAGGCCTTCGCTTCGTCGGTTAAAGCGTCCGGAATTGGGCATTGACCGCAGACATCCTCCATGTAGGTCAGATCACTCCCGATGACCCCCAGGCGGTGATTGGCGCCGGCGATGCAGACGATTTCGACCTCGGCAGCATCTTCGACTGGGCGCTGCTTCCGATAAAGGCAGGGTCTGAGGGTCATTATCTATCTATTTCACCTGCGCATGACAGAAGAACACAAGTCTGCTCCAATCGCCGCTTCACCCTGAGCAAGGCTCTTAAGCGCACATCGAGGTTGCGGATGTCTTCCGGCTGCTCCAGGCGTCGGGCGATCTCCTCTTCGATCTCACCGGCAGCCTCACGCTTTAATGCGACGAGGTTTTCCTCAATATCTTTCCGCAAGTGCCATGAGGTCGAAGACAGGAACTCTATTAACCGGCGTGCCGTCATCGCTCGGTCCTCTTTTGAAGCGAACCTTATCCCCAGCTTCGAGGCGTTCACGACGAGCTCCGCGTCTGATTCATGGATTAGAACGCGTAAAATTTGCCAATGCGATGCAGAAATTCCAATAATATTTAAAAGTCTGGTCGCACTGCGTCGTCGTTCCAGGCTGCCCGGATTCTCCATGGAAGAACTCGGGTAGGGCGTCACTGCCGACCGCGACAGGGCCTCGCCAGCCATGGCGCCCAGCTTCAGAAAAGCGTTTTCTGCCGCAGGTCGGTAGAAGTCATCCTCAAGAGCACGCTCAAAGTAAGGGATGGCCTCCTTGGTCTTGAATTCCGCCAGGGCATCGATCAGGCCATTGAGCATGCGAGGTTCTGAGAGCTCCAGGAGTAACCGGCGCATATCTTCACCCGGCCAGGCCGCGAGGAACCGGGCCGCGGCGCTTTCCACCGCTTCTTCGCCAAAGCGCTCCTCCGGGTCGGGAATTTCTCTTTCCCGGAACAGGTAGGCGATAAGAACATCTCTGGCCCCCAGGCGCGCCAGCGCCTTCACGGCCCAAAGGCGGGGCTGGAATACCTTGCTTGGCTTGCCTTCCAGCAGAAAATCGCTTAATGGCTCAATAGCTACAGGACCCAATGCGGCCAGGGATGCAACCGTTTCCTCTCCGCGGCATAAAGATTCCAACTCGCAGATGAGGCGGTGAACCTCGTCGATCGGAGTTGCCATACGCTCTTCCATATCGGCCGTGTATGGCTTTTCGCCAATGCCAGGAGATGGGGCATTGACTGGAAAATGAACATACCAGGCTAAACTCTTTTGTCAGCTCTTCTGTAATGGGTTGGCAAAAACGGCCGCACCTCCCAGTTCCGCCTCGATTTCCAGGAGCCGGTTGTACTTGGCGATACGCTCGCTGCGGCAAACCGAACCGGTCTTGAGCTGGCCGCCGCCCATGGCCACGGCGAAGTCGGCGATAAAGGGGTCTTCCGTCTCCCCCGAGCGATGGGAAATGACGAAGCCCCAACCCGCCTGGCGGCAAAGGTGGATGGCTTCCATGGTTTCGGTCACGGTGCCGATCTGGTTGAGCTTGATGAGCACGGCGTTGGTGGATTTTTCGGCAATGCCCCGGGCGATGAACCGGGTGTTGGTCACGTAGTTGTCATCCCCGACGATCTGGATCTTATTTCCCAGGGCCACGGTAAGCTCTTTGAACCCCTGCCAATCATTTTCCGCCAGGCCGTCCTCGATGGAGACGATGGGGTATTTGTCTACCCAGGCCTCATAAAGATCGACCATCTCGGCGCTGATCTTCTGTCCCTGCCCGGATTTGCTGAGGTTATAGACGCTCTCCCCGAAGAAGGAACTGGCCGCCGGGTCCAGGGCGATGGCCAGGTCCCGGCCCGGTTGGTATCCCGCGGCAGAGATGGCCTCCAGGATCACCTCGCAGGCTTCCTCATTGCTCTTGAGATCAGGGGCGAAGCCGCCTTCGTCCCCCACGTTGGTGGCGTAGCCCTTTTTCTTCAGGATGGCCTTTAATGAGTGGAAGGTTTCGGAGCAGTAGCGCAAAGCCTGCGCGAAGCTGGAGGCGCCGATGGGCACGATCATGAATTCCTGGAAATCGATGCTGTTGTCGGCGTGCTTGCCGCCGTTGATCACGTTCATCATGGGCATGGGCAGGCGCACCGCGCCGGGGCCTCCCAGGTAGGCGTATAAAGGGAGGCCGGAGTTGAGGGCTGCAGCCCGGGCCACGGCCATGGAAACCCCCAGAATGGCGTTGGCTCCCAGGTTGCCTTTATTGGGGGTGCCGTCCAGCTTGATCATCAGGTGGTCGATCTCTGCCTGGCGGGTGGGGTCACGGCCGACGAGATGGGTAGCAATGACCGTGTTGACGTTCTCCACGGCCTGCAACACGCCTTTGCCGCCATAGCGCTTCTTATCCCCGTCACGCAACTCCACGGCTTCGTTTTCCCCGGTGGAGGCGCCGGAAGGAACGGATGCACTGGCGGTGATCCCATTGTCCAGGGAGATATATGCCCGCAGCGTCGGGTTGCCCCGGGAATCCAGGATCTCCAACGCCCGGACGGACACGATTTTATCACTCATGGCTGCTCCTCTCATTCCTCTGATGATAGACGGGCGCGTTTCCGCCCGGATAAGATGCGATTCACTTCGTCTCTCACCATCTTGGCGTGGTGCTGGGCGAGGGTGCCCAGGAACTGGCGGGCTTCGGGAGTGTCGATCTCTCCCAGGGCCTGGACCGCCGCCCTGGCGATATAGACGTCTTCAGTTTTTTTGACCAGATCAATCAAGGGTGGGACCGCCCGCCTATCCTTGAGTCGTCCCAGCAGCCAGGCCGCCCGGATGGGGGTTTCCTTTTCCGGATGTTCCAGGGCGAGAATCAGTTTTTCCACGTAGTCCCTGGACTTCCAGAATTCCTCGATATCCAGGCCGCAGTGGGGGCATTGGGGCACGTCCCGGTTGAAGTCCCGCCAGCAGCGGGGGCAGTAAAACCTCATGGCTTCATGCCGACTTTACAACCCGAAAGGGTCCCGGCACCGGGTTTAGAAATCCACAAAAGCGCCGCGCTTCATGCCCCGGAGGTGGCAGGCATCGTTAATGGAGATGATATGCCAGGTCTTTCCCACCCTTTGGGGGTTTTCCGCCAAGTGGAAGCGGTTGACGCAAGTGGTGTCCTGGGCGATGCGCCAGAAGTGGGAATTGTCCAGGCCGATCAAGGCGGCAATGAGAACCTTGTTCACCGCCCGGTGGGCCACCAGCAACACCGTCTGGTACGGGTGGCGCTGCACCGCTTCTTCCACCGCCGCCAGGGCGCGGGTCCGCAATACCTCCAGGGTCTCTCCGTTGGGAAAGCGCACGGTGTGGGGAGCCGTTTCCCACTGGCGATAGAGATCGGCATATTTGACCTTTACCTCCTTCAAGGGCACTCCTTCCCAGTCTCCATAGCTCAGATCGGCGAGGCCAGGCAGGTCCAGCACTTCCAGGTCGTGGTGGCGGGTGATGGCCAGCGCCGTGTCCCTGGCCCGGGAAAGAGGTGAAGTATAGGCGGCATGGATGGTTTCGTCCTTCAACCATTCCCCCAACGCCCAGGCTTCTTCCCTGCCCAGGTCGTCCAGGGGGATATCTTTTGAGCCCCGAAAGATTTTTTCTTTGTTCCAAGGGGTGTTACCGTGGCGCGCCAAGATGATCCGGGTCATTTGCGTCCCCCCCATTTTTCTTTATTCAAGCGAAGTCGCGCATTTTTCATCTGACCGCCGAGATCAATGAAGCTGCTTCGACCCGCTCCTTCAGCGCCAATAGTTTCGATTCGCCTTGCAAAATTTCGGTCAACCTTTGATCCAGTTGCCCCGCCCTTTCCGCAACAGCCTGGGCGTTGCTTTGCTTCTGAGTCCTGGCCCGCTCCAGGGCTTCACGAATGCTCTGGGTGGTATCGTCAATCTTGGAGACCCAGGTCTGCCGGAAATCACGGGCAATCTCCTGGAGGCGCTGGTGAAAATCGTAGCGCAGCCGCCCGCAATGCTTATCCACCAATTCTCTCACATTTTCCAAGAGTTTTTTCAGCAACAGCCCCTTGGTCAAGGCCCGGGGCAGGAGGGAAGTCACGGTCATCTGAAGAATCTCCAACCCCACCGGGTCGTCTTTGAACCTGAACCAGAATTGGTTCAACTCCGTAAAAGCTTCTTCAGCCGCAAAGCCCCGGAGAGAAAAGTCAAAGATACGGGCGGTCAATTGGGTCAAACGGTCCAAGATGGCGTTGATGCGGGCGGCGAAATCCTGGTGGGTATCAGCCAATTTCTGGGAGAGTTTTTCGATCTCCTGACGCCGCCAGGTTATGAACACATCTCGTAGCGCCGCGAACAGAAAATCTTCCATCTCCTTCCGCAAGTCCGAGGCGGTCCGGCTCTTCTGGTGGAAGGTCGCTTCCACCTCCCGGCATAGCCTGGCAGTGGTCTCCCGTTTAAAAGCCTCCAGGTCGGCGTCCAATTCCCCGATCACGCCTTTGACCCGGCCATCCAAGAGGAGCAGAGACATTTCCCGTTCTTTTTCCAGCCCTTGCAATTCCAAGTCGAAGCGGGCGATCTTCTCTTCCAGTTCCTTTAAAGGAAGGCCGCTGGCCTGGCGTTCCACCTTGAGGCCCAGGGTGGAGTCGGTGATGGCCTTGAGCGCCCCGTTGAGACAGGAAATCAGCAGCACCCGGCCCTTTTCTTGGTAGAGAAAATCCCGCAGGTGACTTTCAAACTGGGGAAGCAAGCTTTGCTCCAGGTACTCCGGATGCCCATTGGTCTTGCCCTCCATGGCCCACTTGGCGGAAATGGGAAAGATCATCACCCGGTCGGTGGCCAGGTTCTCTTGCAGCACTTGCGTGGTGAAGTCCAGCGCTTCCTGGCCCTCGCCGGCCCCTACGTAGTCGATTTTATTCAATACGAAAAAGAGCTTGTGAACGTATTCCCGGATATCTTTCAAGAACTCCTGTTCCGCGGCGGACAGGGGCGGGTCCACGGTGACCACAAAAATGGCGGCGTCCACCTGGGGCAGATAATTATAAGCCACATCGGTATTGTGGGTGTAAACCGAGCCCACCCCGGGGGTGTCGATGATGCGCACGCCGTCCTTGAGGTAGTCGGAAGGGTAAGCGATCTCCACCTCCCGCACCCCTTTGCGATTTTGGGGATTACCCTTTTCCGTAATGTAGTTCACTAACTCCTCTTTGCCGATTTCTCGCGTCTCGCCGTTCTGAAAGTGAACCTGGATACTGAGTCGATCTCCATACCCCAAAATGGTGACCACGGAAGTCAAAGGCACGATGGCGGTGGGCAGCACCGCTTCGCCTAACAAGGCGTTGATTAAGGTGCTCTTGCCCCGTTTGAACGCGCCCAGCACCACCAGGTTGAAGCGGTTGGTGCGCAACTTGTCGATGAGGCGCTGGAGGTTGGGGCCTTTAAGTTCTGGCAACTGTGCCAACTGGTGGAGCTGCCGCTCCAAGGCCTCTTGAAGTTCTCGATAGGTTCCCATGGCTTTCCCCCTATTCAACGGGCCAAAAAAAACTTCTGCCCGACATTTGGACAGAAGTCATTAGCTCTCGCCCTACGGGCGGAGCGTTTTGGGCGGACTTCATCGCCCCTTTAATTGAAGTAAGTAATCGATTTCGAGAAAAACGTCAATATAGTAGTTCAGTTGAGGGTGATGTCCATTAAATTGTGGAAATTTGTTCTGGGCTTTACCCCTCAGTCAGTTATAGGGGGCTTTCTTCATACACATCACTGCCCGGCCTCCACCAGCCACCCGGCCTCCCGGACCTTTAAGCATTTGAGGCCCTCTTTGCGGTTTACGGCTGCAAACAATGGGTCTGGTTGACCTTCCCGACTTTTGCCGCCACGTTGCACATCTTATGAGCGATACAGCGCTGTCCTTTCACAAAGGGATAGATGCCTTTCAAGGCCTTCAGAAGTTCAGGGTTGCCGTCCGTGATGATGCGTTTGAGGCTCTGGCCCATCAACCCCCGGCCCTTGAGGTCGGCCAGGAACCCCCGCCAGGACTCGGCGTCTTCCACTTCGGTAAGCTGGAACGAGAGCAGTTCCTTGCGGGACTGCTCCTCTCCCACCTCTTGGCGGTGGATCCCCAGGGCGCACAGCATCACTTTTTTCAAGATGCCGATTTCCCGGACTTTCTTGCGGATGCCATTCAGGAATAGGAACTCCACCGTATCGGTCAGAGGTTTGCTCCGATATTGCTCCAGTTCCTGATCAAGGCAAGCCAGAGTGGTGTTCACGGACTGGGCGCTCACTTTTCTCCCGAGGAGCCCCCGGGCCAGCCTCTTTAGTCCCTGGGTGCTGCCGCCGTTGAGGAAAAGCCGGCAGATGGCGTCGTCCACATCCCCGCGCCGTTGCTCATAGCAATGAAAGACGGTGAACCCCATGCCTCTCTGGTTCAGGTGGGGCACCCGGATATCTCGGATCAGGCCGAAATTGGTGTCCAAGATCCGGAGGTAGTGCCCGAAGCGATATCCCCGGCGCTTGCTGCTCCGTTCGTAGGGCCCGGCCCCGATCCATTGAGTGGCTTCCTCAGCTAACAGGTTTTCAATGAACCCTTTGATGAACTTCTTTACCCCAGAGGCAATCTGGGCCCAGATAACCTCATGGAGATTTTCCATAACTTCAAGTACAAACCCCTCGTGTGGAAGCCTTTTGGCTTTCATAGGGTGTCACCTCCTTCTTTATGGGTTGGGCTAACCTGAAAAAATAACACTGCTTTTATTAATTTCCACAATTTAATTTATCTAACTTCACCGAAGTGAGTCTGAAAGAAAAAAAAGACTTCTGCCCAACATTTGGACAGAAGTCATTAGCTCTCGCTCTAGGGCGGAGCGTTTTAGGCGGACTTCATCGCCTCAGTATCCAGCGCCCCCGGCTGCCGGATGGGTCCCGGCAGCCGGGGGTCGGCTAAAGTGCGTCCAGCTTTTAGAGCCTGGAGAGAGAGTCTCGGTTAGAACAGGCCGTAAGGCTTGCCGGTCTTGAGGTTCACGTCCACCCGCCGGAAGGCCGGGTTGGAGCTGGTGCCGGGCATCAGGCTGATGGTGCCGGTACACGGGCAGATGTACTTGGCGCCGCTGTACAGCAGGAAGTCCCGCACCGCCAGATGCCAGCCCTTGGGCACGCCTTTCCTGGTGGGATCGTGGGTCAGGCTCAGGTGCGTCTTCACCATCATGGTATGATAGTCTTTAAACTGGGGATCGGCTTCAAAACGCTTCGCCTTGGCCTCGGCCTCGGGCGTGTACACCACCCCGTCGGCGCCATAGACTTCCCGGGCGATGATTTCGATCCGCTGGCGCAGCGGCATCTCGGTGGGATAGAGGAACTTGAAGTCCACCTTCTCTTTGCAGGCGTCCATCACCGCGTCGGCCAGCTCCAGGGCGCCTTCGCCGCCATAGCGCCAGTAGTTGCCCTCCGCGGCCCGGACCCCTTGGGCTTCGGCAGCCCGTTTGACCATCTTGACCTCTTCATCGGTGTCGGTGGGGAAGCGGTTGATGGAAATCACCGGCTTGATGCCGGACTTCTTGACGATATTGATGTTATGGATCATATTCTTTAACCCGTCTTCCAGCCAGGCCAGGGTCTGGGGGGTGGAGGTATTGTACTCCGGGGGGATGGGTTTCCCCGGCCGGACGGGCAGGGCCCCGACCCCGTGGTGCTTCAGGGCCCGGATGGAGCAGGTGAGCACCGCCACGTTGGGTTTGAGCCCGCTCTCCCGGCACTTGATGTTCCAGAACTTCTCAAAGCCGAGGTCGCAGCCGAAGCCGGACTCGGTGCAGTGGTAGTCAAAGAGCTTCAGGC
>Ga0315282_10004739_pt1 | contig 23554 bp, 16 predicted proteins | sample YL17G07_20_MG_FD_203693 | JGI IMG/M metagenome (GOLD analysis project Ga0315282, IMG submission 203693) | Sediment microbial communities from Yellowstone Lake, YNP, Wyoming, USA - YL17G07_20 | ecosystem: Environmental > Aquatic > Freshwater > Lake > Sediment | place: USA: Wyoming | collected... | reverse complement strand
GATGGCAGCGATTCGTCGGGCGGTACGTCGCATGCGGCGTCGCCCCCGGCTGATCCGGTCGTTTTTCAGGCGTCCAAGAGGTCTTTCTTTTGTCGGAACATCAATCTATTAATGCAGATGTCCCTAAGTTGCAATATGGAATAGGCTTCCCTGCAACCAGATGCGTCCCGGATATTTCTTCGCCAATAGCAAGGGCCATCTTCTCAAGCAAACCGATCGGCACAGCATTCTTTGGAGGGGAGCCGCCCGGCATATCAAGGGCGGCGGCATAGCCAAATACCGCGAAAAGGCAGATTAAAAACATAATTCCTGCCCTCCCTAGAAATAATACCATTTAGACCACTGGATAGCCTTGTCGGAAAACCGGAAAATCAGTTCAGCGAGGGTTTTCCCGCGGGGATTATGGCGTCGCCGCCCCCGTCCTTGGGCCATTGCGGGCGCAACTCAGCCTCGAAATACCGGAAGAAGGCGTCCACGCACTCTGGCGACAAATGCTTCTCCCGCTCGTTCCGGATGACCGCCAGCGCCTCCTCGATGGGCATGGCGGAGCGGTAGGTGCGCTTGGAGGTGATGGCATCGAACACGTCGGCGACCGCCAGGATGCGCGCCGTCATGGGAATCCTCGCGCCGGGCAGGCGGTCGGGGTATCCGGAGCCGTCCATCCGCTCGTGGTGTCCCCCCGCCTCGTCCGGCATGTTGGCCATCTCCTCCGGGAGCTTTATCTCCTGCAGGATGGACCTGGTGTAGCTGGCGTGCTTCTTGATGATTTCGTATTCCTCCGGCGTAAGGCCCCCCGCCTTTTTCAGGATGGAATCCGGCACCCCGATTTTCCCGAGGTCGTGCATGAGCCCCGCCATGCGGATGCGGTCAAGCTCGGGGCGGCGGATGCCCAGTTGCCGCGCGATGCCGTGCGCGTAAAGCGCCACCCGGTGCGAATGCCCCGCGGTGTAGGTGTCGCGGGCGTCGAGCGCCGCGGCGAGCGAGGTCACCATGCTGACGGCCAGATTCTTCTGCTCCTCGATGAGCCTGACGTTGATGATGGCCGTGGCCGCCTCGGCCGCCACGGTTTTCATGAACTCCTCGTCCTCGCGGGAAAAGACCGTCCCGTCCTTCTTGTTTATGACCTGGATGACGCCGATGCGATGCCCCAGCGCGTCGGTCATCGGGGCCGCCAGCACGCTCTTGGTGTGATACCCGGTTTTCCGGTCGAAATCGGGGTTGAAGCGCGGATCCTTGTAGGCGTCCGGGATGTTGAGGACGCGGCCCGACTTCGCCACGAACCCCGCTATCCCCTTCCCCACGGAAAGGCGTATCTCGCGGATTTCCGCCCCCAGCGCGATCAGCGAATACAGTTCGGTCCCGTTGGGGTCCATCAGGTATACGGTCCCCCGGTCCGCGTTCAGCAATTGCACCAGCTCGGACACCATGGAGGAAGAGACCAGCTCCTCCAGGTCCTTGATGGAGGCGAATTTCGACCCGAGGTTGAGGACCGCCTCCAGCTCGTGCATCTTCTGGAAGAGCGCCTCGGTCAGGGCGAGGTTGTTCCTGAGTAGCTCGCCCGCAAGGTCAAGGAGGGCCGGGTCGGGGGCCTTCTTCGCGGGGAACGGGCCGACCACGAGCCAGCGCTTTCCGGTGAACGGAAACGCCGCGCCGCTCGTGCCCTTCGGCCAGCGGATTTCCAGCCTCCCGCCGGAGCGACGCGGCTTCATCGCCGCGAGGCGCGGGTGCCAGTAGGCCGGTCCCGGAACCGACTTGAGCAGCGCCCCGTCCCCCTGCAGGACGGCGTGCGGCCAGCGGTTCCTCTTCGCCAGGCCCAGCACCGCCCGCTCCGAAGGGGTGAACGAGTCGTCGCCCAAGTCAGTACCCCCGTTCGATCAGTCGGTCGATGCCGTCGCGGGCCGGCTTGTGGTCGGGGCAACGGGCGAGGACGGAACGCCATGTCGCCTTGGCCTGCTCGTATTTGCGGGCGTTGTAATAGAAGGCGCCGAAGTCGAACAGGTAATCGCAGTTGTTCGGGGCGATTTCAACGAGCTTCTTGAAAACCTCCTCGGCGCGACCCTTGTCAAAGAAACCCCGCCGGTCCACGTATGACCGGGCCAGCTTGTAGAGGGCCAGCTCGAACTTGGGATTAAGCCGCAGGGACGTCTCGTATTCCGCGATGGCCTCCTCGAACTTGCGGTTCTGCTGGTAGATTACGCCCAGGTTGTAGTGCGCGGTCTCCGAGTTCGGGTTCGCCCGCAGGGCCTGCCGGAACATCTGCGCGGCCTCGTTGAGGAGCGCGTTTTTCTGCCCGGCTTCGGTGGCCAGCTCGGATTCGCGGGCCGCGACGCTTCCAAAGGTGTTGTAGGCTTCGGCGAAGAACGGGTTCAGCCTGAGGCTCTGGGCCAGTTCCTTGCGCGCCTCCTTGTAGCGCCCCATCATGTACAGCGCGCTTCCCATCCCCCAGTAGGCTTCGGCGTTCATGGGCGAGGCGGCGGCCGCCTTGCGGTAGCCTTTGTATGCCTCCTCAAAATAGGGCGACCTCTGGCCGCGCGAATCCGCCTCCCCGAGGTTGTACCAGGCGGTTCCTATGGCGTAGTAGGTCTCGGTGTCGTTGGGAGCCAGCTCCTCGGCCTTCCCCAGCGCCTCGAGTCCGGTACGGTTCTTCCCATTCAGGACATCGAGTATCCCTATCTTTACGTAGGCCGCCGCGCAACGGGGCTCCGCCGCGAGGACCTTCTCGAAATTGGCGCGGGCCTTCTTGTAGTCCTTGAAGAACATCCGGAAGCCCAGCGCGTACAAGGTAAGAATGTTGATGGCCTTCGGGGTCCCCGTGAGCGAGATGTCGCTGGTCTGCGAGTAGAGCAGTTCCGCTGTGCGGAATATCGGCAGGTAGGCCGGGTTCTTCTCCACGGCCCGGCCGATCATGTCCGACGCCAGCTTCGTGTCCTTGAGCCTCAAGGCAATGGTGGCGGCATTGTTTATGGCGTCAAGGTGGTCCGGCTTGAGCTCAAGGGTCCGCATCATCTCGGTCTTCGCCTTGACCAACTCGCCCTGCCGTAGCAGCACCATTCCCAGCATGTAGTGCAGTTCGCCGTTCTTTTCGTCCGTCTTGAGGAGTTCCTTGTAAACCTCGATGGCGGTCGCGAACCGGCCGACCTGGTTAAGGAGGCTTCCCAGCCTGATGCGGCATTCCTGGCATTTCGGGTCCGCCTTGATGGCGGCCCGGTAGGCCTTCTCCGCTGATGAAACCCGGCCGCGCTGGACCTCAATCGTGCCAAGCAGGAACTGGTTCTGGGCGGAGCCGGGGGCGCGCTTCACCAGTTCCCGCGCGTTCGATGCGGCCTGGTCCAGGTCGCGGACCTGGAGCTGCGTCAGGGTCAGGTTGTAGCGCGCCTCCATGTAGTCGGGGCTGGCCTTGACGGCCCGCTCAAAATAATCGCGGGCCTTCCTGATGGAAGCGTCCATCGCCTTCTGGTCCCGGGCCTGCGCCATCTGCTGGACCTCCCCCAGGGCCATGGCGCCCAGCCGGAACGCCGCCTCCGCCAGGTTCTTGTCCAGCTCCAGCGCCTTCTTGAGTTCCGCCTCCGCCTCCTTCTGCTTCCTTTCCCCGTCGTAGAGGGCGCCAAGGTTCAGGTGGGGTTCGGCCAGGTTTGGTGCCAGGCGCACCGCCTCGAGCAGCTCCCGTTCCGCCTCGCCCTTCCTGCCCAGCCGGAACAGGGTGCGCCCGTAGTTGTTCCGCGCCTCGCCGCTGTCCTTCCTCGCCTCAACTGCACGCTTGAAGCAGGTGACGGCACCCGTGTAGTCCTCCCTGTCGGAGAGGACGATTCCAAGGTCGTATTGGGTCTCGTAGTCCCGCGGCGAGATGCGTTCCGCCTCCCGCAGGAGCTTGAGGGCCTCGTCGTAGTTCTTCGCGCGCGCCTCCAGGACGGCGAGCCCGTTCATCGCGCGGACGAAGCGCGGATTGAGTTCAAGCGCGCGCTTGAAGGCGTCACGGGCCGCGGAATCCTTCCCTGTCTTCTGGAGCGAGATGCCCAGATTGTAGATGGCATCGGGGAACTTCGGGTCGCGGTCGCTGGACGCCTTGAAGGCGCTGACGGCCTCGGGTATCCGTTCCTGGTGGAAACGCAGCCGGCCCAGCTCGTTCAGGAGGGGGGCGTCCTCCGGGTAGCGGGCCAGCGAATCGTTGACGAGCTTTTCGGCCTCGGCCAGCGCCCCGGCGTCAATCATGGCGTGGGCGAGCCGGACTTCCGCCTCCCGGTTTCCGGGGTTCGCCTTCAGGTATTCCTCGTACTTCGCCCGGGCCTCTACCGGCCTTCCCTCGGCCTCCAGGGACTTCCCGTCCTCCAACGGCCCCCCCCGGGCGATGGACGCCACGAACAGGGCGGCAACTAGGACCGAGCGCCTGGCTTCTCCCATATTTGTAAATCCTATCTGGCCCCAACCCAACAGTAAAGGGGGCGGGCGGTATACTGAATCCCGGTAATTCATGCCTGTGGATGTGATTGTTCTGGGTGCGGGTGTCATCGGGCTCGCCACCGCGCGCGCCCTGGCCCGCCGCAAGCTCTCGGTCGAAGTGCTGACGCGCGACCTGCCCGGCGCGGGGGCCTCGGCGGCGTCCGCGGGCATGCTCGAGGTGCATTTCCCCGCCCCCGTTCCCCCCAACCTGGCGGCGTTGTGCAACCCGTCCCGCTTGATGTATGACGGGCTGGCGGACGAGCTTCTGGGGGAAACCGGGGTGGACATCGAGCTGGACCGGACGGGAACGCTCACGCTCGCCCCCGGACCGGCCGAACTCTCCTCCCTGCGCGCCCAGGCCGCGGCCATCCCCGGTTCCCGCCTCCTCGAGCGGAACGCCGAATGGAACGCGCTGGAGCCCCTGGCCGCGCTTGACTTCGCGGGCGCGCTCCTCCTGCCCGACGACCACCACGTCAACCCGCGAAAACTATGCGAGGCCCTCCTCCTGTCCTGCGAGCGGATGGGAATCGCCGTGCGCCGGGGCATCACCGCCTCCCGGCTCGCGGTCTCGGGAGGGCGCGTCACGGGGATTGAGACCGGCTCGGGAAGGTTCCTGGCGGGACTGACCGTGGTCGCCGCGGGCGCGTGGGCGGGCGCGCTCGGCGGCCTGCCCCTTCCCCTCCCGGTCCGGCCGGTGCGCGGGCAGATACTCGTCCTGGAGCCCCGCACCCGCCTCCGCCATGTCCTGCACGGGCCCTCGGTATACGCGGTCCCGCGCGCCGACGGAACCATACTGCTCGGCGCCACGATTGAGGAGGCCGGATTTGACGTCCGGGCCACGGCGGGGGGCGTTTCCGGCCTTCTCGCCGAGGGTTTCCGGCTGTCGCCCGCCCTGCGCGACGCCGTCCTCCGGGAGGTGCGCGTGGGACTCCGGCCCGGCACCCCCGACGACCTTCCCATCATCGGGGAAACCGGGCTGCCCGGACTCCTTTTGGCGGCGGGGCTTTTCCGCAAGGGCGTCCTGCTGGCGCCGGTGGTGGCGGAAGCGGTTGCTTCACTCGCTTCCTGCTCCCCCCCGCCCGTGCCACTGGGCCCCTACTCGGCCGGCCGGTTCGGGGGCCGCTGATGCATATTTTCCTGAACGGGCGGCCGCGTGAAACCGCCGGGGAAGCCACCCTGGCTTCCCTGCTGGAGGAGGCGGGAATACGGGCGGAGAACGTCGCGGTCGCGGTCAACAATTCCGTGGTCCCCCGCAGCCGCATCCCCTCCACCCGGCTGTGCGAAGGCGACCGGATTGAGGTAATCACGGCGGCTGGCGGAGGTTGAAGGGAGGCCCAAGCTGGGCTATGATATTGCCGCAACATACAAGGAACAAAGGAACAGCAGGAGGGACCAGTCATGTTGAATACAAAAGGACTCCACAGACATTTCGTCACCTGCGCGATCGCCGCTATCGTCGCGCTCGGCATGTGGGGTTGCGGGATGAAAAAGCAGGTGGTGAAGGAAGAGCCGGAGCCCGTCAAGGAAGAGCCGAAGCCGGAGCCCCCGAAGGCCCTCGAGTTCGGGAAGTCCTACTTCGCCTACAACCAGGCCGCCCTTTCGGCGGACACCAAGTCCGTGCTCAAGAAGGCCGTGGACCTCATGCTGGCCAATACCGAGGCGAAGATCAACATCGACGGCCACTGCGACGAACGCGGAACCGACGAATACAACGTTGACCTCGGCTGGAAGAGGGCATATGCGGCCCGCGACTACATGAAGAAGCTCGGGATAGCCGAAAGCCGGTTGTTCCCGGCCTCCTACGGCCGCTCCCATCCGGCGGTCGTTGGGAACGACGAATCCGCCTGGTCGAAGAACCGGCGCGTGGAGATATCCGTAAGGAAGTGACGGGGTGAGGACGGTCAAGCGCCGTCCGGCCACCCGCGACTGGTTCTTCAAGGGCCACGGGCTCGGCAACGATTATTTCGTCCTGAAGCGGGGCGCCCTCTCTTTCAGGCTCACGCCGTCTTCCGTCCGCCTTTTGTGCGACCGCCACCTCGGCGTTGGGAGCGACGGCATCCTCCTGCACGTTCCCTCGCGGAAGGCGGATGCCGGCCTGCGCATCTTCAACCCGGACGGCTCCGAAGCCCAGAAGAGCGGGAACGGCGCGCGCATCTTCGCGCTCTACCTTCGCCGTTACGGTCTGCCGGGCCGGAACTCCTACTCCATCGAAACCCCCGGCGGCACCGTTCATGCGGCATTCCGCGGGGGCGCCATAACCGTTGACATGGGCAAGGCAACCTTCCGGAGCGACACGCTCCCGATGCGGGGGCCGAGCCGGCAGGCAATCCGGCAAAAAATCCGGGTGGCCGGACGGACGCTGGAATTCACCGGGGTCTCAGTGGGAAATCCGCACGCGGTCTTCTTTTTCCGGGGGAATCCCGACCCCGCCCTGCTGAGGAAACTCGGGCCGGCCATCGAGCGCCACCGGCTCTTCCCCGAGCGCACCAACGTCCAGTTCGCGCGGGCGGTCTCCCGGAACACCGCCCGGGCCCTTATCTGGGAGCGCGGCGCCGGCGAAACGCAGGCCTCGGGCTCCTCCTCCTGTGCTGTCGCAGCCGCGGGAAGGCGGCTGGGGCATTTCGGGAAGCAGGTAAGGGTGATGATGCCCGGCGGGACGCTGACCATCGGGGTGGCGGACAACTGGCAAATCACGATGACCGGTCCCGCCGAGGAAGTCGTCACGGGGACGCTTTCCCCGGACATCCTAAAACACCTTACCCGATAAATATCTGCTAGCCCGTTACCTCCCCAATCCATTTGAGATAGTCGGGGTTCCCCGCCAGGATTGGCAGGGCAATCACCTCCGGGACGGTGTAGCTGTGAAGTTCCTTGACGCGGGCGACCAGCTTTTCAACCAGGTCGCCGCGGGTCTTGGCGACGAGGAGCGACTCCGCGGCGTGCTCCACCTTTCCCTCCCACCAGTAGACCGACGAGACGCCGTCCACCCGATTGACGCAGGCGGCAAGCTTTTCACTCACCAGGGCCTCGGCCAGCCTGGCCGCCTCCTCCCGGTTGGATGCGGTTATGAAAACCACCACAGCGCCCGTTTCATCGCCCATTTCCCTCCCAACTTACCATGCCTTTCGACGTCGGATTTACCGGGCGAATGCATATCCCTATACTTAATGGAATGGGAGACACAAAAGCCAAATCAGGGGTGGAGTCTTCGTCCTCCGGAGGCAACATTCCCGCGGCGTACCCCTCGCTCCTGCGCGGTTTCCATAATCCCGCCAGCCCAATCGAGCTCCGCCAGTGGGACGGTTCGCCGCGTGGCCCCGGCGTCTATTTCGACCCCGTTCCGCCTTCCTCCCCCTCCTTCCTCTCAATCCCCCCGCGCGAGGAGGGTCCGGGCATCATCCGCCTCCCCTTCGACCCCGAGCGCACCTTGGCTTCGCTGGTCTATGAGCGCGGCATGGACAGGGCCCGGCCCCTCTACACCTGGCTGCCTTTCGAGTCGCGCCGCCTCCCCTCAATCCTGCGCGATGCCATCCTGCGCTTCTCCGTCCGGCGGCGCCTCCGGAACCGCGACGCCTTCCCGCGCTGGCCCGCGGAGCCGGTCGTGGAGGGGATACGCGCACTGGTGATGGACGCGGCGAGACGGGTCAGCCCCGCCTTCCAGCCGGCGCCTTTCTGGCCGGACGGAAAAAAATACGCGGCCGCGCTGACCCATGACGTGGACAGCGACGAGGCGTGGAAAAAGGGCTACTGGAGGGAGTTCGCGGACATCGAGGAGGCGCATGGCCTGCGCTCCTCCTGGCATGTCTGCTCCATCCACATGCTCAGGTGGGAGCGCGACCTGGAGGAGCTGGCGCGGCGCGGACACGAAATCGCCTGGCACGGTCCCCGGCACGACTACCGTATCGCCTTCATGACACCGGCGGAACTGGCCGCCACGCTCGCCGACGGAAAACCCCTGATGGACAGATTCGGCATCAGGGGGTTTCGCAGCCCGAATTACCTGCGCACCACCCGCCTTTACGAAGGACTCGCGGGAACGCTAGGATATGATTCCTCGACCATGGACACGGCCGCCGAACCGCTCTCCCCCACGGCGCGCACCGGATGCTGCACCGTTTTCCCCTTTTTCCGGGGCGACCTCCTCGTCATTCCGCTGACCCTGCCCGACGCCCTGACCATACGCTGCCTGACGGGGGACGATGCCGGGGCCATTTCCGCCGTCCAGCTCGCCAAGCTTGAATGGATAAAAGGCGTGGGCGGGCTGGTTTTCGCCATCACCCATCCCGAGGCGTGGATTTCCATGCGAAAAGGCTCCTTCGGGGCGTACCGGAAACTCGTCGAACGGCTGGCCGCGGACAACGAGGCCTGGAAGGCGCTTCCACGGTCCATCGAGGAATGGTGGCGGGCCCGTTTCGCGAAGGAAGCGGCCTGATGCCCGAGTATTCCACCACGCCGCTTCCGGACGGGATACGGCTCCTCGCGGAGGGGAACATCGGCGCCGCCATCCCGCTCCTCGGGCGGGCCGCCCGCATGTCCCCCGGCTCCTTCGAGCCGCACCTCCGGTTGGCGGACGCCTACGCGGCCAAGGGGCGAAAAGAAGGGCCGGCTTTCCGGCTCATGGCCCAGCATGAGTTCGACGAGGCCATCCGCACCGTCCAGCCGCTGCAGCACCAGCACGACGCGCTCACCACTTTTGCAATCGAGGCGGGATTCACGGAACGGCTCATCCCCGAATACCGGAACCGGTTCAAGGACCTGCCTTTCGCATCCGACTGCCTCCATGCGCTGGCGTCCGCGGGAACCCCCATGAAAATATCCCGCGAAAATCCGCTGGCCGGATTCCTGCGCGAGCACCGCCTGATAGCCGCCGGCCTCGTCGTGGGGATCGGGTTGCTGGCCTGGGGACTGATGCCCCATGCCAGGCAATCTGCTCCCGGCCAGGCCTCCTGGCCCGCCCCGGACTTCGCGCTGACCGACCTCACCGGCGCCTCCGTGACGCTTTCCTCCTTCCGGGTGACGAACGTCGTCGTCCTCGACTTCTGGGCCTCGTGGTGCGGCCCGTGCCGCATGGCCATGCCGGCAATCCAGTCCCTGCAGGACAAGTTCGCCGACCGCGGCCTGGTCGTCCTCAGCGTCAACCTGCGCGAGAACCGCGACCAGGTCAACGAGTTCGCCGTCGCGAACAGGATTAACCTGCACATATTGCTTGACTCGGATGGCGGGGTGGCCAGGTCCTTCGGCGTGTCGGGGATCCCGACGGTGGTGGTCATCGACAAGATGGGAAACGTGCGGCACCGCCACACCGGTTTTTCCGGCGACCTGGAGGACTCGCTTGCGGCGGTCGTTGAACCCCTGCTGAACCAGAAGGTTTCCTCCCCGCAATAGGGGAAGTTCCCCCGCCTACCTCTGGACCAGGACCCTGCCTTTCTGCTTCCCGGTCTCCCCTTCCGCGGTCCAGTAGTAGACGCCGGCCACGACCTTCTCCCCGTCCTTGTTCTTCCCGTCCCATTCGACGGGATCAACCCCGGCCGTCGCCTCCCACACGAGGAGCCCGCTGACGGTCCAGATGCGCAGCTTCCCCCCGGGCTTCACCCCCTGGAACTTCACCATCCCGCCCACCGCATGGGCCGGGTTGAACGGGTTGGGATACACCCTTACCGGCTCCAGCGGCGGATGGACGATGACAGTAACCACCGGGCCCGCCTGGAGGGGAACGGGGCAGGCGAAGCACGTGGATGTGAAGTAATTCGCCGAAGCCGAGTTCAGCACCGTTCCCGGCGCCCCCTTGGCCCGGACCGTGAAGGCGACTGCCCCCGTGCCCCCGGCCGGAACGGCGTGGACGGACCAGGCCACCGCGTTCCCGTAGAGCGTCCCCCCCCCGCTTGCGGAGACGAGCGCCATTCCAGCGGGCAGGCTGTCCCAAACAAGGAAGTCCGCGGCAAGCGCCTCGCGGTTCCACCAGGAAATCGTATAGGTCGCATCCTTGTACCTCTCCACCTCCGCCGGACCGGCCAGCGACAGCCGCCCCAGCGCGAACAGCGACATCACGCCCGGGAAGCCGTAGGCGTCCATCGCGCCGCCCGAAAGCCCGGACTGTCCATAGCCGTAGGCGGCGGCCCAGAACGGGGAAGAGGCGGTCAGGTGGTGCGCCCCCTTGCTTGCCCACAGGCTTGCGCCGGAATACCCCGAGATCCCGATGGCCGAGAAAACCGTCGCCGAAATCGCCGCCCCGTCCAGCCTGACCGAGCCCGCCGCGCCGGAGGGCACCGTCACGTTGAGGTAGTCCGCGGCAAACAGCGTGCTCGACGGCGTAACGATGCGCTGGTCCGTGACAAGCTGGTCCACCGAGGGCAGCAGGATCATGGCGGGGTCGGCCGGCGTCCCGTCGTAGGCGCCGCTGTTCAGGCACTGCGCCGCCAGCACCGGATGGTCGGCCACGATTTCCACCGGCCCGGTCAGCCCGAATTCGGCCACCCCGCCGCGGTTAATGAGGGACGGAGCACCGCCGTTCACGGAAACCGCGGTGCCGTTGGCCGAGGCCAGGACACGCCAGGTGTCGCCGCCCGGCCGGCCCGCCGCCGGCCACGCCACGAACCGGGTCCCCCAGTATTTCGTCGGGAGCATCTGCTCAAGCACGTTGCCGCCGTCACCCGCGACGCCGACGGGGATGTTGGTGAGGTTGGAGCCCGCGATGACCGCGATGGGGGCGTTCGCCCTGATGGCGGTCCCGGTCAGGTCGTCGGCGCCGATGTCCGTCCCAAACCGGTAGGCCTGCCCCCGGTTCATGGTGACATGGAACTCCACGCCCTTGGTGCGGGCGCCCACGGCGGCGGTGGGGGTGATGGCCACATCGGTGCCGTCCCTGGTCGCGACCACGAGGAACTCGGTCCGGGGTGAGCCGGCCTCGCCGTATCCCAGGACAAGGTGTTCGCAGCCCAGCGCCGGCGTAGGAAGGGCAAGCCATCCGTCGGAGGCATACCCCAGCGGTTCGAAGCAGGAACGGCATACCATGCCCCACACCGCGACATTGGCCGACGCGGTCACGTGGACGCCGCGGGAAAGCACGGCATCCACCGCATCGATTCCCGCCCCCTCGGTCACGGTGACCGAAACCATGCCGCCGGCCGGGAGCGTGAACTGGGCCGACCAGGCGCCCACTTCCACCTTCCCCGTCGCGGCCGTCGCCGAGGTTATGAGGACGCCGAACTCGGACGGGGTGACCGTGTCCGGGTCGTTCACGGGAAAGGCCAGCCAGAAATCATTTCCCGTCGTGCCGGCCTTGACCGGCGTCGTCCAGGGTGGTTCCGCCACCACCAGCGCACAGGAATCCTGGACCTTGAAGGCGGTCCCGACCCCCGCGTCCGTCCCCGTCGCGGTCGCGCTGAAGGTGACGGTCCCGGGAGTGACCCCCTGCCAAACCCAGGTGAATTTCTGCGAGGTCAGCCCCGCCACTGTCGAAGCCGAGGCGGGGGAGGGCCCGCTTACATTTTCCAAGGCTGCTGCACCGGCAACGATGGAAAGTGCGGGGGTCACGTTCGACATTGCACCCTCTCCACCGTTTATAACAGTCAGCGTCACGGTAACCGTGGACCCCGGGGAAACGGTGGCGGAGGAAACCGCCAGGACGGCCGAGGAACAGCAGAACGTGGTGGCGTAGTTGCGGATCCTCCAGTCCTCTCCCTGGACGAGGTCGGGGCGGGTCTCGTAGCCGGCCGCCACCAGCTGGGTCGTCGAATCAACGGCCAGCGCCGCCAGGCCGTCATTCCCGTGCGCCGGGCTGTCATATTGGTCAAACCAGACCAGGCGGCCGCCGGAATCATATTTCCTCAGGAACCAGTTGTCGCCCTGCCCCAGGTCGGGACGGGCGCTGGTTCCCCCCGCCACGAAGTTCCCGTTCGACTGCACCGCCAGCGCGGAAACCTCGTCGTCACCCAGCGCCGGGCTGTCGTAGGTAATCGAATAGAGAAGGTTGCCCGCCGGGTCGTATTTGAGGACGAGGGCGTCCCGGGAAAACCGGCTCCGGAAGCCCCCGATATAAATGCTCCCCGACCCGTCAACCCCCACCGCCAGCGCCTGCTCGACGCCGCCGCCCCCGCTGTTCCAGGTCTTTTTCCACATGGGCGCCCCGGCGGAATCGTATTTGATTACTGCAATGTCGGGGTACTCATATCCCGCCACGATGATGTTTCCCGAGGAGTCAGTCACAACCGCGTTGGCCGCATCCGGACCGCCCCCGCCGTTGCTGCTCGCGCTCCAGAGCAGGTTGCCGTCCCCGTCGTATTTCCTGACGACGAGGTTAAGGTCCTCGAGTATTTCGCTCCGGTCCTCGAACCCAACCGCGATAACGCTTCCGGAGGGGTCAACCGCCACGCCCAGCGCCCGGTCGTTGTCGTTGGGGGGCACGATTGTGTTCCATTCGCAGGAATAGGTCCGGCTCCAAACCAGGTCCCCGACCTGGTCGTATTTCTGGAGCATCCAATCCTTGTTGGTGCCCTCGTCGGACCTGTCCACGAACCCGGCCACAAACACGTTCCCATTGGAAGCGGTTGCCACGGCGCGGGCCTCGTCATCGCTTTGAGCCGGATTAGCTGACCAGTTTAAGGTTCGTGACCAGAACACGTTGCTAGAAAAGTACGACCTGACAAACCAGTTGCTACCCTCGCCGATCGAACTTGCATCCGTATAGCCGGCCACTGAAATAATCCCCAAAATACGGCTGATTGAAACGCCCAGCGCGCGGTCGTCCCCCGCCGCGCCGCCATCGTAGGTCCGCGTCCATGAGTAGGTGCAATCGGCCTGGGCTACGGACGAAACCGGGGCGCATAGAATCAGCGCGGCCATCGCGCTTCCCCGCGCTCCCTCCGACCATTTCTTAAACGCGCTTACCGGCGTCATTAGGGTTGATTATCCCCCAAAAAAGGGAAAACCCGCCCCGCCAACCTCGGCAGGGCGGGTTTCCCGGAACTGTCCCTATTTCTTCCCGTTATCCGAGCCCTGCCCCTTGCCCTGGCCGGCCCCGTCGCGGCCCTCGCCCTGGCCGTGGTCCCGGACCCCGTTGTCGTGGTGTCCCGTGCCGCCGCCCGAATCCACGCCTGAATCGGCCGTCCCGCCTGAGGACGTTCCGGAAGGGCCGTTCCCCGCCGCCGCACCCGGGGAGCCTCCGCCCGCGGTCGCGGCCTGTACGGGTCCGCCTGACGGGCTGGACGCCGGCGCGTCGGCGCGCCAGTCCACCGGGAACGCCTTGGCGTCAGCATCATTCTCGCCCGAGGCGCTGGCCTTGAGGCGCACCTGGAGCGTGCCGCGCTCGACGGGCTGTCCCAGCCGGTTCGTCCCGTCCCAGGTCACTGCCCCCGGCCCCTTCGGCAGGAGCGCCGTGCGCTCGTCCATGACCGGAGCCCCCTCCGCATCAACGATGGACCACGCGACCCGCGCCGCATCGCCCAGTTCAAACGAGACCGTGAGGATGCCGCGCTTCGGATCGAAAGGCACCGGCGAGACGGCGAGCCGCCTGAGCAGGTGCTCGCCCTTCACGAGGGAGACCTCGCCGCTGCGGGCGCTCTCCGCGCCGTTGGCCGCCACCGCGGATACCGCGTAGGCAACCTCCCCGGGCAGGAGCCGGTCGGTGAAGGCGGTGTTCCCGGCCGCCACGGTGCCCGCCGGACCCGGCGAGCCTCCGCGGCGCCGCCAGACCCGGTAGACGCTTATCGGGGAAACGTTGGCCGCCGGCGCGTCCCAGGTGAGGATTCCCTTGTCCCCGTCCTTCTTCAGCCCAAGGTTGGACGGCGGCTCCGGCGCGGGCACGAGCGCACCCAGCCAGGACCCCGCCGTCACGAGAAGGCTTCCGCCCGCCAGCGAGGCGCCGAGCACCGTGCCGTGGCCCAGCGCGGCCGACCAGAGCTTCGCCCCGTCGGAAAGCCTCAGCCCCACCAGCGTCCCCTGCCTGGTCCCCACATAGACCGTGTCGGCCGAGCCCGAGAGCGCCGAGGGCGTCCCCGCCAGGACGACTTCCCAGAGGGCATGGCCGTCCGCCCGGGACAGCAGGCGTACCGTCCCGTCAGCGCTTCCGACCAGGATTCCCGCCAGCGTCACCGCGAGCGGCGCCGAGACCGGCTTGCCGGACGGAACCCGCCACAGCTCCTTTCCCGCGCGGTCCAGCACGACCACCGCACCGGCAAGCGGCACGATGATTCCCGCATTGTCCAGGACCGGGAAGAACGCAAGCGGAGCGCCAAGGTCGGTCCGGAATACCGTCGTCCCGTCCGCCGGCCTGAGGCCGGCCACCACCGTGCCCGAGCCGGCGACGAGGAGCGTCGCATCGACCGCCGGAAGGGTGAGCGGGGAGCCCAGCGAAACGCTCCACATCCTATGCCCGTCGTTCTGGTTGAAGGCGGTGAGCGTTCCGGCCGCAGACCCCACGTAGACCACCGGATACCCGATTTGCGGCGTGTGTACGATGGGGGCGTCCACCCGGTCACGCCACCGTATCTTTCCGGTCACGGAATCGAAGGAAATTATCTCCTCGGGGGCGCGCGACCCCTCAAAGGCCCAGACGATTTTTCCTGTCCCCAGCTCGAGGGAGGTGACATGCAGGCCCTTGGTCGTGATAAATGCCCGGTCCATGGCCACGAGCGGGGCGGCCAGGAGGTCGCTCTTGGCGGCGTATTCCCAGGCGACCGCGAATGGGGGCGCCACCGTCTCGCCAGCCAGGTAGCTCGTGCGTCCCAAACACGCGTAGGCCGTGGTCCATTCGTTGGCGAAAAGCGGCGCGGATAACAGCGCCGCCATAATGGTCAAAAACATCCGGATGGGTTTCATAACGGAAAACCTCCTGTAATACACGCCCTCTTGGAAATAATTATAACAGAAAGCCCTTTGGGGCAACCCCTTCCCCCGCGTTCCCCCCTGCGCTATCTTGGATATCTTCATGCGCCCGTCCACCCTTTCCGCCGCCGTACGCCGCGCCGTCCTCCCGTTGGCCCTGGCGGCCGCGTTGCTCCCCGCCAATGCCCCCGCCCTGCCCGAGGGAATTGCCCGGGGGGCCGAGGAGGGGCTGGCCCAGCTTTACAGGCTCGAGTTCGACGCAGCCCTGGCCACCTTCGAGAAGCTGAAGAAGGATTTCCCCGACCACCCCGCCCCCCCCGCGCTGGAAGCGGCAGCGGTCTGGTGGGAATCCCGGTACGCCTTCTCGCTTCCCTCCCCGGCCGCCGGGACCGCGGTGGAAAGGAACGTCCGCGAAGCGGTCAGGCTGGGCAGGAAAATGGCGAAACAGCCGGGGAGGGAATGCGAGGGGAACCTTTTCATCGGCGGCGCCATGGGAGTGGGGGCGCACTGGAACCTTCTCCTGGGGAACTGGTTCAGGGCCGCGCTGGACGCCCGGCAGGCCGTGCACACGCTTCGCCCGCTCCTCTCCTGTTCGGAGTTCGCGGACGAGGCCAGCTTCGGGCTGGGGATGTATGAATATGCGGCGGCCAAGCTTCCATGGCACATGCGCTGGCTCTCCACCTTTCTCATCGGAGGCATGAATGACCGCAACCGCGCGCTGGAACGGCTGGCCCGGGCCGCCGCGGGGGCGCGGTTCCTGCGGAGCGATGCGCAGGGGATGCTGGCGGTCACCTACACCATCTACGACACCGACCCGGCGCTCGCGCTGAAGTATTCCTCCATGCTCCTCCGGGAGCGGCCCGACTCCCCGATGGCGGCTGGCCTCCACCTGCAGGCGCTCTGCTTCGCCACCAGGTTCGAGGAGGCGCTCGACGCGGCCAGGAAATTCGCCGCGGGAAAGGGAACCTTCGCGAGCGAGACCGCCACCTTCCGTTATTGGGAAGGCATTGCGCTTCTGGGATTACAGCGGCCCGCCGAGGCAGTGCAGTCCTTCTCTGCCGCGCTGGCCGTCCCGGGCCGGCCGCCCTGGCATGCTGCTTCGCTCCTGAAGCGGGGCTGCGCGCTGGACGCGCTTGGACGGCGCGAGGAGGCCCTGCGCGACTACCGGGCCTTGGCTGGCCTGCCCGACCCCTGGAAGGAGGCGAAGCGCGCGGCCATTTACCTCTCCCGCCCATTCACCTGGGGGGATTTTCCCCGGGAAATCTCGCCGCGTGGAATTTGAAGGACAGCTGTCAGCGTTCAGCCATGTAGGGCATATAAACCCGCCTCTGGCTGATGGCTTATCGCTGAGAGCTGAAAGCTTTGAAGTATAATCAACTGAACATGAAAATGACCCGGCCCAAGTTATCGTTCCTGCGCATCGGGGGAATCATCGTTCCTACTGGAAGCCACGAGGGCAAGACCATCCACATCGGCGCGGACCACCGCGGATTCCGGCTCAAGAAGGCGCTGAAGAGGGCGCTCCGGAAGCGGGGCTGGAGGGTCGTGGACGAGGGGGCGCACTCGCCAGCCCGCACCGACTACCCGGTGTGGATGACACGGGTCGCCCGCGCCGTCGGACGCAGCCCCCGGCGGGCCGCGGGCATCGGGATTTGCGGCTCCGGCATCGGCGCCTGCATCCCGGCAGCCAAGGTCCCCGGCGTCCACCCGGCGCTGTGCCGGACGGCCGCTTCCGCGCGGGAGACACGGACGCACAATAACTCCAACTTCCTGTCGCTCGCCGCCGATTTCACCTCCCCGGCGCGGGCCCTTCGCATAACCGAAACCTGGCTCCGGACGCCGTTCTACACCGACCCCGGGCGCGACGCGCCTTACCTGCGCCGCTTCCTCCAAACCGCGCGGCTGGACCGCCGCGGCTGAGCGAAAAGCCCATGCGGGGTTCCATCCGGCTGGTCACCATTCGCGGCATCGCCATCCGCCTCCACTGGTCGTTCCTGGCCCTCCTGGTCCTCGTCTTTGGATACTACGTGGCCAACGGCTTCATGGCCGGTTCCCCGTCGGCCGGGCTCCGCCGGGGACTGCTTTCCCTGCTTTTCATCACCCTCCTTTTCTCCCTGGTGGTACTGCATGAACTGGCGCACTCCTTCGTGGCCCAGCGGTTCGGCATGACCGTCCGCGAGATAATCCTCCTGCCCATAGGCGGCATGGCCCTGATGGAGCGCATCCCCGAGGAGCCGGGGAAGGAAGCGGCCATCGCGGTCGCCGGGCCGGCCTTCAACGCGGTTGTGGCCGGACTCCTTTTCCTCTTCATCTGGTGGCTCCCGGGGGTCGTCTTCTATCCTTTCGACCTGGAACTTAACCAGACCGCCTTCACCTGGGGCACCGTCGCGCTTTTCCAGATAAACCTGATGCTTTTCCTGTTCAACCTCCTCCCGGCGTTCCCCATGGACGGGGGAAGGCTCCTGCGCGCGGCGCTGGTGAAATACGGGCTCCCCTATGCGCGGGCCACCTCCCGGGCGGTCACCACTAGCCGCGTCATCCTGGCGCTGATGCTCGTGTACGGCGTGCTGAAGCTCAACCCGTTCATGGTCCTCATCCCGCTCATACTCATGGGAAGCGCCACCGCCGAGGAGTCCGCGGTGAAGACGCGCTCCGCGCTGGGAGGCCTGCGTGCCCGCCACCTGCTTCCGCAGGAGCTCAGCAGTGTCGGGGAAAAGACGGCGCTGGCGGAGACGCTCCCCCCGCTGCTTTCCTCTGGCCAGCGGCATTTCCCCGTGATGCGCGGCCGCAGGATTGTCGGGGTGGTTTCGCTCGCCGACATCCGTGAGGCGCTGGCCAGGCCGGGCGGCCCCGAAGCACCGGTCTCCTCGGCCATGCGGCCGGTGATAACGGTCACCCCGGACGAACCCCTGGCGGACATCCGGCAAAAGCTCGATGCGAAGGGGGGGCGGGTGGCCTGCATCGTAAGCCGCGGCAAGCTGGTGGGAATGGTGTCGCCGGACACGCTTTCCCGGCTCTCTTCACTGCTCGAATCCGGCGGCGAGTAGGAGAAAGGCGTAATTTGCTTATCCACTTGACTCCGGTAATGGGCTCGGGGGAGGCCTTCAACGGCCCTCTGCCGGTCACTTCGGAGTCGCGGCGCGGTCCTACGCGCCAGCGACGGAGAACGCGCGGCCATGGTGCCCCATCCGCTCCTGCGGATGGCGCGAGCGCGGTAGTCTGCGGGCCGCGTACTCGCGGCCGACCGGCAGCGGAGCGTTCCGTTCTGACGGCGTGGCGCCCCTTGGGCGACACCGCCCCGCGCGGCGGGCCGGGACGAGCGTGCCGGAGAAGGTCGACCCCGAGCCCGGTTGAGGATTCGGAGTCAAGTGCATAGGGACAAGGCGTAAATGGCGGAGCGGCGCTTCCTCTCCCGGACCGGTGAAACGGTGTTCCTCGCATCGGCGTGGACGCTCCCCCTGCTGGTCCTGCCCGGATTCCTGATGGATGCCACCGAGCTTCCCAAGATGGCGGCGCTGGCCCTTTCAACCATCCTCCTTTTCGGAACGGCGCTTTCGCGCCTCCTCATCGCCCGCGAGGCGCCCTTCCCGGCGACTCCGCTGGCCCTCCCGCTCCTCGCCCTCCTCCTTTCAGCCGCGCTCTCGCTTCCCGGAACCCGGGCGCCCGGACCCGGCACGCACGCCCTCCTCTACCTCGGGGCAATGCTGACCTCCTCGCTCATGGCCGCTTCCCTGCCCTCGCGCGAACGGCTGCTGCGGGCGCTCCTGGCCGCTTCAGCCGTCGTCGCCCTCTACGGCATCGGGCAGTTCGCCGGGTTCGAGCCGCTGGACTGGATGTCGCACTTCCGGCCGCGCATCTTCTCCACGTTCGGCAACCCCGTTTTCCTCGGCGGTTTCCTGGCGGCGGTCTTCCCGTTCGCCTTCGCGCGCTGGCTCTGGACCCGGACCGAGGAGGAGAAGGACCTTCTGACCCTCCTGCTCGCCGGCCTCGGCGTGGCGCTCTACCTCACCTGGACGCGCAGCTCCTGGGTGGCCGTCACGGTTTCAACCGCGCTCCAAGTCGGCCTGCTGGCGGCCACCCCGGCCGGCCGCCGCGTCCTGTATGCGAACCGGACATGGCTCCTGACGCTGGCCCTGCTGGGCGGAATCGGCGGCGCCATCCTGGCCACGCCGCGGGTCCTGGGCCGTTCCCCGGTCCCGGTCGCCGACCGGCTGCGCGACGCCACCGACTTGAGGGGGTTTTCGGTCAACTTCCGTCTGGTCACTTCCGAGGTCGCGCTCCGCACGGCGTTTGCGCACCCCATTCTCGGCGCGGGGGTGGGCTCCTTCTGCGCCTGGTATCCGCTGGAACGGCTCAGAACGAAGGCCGCCCGCATCGTTCCGGGGCGCTGGTTCGCCAGCCAGGAGGCCTACGTCCACAACGACCACCTGCAATTCCTCGCCGAGCAGGGGGTAATTGGCCTGGGCATCTGGATCTGGATGTTCGCAACCGCCTTTTGCTGGGCGTGGAGCAGGCACCGGAGGGAATCGGAGCTTTCCATCCCGCCGCCGGAGCCGCTTCCCCCCATTGCCCCGGCGGCACCCGGCGACAGCCCGGAATCGCCCATCGGGCCCCCGGTGGCGGGCGGGGACGGCTTTCCGCTCGGCACCATAGGCTGCCTCGCCGCATTCGCCACCGATGCAATGTTCAATTTCCCCCTGCACATCGTCCCCACGAGCTGGGCGTTCTTCGTGATGCCGGCCCTCCTGGCCGTGGAGCAGGTTTCCCCCTGGAAGCCGGTCCATCCCGTCGATCCGGCCGGGCGCCGCCGTCTCGTGCTTGCCGGCACGCTCCTGGCCGCCCTGGCACTGGCTTCCGCCTGGCCCCTATACACCTCCATCCGCTCCGACCGCGACATGAGCAACGGGCTGGGGCAGTATGACTCCAACAACTACGAGATGGCCGAGATGTATTTCGGGTTCGGGACGCGCGACGCCCCGCTGGACCGGTTCATGCATTTCCGGCGGGCGGCCTGCCTCATCAAATCGGGCCGGTTCGAATACCGGGGCGAGTCGCTCGACGCCGCCCTGCGCGAGGCCCAGACCGCCATCGCGCTCGGCTATCGCGAGGAGAACGTCTTCAAGACGCTGGGCGACATCTACGGGAAGAAGAACATGTTCACGCAGGCCATCCGGGCCATCGAGACGGCGCACGCCATCAATCCCCAGCGGGAAGACATCATGAACGACCTGTCCTACTACATTGCCGAGCGCGGGACCGACCCGGAACGGGCCGTCGCGCTCGCCCGGGAGGCGGTTGCCCGGGTCAAGACCGACCCCACCTTCAACGACACCCTTGGTTACGCCCTGCTCAAGGCCGGCCGGCCGCATGAGGCCATAAAGCCGCTGGAAACGGCGCTGCGGAGCCTCCCCGCCTCCAACCCCAATCCAGCGGCGCAGATAGCGAGGCGGGAAATCCTCCAGCACCTGGCCATGGCCCGGGAGGGGCGCAAGCCATGACCACCCCGGAGCTCCCCCCGCGCTACGACCCCAAGGCGGTCGAGGGAAGACTTTACCGGGTGTGGACGGACGCCAACGCGTTCCACGCTGATACCAACTCATCCAATATAAAAAACTACTGCATCGTAATTCCACCGCCCAACGTGACGGGTGCGCTCCACATGGGCCACGCGCTCAACAACACTTTGCAGGACATCCTCACCCGATGGAAGCGCATGCAGGGGTTCAACGCCTGCTGGGTGCCGGGCACCGACCATGCCAGCATCGCGACCCATGTGATGGTGGAACGCGAGTTGAAGAAGGAGGGGCTGACGCGCCATGACCTGGGACGGGAAAAGTTCCTCGAACGGGCGTGGGCCTGGAAGGAGAAATACGGCAGTCGCATAGTCGAACAGCTGAGACAGATGGGCTGCTCCTGCGACTGGGAGCGCCTGAGGTTCACCATGGACGAGGGACTTTCAAAGGCCGTGGTCGAGCATTTCGTCCGCCTGCACGAGGAAGGGTTAATCTATCGCGGCGAGCGCATTGTGAACTGGTGCCCGCGGTGCCTGACGGCGCTTTCCGACCTGGAGGTCAAGCATGCCGACCGCAAGGGGCACCTCTGGCACATCCGTTATCCCTTGAAGGGGGGCGGCGAGGTCATCGTGGCAACCACCCGGCCTGAGACGATGCTGGGCGACACCGCCGTGGCGGTCAATCCGGGGGACGCGCGTCACCGGGCCGTCATCGGGAAGACCGCAATCCTGCCGCTGATGGACCGGGAGATTCCCGTCATCGCTGACGAGATGGTCGCCATGGACTTCGGGACGGGGGCGGTCAAAATCACCCCGGCGCATGACCCGGCCGACTTCGACCTGGGTAGGCGGCACAAGCTGGCTGTCATCAACATCATGGAAAAAAACGCCAAACTCAATTCGAACGCCGGCTCCTATGCCGGCCTGGACCGCTACAAGGCGCGGGAGAAGGTGGTGGCCGACCTCGAATCAAGGGGGCTCCTAGTGAAAATCGAGGGCCACACCTCGGCGGTCACCCACTGCCAGCGGTGCGACACCGTGCTGGAACCGATGGTTTCCATGCAGTGGTGGATGCGCATGAAGGAACTGGCGGAGCCCGCCATCCGGGCGGTGGAGTTGGGGCAACGCGATCCCAAGGCGAAGGGCGCGATACAGTTCATTCCGGAGAGCGCCACTGCCGTTTTCTATGAATGGATGCGCAACATCCAGGACTGGTGCATCAGCCGCCAACTCTGGTGGGGCCACCGCATCCCGGCCTGGCACTGCCAAAAATGCCGCGAGGCAACGGTGGCCCGTTCCGCCCCCGCCAAATGCCCCAAGTGCGGCGGCGAGGTGGTCCAGGATCCCGACATACTCGACACCTGGTTTTCCTCGGCGCTCTGGCCCTTTTCCACCCTGGGGTGGCCGGACAAGGCGGAGATGGCGAAGCTCGGGTTCAGCAAATTCTATCCCACCACAACCCTCGTCACCGCCTCGGACATCATTTTCCTGTGGGTGGCCCGGATGATAATGGCCGGGCTCCGCCTGGCCGGGAATATCCCGTTCAGCACGGTCGTTTTCAACTCGCTCATCACCGACCCGGAAGGGAAGAAGATGAGCAAGACCAAGGGGAACGTGGTGGACCCACTCGAGCTGTTCGACAAGTTCGGCACCGACGCGGTCCGGTTCACGCTGACCGAGCAGGAATCGCTCAAGCAGTCCTTCCGGATGTCCGAGGACAAGGTCGAGCACGGCCGCAACTTCATGAACAAGATATGGAACTCGGCCAGGTTTGCGCTGGGCGAGATGGAAGTATTCTCGCCGTCCGCGGAGCCTCCGAAAGACCGGTCGCTGGCGGACCGCTGGATTGTTTCCCGGCTCCAATCTGTAATCGAGTCCTCAACAGCCGCGCTCGACAACTATTGGTTCAATGAATACACCGGGAACCTGGAGTCGTTCTTCTGGAACGAATTCTGCGACGATTACATCGAGCTCGCCAAACCCGAGCTGAAGGACCCGATTCGCCGCCCCGCCGCCCAGTGGACACTCTGGAAGTGCCTCGACACGCTGATGCGCCTTCTCCATCCCGTCGTCCCCTTCATAACCGAAGAAATATGGCAAAGGCTCCCCCGTCCTCAAGGTTCCACGGCACTGCTAATGCTTGATACGTGGCCAATATCCGATCCCAAATTACTTGACAGATCTACCAACGGAGCAGAAATCATGATGCATAACATTCTTCAATGGGTTTCCGCGGTTAGGGAAATTAGGCATGAACAGAACATTACCCCTTCAGCGCCGATCGAATTACAGATAAAAGCCGACAGCATGAGCAAAATCTATTGGATCAAAGAAGCGCTATCCGCAGGTTATATTCAAACGCTCTGCCGGGCAAATATCACCCTTTTATCCGAGGAAAGTGTCCCGCCGGAGAATAGTATCGCTACCGTCGTGCCAGAACACACTATTTACCTTCTTCGTGGAACGAAGTCCAACTCCCCGGCAGAAATCAACCGACTGATCAAAGAGCGCAATGAACTGGTGACCCTCCTTGAAAGGATACGTATCAAACTTGCCAACACCGAATATATTAGGCAGGCCCCCAAGCAACTTGTTGAGGAAACAAAAGTGAAGTCAGTTGATTATGAAACCCGGATTGCCCGCCTATCCGAACGACTCCAGCAATTGGGGAAATAGCTGGAACAACCCCCCTCAGGACTACCGGCACGATAAAACCTTCAGCGCCCCCTTCCTGACGGTCACCTCCGGATTTTCCGCACGGAACGGCTCCCCATCCACCTAAAC
>Ga0315282_10004737_pt1 | contig 23566 bp, 23 predicted proteins | sample YL17G07_20_MG_FD_203693 | JGI IMG/M metagenome (GOLD analysis project Ga0315282, IMG submission 203693) | Sediment microbial communities from Yellowstone Lake, YNP, Wyoming, USA - YL17G07_20 | ecosystem: Environmental > Aquatic > Freshwater > Lake > Sediment | place: USA: Wyoming | collected... | reverse complement strand
ATCCACAAAAAGCAGTTCGTTGTGGCAACCGAGCATGGAAGCTTGATGGCTGTGGATGAACCTGAAGCCGACGAGCACGACGACAGCAGCGACGAAACTGAAAATTAAAAGCGTAAAATTGGACGCGACATCAGCATTTCACGCTTGCAAGCTTTTTCCCCCAATTCCGTATCAGCGTTAATTTCTACTCGCACGTTCATCAGGCACGCCGCCACTTTCCTTTGGGAGCTGCAATGGCGGGTTGTGCGGCTATACTGCGTGTGGGAGCGGCTGCGTCGGGCGCCCGGCGGGTTGGCTCATCCGGTAGTAACGCTCGACGACCCCGACAAGCCGGGCCAGGACCTGGCGGCCCTCGCGGCTTGATTCAAGACCGACAATCTGCAGGCCGACACAGATGCTCCTGCCGTCCGCCGTGGGCAGGATGTGTCGAATCTGGGCGTTGAACATCAGCGGCGTTTCATACGGAAGAGGCGTGAACCGCAGGCCTACAAACTGCCCTTCTTTGAAATCCGGCTCCTGAGCGGGTGATGGTGCGCTTTCGGAAGGACTTTTGGCGGCATCGGACTGCTCGGAGGAGGTCAAGCCGCTGTCGATTACAACCTGTGCGCCGCCGGCGGAGATGTCGATAAGTCTGCCCTGATAATAGCGGTGGACCTGGCCTGTCGAATCGGACGATTCTCTGCTCGGCTGGTCGCCCAGGGTGCGGTGCCAAAGGACGACGTTCACCTTCAGCGATTCGGGAACGTTGACGCGAAAGTAGCTTCGCCGCTGGACCACTTCAACGCGGTCAGGCACAGTGAGCACTATCACGCCGCCGCTCGAATCCTGTGCCGGTTCAAGGTCCACAATGCTGGTATCGAAGACGAATTTGCCGTATTCGTATTTGAACGATATGCCGACCGGCTGCTGGAGCTGTATGTTTATCGGCAGCGGTCTTCCGGCGCCGTGGATGCTCTCGGCACGGAACCTCTCGGCGCCAAGGTCGGCAAGAATGACCTTTGCAACGTGCCATTTGCCTTTGGACAGATACGACATAATGGCGGGCACTCTTTTATCGACTGCTGTCCGGAGGATTTCCCGTGGTTCGACCCCGCGAAGAGCTATCATCTCGTTCATCTCAACCTCCCCAGCCCGCCGAAGGGCGGACTTTAGGATCCCCATTTGTCGTAGAAGCGGCGAATGAGGTCCGAAAATTTTTGCATTTTATTTGCGCTCTTGCAGAAGCAGCAAGGTCGCCTGTTTTTTAAGAGCAGGCAGAGGGCTTTTTGGGTCATAAGGCCATATTTGGTCTGCCTGCGGGAGGGTTTTCTTCACAAAACCCCTAAATAAATACATACAAATAATTCCGGCATAAGCAAAATATCCGCGGCCCGGGCCCGTAGGGTCCAAGACCCAGGCCCGGTCCTGCAAACCGGCGATGTCTTGCGATTTTTCGCGGCAAATGTGAATCTTCGGCTAATAAGCTTGAAAAAAGGATGCGATTGGCTGATAATTATTGCCATATAAATGAACGGAATCTATGAAATAAAAAGGGCGTGGGGTGATAGGGCGGCCTTTTTAGGGCTTTTCGTCCTTTCTTTGCTGATTGCCTACCTTATAACGGCCTCAAGGTCGGCGCTTCTGCTTTCCAGTCCGGTGGAATTAAATTACACGGGGCTGTCGGCGGCGGTCCCAAGCGGCAACGGCTGGCACAGCGACAACCGATGGAAGTATCACGAGGACGCATTTATTTTAAGCAGCATCTTTGCGCCCGAGCCCGGCAGGCCCGCGGCGGTGGTCCGCTGCCAGTATCTGTTCGCCGCCAGGGAAACGACGCCGCAGACGTGGTTTGAGGAAAAGGCCTCCGGAGTTAACGGCACGATTGTGAGAAGCGGCCGGATGCAAAAGGGAGCGCTCGTTATCGATTGGGCGCAGGTAAAAAAAGAGGGGACGCCGCTGAATCTATTTTTCGGCATATCCGAACTGCCGAACAACAGGCGGCTCAATATCGAGGTGCATCAGGTCAGGGGCGATGCCGGCCTGGCAGACAAGGTATTCGAGCGAATTGCGGACAGTTTGAGATTCAAAGATAACGGCCTGCTCGAAGCCGGCAGCGAAATCGTCGCAAAAGTCAAAAGCAAGGGTCTTGCCGGTTTCCTGGATAATCAGAACCAGCAGGTCTTTTTTCTGATAAAGACCATCGGGACGCGGACCGAGCACGTAATCGGTTTCACGATGGACGTGCTGGTTGATGTCGGGGGGGGCGCCAAGCCCAACATACAGGGGGCGGGTCTTTACTATACTCGGTCGCCGTACGGACAGGAGCAGGTAACGTCTTTTCGCGGCGACAGCAGGCTCGATGAGTTCGTCTGGAAAAGCGAAACTTACGGCCCGGCCGGCAGGAGCGGCAGCGAAATAGCGATTGATAAAGGCGCTGCGGCGACCGTCAGAAAGTTTGATGCGCAGGCGGAGGAGAAAACTTATCGGCTCGGCTCCGCCGCGATACCGAGCATCTTTCTCCAGCAGGTGCTGAGAGAAATGCTTGACGGCGACAGGAAAGAAATCGTCGTCGATGTCATCAGGTCCGATGGGACAATCACGCCTGCATTTATTTCCAGAATCGAGCCTGAGGATATCGCCGAGGGCGAAGAAGCCGCATATAAGCTGGATTTAGGTTTGCTGTGCGATGGGGGCTTTGCCGAACTGGTTTATCTCGACAAACAAAAACAGATTTCGAGGAAGGCGCTTCACGTGGAAGGCACGTTGACTTTTGAGCGGGCGGCGCTGAAAGATATTTTAGAGAAGTTTCCCGAGCGGGCCGACACGATTTTGCGAAGCGATAAAACCCCGGATCCCAATGCTCTGCAGGAGACAGGTTATTGACCGCTCAGGCAAACCCGCTTGCAGAATAGGAGTTGTTCGTAGTTCATTGTTCGTAGTTCATTGTTCGTAGTTCATTGTTCGTAGTTCATTGTTCGTAGTTCATTGTTTGCTGTCTATGAGCTCAAAACTACGAACTCATAACTCATTAAGCGTGTCCATCAGGGCACAAAAGTATTGATAAACAGCCGGAATACAATATGCTATCTGCCGGCTATTGAGCTTCCGGGAACGAAATTATGCGGACGAGGCGCTTAGGTTATACCGATTTGGAGCTGACGACGGTCGGGCTTGGGACGTGGGCGATGGGCGGGCCCTGGCAATTCGGCTGGGGGCCGCAGGATGATAACGATGCAGTCGCCGCAATATTGAAAGCCCTGGATTTGGGTATCAACTGGATAGACACCGCCGCCGTCTATGGCCTGGGACATTCGGAGGAGCTTGTCGGCAAGGCCCTGAAGCGAACAAAGCATAAGCCGTTTATTGCGACAAAGTGCGGGCTGTTATGGAATGAGAAAAGAGAGAAGGTGCCCTGTCTGAAAAGAGAGAGTATCCGCCGGGAATGCCACGCGAGCATAAAGAGACTGGGCGTTGAAGTTATAGACCTCTACCAGATGCACTGGCCCGAGCCGGCCGAGGACATTGAAGAGGCCTGGGAAGAAATGGCCAAGCTGGCGGCTGATGGAAAAGTCCGGTACATAGGAGTTTCAAATTACGATGCCAAACAGATTGAACGCATCCGCAGGATTCATAAAGTTGCGTCGCTTCAGCCGCCTTACAGTATGCTTCATCGGGAAGTTGAGGACGGATTATTGGGCTATTGTGCCGAGAACAAAATCGGGGTTGTGGCTTACAGCCCTATGCAGAGGGGCCTGCTTACGGGCAAATTCAGCCGGCAGCACCTTGCGACTTTAGCTGCTGATGACCACCGCAGGCGAAATCCAGATTTCCAGGAGCCGCAGTTTAGCGCCACACTGGAGCTGGTCGAGAAGCTAAATAAAATAGCAAATCGCAACGGCAGAACTTGTGCCCAGCTTGCGATAAGCTGGGTGCTTCGCCGGCCTGAAGTTACGGCGGCTATCGTGGGGGCGCGGCGGCCTTCGCAGATTATCGAAACCGCGCCGGCAGCGGACTGGGACTTGAGCAAAAAAGATATTGATGAAATTGAACGGCTTCTGGCTGAACGCCAGAAGAAACTTGTCTCTGAGTGAACCTTAAGTGAGAGAGAAAGTAATGGTCGAGAAATCGAGAAATCGAAAATCGAAAAATCGAAAATCGAAAATCGAAAATCGAAAATATACAAGTCCGCTGGTTGAAAGAAACGCCTCGAAGGAAATGGCTGAGCTTTTTGGGGCGCAGAAGAAATTCAGCACCTGGCGAAGACTCTGGCTGGAGCTTGCAAAAGCGGAGAAAAAACTCGGCCTGAAGATAAAGCAGAGCCAGATAGACCAGATGGCCAAACACCTCGACGATATTAATTTCAACAAGGCCGCCCAATATGAGAAGCAATTTCGACACGATGTGATGGCGCATATCCATACCTTTGCCCAGGTCGCGCCGAAAGCGGCGCCGATAATTCATCTCGGCGCCACGAGCTGCTACGTCGCCGATAACGCAGACCTGATAATTATGCGCGAAGGTCTGCAGCTGGTTGCCGCCAAGCTGGCAGTGGTAGTGAATCTGCTCGGCGGATTTGCAAAAAAATATCGCTCGCTTGCGGCGCTGGGCTTTACGCATTTTCAGCCGGCCCAGTTGACCACCGTCGGCAAAAGGGCGACACTTTGGGCGTACGAGTTTGTGATGGATTTGGAGGAAGTGGAGTACAGGATTGCGACACTGCCGTTTAGAGGCGTCAAAGGCACCACCGGCACGCAGGCTTCCTTCCTCGAACTTTTCGACGGAGACCACAATAAAGTCAGGCGGCTCGATATGGATGTCACCAGGGCGTTTGGATTCAAGAGGGTCTGCGCAGTCACCGGCCAGACGTATCAGCGGAAAATCGATACCTTTGTTATAAATTGTCTCGCCTCGGCTGCGCAGTCGGCCCACAAGCTGTGCAACGACCTTCGGCTGTTGGCGAACCTCAAGGAGATGGAAGAGCCGTTCGAGCAGTCGCAGGTCGGCTCTTCCGCGATGGCTTACAAGAGAAATCCGATGCGATGCGAGAGGGTGACAGGCCTCAGCCGGCTTGTATTGAGTTTGGCAACCAGCCCACCGATGACCGCATGCGAGCAGTGGTTCGAGAGGACCCTCGATGATTCGTCCAATAGAAGAGTGGTCATCCCTGAGGCGTTTTTGGCGGTCGATGGAATTCTGCAAATCCTTATCAACGTCCTCGACGGCCTTGTTGTGTATCCGAAGGTGATAGCGGCACACGTTGCGGCGGAACTGCCGTTTATGGCGACCGAAAATGTCCTTATGGCGGCGGTAAAGGCCGGCGGAAACAGACAGCATCTCCACGAGAAAATAAGACAGCATTCCCACGCGGCTGCAGAGCAGGTTAAAAAATTCGGCAGGCCCAATGATTTGCTCGCCCGTCTCAAAGCGGACACCGCTTTTGCAAAGGTCAACTTTGCCCGGGTGCTGGACCCGAAAAATTACGTTGGCAGAGCGTCCCAGCAGGTGAACGAATTTTTGAAGGACATCGTGACGCCCCTTCTGCGGAAATACCGAAAGAAATTAAACCGTAAGGTCGAGCTGAAAGTCTAAAGCAAAACATTTTAATGAGCCACAGAGAACACAGAGGGACACAGAGATAAAGATAATTTCTAAATTCTCTGTGAACTCTGTGGCAAAATGAAAAGGTGAAATGAAATGATTAAGGCCGAATTGATAAGACGTATCAAAGAGACCGCATATCTGGAAGGCGATTTTATTCTCCGCAGCGGCAAGCGAAGCAAATATTACCTCGATAAATACCTCTTCGAGACCTGCCCGGACATACTGAAGGCCCTCGGCGAAGAATTTGTCAAACACATTACCGGCGATGTCACACTCATAGCAGGGGCGGAGCTTGGCGGCGTTGCACTGGCGGCGGCCACCGCGATGCAATCAGGCAAAAACTGGGTAATCGTCCGCAACAGCAAAAAAGGCTACGGCACAGGCAAGCTGATTGAGGGCGTCTTAAAAGCCGGTGACATAGTTTTACTCGTTGAAGATATCGCCACGACCGGCGGGCAGGTCCTTGAGGCTGCAAAGGCGCTCACCGAAGCCGGGGCAAAGGTGAAAAAGATAGTCGCCGTTATCGACCGTAAGCAAGGCGCAGCCGAGAACATCGCCCAGGCCGGCTATAAATTCGAGTCCATCCTCACCAAAGACGACCTCGGCATAAAAGATTAGCAAGTCAGCAAATCAATAATTTTTTTGGCGATTGTTGTTTTGGTTGCGTTTTCTATTTTTACCCAGGGTCCATCTGGTGTTTTTATATGGACAGTCGCTTTATCTGAGCCGATTGCAGCAGGGGTGTTGGCAATTATCATATCGAGGTTCTTTTCTTGGAGTTTCTTTTCTGCGTTTTGTAGGAGGTTTTTGTCTTCCAGGGCAAACCCAACAACGAGACACCGGGGACGAATTTTCGATTTTCGATTTTCGATTTTCGATTTTTTATGGGCGCCAGCCCATTTTAAGATGTCTGGTGTCGGCTTTAATTTGACGGTCAGGGACTTATTTTGTTTTTTGATTTTGGTTTTAGCCGGCTGGGCTGGCGTGTAGTCGGAGACAGCGGCGGCCATAATCAGGCAGTCGCACCGCGGAAAATACTTCTTGACCGCCTCGAACATCTCGCCGGCGGTCTCGACTGTGACAATCCGCAATTTTGATTTTTGATTTTTGATTTTTGATTTTTCTACGGTTGTTATCAGTGTCACCTTGTGCCCGGCCTTGAGTGCTGCGCGGGCAAGTGCATAACCCGTTCTGCCGCTGCTTGCGTTTGAAATGAAGCGGACAGGGTCGATATATTCTCGTGTCGCGCCTGCTGTGATTAAAATCCGCATCTCGATACTCGATTCTCGATATTGGATTCCCGATTCTCGAAATTTTTCTTTTCAACGAGCATCCAGCATCGAGTTACGCTTTGTGTTTTTTAATTTGCGAGGCGATTTTTTCGACCGCCTCCAGGATTTCCTGCGGCTCCGCCATCCTGCCGACAGCTTCAGTCCCGCAGGCAAGTCTTCCTTCGGCCGGGCCTATCAGCTTGAAGCCCATCTTTCTTATTATCGCGATATTGCGCTGCACGGCAGGATTTGCCCACATATTATTGTTCATCGCAGGAGCCAGCAGCGTCGGCTTGTTCCAGCAGGCACAAACGGTCGTGCTCAGCAAATCATCACAGATGCCGTTTGCGATCTTGGCAATGATGTCGGCGGTCGCAGGCGCCACGACAATGATGTCGGCCCAATCGCGCAAAGATATGTGGCCGCTTTTATACTCCTCCAGTGTGCTCCAGAGGGTCGTAAAGACCGCTGAGCAGGTGACGGCCTCGAAACTTTTCGGACCGATGAACCGGCAGGCGTTTTCCGTCATTACCGTATTTACTTTGGCGCCGGCGGCGGTAAGTCTGCTCGCCAAATCGACCGCTTTATAGGCGGCGACCCCTCCGCTGACGCCCAGCAAAACGTTAGACCCGACTTTCCGAATCGCAGAAAGGTCGGCTGCTTTCACGCTCTCAAAATTTGCCTTTTTAGTGGGCATTGCCGGCTGCCGGTTGGTTAATTGTTTAACTGGTTAATAAATATATATTGCGCGGCTGTCGTTACTTCTTCAGTCGCGTCTGCCTGACTTCTCGCGCAAAGGCGGGCCGCCTTCCAATTTGTCATCGAGCGGCATCCCTTCAATAGTGATTTTATCCTGTAGGATTTCCTGCACAACAATCTGGAGCATCGTTTTGCCCTCAGTGTTTTCTATCAAGGGCCTGGCGCCCTGCATCAGTTCGAGCAGCCGTTTTTGAACTAATGCCGTCAATTTGAATCTGCCGCCGACTTTATTGATTATTACTTCGCTCTTGAGTTCATCAATCATTTTTTTTGTCTCACACCCTGTTTTTGATTTTTCTGTTTTTTGCCGGCTGCACCCCGGCCTTCAATGATTTGCACACATTCCTCTACCGCCTGTTCCAGGTTTTCATTTATGACCTTATGTTCATAATATTGCCGGCCGGCGGCGATTTCATCGCCCGCCTCTCCAAGTCTTTCTTCGGCGGCCTCTGAGTTTTCCCTGCCCCGGCGGTCTATACGTTCAGCCAGGGTTTTTGTACTTGGGGGCAGGATAAAAATCATCACCGCATCCGGGTGGACGACCTTTATCTGCCTGGCGCCCTGGACGTCAATTTCGAGGATGACGACCTTGCCGGCCTGCAGCGCCTCTTCAACTTTGTCTTTCGGAGTCCCGTATAAATTACCGAACACCTCGGCGTGCTCCAGAAACAGTCCTTTGTCAAGCCGTTCGCCAAATTCCCTTTCGGATACGAACCAGTAATCCCGCCCATCGACTTCGCTCTCGCCTTTCGGGCGGGTAGTAACCGAGACGCTCAGGTGAGCGTTCTTCAGCCGTTTGACTATCTGTTTGCAGATAGTGCTTTTGCCGACGCCGGATGGGCCGCTTACTATAACTATTTTGCCTTCTTGAGTCTCTGCCTGTTTCATCCTCACTTATCCGAGCTTAACGCCGAAAGCCGGGAAGTATAGCCGACAAATCAGGTCTTTTCAAATCTTATGCTGCGATCTTCTATTCTACGTTTTGAACCTGTTCCTTAATGCGGTCTATCTCGCATTTTATATCGACCACATAGCGGGTAATCTCGGTGTCGGAGGCCTTGCTGGCGATAGTGTTGGCCTCCCTGAGCATCTCCTGGCTTATAAAGTCCAGCCGGCGGCCCGCCTGGCCGTTCGCCCCGCAGCTCTGAGTGAACTGCTGCAAATGCGAAGAAAGCCGGGCTATCTCCTCGGATATATCCGACCTGTCCGCAAAGACCGCCACCTCCCTGGCAAGGACCTCCTCATCCAATTTCAGGCCGGCCTGTGCCAGCAGCTCATCGACCCTTTTCTTCAGCATTCTTGCGTACTCCGGCAGGACCGCGTCGCTGCGGGCATGTATCCGCCCCAGATACCGCTCAATCTCCCTGCAGCGGTTCATCAAATCGGCTTCCAGAGCGGCGCCCTCGGCGGCACGCATTTGTTTGAGCTTGCCTATCGCCTCCTCGCTTACTTTTAGAACTGCTTCCCTGATTCGCCGGGCCGTTTCGTTGTCCGGCAGCGCCGGCCGGATAATTCCGGGCAGATTCAACAAGCCGCCGATGTCAATCACCCCGCCAGAACCGGCGGCGGACCCGATGCGTCTTAATCTTTCCATCAGGGCCTTTAATGCCGCCTCGTCTATATCAAAAAGAGAAGGCGCCGACACCTCTTTGAGCCGCAGCGCATAATTTACCGTCCCGCGCGATAGATTTCTTCGCAGCAGCTTCTCGATGTCTTCTTCCAGGAACGCCACCTGCTCCGGCAGCTTTATGGCGGCCTTGAAGTAGCGGTTGTTGACCGTTTTAATCTCGACCGCGTAGCTCAAGCCGTCAATCTCACCCTGCGCATCGCCATATCCGGTCATACTGTTTATCATCGCCTGCGTCCTTGAAACTTGATTCCGGCTGTCTTTGACAGTTTGCCTCTGAGTGAGGACAGGTTCTTTTTAGCCGCCGGGCAGATTTGAATCGGCGCGCTCACCGCCGCCGGCAGGCGACGGCTGCTCCGGTCCCGTCGGCTGTCCCTCGCCGACCGGCTGTTCCACCGGGGCGGGCTGGCGTGCGCCAAATTCGCTGACGCCCGGCTTATAGAACCTGGCCATTAATACGGCAAGCAGCAGGAATACTCCGACCAGCACTATCGTCACCCAGGTCAGGAAGTCACCGGTCTTGGAACCCAGGATTCCGCTTGCCATACCTCCGGCGAGTGCCGAGCTTAGGCCGCCGCCTTTGCCTTTTTGAATCAGGATGATGAGAATCAGCGCCACACAGCAGATGAGAAACAGTGCGGCGACTACCGTCATAATAAAACCTGCTGCCAACAAAGGTACACCTGTCATATAAACTCCGGAAAAATCATTTTGGTTTTCAATTCACCGGCACGTCACTGCCGGCCGGCTGCGGCTTGAATGATGACCAGGAAGTCATCCGCATTTAAGCTTGCGCCGCCTACCAGCAAGCCGTCAACATCCTCCTGGGCCATAAGTTCCGCCGCGTTGTCGGGCCGCACGGAGCCGCCGTAAAGGATGCGAATTTCCTGGGCCAATTTGCCGTCATACATCTGTGCCAGCAGCTTGCGTATCAAGTCGTGCGCCTCCTGTGCCTGCTGAGGCGTTGCGGTCAGGCCTGTGCCGATGGCCCAGACCGGCTCATAAGCGATAGTAACGGCGGAGACTTTTGCGGCGCCCAGGCCGGCCAGTCCGTTCTTCATCTGCCGGGTCACCACGGCTGTCGTCTGCGAGGCCTCACGCTCGGACCGCAGCTCGCCCACGCATAATATCGGTAAAAGCCCGCCGCTGATGGCGGCAGCGACCTTCTTATTTATAAGCTCATCGGTTTCGCCTATGACGTGTCGGCGCTCAGAGTGGCCGCACAAAGCATACGTGCAGCCGATATCCTTCAGCATCGCCACGCTTACCTCGCCGGTAAAAGCGCCCTTTGGTTCGTAGTAAACATCCTGACCGCTGACAGCGACGCTCGATGCGCTCAGGGCCTTGGCCACGGCCTGCAGATAAACAAAAGGCGGACATACCGCCACGGTAACGTTATGACCGGCCACCTCGGATGAGCCCGAAGCGATGCGTTTAGCCAGGTCCACGCTGCTATGGCTGTCGGTGTTCATTTTCCAGTTGCCGGCCACAAACGACTTTCTCATAAAAGTCTCCTGTATTCGTGACAAATCAAGATTAAAGCAGCTCCGTTGACCTCGGGAAGCTGCCCAGTATTGCCAAATACAGGCAATGCTTGCGGGCTTCTTCCAAACCCTGCTGGACGTGTTTTTCGGTCCTGTGACCCAGGAAATCCACGAAGAAATAATACTCCCACTGCTGTTTTCTGCTCGGCCTGGATTCGATATTGGTCAGGTTGATGCTGTGCTGCTTGAAGACGTCAAGCACGTCCGCAAGGGCCCCTACCTTGTGAGCGGTGCTGAAAAGTATCGCGCTTTTGTCATCGCCGGTAGGCTTGGCGTCTTCCCTGCTGATTACAAGGAATCGTGTTATATTGTTCGGCGTGTCCTCGATATTTCCGCAGACGACCTTCAGGCCGTACAGCTCCGCAGCAACGCTGGAGCCAATCGCGGCGGCATTAGGTTCTTTAGCTGCCAATTGCGCCGCTGTCGCGGTGGAAGCAACGGCTATGGTTTGAACTTCCTTAATAGTTGTGCTCAACCAGTTTCGGCACTGTGCGAACACTTCCGGTTTGGAGTAAATCTTCCTGACCTCGCCGAGAGAGCAATTCGCCAGGAGATTATTGTGGATTGCCATCTGGACCTCGGCGCAGACCTTCACATCCGACTCTATAAAGGCGTCGAATGTCTCGGTCACGCTGCCGCCGGTGCTGTTCTCGATGGGCACAACGCCCAGGTCGCAGTGGCCTTTGCTGACCTCATCAAAAATACCTTTGATGTCCGACAGCGGCTCATATTCCACGCTCTGACCGAATTTGAGCATAGCCGCCGTATGGCTGAAGCTGCCATCGGGACCGAGGTAGCCGACCTGCAAAGGCTTCTCTAAAATAAAAGACCCGCTCATCAGCTCTCGCCAGATAGCCACCAGACACTTGTCAGGCAGCGGGCCTTTGTTGGCCTTGGTAATCCTGGAAAATATCTCCTTCTCACGGTCAGGTGCGTAAATGGGTTTGTCGGCTACGTTTTTCAGCTTCCCAATCTCTATGACGATGCGCGCACGTTTATTTATCAGCTCGACCAACTGCTTATCGAGGTCATCTATCTGCTTTCTGAGCTCTTCGAGAGACATAAGTCGTGAAACTTAAAGCTTAAAACCTAAAGCATAAAGCCAAAACTCAAAAGGGGGCCTGCCCAAAGGCGGCCCATTTTTGCGAAAACCGATATATTTAACAGGATTCCGGCCTTGCGTCAATCAATTTGCACAATTAGATTAGGTATTATTCGCAATTCGGGCGAAAAATATGCAAAAGCCGATAAAGTATGCGATTTTTCGGACAAAATGGGGCTACTTCGGCCTTGCCGGCACCGAAGATGCCCTTTGCCGGACTCATCTACCTGAACCGGAGCCGGAAAAGCTCAAATCGCATCTCTTAAAAAGCTTGCCGCTCGTGAATCGAGTATCGAATATCGAGTATCGAGCATCGAGTATCGAGTTCGACAAGACATTTTTCAGGGAAATCCAGGAAAAAATAACCGCTTATTTCGACGGTGTCCGTGTGAATTTCAGTCCCGACATCCCTCTGTCGCTCGATGGATTTGGCTGTTTTTCCAGGTCGGTTTTGACTGCTTGCAGGCGTGTAACCTTCGGCCAAACAATAACCTATGCCGCTTTGGCAAAAAAGGTGAGCTGCCCTCGAGCCGCTCGGGCCGTCGGCAATGCCCTCGCAGCGAACCCTCTACCGTTAATCATTCCCTGCCATCGTGTCGTCCGCAGCGACGGCAAAATCGGCGGCTTCTCCGCCCCCGGCGGGCTATCACTCAAAAGAAAGCTGTTGGCGCATGAACAGAGATCGGCTACGTTTCTGTGATAATCATGCCGCCATCAACGGAGCCAAATCGGCCCGCTTCAACGGCCGAAAACCAAGCCTCCGAAGCACTCGATTGAACGCAGTCAAAGTGAGCTTATCTGGTGCTACAATCTCAATACCAATAGGTCTTCCATCGCGGGCAAAATCAATCACAAGTCCCGGCTCAACCCGCTTTGTTCGCCGGCTCTTATCTTTTGGACGGCGAGGCAAATAGTAGTATGCAGCTATCGGCTGCCCATGTCGAAACGTTACTTCCAGATATGACTCATTCATCTTAAGCTCGGTAACATGCCTTATTGACCTTCATTTTATGCCCGGGCACGGATTCCATCAAGGGCGTTTTTCAAAAAAGCTACTTGAATGGGGCGTAGATGAAACCCGGCAAATACATCCAGCCGGGCCGGACGAAGAACAAATGTGCTCTCCGTGGTTAAACAAAATCCGCTATGTGAATCTGTGTTTATCCTATGAACCGGAGACAGTCAAAGGTTTTTTATCTTTCACTCAAGATGGACGACAGCGCCGCGGCGGTCGGCGTCCATACTTGCTTTCTTGATTACGTCATAAAGCCTGCGCGGGTCGTGGACCTTCTCAAAGACAAACTCCGGGTCGCTTTTGTCGGATGTAATCAATACGACCGTGCCGATGCCGAAAACACAGTCGAGGATGCTTCTGCGAAGCTTCAGGTCGAGCACGCGAAACATATCGAGGTTGTCAACCTTCCTGTCGAAGATGCCGCGGCCCCACTCAATCCTCGCCAGGGTCACCTCGTAGTAAATCGTTTTGAGCCTGACCATTTTAAGAAGCAGGAAAAGCATCACGGCGATTGCCAGGCCGAGGGCGGCGATGACCCTGTATCGGCCAAATGTCAAAAGATAAGCTTCTGTTAATTTCAAATTTAACAGACTTGTCGCTATCCTCTCGAGCGGTACCCTTGCGAGGACGATTGCCACGCCAAAAAGGACCAGCCCTTTGAATATCGCCGGCAGCAATCCCCACAGCGACGGCCTGCCCTGGAACAGGACTCCTTCCGGCAATTGCTCGTTTTGGTCCGGCTCGCCATTCGCCTCCGGGCTGTCTTCCAGGGCTTTGGCTTTGTCGGTACTAAGGAACTCGCCGCAGAATCGGCACTTGATTGCACGGGCCTGAATGGTCTCTGCGCAAAATGGGCACTTTTTCGTCTGTGCTGGGCTAAAAGTAACGTTTGCCATACCCTATATATCGGAAATACGCCCCAAATTTAAGCAGGAGAACCCCACACCACAGTCCCTGGAAAAATTTTGCAAAAAATTGTAAATTCCTCTTGACATAAAGTAATGTATAAGTTACATTGTGTATGGTTTAGCTTACAAAAAAACACGCAAATTACGATTGCGTTGAAAGGGTAAAGGTTATGAACAGGATGCAAAAAATGGCCTGGCTGTTTGTAATTACAACAGTGCTGGCTGTTGTCGCCAGTGCCGTGGCCGTAATCTGGCTCTACGGGAAATTCGGGATGCCAAAGGCGGTTGCGGGCCTCGCATTTATGGGAATTGCCGGCATTGGCGGGTTAGGGCCTCTTATTTTCAAAAAAGAGTCGGGCAAGGTAACTTGTGACGAACGCGATACACTCATCAACCGCAGGGCCGCCCTTGCGGGTTTTGGGACGGCGTATATGCTTGTCGGCGCGGTGTGTATGGTTCCATTTTTCGTCCTGGGACCACTCGGCTCAATATCCGTTACCTGGCTGCCAATGATATTTATGGGGGCCGGCATCTGCACTTTTTTTGCCCATTCGGTCGCCATTTTGCTTCAGTATGGCTGGAGGGGTAAGAATGGCAAATAGCGAGTTAAAGAACCAGATTCGCCGGCTGCGATTTGAGAACGGCGAGATGACCCAGCAGCAGTTGGCCGAGCGGGCCGGCGTAACCCGCCAGACAATTATTGCAATCGAGGCCGGCAAATATGCCCCCTCGCTTACCCTGGCGTTTAGAATAGCCCACGCGTTCTCCGTGACGATAGACCAGGTGTTTCAATATGAAGAAGAGAAGTTGCAGGATTGAGCGCTTTTGCTACCTCACTCGCCATACCCTTTACTCCTTTGGGCGGACTTATGGTGACAATTGAGGCAAAGTAATTACCCTTCTTTTTGTTCTAATCTACATCTGCGTATTGCGGCGGACTTTCGCCAATGCGTTTTGTGATACGCGGATATTTTCCCTTAGGCACCTGGTCAGCAATACCAACCACATTTATCTGGTGATACCAGTCATCCCCGAAATCAAACCAGTACCCGAAAGCTTGACCGACCTGCAGGCCCAAAGACCCGATGGTCGTGCGAGTTACATCGCCTGCGGTTTTCTCATTCATGCTGAAAGGGCTCCGCATCTCCGTCGGCAGCACATACCGCAGGCCCTTCGGGTCGTGAGGACCCTTGCCGAATTGAAACTCATACATATGCTCGTCTTCACGGTCAAAGGCCTCAAAGATGGCATTGTGCAGGGCCGAGAGCGTTTGGCTGCCTTTAACTTCGATAGTGCGGCAGACAACCTTATTGCGTTTGGCGAACGCTTTGGTAATAGGGCCGCCGATGAGGCAGACTTCCAGACTGTAAACACTCCGCCCTTGACGGTTTGCCCCCCCGCTTGGCTTGGATACGTGGCGTTTCATAAAACAGGTCCTCCAATACACGCTATTTTAACAACTTTTGTCGGCATTATGTGACAGAGCATTAGCAGTAGCGCTATGAAGTAGGCGAAGGCCGGCCCGCCAGGACGTCGCGGCGGGCTCAAACTGTATCGCTGTCACTTAAATTCCTGCAGCAGCTCCAGCAATTTTCGGTCGAGCTTGTGGCCCTGAAAGTCCTCGTAATCGACATCCGCCCGGTCAGAGTCGATGATGCCGAATGCGCCGCGGAAGTTCCAGAGCGCCAGGCCGATGCCATAGCCGGTAAGGATTTCCAAAACATCTCGCAGCCAGGCAAGGACAACCTTGTGCGGGGTTTTATTGAAGGCGCCGCCTTCGCCGCAATGCACGCCGACGCCTTTCTTAGCCAAATCGGCCCACCTCTGATAGTGCTGCTCTAAGCGTTTGCGGTCCCAGTCCTGACTGGGCCAGGTCGGCTCCGGGTATTTTTCGCCGCCTACCCAGGAGGCCTTATAGTGACTGATGCCCATTGGCTCATACGCCCGGCAGCTTTGAGCGATGCCGAGGTCAACCAACTCAGGCATCGGCTCTCTGGCCCAGCTCAAGCCATCGGCAATAATGATGCGGTCGGGACTAACCTGCCGAATGGCCGACACCGCCGCCCGCACCACACGCCCATGGTCGGCACGACTCATCCGCTCGCCCTCGTTAGGCGGCTCGTTTATAAGATTGAAACTGAGCTTATCTTTTGAAATTCCTTTATAGCGCTTCGCAAGCATCTGCCAGTGAAAGCAAAAGGCATCGAGTGGCTTCTGGTCCTTCCAGAGATTAAATGGCTCGGTGAATTCCCTGTTCACTGAATATCCGGGCCCGCGGTGGAAATTGATATTGACGTGCAGCATGTGCTTATTACCAAGTTCAACGGCTCGGTCAAGTTTTTCTAACATCGCCTCATTTATTTTGTAATCGTCTCCACCTTCAATCCAAAGGCGGTAACAAAGCGGCAGCCGGATGAAATCGAAGCCAAAGTCGCGTATCCAGCGGAAGTCATCTTCGGGAAAGTCACCGCTGCTTCTCATTGTGAACATTCCCAGCAGGTTGAAGCCACGCCAGCGGGGGATTGCCGTCTGCGCGAGTGGTTTATTTACTTTCTCTTTCTTCTTTGCCGGTTGCCCGTAGGCGGGTATCGCCGCTGCCACTGCTCCGCCGGCCACCATTTTCAAAAAACCGCGTCGATTATTTTTCATTTTTGTTTTCTCCATTTTTGCCAACTACGCAAACAGATACTGATTTTGTTTGCACCAGTCAATCTTAAAATCGGTAACTGCGGGACAGGGCTGGAAGACAGATGACAGAGGGCAGAAGACGGAAGAAACAGAGGAAAAAAATGGTAAAAAAAGTCAAAAAATTAGGTGGAAACAGGATGTTTTTTAGGAAATTTTGAAAAATGGGGTGGTTGGCGGTAGTAAAAAGCGTGATTTTATAGGACTTATTTGTTTTTGGGCGAAAAATGAGGGTAAAAATTAGCAAAAATTGCAAGAAATTGAACGAAATTTGACGGAAATGAACACTTTTTGTGTAAAAATTGCAAGAAATTGACCGTTTTTGAGCACTTTTTAAAGCACTTTTTTTGCCCATCCTGTCAGCAAAAGGACCGTATTTTCATGCCTCATGAACTGTAACTTATGACCCGGCTGCCACGAGACAGCGAACACTCGGCGGGGGGTTGGTGATTTTGGTTTTTCGGCTTGACTGTAAGGATGGGGGCGTTGGCTTTTGAGACGCCCGCCTTTGCGTTACTTTTAGGTCATGCCAGGTAGGTTAGCAAAAGATTACGAAGTTGCACCAGTTAAAGAAATGGGAAAAACTTAGGACCGTTGAAGTGGATTAGATGGTCGGGTACCTCACTTATCCAGACCTCGGTCTCCCAGGCAATATCGGTGATGTGAGATTTGAACTCTCTAAAGTCGGGAAAGGCACTAACGTAGACACGTGTGGCGGGAACAGTCGCAAGCATTTTTTCGAGTTCGTAGTGTCTTTTTGGGGACACTGGGCCGTGTGAGGTAACAGCTTCGATCAAGAAGAGGCAATTCGTTTGCTCGTGGTAGAGGATCACGTCAGGCAATTTGTCGTGCTTGTCTGCGGGGATACGAAGTTGTTCAACCCACGCCTCCTCGATGTGCAGCATCTTTCTGGCGGTGTCACCCAGATATATCAGCACTGCCCCCGGAGCGAAACGAGGAGCGAAGTGTTCCACGATGGAAACCTGTAGTCTGTTATGCGGCCCCGGCGAGAGATCTAAGGTTTTTCCGGGAGAAACCCGGACCGGAATCATCTTCACGGCTCTTTCTTTTCTGTAAATGGCGGACAAAGTGGTCTTGTCTGCAAGGAATTCCGTGAGGTGCTTTACCCACACCGGCGTCTCAAACAACCGTATTAGGGCAACGACCTCATTGGTGAGTGCGTAGTGAGTTCTTGGGCTGTTGGTTGGCAGAGCAGGATCATCGGGATTGCGATGGACGATTCCAGCCTGCTCGAACTGATGAATCACTTGGCGTCGTATTGTTTCCCGTGTGTTCTCTGCATATTGACGGCGATAGTTCTTTGCGATAAATGAGAGGATATCATGGATACGGAGGCGAGGTGCTCGTGCATCAGACCACTGGTTGCGCCTGCCAATAGCAGCGAGTGCCAAGAAGGTGAGACCTGATATCTCGTTGCATTGGGCGCGAGGTAGACCAAGGGAGCGGAGTACTATCTGGGCTTGCTTCAGGTGTGTCATTTCTGCAATTCCTGCAAGAGGCGTTTATTCTTTACATAGGGTCTAGCCAGGTTTATAGCGGCACTATCGATATCCTTGAGGGCAGGGATGGAGTGGGGGTGGTATATGTCTCTGCCAAGCGCACGTATCAAATTGATTGGGGGCAACGGGATAGCCCTCAGTTCAGTAGCGCCAACCTGAGTGTTCCCGTTACAGATCCGAAAATAGCGGTCGATGAGAAAGCTATTGAGAAGGGCAGCTAAACCTCGGGCCTCGTCGGGTGCCAGGTCGCCGCGGGGTCTATAGATGTAGTTAAGGTGGTTCTCAATGCCGAGGAATTCAAAGTTAAGTTGACCACAGAGCATCGGTGCGGCGATGAGGCGTCTTTTTTCTTCTTTTGCGCTGAACCGGCGGAGCAGAACCATTGTCTTGTTGGGTATGAGGAGACGTTTTGCCCGCGTTTGAGCGTCGTTCAAAATGAACTGGTGCGATGAATCGCGGTTCTTCAGACCGTTTGACGGCCAAGTCACCCTCATAGGGTGCACGTTGCACATCCACAGTAATGGTACGAGGCATTGCGAATCTGAGTCACTTTCAGTGAATAGGTGCCTCTTTGCTCTGAATGGCACGACTGGACCAGTGGAAATTTCGATGCCGTAGTCGGCCAGTCTAGCCGTCCACGAGTCCACAATTTCGATAATGAGGTCGTCGAATTCATCAAGCGGGAGCCGAAGGATGGTATCGTTCCCGTTGGGGTGGAGGGCATATTGGAGTGGGACACTATTCTCAGCAGGACAGTTCAAATTGTCCGAATTTGTGGAATGGGAAACAACGACACGGTCAGCGGATTTGTCTCTTGTGGCCTGAATTATTACATTCTCCTGCAAAACCGATTGGTCGGAGAAAAGATCCTTTCTGGATTCGAAAAGGTGGACTCTGACAGGTTGCAGGTTTGTAAAGAAGAAGTCACGAAACGCTTTGAAGTAGTGCCCGGATGTAAAACTTCTTGGAGTTATATACACAAAGGAGCCCGTAGGTTTGACCAATGGGACGGATGCGGCCATGAAAAGGGCATATATATTTGGCTGGCCGTAAACGACTTCTGGCAGGGCCATTGAACGAGGGTCGGCAGCGGAGATTTTCAGGTACGGCGGGTTCGAGATGACAATGTCATAAGGGCGGGACTTTGATTTTGCAGCCAACCGGCGGGCTGACAATACGAAATCAGTGTCGAGAACATCGAATGTTAGCTTTACCCCACGTTCCTGTGCCCACTGTGATGCGTGAAGAAGGGATCTGTAGAGCAGTTTGAGCAAAGGGGGGTCGTTTTCATACGCATCGATGTGAATGCATTTAGCAGAGGACTTGCTGACAATGTGTTCGCAAACAGCACAAGCGAGTATGCCTGTACCGGCGCCTGGGTCGAGGATTCTCGCGGTGTGTGTTCTGGCACCAACGGCCAATTTAGCCATAAAACTGGCGATTTTTGGAGGCGTAAAGTATTGGCCCTTCTGTTTACGATAATGCTCTGAGGTAGATGCAAGATATTGACCTGCGAGGTGGTGAGCATAGAGCGTCGGGGGCAAGTTGCGTTCGAACAAATGCGTGGTTTGAGCACGTGTCGTGGGCGTAAGGAAATAATTATGCTCGTCAATTCGGCATATAGTCACCGTATCCCCTGGCGCAAGTCGGTGCCGGCGAACAAAGGCCTTGAACCAACCGCGTTCCCTGAATATCCAGCGGGGTCGCTGCGAATCTTTATCCCGAGGTATGTCTGTGAGGATAGGGTCCGGAAAGCCATCGACTTTCAAGGCAATCTGGCTGTGGACCCCTTCTTGTCTCGATGCCGGACCGAAGATACCCTTGGGGAAGAAATCCTCTCCACAGGGTCGTATGTTCAGGTTGCCATGTCTATGTGCTGCTGCCGTGAGTTGTATAACGCGTGAATCCATTCGACCAATTACTCCTTATTGAGCCAGAGATGGCGGTTATGATAAAACAATCATTTGGCGGCGTCAAGAGGGAGATTGTGATAGCGGCAGAGGAGATAAGGCTCGGGGAGGCTGGCCCCCGACCACAACGTTCGAGGGCAAGATTGCGGGGCTAAATATAAGAAAGGGGGCGTCGCCGTGGCGGCGACGGCTAAACAAAGTTGGTTTGGGCGCTTCAAATCGGTCAGCACTTCTGATACAATCCATTTCTCAAAAGAGCGCAAGTGCATAAGAGCACAAGCGATTTTGAATTCGTGATAATTGAAAATCGGATGGTTTATGGCGTTGCCGGTAGTTGTAATAATTGGTCGGCCGAATGTCGGCAAGAGCAGTCTGTTGAATGCCCTGGCGGGCGAAATGATAAGCATCGTTGAGCCGACGCCGGGCGTTACGAGAGACCGCATCAGCGCCTTCGTTGGAAGGCGGGAGCGGTATTTTGAGCTTGTCGATACCGGCGGATACGGCATAGTCGATGCCGACCAGCTAAGCGAGCATATCCAGAAGCAAATCCATCAGGCGATTGAGTCGGCCAATCTTGTTTTGTTTATGGTCGATATTCGGGATGGGCTGGTGCCGTTAGATGAGAAGATAGCGGAGCTTCTGCGAAAGCCCGCCTTTAGGCGGGATGTCATAGGCGTCGCAAACAAGGCCGACGATGCCAAGTTGTTTCCTGCCGCCGCCGAGTTTGCCAAATTAGGGTTCGGCGAGTTTCTTTGCGTTTCGGCGAAGAACAATATCAATAAGAACGTCCTGCTCGATAAAATCTTTGAGAAGCTGGCGACTTTGGAATCGGCCAGACCGCCTGAGCCGGTTATGAAGATAGCGATAGTCGGCAAGAGAAACGCCGGCAAAAGCGCTCTCGTAAATGCCATGGTCGGCAGTGAGCGGGTGATTGTCAGCGAGACGCCGGGCACCACACGGGACGCGGTGGACGTGCGGTTTGAGAAGGACGGCAAAACAATTGTCGTCATTGACACCGCGGGCGTGAGAAAGAGAAGCAAGATGATAGCCGACAGCATAGAATTTTACAGTCACGTGCGCGCGAGGCAGGCGATTGGGCGGGCCGATGTGGCGCTACTTTTGATTGATGCCTCGGAGCCGGTTTCGCAGGTCGATAAGAAATTGGCGTCACTTCTCGTTGAGCAGCACAAAAGCTGCATCATAGTTGTCAATAAATGGGACCTGGCAAAAGACAGGGCCTCCAGCGGCGACTACGAAGAGTATCTGACGCAGCTATTTCCCGGCTTAGATCACGTGCCGATAGCTTTTACCACCGCGACGGAGGGCAGAAATGTGCAGGGCGTCCTGGACCTGGCGGCCGAGATATTCAAGCAGACGACGATGTGGATACCGACGCCCAAATTAAATAAGGCATTTGAGATTATAAAAGAAGAGCACACCCGCGGGGCAAAACGAAAGGCCACGCTGCCGAGGATTTATTACGCGACCCAGGTGGCGGTCAATCCGATTACGATACTTATGTTTGTCAATAAGCCGGAGCTTTTCGATGATAATTATCGGCGGTTCATAGTCGGCAAGCTGCGGGAGTTATTGCCGACGGCGGAGGTGCCGATAAGACTGCTGGCCCGTCCACACCGGGCAGAAAACACTGTCAAAGCGAAGGGCAAACAGATATGATTTTTGGTAATAGAAGGCAGGTTCCTGTTGCCTTCGTGAGTTTTGGATTTTTCGGGGGCGTCAGATGTTAGTTGGAATTCTTTTAATTACGGTTGGTTCGTTTCTGCTGGCCTATTTCGTTTATGGTAGATTTCTGGCGAAGCGATATGATTTAGACGACAATCGCGCCACGCCCAGCCACACTGACTACGATGGCATCGACCGCGTTCCGGCACATAAAGCGGTCCTGCTGGGTCATCATTTTTCTTCCATCGCCGGCGCCGCGCCGATAATCGGCCCAATCATTGCAACAATCGCCTTCGGCTGGATTGCTGTTTTACTATGGGTGGTGCTGGGGTCCATTCTCATCGGAGGCGTGCACGATTTTTCCGCGTTAATCGCCTCGGTCCGCCACAAGGGGCGCTCTATTGCGGAAGTCGCCAAAGAATATATGTCGCCTATGGCCTATAAGCTTTTCCTGGTGTTCATATGGCTAAGTCTGGTTTATGTTTTGACGGTGTTCACGGATTTGACGGCCACCACCTTCGTTGAAGACGGTGGTGTCGCCACCTCTTCAATTCTGTTTATCGGTTTGGCTCTCGGCTTTGGGCTGTTTGTCTATCGGTTAAAGGTGCCTGTGTTGTGGTCATCGCTGCTGTTTGTTCCGCTGGTATTTGTCGCTGTCTGGGTCGGCCAGAAGATACCCATCCTGCCGGACAGGGTTTCCGCGATTGTGGGCTTTGCTCCCGGAAAAACGTGGGCTGTTGTTTTAATTATTTACTGTTTTTTGGCCTCGACGACGCCGGTTTGGATACTATTACAGCCCAGAGATTATTTATCATCCTACCTTTTGTACAGTTCGGTTTTGGGCGGTTTGCTGGGGATATTACTGGGTGGATTTACTATGTATTATCCGGCCTTCACCGGCTGGTCTGACCCGCAAGCAGGGACTTTGTTCCCCATTTTGTTTATCACGGTGGCCTGCGGCGCCTGCTCCGGATTCCATGCTCTTGTGGCCTCCGGAACATCCTCAAAGCAACTCGATAAAGAATCCGATGCAAAAACTATCGGCTACGGCGCGATGCTGATAGAAGGTCTTGTCGCGGTTGTCGCTTTAGCCACTGTGGCCATATTGAAAAAAGGAGACCCTCTTACCACAAAAGCGCCGTTAGTCATTTATGGGACGGGAATGAGCAGGTTTCTGTCCACCTTTGGCATATCCCCAAAGCTTGGCTTTTCATTTGGCCTGCTGGCACTATCTACTTTTATACTTACCACATTGGATACTGCCACCCGGCTCGGTCGATATATCTTTGAGGAATTTTTCCGACTCAAGGGCAGCGGGTGGCGATATCTATCCACCCTTGCCACCCTCGTATTACCTACCGTATTTGTGCTAATCACCCTCAAAGACGCCTCCGGCAACCCTATTCCAGCATGGAAGGCCATCTGGCCGGTCTTTGGCGCTACCAACCAACTCTTAGCGGGTCTGGTATTTCTGGTTGTAGCGGTGTGGCTCAAAAAAATGAGCAAAAGGGTGGGGTTCCTGCTCGCCCCGATGGTATTTATGAATGTAATGACGGTCTGTGCCCTTGTGTTGCTGCTGGGAAAATATCGCCTCTCGGCGATTGGGATTATTGCCGGCATACTATTGTGTTTAGCTCTGGTTCTGATGGTCGAAACCTATAAGGCAGTAAGGAAAAATCGCAAGTTGCCAGTGACATTGTAGCGCCTCTGGGAGCCGGCCCCCGACAGAAACATTCGGGGGGACATTGCAGATGACGAGTTATGCTCTGATATGCCTTCGCATTGACAAGCTCTACGGAGGCGTGGTAGAGAAAGGGGTCAGCTTGAAGCGGGCCTGCACGGGCGGCTGGTTCAGAAGTATCTGGCCTTTGCGGACAAATTCAGGAGGAAAATTATAGACAATCTCTCTGCGGGACTCCTCGGGCTTAACATCCCCATCGTCAACTTCGAGTATCACCTGAT
>Ga0315282_10004736_pt1 | contig 23567 bp, 19 predicted proteins | sample YL17G07_20_MG_FD_203693 | JGI IMG/M metagenome (GOLD analysis project Ga0315282, IMG submission 203693) | Sediment microbial communities from Yellowstone Lake, YNP, Wyoming, USA - YL17G07_20 | ecosystem: Environmental > Aquatic > Freshwater > Lake > Sediment | place: USA: Wyoming | collected... | reverse complement strand
TTGACACCCAACTTTGCCAACGACACAAACACCTCACAGAACACCTTTTTGCCGGATGTACCGATCTGCGCGCTTACCTCCTCCCTATTGGCCTCCTTCAATTCAGCTGAACTAGCATGTGGTTCAATGATGAACGCCCTCTGGGCTTCCGCATCAGTAGCGGGAGAAGAAGAAGACATCATGGGCCCGGGTGAATTACCGGTATTCCACCTGTCAACCGTAAGCTGAAGCCCCCACTTCTCGTTCCAATGGCCATTGGCAACGAACCAAGCAATAAAACTCTGGTGGAGCTTCCCCAGCAACTGACCCGTTATCTGCGGATCGTCCGTTTCAGCGTAAATATACAAGCCAGCCTCGTCGTTCATCGCCGCAACGGACAAATACTTTCCCTTGCGCAAAGGAATCCCCTTCCAGTCCTCGTTGGCCCCGTCCACCTTGATTACCTGGCTCCTCCATGTGCTCATCAGCGGGCTTTCATCTTCAGCGCATCCCGACGCAAGAATGCTCAAAGCAACGACTCCACACAACGCAAGGGCGAAATACCGTGGGACCATGTTTATCACCGAAATCACAGGGTTACGCGGACAATCCAGGCTCAGGACATCTCAAGAGGCACCGAATCTCCCTGAGCAGGCTCGTAATCATGAGCGGTTTTTTCAGGAAAACGAAATTACCCCTTTCTTCTTCCATCGGATTGCTAAGGCCACTAATCATTATCACGGGCAGATCTGCAAACATTCCGCGCACTCCTTTTACGAGCTCAATCCCATTCATTCCGGTTATATTTTGGCCCGTTAAAAGCAACAATGGCCGCTCTTCATGCCGGACGATTATTTCCAACATCGTTTTCCCGTCTGCAGCGGCCAAAACCCGATATCCCGCTTCAGTCAACGCAATCAAGAGGAAATCCCTGACATACCGATTGTCTTCACAGACGGCGATGAAAGCACCACTGGCTTTCGACCGGTCATTGTTGATTGCCAAAGTTCCCTTTAGATTCCTAACGACCATCACCAGGGGGCGGTCCGGGAGGCGGGATTTCATTATTATCGCGGGCGTCCTTTCCTATACCACCAGGCGAATTGCGGGGACCGCCAATGGCCCCGGGACCGGGAAAGCCGCCAGGAATCGGCGGAGCCATCCGTTTCTTGTGTTCGCGGAACCGCGCAACCTGTTCCGTGGTAAGCATGCTTTCTATCTCCGCATCCGCGGATTTTCGTATCGCTTCGAACCGGGGTTCAATCTCCTTTTGAAAGACGACCAAACGCGAGTGAGTATGATCCAGGATGACTGAAAGCTTCTGGCGTTGTTCCGGCAAAAGTTTCAGGTCGCGACTGAACATGGCGAGCATTTGTTCGCCCGCATGCAGGCCGGGCCGGGGGCCGGGAAAAGGGAGGTGATGCAGGTTCGCCCCAATTATCAGGCCCAGGACGAGGCCAACCAATCCCGTTGCGCCGGCGAAAACCAAATGCCATATTCTTACGGTTTTCATCAAAGTTTTCATGTTCATCCCTCCACGAGAAAGTCCAAGATTTGGTCGTGCGTAAGTTTATCGGCCTTTTCGATTAATTGAAGTCTTACCGTATCATCCTGATGGGACGCTGAAATAATGTCGGACGTATATTCGGAGCGCCGGAATGCATATGGAGCACAGAAAGCCATTAGAAGGACGGACGCCAGCAGACCGGCGGACACAACCGGTATGAACCAGCGGGGCCGGGCATCCATCTCAGCGGTCAGCGCCTTATCGGCCTTGATACGAACCATGACAGAACGCACGAAAGTATCCGGGGATCCGGTGGGAGCAGGCACGTTCATGAGACGCCCAAGAAAGTCCATGCCATTCAGGAGGGCCCGACATTTCGAGCACGTCTCGGCGTGCCTCCTTACCGCCCCGGACATTGTCGGCTCAATTTCGCCTTTCCGGAAAGAATCCAGATAGTCCATGGCGTCCGAGTGTTTCATATGTCCTCCTTCATGTTATTTGACACTGGTTCTCTGCTGTATGTGTCGCAATTTCTCCACAGCCGCGGCATGGGCGCGCCGAAGTCGCGACTTCACCCCATCCACGGAAATGACTAATTCTTTCGATATTTCCAGGTAAGAAAGCCCTTTCATCTCCCGCAGGAGTAGGATTGCCCGATAATTATCCGGGAGCCCCGCAAGAATTTTTGACAGCGTTTCCCCGGCCTCCGTCCCGCGGGCGGACTTTTCCGGTGTATTCAAGGCAACCGGCGGCTCGATCCCTTCCTCCCGCATAGACTCCAGGGAAAGCCAATGCCACCTATCCCTTTTTGCAATTACATTTTTGCAATGATTGATCGTAATCCGATAAAGCCAGGAGGAAAATCTGGATTGTCCCCTGAAACCGGATAGTTTCCGGTAAGCCTTCACGAAGGCCTCCTGTGCCGCATCCTCGGCTTCCACAGCATCATTCAACATGGCTGCCGCCAACCTACGGATGCTGGCCTGGTTGAGGCGAACTAACTGCTCGAATGCCCCGTCGTCCCCACCCTTGGCGAGCTCGACCAGCCCGGATTCCGGATCGTTCATTCGCGCGGCGCTCTCTTCCATATACGGTTCATCACATTACCGGGGTTTCGCAATCATCGCCGGCCTAGGCCGGCCGCGGCACGGCGTTGAAAAAGAGAAGGGACCGCCGGATCTTCTGCGATTCCGAACGGCCCCTTCGACCCGCCCCCAGTCCTCCCGGGAGGGGTTTGCCTTCATTCAGGAGCTAACATCGTAGACATCTTTCAGATTCACCAATGAGCCGTCTTCAAGCGTAAGTAACGGTGTATCGTTCGTCAAGTTAACGGACTTCACCGTGCCCGATATCGTCGAGCCGTCTGACGCGTAGGCGCTGACCGTCTTCCCTATCATGGTAATGGTCTGGAGCGACGTCATGCTACTGTTCAGGTCAAGCAACTGCTCAAGGCTGGAGAACTGTGCCATTTGGGCCACGAAATCAGAATCGGAAAGGGGGTCCAAAGGATCTTGGTTCTTCATCTGGGCGAGCAGCAGGTTCAGGAAATCCTGCTTCCCGAGGGCCCCGTTGGCCGTATCGGTCGTCTTCCCCGTTGCCTGGGCCGCAAGTCCGGATACTAATGTAGCGACCGATGAAACAGACATTTTGCTACCCTCCTTTGCCGCTCCGGAACACGATCCAGATAAGCGGCATTCGGCATTTCAGGCCTGGGTGTCAACCGCGATTCCAGCCTGGATGGAACCGGGTGGCGGTCCCATCGGTCCTGCCAGGAGGGCCAGAAGGGCCTGCTTGAGTTTCGATTCATCCACCCCCAGCTTTGCGGCAAGCTTATCCAGCAGGCTCGTTCCGGTATCCGTCTGGGTCCCATTTATCCCCAGTTGCCCAAGTTTTTCCTTGAGCTGCGTCGGGTCGATCCCAAGTTCATTGGCGAGAGCCTCGATGAACTTGTCCTTCCGATCCGTGCCGGTGGAGCTGACATCCTGGGTCGTACTTTTGTTGCTGTCCGAGCTTTGCGCGCTTTTTTCCAGCATTTCAAGCATTCGAATCAACTTCAGGAGAAGGTCGCCCAAAGGGTCGTCCTTTTCCGTCTTGGTCGTGCTGGTCGTCCCGAGGAACGAGTTGGAGCTCGAGCTTTGAAGCTGGTCCAGCTGCGTCGAAACGCTCGTCAGCACGGAGCTCATTCCTATCGCCGATATCGACATGACTAACCTCCTTTTCCCGTCGGCCGAATATTCTTGCCCTACGTCTCCGGCCGGACGTTGTCCAAAGACCGCTTGTAAGTATTTCCGGCCTTCTACTAATTTGACAAGGAAAAAGACATGAAAGTGTCATGGCAGCAGGGTTCCCGGTCGTGCCGTTGGATGAATAAAGCCTGGATTCCTTCGGCTTTTCCCGGAAAAGTGAGTATAGGCTGACGGACATCCTGATCCTTCCACAGGAAAAGCGACACTTTCCTCTCAGATCCACTGTCTAATTAACTGCGTTTTACCACACGAGGTTATTTGTTGTGCAAATCCGCTCCGCAGAAACCACAGGCTTTGGGAATATGCATTGCCGGTCTTTCGTTGGGTTGACTGAACTACCGCGATAATTCGGCTGGCTTCCGTATTGGAGGGGAAAGGGTGCCGTGAGCATTCTAGAGGGAGCTTTTTAACTACCAGCGGATGACGCCAATATTTTTAAAGGAGCCCTTTTCATCATGCCGCTGGTTGCCCCCCGGCACCCCATAATAACCTCCTATAATTTGACACTTGCCGTTCCTGGAAAGTGTCACAGTCCATTAACTAGTCGGGATAGCCAATTAACAAAGTTGGATCCTTAGGGGACAGGAGGACTCGCGTGAAGAAGCTACACAAGCCGGAAGAAGTAATGGCCAAGGTCGGGTCACTCCGCCCGAATCCGAAAACGGCGCCGGGGTGGCGGCGGCTTCGAGGCCGGCGTGGTACGCCTGCCCCTCGTGTCCCGAAACTTTGGTTGACATATGGCCTACCGAACGGTAGGCTATTCGCGGCATGCAAAATGTCATCCCTACCAGTTTGATTTTCATGAGGATAACCGCCAAAGCCGCGAAATCCTTACGCAGAACCTTATTGCTTGCCCTGTTCCTGTACCTTTCATCCCCCGGCTTCTGTATCAGCTTGGTGGGCCGCGTCCACGAATACGGGTCTCCTTACCCTGTTCCCGGCGCCATAATACGGGTTCCCGGTTCGACCACCTACGCCGAGAGCGAAGCCGAAGGGAGGTTCAAACTGGAAGTGCCCGCGGGCACGGCGACCGTTTTCATATCGGCCCCCGGATACCGCACAAAGGAACTTGGCCTCACCGAGGAGAAGACCGACAACCTGAAGATTGCGCTGGTGCGGGTTGAGGTGCGGGCCGATGAGGTGGTCGTCCGGGGACGCCGGGAGGCCCTCCAAGCCAGCCAAACGGAAATATCCCGCGAGGAGATTAAGAGCACTCCGGGCACGGCCGGAGACGCCCTGCGCGCCGTGCAAAACATGCCCGGTGTCTCCATGGTGAACGACATGCTTGGCCAGATGACGGTGCGGGGGGGCGGGCCATACGACAACCTCTACCTGATTGACGCAATACCCTGGCCGGTTCCGTTCCACTTCGGCGGAATCATGTCTACGGTCAACTCCGAACTGCTCCGCGGGGTTGACCTATACGCTGCCGGATTCGATTCCCGGTGGGGGGACGTGCACGGCGCTGTCCTAGACGCCCACACCCGGCCCGGCGCGAAGGACCGGGTCCAGGCCACGGCCGACCTGAACCTCGTCGTTTCGGAAGGTCTGCTGGAAGGACCGCTTGGTCTTGGTGACGCCTCGTGGACCATCGGGGGGCGGAGGAGCTACTACGACCTCATCTTCGGCCGGATGTTCAAGGACACCTTCACCGCCTTTCCGCGGTTCTGGGATTTGGGAGGCTCGTTTGACGCATCGCTTTCCTCGCAGGACCGCATCCGGGGGCTGGCGCTGGCCACCGACGACACGCTCGGCCTGAAGATATCGCAGGACATGACCCGGGACTCCGGGTTTTCAGGGACATTTCACATGAACAACACATACGAGACGGGAGGGGTCAGTTGGACCTCCACCCGCATCCCCGGCGTGACCTCGGTCCTGACCCCATACGCCTACGACGTCAGTTATGACATGGGAATGGGCGACATCTTCGGCCTCGACAACCGGAGCCGGTATCTCGGGATAAAGGAGGAGGCGAGCTGGGAGGCCGGGCGACTGTTGGGGGTCCAACACACCATTGGCTTCGGGGGCGAACTCGTCCAGGTGCGGGACTACTTCACGCTCCATTTCGACAGCCCCCGTCCCGGGGAGGACACATACGACACCACGGTCGAGGGAAAAGGACTGAACAGCGGGGCTTGGCTACAGGACCGTGTGCAGGCGAGTGAAAAAACCGCCGTCACCGCGGGGGGCCGGTTCGACCATTCGGACCGGGTCAAGGATTCGGTCGTGCTCCCACGCGCCAGCGCCGAATACAAGGCGGACCCGGCGACCACCCTGCGGATGGCATGGGGAATCTACAGCCGTTTCCCTGACGGCATGCAGTTGAACCCCGACTACGGGAACCCCGACCTGGGACCGGAATACGCCCAGCACACCGTCCTCGGAGTGGAGCGGCAACTAAGCCCCGGATTCTTCGGCCGGGTAGAGGTCTATCACAAGTGGTATTACAACCTCGTGGTGGGCAGGCAGGGCACCATTACGATAGGAGACCGTGCAGAGGGCAATCGGGGGGATAACAACTACACCAACGACGGTACGGGGCTAGCGCGGGGCATCGAGTTCTTCCTCAAGCGCAACCTGGGCGAGAAGTTCTTCGGCTGGATTTCCTACGCGTATTCGGTGTCGAAGCGCCACGAAGGCCCCGGCGCGGGCTGGACCCGATACGAGTATGACCAGCCCCATGTGGCCACGATGGTGGCCTCCTACGCGCCCTCGACCAACTGGCGCGTCGGCACCAAGGTCCGCTACAACTCTGGACCACTGGTTACCCCGGTAACCGGGCGATACCAGGACGCCAGCGGAGATTGGCATGCGATTTACGGCACACCTTACTCACGGCAACTTGCTGACTACATCCGCGTCGATTTGCGGGCCGAGCGCACCTTCCGCTATTTCGACTGGAATCTGAAGTTCTACATCGAGGGATTGAACTTGTTCAGCAGAAAGAACCCGACCGGACTTGAATACAACAAGGACTATTCACAGGAAAGGATCGTTGGAAGTCTGCCGCGAATCCTTTATTTCGGTCTTGAAGCAAAACTTTAAGGAGGAACACCATTAACACCTTGTTTATGAAGATGGCTTTGGGAGGCGGAGACTGGGTTATTTTGCTGCTCCTGCTCGCGTCCGTTGGATCGGTCGCGGTCATGTTTGAGCGCTGGCGAGTGTTCCGGGCCAACCGGAGCCAAGGCGACGAGCTGGCGACCCGGCTGGCGGAATGCCTGTCTGCAGGGAACACCGCGGGTGCGCTGGAGGAATGCCGGAAATCCGGAAACCTCGAGGGGCGGGTCGCCGCCGCCGGGCTGGGAAGTTTCGCCATGGGCCGGGAAGCCGTTGGCGACATCCTGGCTTCCGCACTCATACGGGAGCGCAACCTGCTGGCGCGCCGTCTTATTGTCCTCGGAACCTTGGGCAACAATGCGCCCTTCGTCGGCCTTTTCGGGACCGTCCTGGGCATCATCAAGGCCTTCAATGACTTGGCGGTCACGGGATCCGCGGGTGTATCTGTGGTCATGGCGGGCATCTCCTCCGCGTTGGTTGCCACCGCCTTCGGCATAATGGTGGCCATCCCCGCCGTAATCACCAACAACTACTTCCATACCAGGATGGAGGAAATCGAGTCCGCCTCGGAGCGCATCAACCTCCTCCTGCTGGCGCACCTCGCCTCCCAAAAACCGGGAACGGGGAGGTAGGACAGCCATGGGAGGCAGGTTCCGCAGGGAAAAACGGACAGTCACCGAAATCAACGTGACGCCCATGGTGGACATCACCCTGGTCCTCCTCATCATCTTCATGGTCACCGCCACCTTCGTGTCCGACGCCGGAATTAAGGTCCGGCTCCCCAAGGCCTCGTCATCGGAGGCCGCCGGTGCCGCCGCGCTCAAGGTAACCATGGGGGCGGGGGGAGAGCTGTTCCTTATGAAGGATCGGATAAACGAGGCTGGCCTGCGCTCCGCCCTGGAGCGCGCCGTCCGCGGCAACCCGGGTCTGCGGATAATGATTGCGGCGGACCGGAATATCCCCTACGGGAAGGTGGTCGCCGTAATCGACATTGCCAAGAAGGCCGGCATAACCCGAATCGGTCTATCCACCGAGAGGTAATGTTCAGGAGCACGGCTCTCTCGCTGGCCGTGCACGCCCTGGTTTACGGCGTGCCCTATTACATCCTCGTGGTGCGAGTTCCGGAGGCGCCTACCGTTGAACTGGATCTTTCCCCCATGCCGGCGCGCTTCAACCCCGGGCCCTCCCGCCAGCCCCCCAAGGCCTCCGAGAAATGGTCCACCGCGCACAACCTGGCCGCGGCCCAACGGGAGGCGTCCAAGCCCGAGCCGCCCACCGATACCTCATGCCCACCCCCCTGCCCGGACCATCCGGGTGATTTCGTGCCCGCGGGGCTGGCCGGCTCCGGCCCACGCTGGATAGAGGGATTCATCACCGACGATGACTATCCGCCGGACGCCCGCAAGTTGGGGATTGAGGGCTCGGTCCTGCTGGCCGTCTTCATCAGGATAGACGGCACCATCCGTGATGTGCGGCTATTAAAGGGATCTTACGAGGCGCTCAACAAGGCGGCGATAACAAGGGTCCGGGCATCGCGGTTCATCCCCGCCATAGACGAGTCCGGCCGCCCCATCCCCTGCAAGCTGGTTCTGCCCATCAGGTTTGAACTGCACTAGGGCGGTTTCAAGGGAGCCGCGGAACTGGTCAGTAGTAATCGGTCGGAAAGCCGCACTTGCTAATGTATAGACAAAACGTCTCCATCCATTGCCCTCCGTGCGCCCTCGGGGTGTGTATTCACGGATACTGGTGTATACTCCTGTGCCCGCGCCAGGACATACGGAATTCGTACCCGTCGCATTTTGCATAATTCCATAATGATTTTTGAAATGTACTATTCGAAATTCTAGGTCCCCGATAGACTTCCCCCTGACCGCAGCTTTGAGAAACGAGCCCTGATATACCCAAGTATTGCCGTGAAGTTTACCGAAAGTTGTCTATCTGGTGCCTACTTGTTGCCTAAATGATGCCTATTTGTTGTCAATGCCATTTTCAGAAAGCTTTGCCGGGTCTACTTTTCTGTTTTTGACCACGACCGCTGCGCTCAAACATCCACCGAAAATTGACCGTTTATTGCCTATCCAGCGTCGGTTCTTGTGCCATCCTTGTGCCATTTCCTATGGGAACTGGGAGTATCTCGGGCTGACACTAGACCTGTCAGTACTGACAGTCGCGCAGAAAGCTAAAGGACACTAAGGAAAACGGAAAGGACGCGATTCGAGAACTCGGCAAAGTTGTTCTTGGAGCTGCTTTCGAGTCCGCCGCCATTATTTATCCAGCCGCGCCGGGCTTCGCCCGTCCGGCCAGAGGTGTGATTATATTCTGCGGCCCGCATCCGCGGGCCTGGGGCCGTGCGGCCACCTCTCCAACGCGATTCTATCGCATTTTCTGTCGTTGTGTTTCTCCTGACACCGCCCCTTGTGCCATATTTGTGCCATAAATTCCGGAAAGGCGGGCCACCGCGCCCTAAAGTCTACCTGCTACCGAGGAGCGCCGAAACCGAGAGATCCTCGTCGATGGAGTCCCAGTGAATCCCGACCCCTTTGCCGATCAACCTCCAGCGCTTGCGCTGCGCCGGAGTGGCGTGCTGCAACTTCGGAAACCAGGCGAGCGGTATCCCCATCTCCCGGCCGTCCAGCAATCGCACGCGCATGGTCGAGGCATCGAACTTCACGTCCACCGCCATCGGTTCCGGTCTCCTAATCGCCGAAATGCTCATCCCATTTCTCCTTAATCAGTTTCTTGTGCTTTCCGACAATCCGCCCGATCTCATTCAACTCTCTCGCGCTGTACCCCACCGATTTCGCCAGGCCTACAGGCTCGATCCAGAACTTCGCGTATTCGTCACCCGACTCTATGTGGACATGCGCAGGTTCAGCTCCTTCATTGCTGAAGAAAAAGAACCGGTACTTTCCAACCCGCAATACCGTCGGCACATATACATTCTAACAAGAGGGAGCCGGATACCTCAACTTTGAAATGCGGTCCGCTATCACGGACCGTTGGGCCGTGCGGCCACCTCTCCGGGGCTAATTTTACCGGGTAATTTTGTACTACACCATACACGGCTAAGAGCGGCGGAAAAATGAAGGAGGGGTGCCGGGGGCGTTTGGGGGGAATAGTCGCGGGCCACTTTCCCGGCGGTTGAGCCTTTGATTAGAAAGGGAGGGAGCTTTGGCTCGTAGCCTCGCCGGGGCCCGCCGGCACCCGAAAAATCCGTTTTCCAAGCCAGCCCTCCTTCTCCTCCTCCACCTATTCGACGAAACATACCGGCCAAATGTTACGGCCCGTCATCAATGAAAAAATGCTTTCAGGCTTGATATTTGGGGGTGGTTCTGGGAAATTGGGTAATCTGATATGAAATCGCCGTTTAAAACACCGGTCAAACCAGATGGCGCGGCCTACGAGGCATGCCTTCTCCGGAAAGGGACGCCGAAGCGGGCGCACCTCGTGGAATTCTTTCTTGACAACGAAATCCAGCAGGAGATTGGGCGGCGATTCGGGGTGGCCGAAGGCCTGGATACCGCCGACCCCCACTACGGGGAGAAGTTCGAAATAGCGCTCCAGCGGTTCCTTGGCTACGATTTCGTCCACTGCGTTATCGGCCATGACGGGTTCGAATCGAATGGCGCGATAGTCGGCGACACCGCCGGCCTCTCCCGGGAAGGCGGACGCAGTTACGTGAACGAATCCAAGGGGCCGGTATCCACCCGGGAGGAGTTCGAGAAAGCCCATTGGCCCTCTCCCGCCTCATTCAATACCAGGTCGCTGGAATGGTTCGAAAAGAACCTCCCCGACGACATGTGCGTGGTCGTCTGGAGCCTGGGCCAGATATTCGAGGACATCTCCTTCATGATGGGATACGAAACCATGTGCGAGGCCCTTTACGAGGACCCCGGCTTGGTGCGGGCCATCGGGGAAAAAGTCCGTGCCTACCACGCCGAAATAGCCAAGGTTGCCGTACAGTTCAAGCGGGTGCGCTTCATATTCCCCAGCGACGATATGGGATTCAAGAACGGCCTGCTGGTCCAGCCGGCGTGGCTTGAGGAGCTGGCCCTGCCCGGCCACAGGGAAATCGCACGGATAGCCCACGAGGCGGGCAAGAACTGCCTCCTCCACTCCTGCGGGAAGCTCGACCTGATAATGGAAAAGCTGATTACGGACGTCCGCATCGACGCCAAGCACTCCTTCGAGGACACCATCGAGGACGTCTCCGACGCCAAGAAGAAATACGGAAGCCGCATCGCCCTCCTGGGCGGAATCGACGTGGACTTCCTTTGCCGGGCCGGCGAACAGGCCATCCGTTCCCGCGTACGCGAAGTCCTTAAAAAGTGCCTTCCGGGGGGCGGGTATGCCCTGGGCTCCGGCAATACGGTGGCCAATTACGTCCCGGTGGAAAACTACCTCGCGATGGTGGATGAGGCGAGAAACTTCGCCTAGCGCTTACCGGTAGTGGCGGGCCATCTCCGGATGGCGGGACAGAATCTCGTTCATGAACCTTTCCGCCTTTTCCTTGGTGCGCGACCAGGGGTCCATCAAAATCAGGTTCAGCAGGAGGTTCCGACTCCCCCCCCGGTAGGCCGCCAGCTCCATCTCGGCCTGCGCCACCAAATCCCGCGTAATCCAGGCCAGCACGCCGGAAGGAAGGGGCTTCGTCGGGACCCCGTGAACGCCTTTCCCATCAACCCTTCCCCGCAGTTCCACCGCGATACCGCGGGGAATGCCCGGCGCCCAGTTCCCGGTGTTAAGCGTATTCACGACTATCCTTCTCGGTATGTCCCGGATCATCGAATCTATCAGGCTCATCATCGATTCCCCGGTATGCTCCGCGCCGAATTCCTCGGTCAGTTTCACCTTGGGGTCGCGCATAATCCGGCCTATCCTGCTTATCGCACTGCGGCAGTACCTGAAGTGCCCCGCCCACCAGCGGGCAGCCGCCTCCCGCCATTTCCGCTCAGTCGCCCGGTCGGCGCGATACCAGTAGGGCCAGCCACCGCCCGCGGTGTGCCCGGCGTCGCCGACGGGAATCACCCCGAACATCCTATAGAGGTCCAGCTTTACGGGATTTAATTCCGCGTCCACCGCCCCCGGCTTGCGCCAGCGGGACCGATAACCGCCCCTCCTTATCCACCTGTCGAGGACGGGGAACGCGTCCCTGCCCCGGTATTTCATCCTGGTCACCCAGATGAAATGGTTGACGCCCGACACCTCATAATCCAGGCGGGCATGGTCCTTCAAGCCCAGGATGTCCGCCACCCCAAAGACGCCCATATAACCGTGGCAAAGCCCAACCATCTTCAAACGGGGATAATTGCGTTGGAGCCATGTGGTCCCGGCGAAAACCGGATTGCCCACCTGCAGAAGCCACGCCCGCGGGCATATTCGCAGGATGTCCCGCGCAACCGAATCCATCAGCCTGAGTTGGTGGAAATTAACCCAAAAGGCCTCGTCATGCATGATGTGCAGGCTTCCGCCCAGGCGGTATCCGTACCTTGCGGCGATGCGCCAGCCTTCCTGGAGCCGCGGATGGCTTCCTCCCGCCGCCAGCGCGGTATTGATGACGAAATCGGCCCCCCGCAGGCACTTCGCCCGGTCGACGGTCTTTTCCAGGCGGAGCTTCGCCCCCAGTTCCGCCGCGTACCGCTCCCCCAGCTCGTGCGCCACATCCAGCCTCTGGCGGCTGATGTCCATGAATGTGACGGTGGCCCCGCGCAGGCTGGGCGTCAGGCAGACGTCCTTGACCACCGAAAGCGCGTATACCGCGCTTCCCGCCCCGATTATGCCTATTTTCACGCCCATCCACCGACCTCCTTCAATATTGCCCCGTAATAAATCCATTATAACTAAGCCACACTGGCTAATCAGTTCACACTAACTCTGAAGCATACGCACCCCGTCGATCTCACGTATACATCCCTGATCGTCCACCGCAGCCAGCGTGAATTCGCCAGGGGCGAGCCCGTACCCGGCACGCTCGTGAAGGTTCCCGGCGGCGTCGTGGTCGTCGCGGTGGAATACCATACCGTGAGCCCCGGCACCGGCGCGCTGGTCCCGCACAGCATGGTGCTCGCCACCTGCGGTACGTAGGTGGTTCCCATCGGGACGGCGTCGGTTATGGTGAAACTGAAGGCCGTCGCCGAGGAATCGTTGCTCCAGCAAATCTGGAACTGGACCGTGTCGCCGGAGGCGGCGACGGAGAGCCTTTTCCGCTTCTCCAGTTTCACGTCGGCGGCGACGACCAGGACCGTGGTCATGCCGTTGATTGAACCGTCGATGGTGTCGCTACCCACGAGGGTCTGGAGGCCGACCCGGCTGAAGGTGACATTGAAGAACATCTTGACCCCGCAGTCCGATCCGCAGCCTTTCCATGTGTAGTTGTAGGTGTCCATCGCCTTGCCCTCTATCTTCGCGCCAGGGTCGGTGGAGGTGAAGGAGGTGGTCCCGGCGTAGTCGGTCTTGGTGCTCCCCCCCGAATCCAGCACAATCACGGTTATCCAGAATGACTGCCCCAGGTACACCACGGGAGGGGCGATTATGGAATAGTGCACGCCGGTGGCGAGGAACGGCGCCGTGAAGAATTTCTGGTTGGAGACGCACGAATTGTACATCGCGATAAGGTTCCCCTGCGTCCCCCCGGCCAGCAGGTTGATGCGTATATTGCGCTTGGCGCCGGCCGCGACGTCGGTGAAACCCCGGAAGGCCACGCACTGGTCGGAACCCGAGGTCGTGTAGGTCGCGCTGAACCCGTCGTTTGACACGGCCCGGACCGCCATGCCGCTCTTGGGGGCGAACATCTCGATGGCGTAAGGGTACCAGTTGCAGTAGTCCGAGCTGCCGCCCTGCACCCAGGTGAAGGGCGAGGACACCCAGAATTCCGTGCCGACCTGGCGCCCGTCGGAAGCGTGGATCACGGTGCCCCCGAACGGGGATATCACGTGGTTCCCGGAGTTTATCTCGATGGGGCCGCCGGAAGTCTGGGTAATCCTCCAGACTCCCGCCCCGCCGTCGGGCGTGTCGAAGGTGCAGGCGGTGTCGTAGTTGTTGCCGTAGACATGCGGATTCCCGGTCACCGCGGCGCCGGGAATCAGCCCCGGGTCCACGGTGCCGAACGCCGCCGGCACCCAGGTCCCCGAAGTGTCGGCCATTGACGCCGGGACGGAAGCCGGCTTGTTGAACGGGTTCAGGGGGACGTATCTTTCGATGGTGTAGGAAGCGGCCGTGGCACCGGTATTTGTTATCACTACGCGGTTCATCTTGTCCGGCTCGGTGCCGGGGAACACGTAGAAAGTGTAGTCGCCCCCCGCCGCGCCCACCAGGGTGCCCTTTTCCCGGTTCGGAGCCATGTGCTGGGTGTTCCTGGCGCCGGCTATGGCGGACTCGAAGGGCAGGCCGGACTGGCGGACGATGAGCTTGGCCTCGGACGACACTATCCGGTAATGGCCTTCCTCCGCCAGGCTGGCGACGGGCGGACGGGCCACCTGGCTTTCCTTGTCGATGTCGTAGGTTTCCAGGTGCTCCCAGGTGCGTGCCACGTCATCCCACCGGAAAACATGCACCGTGGTGGCCAGGTCCGGGTCATGCGTCCCGTCGGCGGCCATCGAGGTGTTCAGGATGTTGAACGCGTCGCCCGTCCCCGGAGAGTCGATATATCGCCGCAGGAAGGTGTAATGCATAAGCCCGCAAAACGTGAGCGAGGTGGACGGAGTGTAGGTATGGGCGTCGTTCCAGGTGTTGACGTTCAGGTTGGTGAACAACGACCACAGCACCGGTGCGTTTGCGGTCAGTTTGTATATGTAGTGCAGGGGGGCGGCTGGGCACCCGGGGTCGCCCGTATTGGGGGCGCAGCCCGACTGCCACTTGCTGAAATTCGCCGGCGCCCGCTCAGCGCCGCATCCGGCGGACCCCGCGCACCCCATCCCGCCCAGGCACGAGCCCATCAGCGTCCCTATCGACGCCGATACGCCGCCGGTGGTCGCCCAGCCCGCGCCCGTATACTCCAGGCCCCTCAGCTCGAAATTGGCCGACTTGTGCAGGGGGTAGAACACTATCCAGAAGCCGCACCAGCCGTCCTCCCCGTATCCCCACCCCTGCGCCACGTAGCTTATGTAGGTGGTCCGCAGGACCACCGGGGCTACGTGGGTGAAGCGCTGTTCCGCGCCCGCGTTCCCCGTCCCGTCGACTATCCGCGTATGGCCGTATTCGCGCAGCACAACGCGGTTGATGACCGTCGAACCCTCCATGACCGACGGTAGGAGCCGCGCCTTCCAGCGCAGTTCCAGAGTCATGTCCGGCGGCATGTCCAGCTTCCAGGAAAGGAGGGTCCGCCCCGCCGACATTGCCGCGCCGGGCGACGCCGCTGCGCAGCCCGACGGCGTCATGGTCCATCCCGCGCACGGGTCGTCGAACCCGTATCCGGGAGCCCAGGCGTTGAGCTCCTGCGGCACCGTGTCCCAGATATGGACGTCCCACCAGGTCTTCTGGGAGGAGGCGTTCTTGATGAATATCGAGTAGATGACTTCGTCGTCCGAAACCCCGTACCCCCCCGCGAGCATGATGTCGTTGTCGCCCAGCATCCACATCAGGTAGCGGCGCACGACCATGGTCACCGGGGGATTCACCACCGTCGAGGTGCCGCAGGTCGTCCCGTTGAAGAACACCTGCGCCGAATTGGCCAGGCGCGCGCCCTCCGGCGCGCCGTCGTCCCCCGAACCTGCTTCGAACGAGTCCCCGTTTCCCCAGTCCACGGTGAGTGAAAACGTTATCCGGGAGGTGGGGCCGCCGTTGACGGAGCCCCCGGCCAGGCCGCTCCAACGGAGCTTGGCGGGCGGACCGGGATTGGGGTCCCAGAACGCGTCGGGAGCCGGCACGGAGCTTCCCGGGACGTAGTGGGTGTAGGGAGGCTGGGTGTCCATTATGTCGATGGAGGAAAGCGCGGCCGTCCCCGGCCGGCCGTAGGTCACCGTGAATTCGACGGTGTCGCCCGGGGCCGCGTATTGCCGGTCGCTCGACTTGAGCGCCCAGATGATGGTCTGCGACCCTCCCCAGGTGTCGCCCCAGGGAAGCGTATATCCGTAGTTGTCGCTCATGGATCCCCACCAGGCGGGATTGACCGTCGAATTCACCGGAAAGCCCAGCTGTACCGTGGACTGCGGCGCCGGGCAGGGACCGGCATCGATGTAGAGGTCGACGAAGAACGTGCGCCCGCACGCCGGCGACCCGCACAGGTCGGTCCCGCACCCGGAAATGTCGGGCGACGTGCCGGCCCAGGTCCAGGCGGGGAACGTGCCAGCGTCCTCCGCATAAGGCCCGACGTAAGTCATGGAGTAGAGGGTGTTGACCCCCCCGCAGCGCAACCGCCAGTAGACCGCCTTGATGTCGGTGCCGCTTACGGCCGTCCCGAAATTCACGACGGTCAGCCCCCGCAGCGTTTCCGCCCCGGCCCCGCAGTCAGCCGCGGCGCACAGCCACACCTCGAACGAACCAGCAGGATAGGAAACCCAGTTGGGAAAGACATAGCCCACCGGATCGGTCGTCGTGGACCAGATGTTCTGGATATAGCGGTCCGCCAGTGCCTGGGATGACAAAAACGCGGACAGGAAAGCGCCCGCCACGCTGATAAAGTGGCCGGCCTTCCCCGGCCCTTTTCCTGGATGCAAAATCTTCTCCTCCGCCCCTCCGCCTCATCCCCAGCCTACGCCGCCCCCCCGTCCGAATGTCGCCTTTTCGAGGCTAATATTCGCTATTTTTTGGCGCGGCTGAACCTCGTCCGGTATCCCCGGGGGGACAGCCCGGTGTTCCGCTTGAAGGCGTGGCCGAACAGTTTTTGGTCGGGGAAATCCAGCCGGCGGGCGACCTCCTTGACGGGAAGCCTCGTTTCCGCGATGAGCCGCTTCGCCTCCTCCAGCCGGAGCTCCCGGTGGAAGGCGGCCGGGGACACCCCGGTCTCCGCCCGGAACCGGCGGGAGAAGGTGAAAATATTCGTTCCGGCCGCGCGGGCCATCTCGGGGAGGGTAATGCGCCTGCTGGCGTTGGCGGTGATCCAGGCGCGCGCACGCTCCACCTGGTCACGAAGGGGCAACACCTCCGCGGAAACCGTGCGGGCGAGGGGAGGCGCGCCGGAACGCCCGAGGGAAAGGATGAGCTCCATTATTTTGAGCTTGCTTTCCACGTTGCGGTTGAAATCCGGTTCCGTCGCCACCCCCCGGATTATCGAGCGGAGCAGTATGCGGACCTGGCTTCCCGGATTGAAAACCTTCGCCCGCAGGGGACCGAAGTCGCAGTTGGTGACGAAAATCATCCAGAAGGGCGGGTTCGCCGGGTCGGCCCGAATCCTGTATTGTTTCCCGCCCGCCAGGACCGCCATCTGCCCCTTCCGGAGGTCGAGCGAGACCCCGGGCGCGGACACGGCGCAGGGGCCCCCCGCCGCCGAAATAATCACCTGCTGGCCCGGAACGGCCAGCCAGGTCCCCTTCTCCAGGACGGCCCGCGGGACGAATTCGGCCCACACATAGGAGAGCCAAATGTCCCGTTCTCCGCCGACGCGTATGGGGTTGTGGTAATACTCGAAACCCCGGCCGAGCCGGAGCCCCCCGTAGCGGGCAAGGAACGCGCCGAAGAAAGTCTCCGACATCCTCCACAACCGGCCCGTTTCGCGGGCCGCCAGGGAGGGAAGCCTGCCGGCGAACTCCTCCGCCGTGTCCCGGGAAACCTCCTGCTCGTTCCAGCGATAGGCGCGCACGGACTCGAACATGGCGCACGCCACCTTCCGGGGCGACGAGGAACCCGGCATGACGGGACTGCACACGAGGTGGCCTTCCGTCCTGCCGCCGCATCGCAGGGGAAAGGCCATCTGCCCGAGCCCGGCGTGGCATTCCCCGGCAACTTGCCTTCGTCCGGCCAACCCAATCAGCTTCTCCACGGATTTCCGGCAGCGCCTCTCCAGCCCGGGCTGGCTTCTCACCAGTTCGCAAAGCCAGGGCCGCCCACCTCCCCAAAGGTTCTTCGTCGTCCTCAGGCGGGGCGAATATATCAGCGCGTGCACGCCGAAAACCCGGTATATGAGGGCCTCGAAGTCGCTGAGGACGCTCATCGCCTCCGGCGACTCAATCTGGCCGGCGCGCACCGTCATCGGGAGAGGAACTCCCTTCCGAACCCCCGGCCGTGTTCGTACATCGCCATGATGTTCGGAAGCGGGGTTTCCGGCATGATTGAACTGGTTGAGGCCAGCGCGAAGCCCCCGCCGGGGGCGGCGACGCGGAAGCACCTTTCCACGTCCTTCTTAACGCCCTCCACACTGCCGAAAGGAAGGGTGCTGGTGACCGACACGGACCCCCACAGGATCAGCTTGCGGCCTTCCCGCGTCCGGTGCGCGGCGACCCCCTCAAGCGTGCAGCCGGTTTCCTCCTGGAAACCCTGGAAACCGGCGACCCCGACTTTGCCCAGGAGGGCGTCCAATACCGGACGGACATCCCCGTCGCAGTGCCAGATTATGCGGATTCCCGCCGCGTGCAGGGGCTCTGCGGCCCGGGCCAGGCTTGGGAAATATATCCTATCCAACAGGTCCACCGAACAAATCGGCCCGTCGTTGAAGCAGATGTCCTGCCCGCCGTAAACGTAGGGGGCGAGGCCATGCTTGGCCACCGCCCGGGCGATGGCGGCGTTCATCAGCCTTCCCCCCTCCCCCGTCCAGGCGAAATACTTTTCCAGATGGGAAGGGTAGAGCGCCAGCGCCTCGAGGAAATTCTCGTACCCAAAAAAGGTGTACCCCCCCATGAAATCGGACTGCCCGAAATCGCCGATGAAAAGGATGCCGCCACGCGCCATTTCCCGCAGTTTCAGCAGCGGCGCGGCATAGGCGTCCGCTCTCCCCTCGAAGTCAAAGCCCTTTTCCAGCGTTTCCAGCCCGGGGAGGGAGTCGATGTAATCGCGCACGTCGTCGGGCGAACCGAACTTGGGCCCGCTTGCCGCGTCAGCGCCTCCCTCCAGCGCGAAGGGGTCAATGGCGAGATGCTCGGCACGCGGCGAGGGCATGATGAATTGCGGGCACAGGTTCGCCCCGGCCCGGAGGAACGCCTCGACGGTCGTCCGGACCGGGTCAGCGTAGATGTCGGCGCGACCGGAATAGTGCCGGAAAAAATCCCGCTTCATGCACCACGAGGCGAGGAGGCACGGCTCACCGACCCTGTCTAAATCCAGCGTGCGCCTCGCAATTTCCTCGCCGGCGTGCCGGCTCACGAATTCCCCCGAATATTCATCGCCAGTATCAATATACTTGCCCGCGCAAGGGAAAGCCCCGCCCCGGTCCCCTTGCCGGCGCATTCCAGCTGCGGGCGCCCCTAAAATGCGAATATTCGGCAAATAAAGGCGAATGGTCCGGGCGACTCCCCGGGGGACTCCGACCCGCCTGGTATATAATCCCCTCAGGATGCCTCGGGAAATTTCAGGCGGAATATCCATGGATGCGCTGGTGCTGGTCAATTCCCGGAGCCCGGCGTTCCGCGAGGCGCGCGAACTGGTGCTCCCCATGCTTTCCCATCTCGGCGTACCTGGCCACATCCTCGATCTCGCCCGGAGTCCGCTTCCTCCGCGTTTGTCAGTGTACGCGCTCGTCATCGCCGCCCATTCACGGCTTGGGGCGGGAAGGCCGCTCCGGGAAGCCGTCCTTCGCTCCGTCCATCGCGGCGCCGGCCTGGTGAGCTTCGACCCGCGATTCCCGCTGTCCGGCGAAACTTCCCCGCGGCGGAAAGGGGGAAGGCCCGGAATCGAGCTGGCCGGAAGGCATTGGATAACCTCGGACCGCTCGGCCAGGGAGACCGCCCCGCTGGCCGGCCCGTTCCGTTGCCCGCCCTTGCCGGTCGAACGTGGCGAGACCCTGATCCGCCTGGACGGGCGGCCCCTGCTGGCGGCCCGCGATTTCGGGAACGGGCGCATGGCCCGGTGGGCCTCCGCTGGATGGCTGCGGCCGTCCATTCTCGGCCCGCTGGGGGGATTGGACGGCGCCTTCTGGAAATGCCTCGCCTGGGCCGCCCGGAAGCCGTTCGCCTTCCGCGGCCTCCCCCCCCTCGTCTCGATGCGGGTGGACGACGTGGCCGGGCAGGGCGGGCTTTTCGGCCGCAGCCCGCTTTACTGGGCGGAAACGGCGGCCCGCCACGGATTCAAGCCGTGGCTGGGGCTTTTTATTTACAACCTGTCACCGCGCATCCACCGGCAGGTCCGGGAACTCGTATCGTCGGGCCGGGCGACCGCCTTCCCGCACGCCTTCGGCCGCCCCCCCTGGATGAAGCCGGGCCTCGACTTCTGGTACCCGCACGGCATCCCGACCAGCGATTCCGGGCACGACGAGTTCATCTATTACGACCACGATTCCGGCCGGCCGTGGCCGGAGGCAGAGGAGAAGCGGCGGCTCCGTGCCGTGAGAGACTGGTATGCGGCGCACCCCTCCCTTCCCATATCCCCGCTGGCCATCCCGCACTATTACGAGATGGGAATAAACGCCGCCGATTTCGTCTCCCGGCGGTGGGGCGCCGAGTTCACCTCGCTTCCCAAAATCCCCGAATCTCCCATGGTCGACGGAACCCCCTGGCTGCGGGGCGGCCCCTTCCGCCGGTACGGGAAACCCGGGACGGCCGCATTTGACCCGGCCCTGCTCGGCACCCGCCCCGCCTACTACGCCGACTTCATCCGAATCGGAGGCCGGCGCCTCTTCAACTGCCTGACCGAAATACGTGATGTCGCCGGCTACGAATGGTCGCCGGATAACGACGTGGCCGCCTCCGCGGAGCGCGGCCTGCGGATTTTGAACCGGGCGCTGGACTCCATGGCGCCGGCCGTCCTGTTAACCCACGAGACCGACCATATCTGGAAAATCCGGCCCAACAACTGGGAGAAAACCCTGCGGCGCCTCACCTGCGGCCTCCGCAAGCGCCCCTTCCGGATGGCCACGCTGGAGGAGGCCGCCCGCTTCGTGCGGGCCACCCGGACTTCCCGGCTGGCCTCCTGCCGTTACGAGCCGGGAAGGCGCGAGGTGACCGCCCGCCTGGCCGGCCGCGCCGACACGGCGACGACCTTCTGCCTCTTTACCGGGGCGGGGGGAAGCGTTCACATGGAGCTGGTCGAAATCCCCCCGTTCCGCAACGGCGCCTTAATACGCCGTTTCCTGCCCCGCGCAAGCTGACGGGGCCGGCTATTCCGCCGCGGACCGGGCGCCGGAGGCGCCGAATCTCACGAGAGAAACGCCCCGCAGGCGCACGGACCGCGGGAACGGCTCCAGCGCCCCGGCCGGCACAACCCGCAGGGACAGCTTCCTCAGCGCCGCTCCGCCGGTCGTGAAGCGGAGGTCCTTGCCGAGCCGCGCCGGGGGAATGCGCAGGGCGCCCTCCGTCCTCAGCCCGCGGGAATCCTCCCAGGAAACCCACAGCATCGTCTTGGCGAACGACTTCAGCCCCGGCAGGTAACGGCAGGCGATATCCACGCGGACCTCGTCGCACCGGAGCGCCGGAACCGTAATCTCCACCGCGTCACCGCGCGCCAGCGTTTGCTCCCCCGACGGCGGAAGGGCCGCCCGGGCCACGACCGTGTCGCGGGGAGGCGGCAGGGGGACTTCCCGGCGCACGTAGAACTCAAGGCCCCGCGCAGCCCTCGCCAGCCGGTAACGGCTCCGGAGGTATTCCCGGAATTCGCGGAAGATGACCTCATCGGCCGGGGTTTCCCAGTTGATGTTCCCGGAAAATGCGCCCGGACGGGTCGTGCGCAGGCATTGGCCACCGTCGGGAAGGCAGGCCGGGCGGTCCAGTACCACGAGCGGTACCCGCCTCTCCTCCATCATCGATATCGCCAGCGCGGAATAGTCCGGGGCGATTACCATGTGCTCGGGAAGCAAAAAGGGAATAGCCGGGTGGCGACCGAACAGCCCGGCATAGAACGGCAGCGGAAGGAACAGCACTGGGTCGCCGGGCCGGCTGTAACTATCCACGCCGGCCCTCATCACGCCGAAACGCGCAATCACCCCGGGAGGCATCCTGACCCGCTGGCCCGGGAGCTCGGCCCAATCCGCCCGGTTATGGGCGCGCAGGAAGTCCCAGCTGGTCGACCAGGCGTCCACCCAGGTCATCCGGGCAAAGGGGACGAGGCACGCAACCGCCAACGCCGCCCCCGCCGCCCGGGGCAGGCGCTCGCAAGCCCTCAGGAAGAGGAGCACGCCCGGCACCATGCCGAAGCACAGGTGCCCGTAATCGCTCCTTCCCAGCGCCGAACGGAGGAAGCCTGCCGAAACCAGCGCCAGGGCGAAATCACCGGCCGCCGTTTCACGCCGGTCCCGGTTTGTGTCAAACAGCAGGACGAGGGAGCGAAGCAGCATGAATCCGGTGAAGACGAAGGGGGAATAGCAGATGAACGCGGTTGATTTGGTGAAAGGCGGGAATCCGAGCCCCCCGTAGTAGGCCGTCACCCCCGCCAACCCGGCGGTGTTGCGGACGTATTCCCGCACCATGGCGGGCGCCAGGAGCAGCGCCAGCAGGGACGGAACGGCCAGGCTGGCCAGGGCCGGCACCCTTCCCCTCCGCCCCTTCCCCACCAGGAGAAGGAGAGCCGAGCCGGCACAGGAAGCCAGCCCGGTTTCCGGACTGACCAGGAGGGAAACCCCGCACATGGCACAACCGGCTATCACCCGGGCGGACGTGCCCGCGCCCAGGACAAGGCAGAACCCGGCGAAGGGAAGCCAGATGCGGGGCCCGATATACTGGCAAACCAGGCCTATGGCCAGCAGGAAGAGGACGCGGCTCCAATCCTGCCGCAGTGCCACCAGGGCGGAAAGCGCCGCCAATCCGAGGGTGACAAAGCCTTCCGCAACCAGTTGCCCGAGGGACAAGGCCCGCCAGTCCGCCCCGAACAGCCAAAACCACAGGGCGTTCCACCAGTAGGTCAGCGGACCGTAAAGCCCCTTGAAGTCCACGCCGGGAAGCTGTCCGGCGAATATCCGCCAGGAGGCGTCCGCCACCTGGCCCAGTTCGCCGCTCAACCCGGCGGCGTTCGATGCGAGGGGAATCACTGTGGCAATGTCCAGGACGGCGAGCAGGGCCAGGACCACCCAGAAAAGCCCGCCCGCCTTTCCCCCCGCCGGGGGGAAATCCGCTCCTGACATATCGGGCCAACTCCGGGACATCGGAATCATTCTCGCATTTTCGGCAAAATGGGCGTTACCCGCCAATATCACGCATAATGGCACGAAGGTTGCGCAATTCCGGCGGTTGTGTCGTTCCCTCCCCTGCCCTAAAATATCACCTACAAACCAAACAAGGAGACGAAGCAACATGAAGAAAGTGCTGGTTGTCCTGCTGGTTATCGTGGTCGCCGTGGTCGGATATCTCGCCTATCTCGGCGCGTTCGGTGCCGTCAAGGTGACGGAACAAAAGGTGGGCCCCTACAACCTGCTGTTCGTCGAGCAGAAGGGCGACTATGGGCAGACCGGAAAGACCATCAATATCGTGGCCGACGCCGTGAAGGCGGCGGGCGTCACCCCCGAAGCCGGGTTCGGCATCTACTACGACAACCCCCGCCAGGTCAAAAAAGCCGATTTGCGCGCCGACGCGGGAATGATCGTGGCGGCGGCTGACTGGAAAAAGGTCGCCAAGCTTAAGAAGCAGTTCAAGACCCGCGTTTTCGCCAAGCAGGGCTGCCTCGTCACCGAGATGCCCTTCCGGGGCGGCATCTCCATATACGTGGGGATCATGAAGGTCTACCCCTCGCTCGCCAAGGCGGCGGAGGAGAAGAAGGCGAAG
>Ga0315282_10004735_pt1 | contig 23575 bp, 21 predicted proteins | sample YL17G07_20_MG_FD_203693 | JGI IMG/M metagenome (GOLD analysis project Ga0315282, IMG submission 203693) | Sediment microbial communities from Yellowstone Lake, YNP, Wyoming, USA - YL17G07_20 | ecosystem: Environmental > Aquatic > Freshwater > Lake > Sediment | place: USA: Wyoming | collected... | reverse complement strand
CCATCATTGAAGAAGCCCGGCGGATCGGGTATAAGCGTATGCGGCTGGACACGGTGCTCGAGCCCGCCAAACGCCTGTACAGGTCGCTGGGCTTTCGGGAGATTCCGCCGTACCAGCGCGTGCCCATCGAGGGCGTCGTGTTCATGGAACTGGAACTCTAGTTGTCCTTTGGGTCCTTACGTCCTTTCCGGAGCAACCGAGAATGGCAGTAGATTTCAAGAAGTACCACGGCCTCGGCAACGATTACCTCGTGATCGATCCGAGCGTGCATGATGTCCCGATGACGCGGGAGAATATCCGCCTGATCTGCGACCGCAACTTCGGCGTCGGCTCCGACGGCATCTTGTACGGCCCGCAATTCGAGGGCCCTCTGCCCTCGCTGCGGATCTTCAATCCCGACGGCAGCGAGGCGGAAAAAAGCGGCAACGGCCTGCGCATCTTCGCCAAGTACCTCTTCGAGAAGAGGTATGTCCGCTCGAAGAACTTCAAGATCAAGACGCTCGGCGGCATCGTGGACGTGCAGATCCAGGACGCCAGGGCGAACCTCATCCGCATCGACATGGGCAAGGTGACGTTCATCAGTAATGAGATTCCCGTCGCCGGCCCCAGGCGAGAGGTCGTCAACGAGCCCCTCGACATCAACGGTGCCGAGTACAAGGTGACTTGCCTGTCCATCGGCAATCCGCACTGCGTGATCCCGATGCAACAGGTCAGCGAGGAGATGGCCCGCTCACTCGGGCCGCACGTCGAGAACCACAAGATGTTCCCGAATCGCATCAATATGCAGATCGTGCGAGTGATCGACCGCTCCGATATCGACATTCGCCTCTGGGAGCGCGGGGCCGGCTACACGCTGGCCTCGGGCAGCAGTTCCTGCGCCGCCGCCGCCGCGACGCACCGCCTCGGCCTGGTGGATAACGACGTCACCGTCCACATGCCCGGCGGCGAGTTGCGAATCGAGATCGCCCCCGACGGTCAGATCCGCATGACCGGACCCGTGGAAGGAACGTTCGAGGGCCGCTTCCATCTGGACCTGCGGTCGAAAATCCAGAATTTGAAATCTGAAATCTGAAATAAGCCCGAATGACCAAGACATGCGTGAACTGACGTGGCCAAAATTGAGGCGTGCTACGAATGCCGATTGTGAGCCGGTGCGAAACCTGGTCTTCACGGTGCTCGGCGAGTACCATCTTAAGCCCGACCCCGGCTGCACCGACGCCGACCTGCGTGACATCGAGCAATCCTACTTCCAGCGCGGCGGCGTCTTCTACGTGCTCGAAGAGAACAACGGCTCCATCATCGGCTCCTACGGCCTGTACCCGATCGCAGACTGCGGATTGCAGATTGCGGATTCGTCATCTGTAGGAGCAGGCCCCCGTGCCTGCCCTAATGGCTTGATGCCGTGCGAGGGAGTGGGCAACCACGGGGGGTTGCCCCTACGAGTACCATGCTCGGCATCGGCCATCTGCGAGCTGCGAAAGATGTATCTGCACCGGGACTATCGCGGCAAGGGGCACGGCAAGTGGCTGCTCGAACACGCCCTGGCCGAAGCCCGCCGCCTCGGCTTCAAGAGCGTCACCCTCGAAACCGCCTCCGTCCTCAAAGAAGCGATCCGCCTCTACGAGCGTTACGGCTTTCAGCCCTGCAGGCCCGCTCACCTCTCCCCCCGCTGCGACCAGGCCTACATCCTTGAGCTGAAGTGACGCCGGCACATGCGTCGATCGTTGTCGTCATCACTCGCAGAGCCAGCTCACCTGCACGTCGGCGCGGCAGTTGGTTATGGCGCCCGAATTGTAGCCGGCCAGCTCGCGTACGTTGCCACAGCCGATGGCGACTCCGGTGGCGGAGCAATCGGCGAGGGTCCCGGCGTTGTATCCGGCCAGCGTGCCCACATTGATGGACCGGTAGCCGCCGGAGATTTCCGCGTCTTCCAGGGCAAGGTTGCCGACCCGCGCCCCCGCCGCGATCATGCCGAACAGTCCCAGGCAATCGTGATTCGGGTCCGCGATGGTCAGATTGCGGATCGCGTGGCCGCCACCATCGAACGTGCCGGTGAAGGCCGTGCCCTGGAAGTTGTACTGGAGGTCGTTCACATCGGGCGCGATGACAGCCCTGTCGAAGACTTTGCGCCCGGGCAAATTGGGGTCCAGGTCGATATCGGCGATCAGGATGAAGTGCTTATCGTAATCGGCGGGTGTCTCGCCGAGGGCGATCAGATCGGCGGCCGTGGCGATCTGGTAGGGGTCATTCGGCTCGCCCCTGCCGCCGCTGTACTTCTCCCACGAGAAGTGCGGATAGTCCTTCCCTTCGTCAATCCACCAGATGTCCTCCGTCCCGTTGGCTGTCTCGCCCACGAAGTCCCAACCGGCATCGAGAAATGTCTTGGCCGTCTGCATCTCGGCGGTGGTCTTGCCCGTGCCGCCAGCACTTATGGTCTGGCCTGAGGTCTCGGTGTCCCAGAAGCTCGACCTCGTGCTACCCTGATAGTAGGAACCTATGAGCCCGCCGACATCTGAAGTGCCGCTGACCGAGCCACTGCTGTAGCAGTTGTCAACGCTACCGTTGTTGTGGCCCACGAGGCCGCCGACAGCCGAGTTACCGTTGAAAGTACCGGTGCTATAGCAGGCGGTCAGAACGCTGGAGTTAAGGCCCACCAGTCCGCCTACATAATGGCCTGTGGCGCTGACTACGCCGGTGCTACAGCATTGAGTCACGGTACCGTACTCGTTCCATCCCACCAGTCCGCCGACAAGCGAACCGCCACTGACCGCACTGGCGCTATAGCACTGGGTCACGTAACCAGAGTTGACCCCCACCAGCCCGCCTACATACTCGCTGCCACTGACCACGCCGCTGGTGTCGCACTCGGCGATGCGTCCACTGTTGCTGCCCACCAGCCCACCGACAGAAGAGTTTCCTCTGACCGTACCTGTGCTATAGCAATTGGTCACCGAGCAATAGGCAGAGAGGGCGCGGTTGCACCCCACCAGGCCGCCGACCTCTGAAGTGCCGCTGACCGAGCCGCTGCTGTAGCATTGGGACACAGTTCCTCCATCGTTAAGCCCCACCAGGCCCCCGACATCCCAAGAGCCACTGACCATTCCACCACGACAACAGCAGTTAGTAATAGAGCCCTGTAAAAGGTAGCCGACAAGTGGCCCAACGCAGTTGCCCGTCCCCCCATCAATTTTGGGATCGATCAATCCCAGATTCTTGATGGCCCCCCCACAAACGTATCCAAATAAGCCAATGTTATCTACTCCGTTGGAGTCATAAACGAAGTTTGAAATTGTATAGCCATTACCATCAAACACGCCGGCATACAGAGAGGCCTCGTTACCTATGGCGTGAAAATGCACGCCTGCCAAGTTCACATCGGCGATCAACTTGAAGTGCGAATCCATCAACCTTGGACTGTAACCGATGCTGCTCAGTTCCTGTGCAGTCGAGATCAGATAGGGATCGTCCCACTGGCCTGTGCCGCCGGAGAAGGTCGGTAGAGATGGCAACGGTGACAGTTGCCACCATAGAATCGGGCAACCTCGGCCCATCGGCTCGGCCCAGATGTCGCTTGGGCCATCTGCTTCATTGACAAAGTCCCAACCCTCTGCCATGAACGTGTTTGGGTTTTGCATTTCGTCTGTGGTCTTGCCCATTCCGCCTTCACTCGTGCCTTGGCCTGAGGTTTGGATATCCCAGAAACAGGCGGTCACAGTACCATCGTAGTTCCTGCCCACCAGCCCGCCGGCATCATGAGTGCCAGTGACCGTACCGGTGCTGTAGCACTGGATCACACTACCTGCATCATTGGATCCCACCAGCCCACCAACCCCAGTGACTATACTGGTGCTGTAGCAGTGTGCAACAGTACCCCACTCATTGGTCCCCACCAGCCCACCGACAGCCCCTCCATCTCCACTGACCGCTCCGGTGCTGTAGCACTGAGTTATAGTGCCACCTTCGTTACACCCCACCAGCCCACCGACATAATCATTGCCATCGACTACCCCGGTGCTGTAGCACTGGGTCACGTCACGGTAGCAGTTGTATCCGGCCAGCCCGCCAACATACCAGCCCGAACTAGCGATGCAGACATCGGTGACGCCCAGGTCTTTCACCTCCGCCCCAACGCTACCAAAGAGTCCGAGAAAGCTCTCACCCGTAATTGTCAGATGTGAGATCGTGTGACCATTGCCGTCAAAAACGCCACTAAAGTTGGTGCCGGTGAAACGAGGTCCTCCTGGAAGCGAAAGGACCCAGTCACAAGGGTCAGTATCCGGTGCAATAACGGCCTCGTCAAAGACCTTGCGGCCGGGGAGGTTGGGGTCCAGGTCGATGTCGGCGGTCAGGATGAAATGCTTGTCGTAATCGGCGGGAGTCTCGCCGAGGGCGATCAGATCGGCGGCCGTGGCGATCTGGTATGGGTCGTTCGGCTCTCCTGTGCCCCCGCTGTATTTGGCGTTGGCAGGCAGGGCCAATAGACACATCGTTGCTGTCACAAACGCAGTTCTCATCGTCTCCAATCCTCCAAACCCGAATCCACCCACGATCATCCTTGAAACCGCCGATGAACGCCGATAAACGCTGATACCAGGCTGTGGTGGGCAAAGCCCACTCAACCGACTACTTCATTCTTGGCGATCTTCGCGCCCTTTGCGAGATGCCTGAATCCTCTATCATCGGCGTTCATCTGCAATTCCGTGCCGTTACATGATATGAAAGAGCCTTGGCCTTCGAGAGGACAGGCCCCTGTGGCTGCGGACTCCGTTGTGTCCCTGTGACACCAATATACCAAAAATCGGGCGGGATTTCAAAGAATCCCTCGCTCTACAGCGGCACAAAGGAGGCAAGCAAATCAGGGTCCAATTGGTGGGCGTTTCGGATTTGTAGTCGCTGGCGGAAACACCGGCGTCCTACTCGGCAGGCTCGGGAGGTTCTTTGTGCTCGGTCTGTTTGTGTTTGAGCAGGCCTTCGGGGGAGACGATGCCGCCGGAGATGATCATCCGGAAACCTTCCTCGACCGTCAGGTGAGTGATGAAGATCGAATCAAGGGGAACAAGCTCGAGAAAGCCCGTGGTCGGGTTGGGCGTCGTGGGGATCAGGACCTTGGCGAACCTGTGGCCGGCATCATCATCGACGTAGCCGGTCAGGAATCCGATGGCCTTGAGGCCGGGGCTGGGGAAGTCCACCACAACGACGGACTTGAAAGCGGAGCCCTGCGGCTGGGACAGGGCCTCCATCACCTGCTTGGTGGCCCCGTATACGGTTCGGGCCAGGGGGATTTTCAGCCAGAGCTTCTCCCATGCGGCGATCAGGCGCCGCCCGATGATATGCTGGCCAAGGACCCCGATCAGGTACAGCAGCACCAGGAGGAACAGGATGGCCAGCAGGTAGACGTAGAAATCGACCCACGCATCCGGCAGAGTCTTGATCCAATGAAGCCGCTGCAGGTTGTCCGCAATGCGGCTGACGGCCGGCCGAAGCACGCCGGCGACCAGGGAGAACAACCACCATATGACCAGCAGCGTCACGCCGACGGGCACGAGCACCAGCATGCCCGACACCATCCGCCGACTGACGTTCTTCTTGAGCCTGGCCGAGAATCCCATTCTATCTGCGCTTTTCACGGCTGCGATACCTCCACCTGCTCAGTCCTTTTCCCTTATAGCCACGAGCGTCTCCACCTGCAAGCGGGATCGCCGGGCAAACAGATCGTGCCGCGAACGTTAGAACTGGAACTGGTCCCTGAAGACCGCCTTGAAGTCGTAGACGGCGTCGAAATCGTCGATCGTGTCGGTGGACTGGGCGCTCATCCATTCGTGGCCGATGAGGATGTAGACGATCTCGCCGAAGTCGCGGGTGGCCTTGATGCCCCAGGAGTTGAGGACGAGCAGGGCCAACTGGCCGTACTTCTCGACGGCGATCTGCCGCAGGCCCTCGCAGAGCATCTGCCCGGTCACGTGGCGAGGCTCGTCCGTGACGTTCCGGATCGTGTAGCCGAGCCCGTCATAGACGAACCTGAAGCCTGCGGAACTGTATCGCCCGTTTTCCTTCGCAATGTCCTCGAGAGTCTTCTTCATACGAATTTGTGATTTACGAATTATGATTTATGATTGCGAATAGGACCGGCGAGAGCCCAAATCGTAATTCATAAATCGAAGATCATAAATCTCAGGACACCTTTTGCCCCGGCTGGGTGCCGGAGTCCACCGAGAGCAGGAAGACGTCCTTGCCGCCGCTGCCGGAGGCGAGGATCATGCCTTCGGAGAGCCCGAACTTCATCTGCCTGGGCTTGAGATTGGCGAAGTACACCAGCAGCCGTCCGACCAGCGTCTCGGGCTTGTAGGCCATGGCGATTCCCGCCAGGACCGTTCGCTCGATACCGCCGACATCGAGCACGAGCTTCAGCAGCTTGTTGGCCCCTTCGATCGGCTCGGCGCGGACGATCCTGGCGATGCGCAGGTCGAGCTTGGCGAAGTCGTCGATGGTGCATTCCGGCTTGAAAGGCTCCGGGCCGGCGCCGGGCGCGACGGTCGGACTGACCCCCGAAGGCGCGGGCGCTGCCTGGGGCGCGGCCGGCGGTTTCGGGGCTTGACTTTCCCTGCTTTCCTCGATCATGGCGTTTACCTGCTCCTCGTCAATTCTCTCGAACAATCGTTCAAAGGTCCCGATCTCGCGATTCTCCAGCGTGCGTTCCACGTCCGCAAAGGTCAGGTCGTCCGCATTGAGGAACTTCCGAACCTTGGCGGCGAACTTCGGCAGGATCGGCGTGAGATAGATCGTCAGCACTTTCGTTGCGTTCAGGACCGCCGTCAACGTGGTCCGTGTTCGCTCGGGGTCGGTTTTGATGGTCGCCCAGGGCTGCTTCTGCTCGACGTAGCGGTTGGCCTCGTCGGCCAGGGCGCTGATCGTGCGCACCACCGCGGCGTAATCGAGCCCCTCGTAATCCCGGATGATCTGGTCCTTGGCCGCCGTCAGCTTGTCCAGGAGCTGCCGGCCCTCGGCGTCGAGCGTGCCGAGCCGGCCGCCGAGCTGGCGCGTGAGCATCGGGCCCGACCGGGATGCCAGGTTGGCGTACTTGCCGACCAGGTCCGCATTCGTCTTGCCGATGAAATCGTGGATGGCCAGGTCGATGTCCTCCACCGCGTCGGTCAGCTTGCTCGCGTAGTAGTATCGCAGGAACTCCGGGTCCAGGTGTCTCGCGTAGGTGCTGGCCCGGATGAAGGTGCCGCGGGACTTGCTCATCTTCTCGCCATCGACGGTGAGAAAGCCGTGCACGAAGAGCTTGTCGGCGGTCTTGAACCCGGACCCGATGAGCATGGCGGGGAAGAACAGGGCATGGAAGTACATAATATCCTTGCCGATGAAGTGGTACAGCTCGTTGGCCCTGCTGTTCCACAGTTCGTCGAAATCCATGCCGTGCCGGTCGCAGTAGTTCTTCGCCGAGGCCATATACGCGATGGGGGCATCGAGCCACACGTAGAAGTACTTGTCCTGCTCGCCGGGGATTTTGAAGCCGAAGTACGGCCCGTCGCGGGAGATGTCCCAGTCCTTCAGACCCGCCTTGAACCACTCGTCGAGCTTGTTGGCGACCGATTGCTGCGTGTACCCGGCGGCAAACAGGTCCCTGAGCCGCTGCTCGTAGTCGGCCAGTCGGAAGAAATAGTGCATGGACGTCCGGATGACGGGGGGCGTCCCGCACACGGCACACCGTGGATTGATCAAGTCGGTGGTCCGGTACGTCGCGCCGCAGACCTCGCAGGAGTCGCCGTACTGGTCCGGCGCGCCGCAGCGGGGGCAGGTGCCTCGCACGTACCGATCGGGCAGCGACATCTTGTCGGTCTCACAATAGGTCTGCTCGACCTCCCGCTTGACGATGGACCCGGCCTCATTCAGCCGCTGAAAGATCAGCTCGCTGAAGGCCCGGTTCTCCGGGGAATGCGTCGTGTAGTAGTTGTCGAACTCGACGTAGAAGCTGGCGAAGTCCGCCGTATGCTCCTTGTGCACCCGTGCGATCAGCTCCTCGGGCCTGATGCCGGCGCTCCGGGCGCTGATCATGATCGGCGTGCCGTGGGTGTCATCGGCACAAAAGTAGAAACATCGATTGCCGCAGCTTTTCTGAAACCGGACCCAGATGTCGGTCTGGATGTACTCCACCAGGTGCCCGATGTGAATGGGCCCGTTGGCGTAAGGCAGGGCGGACGTGACGACGATCGTTCGGGGCATGGTTCTCTATGCGTCCTCTTCGTCTGTCTCTTCGTCTTCTTTGCCGTCGTCGTCCGGCGGCGGTTGCCGGTCGGGCTGCGCCGTGGCTTCCTCCGGCGGCCTCCTGTGCGGCGGCGGATACGGCAGAACCGTGAGCTCCTCGAGCGGAAACGCCATCTGCTCGCCGTTCTCGAACTCCACGACAACCAGTTGCGTCAGGATCTGCCCGTCCACGACCCGGGCATCGCCTTTCTTCGTCCTGACCCAGGTGTTCTTCCTGGGCAGATTCCTCTTGAGGTCGGTGTAGGTCTGGTCCTCGTACCGCAGGCAGCATTTGAGTCGGCCGCAGTAGCCCGAGATTTTGGAGGGGTCGAGCGTCGCCTTCTGCATCTTGGCCATCCGCATGTTCACCGGCTTGAGCAGTTGGAGGAACCGGATGCAGCAGCAGACCTGGCCGCAGCTCTCTACGTCGCCGAGCAGCTTGGCCTCGTCCCGCGACCCGATCTGGCGCATCTCGATTCGGGTCTGGTACTCCTGGGCGAGCCTGCGGACGAGCTCGCGAAAATCGACGCGGCCCTCGGCCATGAAGTAGAACACGATGCGCTCGCCGCCGAAGATATGCTCGGCGTCCACGATCCGCATCTTCAGACTCAGCTCCTGCGCGAATTTCTCGCAGCAGGCGATCTCCTCGGCGGTGATCATCGTCAGGTGCTGCTCTTCGCTGATATCGTCGGGCGTGGCGAAGCGGATCACTTTGCCGGCGGGCTCGCTCGGGAAATTGATCTCGCTGCCGGTGAAGTATCCGCAGATTTGCTCCTCGGTGAACTTGAAGCGTCCCTCGCGGTAGGCAATCGGCTGGCCGACCACGTGGCCGAGCTCCAGGCCCTTTTCGGTCTTGACGACGACTCGGGCAGGCACCTTCGGCACCTGTGTTTCGTTGTGCTCGAACAGACCCAGGTTATTCATGCGGCCGTAGCGGACCAGCATGTATTTCCTGCCTTTGACCAGTTTGGGCCTTGCCCCCGGCGTATCCGTCATTGTGACTATCCTATCGCGGCTCCCCTCCGCGCACCTGCGCAGCGGGGCCCCGTCATTGTGCGACTGAATCACGTTACCACGTGGGGGCCATTATAGCAGAGGGGGCCAGACGCAACAACAGGCGATCGAAAATTAGCCGCTCATTGACGTTGGCCTCGATCCAGCGGAGCATCTCATAGCCCTCCGTGATCCCCTGGGCGGCCTGCTCGAAATCGAGGCGCTCGGCCAGCGACGCGATCTCCCGCGCCTGGTCCGCATTGATCAGGGGCCGCTTCTGGCCGACCGCGAGCATCATCACGTCGCGCAGAGCGGATACGAGAATCTGGATGAGCGTCTTCTGGGCCCGGCGGCTCAGGTCGCTCTTACTGGTGGCCTTGTCGAGCTCCGCCCAGCCTGCGGCGATTTTGCGTGCGTCGCCGCCAAGCTGCTCGGCCAGGTCTAAGGCATCGGCCATCTCAAGCTTGGCCAGCGACGTGACCACATTCTTCTTGATCTCGAACAATCCCACTCCCGCCGACTCAAGCCGGGCCCATTGGCAGGCCAGTCCCAAACTGCCCTGGGCCAGCCGGGCAAAGAACGTGGCCGGCTCGCGACCCAGTCCCATTTCAGTCAGCCGCGAGATGATTCGCCCCTCATCGACCGGTCCGAACCGAACGATCTGGCACCGCGACTTGATCGTGGGCAGAAGCCGCTCCAAACGCGTGCACAGCAGAATGATCGTGCAGTAATGGGGCGGCTCCTCGAGCACCTTCAGCAGAGCATTCTGCGAGTTGACGTTCAGCTTCTCCGCCTCGCTGACGACGAAGACCCGTCTGCCGGACAGCGATGGACGCATGGAAACCTGCTGGATGAGAAACTCGCGAATGACGTCGATTGATAGATCGACGGGGCTCTTGCGGCCCTTACCGTCCGCCGTGAACTCCAGAAGCTCCTTGTACACGTTCGCGTAGTCCGGATGAATGCCTGCCTCGAAAAGGGTGCAGGACTCGCACGAGCCGCAACTATCGGCAAAGGGCTCTGACTCGCCGGGTTCGATCTTCGGGCTCTTGCACAGCAGCAGCCGAGCCCACTCGCGGGCCGTCTTGTACTTGCCCACCCCTTCCGGCCCGGCGAAAATGTAGGCGTGGGCCGACTTGTCCGCCGCGAACCCTCGCTGCAGAACCCCAATCGCCCGATCCTGACAAAAAACACTCTTCAATGACATCTGCTAAAACTCTGTCTCGGTGACGATCCGCTTTATCTCTTCGTGCACGCTTCCGATATCCCGCTGACTACCGTTCACAACCTTGACGACCCCCGGATAATAATTCGCCAGTCTCAGGAACTCTGTTCTGACTTTTCGGTGGTAATCCAACGGGCGGGAATCGAACCGATCCACCACGGCATTTTGAAACAGATGACCCTGTCCGGCATCGACGTGATTCGCTCTGGTCTTCTGATGCCGCTTCTTTCCCACACGCTCAAGGCCTTCTTCGACGGGCACATCAAGAATGATTGTCAAATGAGGCCATGTATCTCCTACCGCAAACCGGCCGAGCTGAATGATCTTGTCGGTCGGATATCCATTGCTTCCCTGATAGGCGCAGGTCGACGAGATAAACCGGTCGCACAGAACCATCTTACCTTCCGCCAAAGCTGGCTTGATCATCTCAGAAACGAGCTGTGCGCGCGAGGCCATAAACAGCATCACCTCGGTGTTCACGTCCATGTAGCCCTTCGCATCGTACTTCAGCAACTGGCGGATCTGGTCCCCAATCCGCGTTCCCCCGGGGTCATGGGTGCGCGCAATGGGAATCCCATACGACTCGAGGGCCTTGGCCAAAAGGCCCAACTGGACCGTCTTGCCGGAACCGTCCGGACCGTCGAGGACAACAAACTTGCCCCTGAGCTTATCGTGCATGCTCACAGCCTTGAAGAATTGCTTCAGACAATACTCGATAAAACCTGGCCGCCCGTCGACACGGCAGAGCACACATAAGTGATACTATCACACCTGCTAGTCGAAGCTCATTCCGGCTCCTCCAATTTGTACACACTGCCTCGGTCTCCCGTCGAGCCGCTCCGCCTTGTCAATACCCATCTACCGAACCCGCCTTTTGACCTCTTCAGGAAGCTCATTGAACAGGCGGTCGCCGAGGACAATTCGAAGCACCTCGCGCTTCACTTGGGCCTCGTCCCAGTCGGGATGGCGGTGCTGAACTCCGTCCTTGACGATCTGGCGAAGGTTATCGCTCAGCTCAAACGTCATCGCCGCCCGTCCGCTGATGCCGAGTCGGCGCAAGCTCTTGATGTGCTCTCGCAATGCGTCATCGGTGCTATCAGACATATCACTCATCGGTTCGAGAACTCTGATCGACTTTCGATCCGCCGAGGCTTCTACCTCTCGGCGAGGCCTTTCTCGCCGGCCGGCTCGAAGTACAGCAGAAACTGCGTGCGGGAGAAATTGACCCCGAGCATGTCCTGAAGCTCTTCGGCGCGGACGACCGACTCGACGGCGAACAAGTAGGTTTCACCCTCTTCGAGCGTACGGGTCTCGACCAGCTTGCCGGTCTTCTTCTCCACGAGAAAGACGGTCCCCGGCTCAGGCGCCCGCCAGGAGATGTTCAAGCCGCCGCCAACCAGGCGATACTCCCCCGGCAGGTTCGCCACCCGGCGAGACGCCTGCGACCCGCAGCCGCCGAGTAGCAGGACTACCGCAAATACTACCGTCATACCTGCGCCGCCAATGACAAATATCCGATCCCTGAAAACCATGTGAGTTCCTCCATTTCCAGCGTTTTGCACATCACCCATGAGCTATCAACTCTGCAACTGCCTGTCTTAGACGCGACGCAATGCCAACGCACTGGTCACACACGGCCTGATCCGGCTCAAAGTCCGGCAGCGCACTGCCCAGAGGATATTTCGAAGGCAAATAGATCGAATCCAGCAAATCACACTCGTCTGCTTCCAGGGGAACTCTCAAGCCCTTCTCCGACAGCAACATCACCAGTTCACCTATGCTATGTGTCTTTTTGATCTCGCCGCCTGATTCCAGCAGGAGCGCCTTCAGCATTTTCTCGACGCCTTGCTGGACATTCTGCAGACAAGGGTTGAATAGACCGTGGCGCAACAGAAGCTCCGCGGCCGCCTTGTTTTCATCGGCATACTCAAGCCATCTCTTCGCCTCATCTTTCATAGACGATCTCGCCCTGCTCTATCTCATCTTGAAATGGGCCGTCTTTCACACCCACCTTGAGAGGAATGATATCGAGCGGTATCGTGCGCGCCAGTTCGCGAGTCTTCCTCCGGTACTTCAGAGCCAGCGGCAAGTACTTCTCATTGCTATCCTGGAAAATCGCGATGTCCATATCGCGCGGATTGTCCGAATGCAGGAAGGAACCGAAGACGACGATCCTGCAGACCTCACCTTCGGTCGACAGAGCCTCAACGAGCCTCCGTGCCAACAACTTTTTTTCCTCGGTACTGAGCATGTATCCACCCAAGGCGATTTCGTAACTTGATCCTCACCACTTCTTCACCGTCTCACAGAGTATATCCTACTCCCCTGTTCACGGTCAATCCGACAATGACTGCACGATCAGCGCGCCGAGCACGCCACCGAGAAAACTGACGACCAGCCAGACCCAGTGATCCTTGTACTCCCGAAACCAAAGGCCGCTTCGGTCGAACCAGGTATTGTACTTCCTCCCGAGGTCGCGTCCCTCAAGCGTCATCGTCACGCTGTAAATACCAGTGCCATCTTCACGAACGCTCACGAGATGACGATCTTGAAGCGTCCTGTTCGCAACCTCAACCGCCTCTTTTTCACGAAGCCATCTGGGCATATCAAGGTTCGACCCAGAACTGGAACTCGTATCTGCGCTGGCCGGCGTCCCAGAACTTGCGTCACGCGCAGTCCTCAGAGCTTTCGCACGTTTCTTGACCCGCCAGGCTCGCCAGAAAGGCACCCAGTATGAATATGCAGCAAACCATGCAAGTTCATCGAGTCTGAAAGTTGTTCCTTCTGAAGCCAACCTTGAAATACAGACATCATAGACCATGAGCAGGTGTCTCTCTTGTTGCGGCAACCACATGTTCGTTCTCCCTCAGACTGCCCTTCACAAAACCTCTAGACCTATCAGACATCCCATCCTCACTTGGCAAGCGTGAAGTTTTCGTCACCGACAAGCTGCCTCATCTTACGGCAGAACTCAACGTCCGGGTTGACCGTCAATTCCCGGCCGGCCGTCGCATAGATTTTGCCCTTGTCCGTCTTGATCACGATCTGGAACGGCCGGTCCCCCTTATGATACTGGCAAATGGTGCGGATTTGCAGCACCGTTTCTTTCGTCACCGTTTTGGCGTCCAGCCTGATCCGCACGCCCTTGGCAAGTTTCTCCCTGGCCCGATCGAGCGGGATCAGCTCGGAGGCGATGATATTGGCGCGTTCGCGCCGGTAGTCGGCCTTGCCCCGGACGAAGACCACGCTGTCCTCGACCAGCAGCGAGGCGAACTCGTTGAGTGTGTCGGGGAACAGGACGACTTCGACCTGGCCCTGCAGATCTTCCAGATTGAAGACGGCCATCTTGGAGCCGGCGTTGCGCCCGTTCTTCGTGATGTTGTACCGGATCTTGGTGATCACACCGCCGACGATGACCTGCTTGTCGCCGTTGCCCTGCCCGTTGCCTTGTCCGTTGCCCCGGGCGAGGTGGGCGGAGTTCGTCGTCGAATAATCGTTGATCGCCTCGGCGTGCTGGCTCAGCGGGTTGCTCGTGACGTAGAACCCGAGGACCTCCTTCTCAAAAGCGAGCATCTGCAGCTCCGGCCAGGGAGCCAGGTCCGGCAGCCGCTTATGGTCCTCGGCGTAGTCCACCTCCGTGGCGGCCTGCCCGAACAGACTCATCTGCCCGCTCATCTTGTCGCTCTGGAGGCTGGCCCCGACCTCCATCGCCTTCTCCAGCCCGGCCATCATCTGGTGGCGGTTGCCGCCCAGCCGGTCGAACGCGCCGGCCTTGATCAACGCCTCGATCACCTGCTTGTTCACCGACCGCAGGTCCACGCTCTCGCAGAAGTGGAACAAGCTCTTGAATCGCCCGAGCTTGTTGCGGGCCTCGATGATGTGCTCGACCGCCCGCTCTCCAACGCCCTTGACCGCCGCCAGGCCGAAGCGAATCACGCCCTTGTCGCCCTGGCCGGTCTCCTTATACAGCGGCGTGAAGTCCACGTCGCTGTCGTTGATGTCCGGCGCCATCACCTCGATGCCCATCTCCCGGCACTCGCCAATGTACTCGACGATCTTGTCCGTGTCGCCCATTTCGTAGGTCAGCAGGGCCGCCATGAACTCCACCGGCCAGTGGGCCTTCATGTACGCCGTCTGGTAGGCGATGAACGCGTACCGCGTGGAGTGGCTCTTGTTGAACCCGTACCCCGCGAACCGCTCGATCAGCTCGAAGATCTGCTCGGCCTCATCCTTCTTCAGGCCCTTGCTGACGCAGCCGGCCAGGAACCGCTCCTTCTCCTTCGCGATGACGGGCGCTTTCTTCTTGCTGATCGCCTTGATCAGCGTGTACGCGTCCCGCAGCGGAATGTCCCCGAGTTTGTTACATATCCGCATAACCTGTTCCTGGTACGTCATCACGCCGTAGGTCTCTTCGAGGACCTCGGTCATGATGGGGTGGGGCAGGGACCATCGGGCGCCGTGCTTGCGGTCGATGTAGTCGGGGATCAGGATCATCGGGCCGGGACGGTACAGGGCGTTGGCGGCGATCAGGTCCTCGATGCGGTCCGGCCTCATCTTCATCAGCAGGTCCTGCATCCCGCCCGATTCGAACTGGAAGATGCCCTTGGTCCGGCCCGCGGCGAAAACGTCGAAGACCTTCGGATCGGCCAGGTCGAGCTTCTCCAGGTCGATCTCGCCGCCGTCCCTGCGCTGGACCAGTTGACGGGCCCGCTCCAGGACGCTCAGCGTTTTAAGGCCCAGAAAGTCCATTTTCAGCAGGCCCACCTTCTCCACCATCGGACCTTCGTACTGGGTGATGATATCGTCGGAGCCCGGGGCCTTGTAGAGCGGGACGAAATCGGTCAGCGGCTCGTCGGCGATGACGACGCCGGCCGCATGGACCGAGGCGTGCCGGGCCAGGCCTTCGAGCTTTCGACCGATGTCGATGACCCGCCGGGTCTGCTCGTTGCTCTCGTACAACTGCCTGAGCTCCGGCTCGGTCTCCAGCGCCTTGTCCAGTGTCATGTCGAGCGAGAACGGCACCAGCTTGGCCAGCCGGTCGGCGTCGACCAGCGGCACGCCGAGCACCCGGCAGATGTCGCGGATCACGGCCTTGGCCTTCATCGTCCCGAACGTGATGATCTGCGCAACCTGGCCGTACTTCTTGCGGACGTAGTCGATGACCTCCTGGCGGTGCACCTGGCAGATGTCAATGTCGATATCGGGCATCTCGTTTCGCGCCGGGTCCATGAACCGCTCGAACAGCAGGTCGTACTTGATCGGGTCCACGTCGCACAGGCCCAGGCAGTAGCCGACGAGCGTTCCGACGCCGCTGCCCCTGGCCCCGAGCGGGATGTGCTGCTCGCGCGCGTAGTTGCAGAAGTCCCAGACGATCAGGAAATAGCTGGCGAACCCCTTGGACTGGATGACACTCAGCTCCCGTTCGAGCCGCTCTTTGACCTGAGTCGTGATCTCGCTGTAGCGGTTCTTCGCGCCCGCCTCGCACAGGCGCGCGAGGTACTCCTCCGGGGTCGAGCCGTCCGGCGGCCGATAGCGCGGCGCGTGCTGCGTCTTGAGAGCCAGCTCAACGTTGCATCGCTCCGCGATGGCCAGCGTGTTGTCGCAGGCCTGCGGCACTTCCGGGAACATCTCGCGCATCTCATCGGCGCTTTTCAGGTACACGTCCGGCGGGTAGATCATCCGGTCCGGATCGGTAGCGAGCTTGCCCGTGCTGATCGCACAAAGACAGTTATGCGCCTCGTAGTCGTCGCGCTCCAGGAAATGCACATCGTTCGTCACGACGAGCCCGATGCCCATCTCATTGGCCAGGTCGATGAGTCCCTGGCGGACGTGAGGCTGGTCGCCCTGATGACTTTGGATCTCGATGAAGTATCGCTCGGGCCCAAAAATCTTCAGATAACTCTCGGCCGCCAGCTTAGCCGCCTTCATGTCCCCCGCCGCTACTGCCGCCGTGACCTCACCCTTGAGGCAGGCCGTCGCGCAGATCAGCCCTTCATTGCACTGGGCAAGGATCTCCTTATCGATTCGCGGCCGGTAGTAGAATCCGTCGACGAAGCCGGTGCTGGCGAGCTTGAGCAGATTGCGGTAGCCGGCATTGTTCTCGGCCAGCAGGATCAGGTGGTAGGCCGCATCGGAAATCGATGTCTTGGTCCGGTCGAACCGGCTGCCCGGCGCGACGTACGCCTCGATTCCGATGATCGGCTTGATCTCCGCCGCCTTGGCCTTCGTGTAGAACTCCACCGCCCCGAACATATTGCCGTGGTCCGTGACCGCCACGGCGTTCATCCCCAGCTCCTTGCATCGCTCGAACAGCCGCTCAAACGTGATCGCCCCGTCGAGCAGCGAATACTGGCTGTGCAGATGGAGGTGTGTAAATCCTTTATCCGACATGAACTCCCGAATCCTTCGCCAAATAGCCCTTCAACATATCATTATTGGGGTATTATACCTATTCAAGGCGGCGTCGGGCCTCCAGGGCCCGTTGCGTGGCCACAATCTCCTGTCGCAGCGTTTCGGGATCGGGAAGGGCCGTCAAGTAGTGCGATGCGAACACCTTGGCCTTGATCCCACCCATGGCATAGTGGACCACGGCGTCGTTCTTGGCGCTGCACAGGATCAGTCCGACCGGGTCATTTTCACCCGGCTCCATCATGTGCTCTCGCGTATAGTTGAGGTACAGATTCATCTGACCTGCGTCGGCATGAGTGAACTTGCCGATCTTGAGGCCGATGACCACCAGACACCGAACCCGCCGATGAAACAGTAACAGATCGATGCGATACCATTCGTCACCAATCCGAATCCGCTTCTGCCGGGCAACAAAGGTGAATCCTGCCCCCAACTCCAGGAGAAAGGTCTCCAGACGCCGAACCAGGGCCTCCTCCAACTCGGTCTCGCTATACTCATCCTTCAGGTCGAGGAACTCCAGCAGATACGGATCGCGCACTTCGTCCCGCAGAGAGACGGCGTCCTCCGGCCGCGCCCGCTGACCTCGTGACAGCATGGTCGCCTGCCGCTTCGACTGAGCCGTCCGTTCAAAGAATTGCGTGCCGATCTGACGGTCCAATTGGCGCACCGACCAGCCCCCCCGGATTGCTTCGGATTCGTAAAATGCACGGGCCTGCAGCTTGTCTACAGACATCAATCGCACATAGTGCGACCAGGAAAGTGGGAATGTGACGGGAATCGGAGCGTTTGTCAATCGCGCAGACACCGTCTGCGCTATCTCCGATTTTCCAGACGGTGTCTGGAATATCTCCCACCCCAGGAAAAACGCCCGCATCTGGAACAGATTGGACTTGGAGAATCCTCGACCGTATCTTGCCGTTAGGTCTTTGGCCAGAGACACCAACAGGCTCTCACCGTATCCTGCCTTAGTCTTCCCTCGCTGCTCATGCTCCACAATCCGCCGTCCAACCTGCCAGTAAGCAGACGTCAGCACAGTGTTGAGGGACCGAGCGGCCGTGCGCCGAGCCTGTTCCAGAAGACCCGATATGTCGGCCAGAAGCCGGCCGTATTGATTAGGCAAGTTGCGGCGTGTAAATCCTTTATCCGGCATAACTTACGAATCCTATCATAACCCGTCCTTTGGCGATCATGATAGGCCACGGGACGATAGGTGTCAAGCGCCGCCTATAAATGCCTTGGCCAACCGCTGCGAAAGCCCGCTTGCTCGATGCACAGCCAAGCCCTATAATAATGTCCGGAAAGTAATACAGACTCGACCTTCGGATGACAAGATTCTGCGCGGTGTCGTCGTCCGGCGTATTGCTTCTGCCGGTCATTAGAGCTAGTGTGTTCGGTTTGGCGTATTCAGAAGATCGGCCATGAAGGAGGTGGTCCCATGACCTCGAAACGTGACGCTAGCAGCAGGATGGTGTCTTGATCCGTAGGGAAAGGATAATCGGGTCGCCCGAGGCGAATGAGTGCAGTCCCCAGATTCGGAGTCATAGAGAGAAGGAGGCGTCGTATGAACATCGGAACGCGCTTGATTATGGTATGTGGCGCTGTGTTTGTGGGGTCTAGCCTGCATGTTGCTGCCGGTGCGACCTGGGATGCGGCAACTGACTTTTCGGCAACCAGCAACCCCAATGGCGCATGGAGTTATGGTTGGTCGTCGGACCTTACCTCTGCCCTGAACCTGTACCCCGACAACTACAAAGACATAGGCCTCGATGTTTGGGCCGATCTCGGACACATTTCCATGGGCGCTCCGAGTGTTGCGCACAACGGGACTGCAAACCCGATTACAAACGGGCCTGCGAGCATCACTTGGCAACCAGGACAGCTTTCATGTCACCCCGGCCGGTACGGTGAGAATAGCCACGTCTGCTGGACTGCGCCCTGCACTGGCACGTTCGATGTCGCTGCGACCTTTACCCTAATTGACACTTCCGGAGGGGCGACCGACGTTCATGTTCTCCACAAGGGCACCACACTCTTCGAGGAATTCATCGGCGGATTCGGCAGCACATCGTCATTCTCGATGACAGTCACAGTTGGTGCTGGGGATGTCATCGACTTTGCCGTAGGCTGGGGCAGCAACTATAATTTTTTCGATGACAGCACAGCCCTTTCGGCGACCATTTCTCAGAAAGCTAATCCGCCTGTGGCCTCGTTCAAGTACGTCCCAGAGAAACCGAGGGTGAGGGAGACTGTGCAGTTCGATGCCTCCGACTCCAAAGACCCGGACGGCACGATTGTGCGTTACGAGTGGGACTTTGGTGATGGGAGCCGCGCAGAGGGGATAGACGCGGCCCATGCCTACAGCAGGGCCGGGCGGTACTCTGCAAGACTAAAAGTGACCGACAATGATGGATTGGTGGGCATTGCATCAACCGTCGTTGCAGTCTGCGGGTGCGGAGTCTTGAAAACAGGTGACGTCTCAGGCGATTGGGACATTAGCGCCTATGACGCCGCGCTGGCCAGTCAATACTCGGTGGGCTTGATCACGCTCACCGGCGAACAGATTTGTGCCGCGGATGTGGACGGCAACGGTGAAGTGACGTCCTACGACGCCGCTTTGATCGCACAGTACGCCGTTGGGCTCATTGACAGATTCCCTGCGGACGACATGTGCGACAACAAGCCGCCGTTCCCAATTTATGTGGGCGGCCTCGAGGGTAACCCCACAGAGGACGGCACAAGCGAGGACCCGTTCCATTCCCTCCAAGGCGCTATCGATATCGCTCCAGAAGGAGCCGAGATCGTTGTCCGGAGTGGGCGCTACATCGGCGGACTAAATCCCCAGGGTAAGAGCATTCAAGTCGTCGGAGCGTGGCTGACTGATCCGAACGTGAAGCAACCACCCGTGATCGAAGGTCCGGTGATTCTCAGCAGCGGCGCGGATGCCGACTGTGTCCTGGCGGGTCTGACCATCGACTGTTCCAACACCCCATTTCGGCTCGAAGGAGGCCGCCCAACCATCGCCCACTGCGTGATTTGTGGGTACAACATCACGGAGGATGGGGGCGCTGTCATCGACTGCCGCAACACCGACGCCAACTTCATCAACTGCACGATAACCGGCAACCTGATCCAGACCAACGGGGCCGTACTGGCGTCCACGGATTCGCACGTAGTAATGGTCAGTAGCATCCTATGGGGCAATACGACGCCATCCGGCAGCCCCGTACCGCCGGTAGTTGTCCGTTCGGGCGAATCCCCCCAAATCAGCTATAGCGACGTGGAACTGGAAGGCGGATGGCTGGGTACCGGCAACATCAGCGCCGACCCCCTGTTCGTTGCACCGATGAAATGGACAGGTCTTCCCGTACCTCCTGGCTCTTCGTCATGGGTGGTGGGCGACTGCCATCTCTTGAGTAAGCGTCGGTACTATTCTTCAGGTTCGTGGGTGGCAGGAGAGTCTCACAGTCCCTGCATTGACGCCGGCGATCCGGCGGCAGATTGGAGCCAGGAGCCCGCACCCAACGGCAGCCGGATCAACATGGGCGCCTACGGCGGCACCGGTCAGGCAAGCCTATCGGACGAGTAGCCGCAGAAGATGTCACGGAGCCTTGGCACAAACGTCATACAGTTCGCGGAGGCAGGCTCGGAGGTTGCCTTGGTGGCGATTGTGCAGGGCGCGGAGAAAGGCGGGGGAAAGGGCGGGGGTTTGCGGGGACAGGTCGCGCACGATCTCCTGGAGCAGGCCGGCGGTGGTGGTGCATTCGATCAGGGTGGGGAGCAGGCCGGGGCGGTGGGAGGTGACGAGCAGGCCGGCGGCGTGCCTGACCGTGTGACGGCGGAACAGGAACCAGGAGGACCGGCGGATCGCATCGGCGCCGTCGAGCAACACCAGTTCCTGCGGGACAAGCTCCGAGAGGAACCGGCGGCACTGGGCCTCCGACAGAGGCGAGGCGTCGTTCACGAACAGGAGCTTCGTTCGCAGGCCCCTGTATTCAAGAGCCTCACGCAGGTCCTCCAGCAGGGTCGTTTTGCCGGAGCCTTCCGGGCCGGTGATGGCGGCGCGGTAGTTCATGTCGTCAAGGCGGGTCAGAAGCTCGTCGAGCGAGGTCCCCACGAATCGATAGCGGATACGCTCGATGCGGTCGGCGGCGAATGGATTGTCACGCGCCCGCATACGGCACACCCAGGATGCATTCGAGAAATGGCCGCGACTGGTTGTCCTTCCCTTCGCCCTGGCCGGCCACGCTCGTCAGCAGGATCTCCCGGCCGGTGGGCGAGACGACGATCTCCTCGCGCACGGTCTCCGAGCCTGGGGTGCTGGTCAACTCCAGGGCCCAGATCAGCGAGATGAGCTTGCCGGAGAAGCTGTAGGGTCCGGGCGGCAGCGTGAAACTGAACTTATCCGAGCCGAGGGCGCCGGGGCTGTCGATCCTGTTCGTGCACAGGACGCCGACATCCCGCGTGCCTTTGCCGCTGGTGTACCACAGGAGCGAGAGCGTCAGGGTTGTGGGATTCGCATCGAGGCTCCATTCGATTCGCCCTTCGACCTGCCCTCCGGGCGCGAACACATTCCGGGAGTCATTCAATTCGATATTAAGCTTACCCATGCCGCTCTTGTCTCCCAGCCGCCGGGGTCACCTCAATCTCAAACGATTCCTTCACGTCCGGCCATCTCTTGATGTCGCCGCGGATCTCGATGCTCCAGACGATCTTATTGTTGTCGGCTTTGAACGAGTGCATCGTGTCGCCGGGAAGAACCAGGCCCACCTGGCCCGACGCGATCTCGGCCAGGTCCGAGGTCCTGCAAAGCTCCATTTCGCAGAAGGTGTCTCTGTCTGTGCATGTGCTCGTGCCCTTGCGGTATTTGGCCTCCTCAATTCCCCGCAGCGTCACGATAAGCTCAGTGATGCGGCTGACCTGTCCGGCGAAGCTCCACCGCAGCGCCGCCGCACCGCCCAAGCATATGACGGCCGGGCTCAGCTCCAGCGCCGGCCGCGGGTTGAACAGGGCCAGGAACTGATAGACGACGAGCCCGATCAGCCCGACGCCAATCGCTATGAACGGCAACAGAAAGATTTTCTCGAATGAGCCGGCATGGGTCACGAAGATCGCGATGATGCCGTTCCAGAACGCCGCGACGACAACGGCACCGATGAGCTTGCCTGGCGCCGAGAACCGAGGTCTGAGCACGGCCTGTCCGGCGTCGCCCGCCCGCAGTACCGAGAAGCTGTCCACTCGCCGGTCCGGGATGCGCTTCGTCAGGACCGTTAGACGAGAGGCTTCGCGTCCCTTGCCTCGCACGGTGTAGACGAGGCCGCCGACGCCGACAAGCAGAAAGGGCAGCGGGAACAACGCCAGGAGCAGCTTGGCATGAAAGCCTCGTTTGAGTACCGCCTCGGACGGGCATTTCGGATTGACGTAGCAGACGGGATTGGCGGCGGCCTGGTACTGCGCCACAATTCGGGCCTTGCCTTCGTAGCCGCTGGAGGAGCCGCCGAGAAAATCGCAGCGGTCGGCTTTGTATGTCCGCCCGCCGAACTCGTACTGGTAAAGGATGTACACGCTGTAGGTGGTCCCGTCGTCACTAGCGTGACTGCGGACTTCGGCCCGGAGTACTTTGCAGGGTGTCGGCGCCCACGACGTGGCGTCAAGGGTCCTCGCAATCGGCCTGATCCCCAGCGGGTAAAGCATGGCCCCGCCTGCGATGGCGAACACGGCAAAGAACGCTGCCACCGCGTATCTGCTCTTGCCTTTCGCGCCGCCAGCGATGGCGGCGATCGGCCTTGACTGTGCGGGCGACGGCGTACGCCAGAGAAAGTAAATGCCGCCGGCCCCGATCGCGACGAAGATCAATGGGAACAGGGCAGCCAGACCGATGAGGACGCTGTCCCGCCGAAGGACCGCCTCATCCGGATTTGCCGGATTCACGTAGCAGATTGTGGCCCGGCCGGCGGGGTGCCTCTGCACGAGGTCCTGGGCGCCGGAGTACGTTGAAGAGCCGGAGTACCCGCGTTTGTAGGCTGAGCCGTTGTGGGTCTTGCCGCCACAATCGTACCGGTAGCTGATGCGGAACGCGTAGGGCGACTCGCTGTCGCCTCGTTCCTGCACCTCGCTGGTGACAATCGTGCAGGGCGTCTTCCTCCAGGATCGCTGGCCCAGCGCCCGGCCCGACTCGCGAAGCATGAACACCTCGAAGAGCGACCCCATCCCAAAGAAGAACAGGAAGAACAGAGACAGTCCGAGCCGGCCGACAATTGACGCAGGCTTGCTCACACCCTCACCAGTGCCGTGACACTCCACTGTACCCATGCGCATTTCCCGTACGATGGACCTCAGAGGCCATTATAGTATCGCCCGCGCAGACCGCCCACGTGAAAAATCCCCCGGCGGCTCGCCCCCACGGAGGGCAGGAACGCGGTGTGCGACATCTCCCCTGTGGAATGTGGTCGCAGACAGCCTCGGCAGGCACAGCAGGGCAATCGCAAAGTCCCGGAAGGAGACGTGGTGAATGCGCGAGCCGGGTGGCATCGTCAAGGCCGCAGGCCTTGGCGATGGTTGCATCGCATCCCAGGAGAGCCATCGCCAAGCTGCCAGGCTGTGTCACATCGCAATTGTTTGGCCCACTGTCTTGCTCTGGAGGCGGATGCCTCTGCGATCCGGCTCCACAGGTCCCTCGCTGCCCCGCGTGCCCACTGCACGGCA
>Ga0315282_10004734_pt1 | contig 23586 bp, 9 predicted proteins | sample YL17G07_20_MG_FD_203693 | JGI IMG/M metagenome (GOLD analysis project Ga0315282, IMG submission 203693) | Sediment microbial communities from Yellowstone Lake, YNP, Wyoming, USA - YL17G07_20 | ecosystem: Environmental > Aquatic > Freshwater > Lake > Sediment | place: USA: Wyoming | collected... | reverse complement strand
GCGTCACTCCGGAATCGCGCTGCGCGCAACCTGGTGACGCTCCGGCGTCACTCCGGAATCGCGCTGCGCGCAACCTGGTGACGCTCCGGCGTCACTCCGGAATCGCGCTGCGCGCGATAAGCGTCCGGAGGAGTCTTGGCGCGGCTGAGGCCGCCCTTCAGGACCCCGAGGGGCCCTTCAGGGTCCGAGGGGCGCTCCGGAAATGCGCCTGGGCGCATTCATTGGCGCGGCCAAGGCCGCGCCGAACTCCCCAGTAGATTGGACAGCGCACCTCGCTGTTCCTTGCGTGGTTCGTGACAGCCACCGGATCCTTGATCGGGCTCGCAGCCTTCAGCGCCCCCGTCTCGGTACGGGACCGTTTCGGTTAGCCGCAGGGATGCGGTCCCGGCGCATGGAACAGCACCCCGGGTTCAAACCGTTGTGGCCAGGCGCGAGAACTCAAGACAGCTCGCGCGAACGGGATAAGATGCACGGGCAGGGAGACCTCGGATACGGGGCGGGAACGCGAGAGGCCCAATTGTAAGCGCGTCTTGTTACGGGTCATTTCGGCCGTCCCGGGACGCGCGAGCATTTCCAAGCGCGCCCTGGTTCATCCCCCCGATCGCTGGGGCGCACACAGGTAAGGAGGCGCCGGAATGTTCCACAGTGTAACGCTCGCATTAGCCTGGTGCGTCCTGTGTCTGGCAGCCAGCATGGCGCCGGCGGATCCCCCGAGCCGGATCTTCAGCGCGGAGGGCCCGAGGGGATCGCCTCGCTTCTCTCCTGACGACGAGCGCAGCCGGATCACCGCTTCGGCGGACGTGGTGACGCCCCACATCAAATGGGGCAGACCGTGGGCCCGAGGTCCGCTGCGCGTTCTGGCGATCGCGCACATGGAAGCGGGACGGTGGCCGGTCGAGTTGTCGCAGCGGTTCGACTTCCAGGTCACGACCGTCTATACCCACTCGCGGGACAAACTCGGCGTGCTTCCCGACGATCCTGATCACGGCAGCCCGGGTTGCGTCAACCAGCGCCCGGCGGATGTTGAGGCGCGCCTGCTCCAGACAATGAACCAACCCGTGGATGTCGTCATCAGTGATGTGCCCCTGTCCACCTTGGGCCCGAAGCTGACGGAACGTCTCACGCGACTGCTGGAGCGCGGTGTCGGATACGTCGGGCCGATGACGGGACTCCCATTGGGGCCGCGTGCCCGTGACGAAGAGGCCGAACGTGACATGATCGGGGCGGCCGTTCCCATCGCGGGGTTGCGCGCGGTTTGCCCCACAATGGGGGGGTTGCGCTCCCAAAACATGGCCCAGCTGTGGGACGGGGACAAACTCGGGCGCGTGGCTGACCTCAGCGGCTTCGTGTGGGATGAACCCCCGTTGGATCCCGGTCGCCTGCAGTACCTCTGGTTGGTGGACCTGCCCTGGGAGGCCTGGTGCTCGCTGGCGGGCCGGGCGGCCCTGTGGTCGGCCCGGCGACTTCCAGCCGCGACAACGCTGCACGTGACGTGGCCCGGGGAACCTGTCCGATGGTCGGGGTTGCCGCGCCGGCTGCCGGTAGAAGTGCGCGCCGGGGAGACGGTTACTGTGCGCGTATGGGATGCCGACGGCCGCCTGCAGCACCAAGGCAATGGCTCGACCATCCCCCGCCTGCCGGCCGGGCGCCACTTTGTTGGCCTTCAGCGCCGGTCGGCGCAGGGGATCGCGGACTGGGCGTTTGGCTCCATCGAGGTGCTTGCGAACCAGCGCATCGCCTCGATCGCCCTCGATAGTCCGCACAAGCGCCCGCAGGACAGAATCACGGCCGTCGTAACGTTGGCGCGCGAACCGGAGAAAGGCTCGACCCTTCAGCTCGAAGTGGTTGACAACTACGGTCGCTGCATCTGCCGCCACAGCGTCCCCGCGCGGAAAGAAGTCCGGTTTGTCGGGGAGTTGAGCGAGTCGCTGCATATCTACAACTACGTGCAAGCCAAGCTGTTTGACGCGCGCGGCCAACTCCTGCACGAAGCGCGGCACGCGTTTTTCATCAGGCAGCCCGGCCCGCCGCGCGATGAGCTGAGCACCCTGGTGTTCGGCCCGGACGGGCGATACCCCTCGAGGCGCATTGTGCTGAAGCGCTTTGTCGAGATGGGCATGAACGCCGGGCTCAATGGTCAGGGACTAGCACTAGCCAACGTGCATCCAGTGAAGTACGATTTCCGCCTCGTCGTTGGCGCAGATGACCGGGGATACGTCGCCCCGAGTATCGCATCGCCGTCATATATCCAGCAGGTTCAGGCCCAGATCAGCAAGGCCGCTCGGGAACTCGCTCCGTTCTCCCCACTGTTCTACTATCTCGGCGACGATGTGCGCTACCTGAGCTATGGCGAGGATGGCGGATGGAATCCCGAGATCCGGGCCTCTTTCGCGGAATGGGCAAAGCGGACCTACGCGGACCTCGACCAGGTCAATGGGGCCTGGGAGACCGCCTACCGCTCCTTCGACGAGATCGAGCCGGTCAAACTCGCTGATGCCCTGGCAGCCGTGCGTGACGCCAAGCAGCCCCGTTACGGCCCCCTGTGCCATTGGGTGGACCACCAACTCCACACCGATCAGTTGCTTACGAGCTTCCACCGCTCGTTAGGCGAAGCCATCAACCAGGTGGCCCCGGATATCCCGTCCAACATCGGCAGCTTCGTGGTTGGGTGGACCCCGCCAGGCAGTGGCTTTGACTTCTGGCAGTTGGCCGAGGGCCGGCAGCTCGCATTTCAATACCCGAACCCCTGGGTGCACGAGATCTTCCGCAGCGCCTTGGCGCCCAACGCGCTGCACGGGACCTGGTACGGTGGCTACGGGCTCTACAACTACCCGCCCGCCTACCTGGACCAGGACTTCCTGCCGTGGTGGAGCGTGTTCCACGGGATCAATGTGCATGGGCTGTACTACGGCGGCGTCTCCGCGGCGTGGTTCGACGAACGGCTACTCGGGGCGGATCTCACGTTCATGCCCGGCGTCGCGAAGATCGTCGCTCATCATGAGCAGCTGCGAAAGGGTCTGGCCAAGCTGCTGTTCGACGCTCGGAGGGTCAGCGACGGAGTGGCCATCGTCTACTCGCCGGAAAGCATCCACGCCTCCGCCGTCTTCGAGCGGGGTCTGCCCAAGGCGCCGGAGTGGGGGGGTCAAGATACCGATTCTGACCTGTTTATCTACATGCAGTGCTGGGAAGGGCTGATGCACCTGCTGGGCGACCTCGGGCTTTCCTTCGAGGTGGTGCCTTCTTCGCAATTGAGCAATGGTCGGCTTATGGAACGCGGCCTTCGCCTGCTGGTGTTGCCGCTGAATCTGCGGGTGACTACCGCTGAGGCGGAGGCTATACGCCGCTTCGTGGGCGAGGGCGGGGTCCTCGTCGCCGACGCCTTCCCAGGGCTGTTTGATGAACGCTGCCGGGCCGACCACCCGGGCGTGCTCGCCGACATCTTCGGAGTGAAGTTTCCCGGTGGGATTCCCGGCGACCAGGTGCGACGCGAGCCGGCGACGGCCAATGGCGGCGCTGCGATATCCCAGGTCGTCGCTCCCCGAGGCATCGCCCTTGCGGGAGCGCAGCCAACGGGGAAGACCGAGAGCGGCACGCCGATCTTCCTGGTTCACCAATACGGCCGCGGCCGCGCGATCCTCCTGAACGTTCTGTCCCGCGACTATCAGATCTGGCGCACCGCAGGCACGGAGATGCCGTTTCGCCAAGCCGTGGGCCAGTTGCTCAGCGATGCCGGCATCAAGCCCTATCCTGAGGTGAAATGCGTCGTGGGCGCAGGCGGACCCTCGGCGCATCCGCTGCAGGCTACGGAAATCCACCGCTATGAGCTGGGCGGGGCTCGCTATGTCGGGCTGCTGCGCCATCACAAGCTACGGCCGGACGATGTCATCTACATGGCGGATCTGCGGCCCAAACCCGTCTCGATCACCTTCGACCGGCGGTGGCATGTGTACGAGATGCGGAGCGGAATGTACCGCGGCCATACCGACGCGATAGAGGATATCATCTATCCCGCACAGGCGGAATTGTATGCATTGCTGCCGTAGGAGGTCCGTGATCTCAAAGTCCAGGCTCAGTGGGAACCTGGGGCCGTCATCCTGAGCGCCGAAGTCATCCCCGACGAGTCGGCAACGAAATGCGTCACACACGTCTTCCACTTTGAACTGACTGACCCGGCGGGCGTTCAGCGCAGTGAGCTGGCTCGCAACATCGTGGCACCGAGCGGTCGGTGTCACGAACGCTTCTTTCTGGGCTATAACACCAAGCCCCAGGGCTGGCGCATCAGCGTGCGCGACGTCGCCAGCGCCATGCGCCGAACGGCAGCGCTGTAGCTTCCGCCGGTCATGAATGGCGCGCCGACATAGCGGCCATGAGCCCTTGCACGGCGTTACCCGGATGGTGCCTATCCTCGACCGCAGGGAAGCGGTCTTGCCACGCGGAAGATCCTTGCGGACTCGGACCCTGGCCCCAGGCGCGAGAACCGTCGCAAGCTCGCACGGACGGAGCAAGATGCGGGACCAGGGACACCGGACCGCGTGCCTCAAGTCACCCCCGGATGTCCGAGTGTACGAAGGGACAACGAATGTCAGCTCGGATTGAGCGCAGCTGGAGCCTGCTCTGCCACGTAGTCACACTGGCTCTGCTCGTGTCTATAATCGCATCGGCGCGCGCGGCGGCCGAGCCCACGGCGTACGTCTGGGTCGAGGCGGAAGATGCCGTCGCGATGAATGCCGACTTCGCCCGGGAAGGTCCTCGGTCGGAGTTGCTGTCGGGCGGAGTGTGGATCAGGAAGTCCCTCGGCAAGGGGGAGGCCGGTCGTGCCGTGCCGCCGGAGGGCTTCCTGCTGCGCTATCGGCTGCCGGTGCCCGAGGCCGGGCAGTACGACCTGTGGGCGCGCGTTGGGTTCGAGTGGGTCCGCGCTCCCCTCGAATGGCGCATCGGCGAGGGGCAGTGGACAGCCATCGGCAGTGATGTGGCCACGACCAATGTCATGGAGTTGGGCGACTGGATGGAAGTCGCCTGGCTCCAGCTCGGGACGCCAACGCTGCCCGCCGGACCCGCCACGCTTGAGATCCGCTACCGCGGCCCCGGCAGCGACGGGCGCATGCTCATGGCCCTGGACTGCATCGCCCTGATGAAGGGCACATGGGTTCCCGAAGGGCGCCTTAAGCCGGGGCAGCAATACGATTCCGAGCTTGACAGCCGGGCTGCCGGCACTGTGTTCGAGTTGCCCACGCCGAACTCCGCCGCGCGCACGCAGGTCAAGCTGAACGGCCCGTGGCAGGTGGCCCGCTACGACGACCTCGACATGGACGCCGGCGCGTGGAACCCGGTGCAGGCCATCCCCTCAGAGCAGGAGTACCCGCTGCGCTGGATGGGCATCAACGTGCCCTCGTCGTTGTGGAGCAAACCCGAGACGGTGTTCGCCCATCGGGTCATCTACCGCACTCGCATCAACGTCCCTACCGCGCACCGCGGGCGCGCCTTCTACCTGCACTTCTCCGGCACCAACTGGCTCGCCAGCATCTTCGTCAACGGCAAGCTGGCCGGCACGCACCAAGGCGTGTGGATTCCCTGGGACCTGGACGTGTCGCGCTACATCGAGCCGGGCAAGGTCAACGAGCTCGCGGTAGCCGTCAAAGGCCCCTACTACGCCGTGGACGTTGCGAACGACACACGCGGGGGTGACCTCGATCGCCAGCGCAACCGACCCCGCAACCGCCAGGACTGGGTCTTCTGGATCGAGCCCATCCACCCGAGCACCAAGGGCGACGGCAACGGCGTTGATTACGGAATCGTCAATCCCGTGACCCTCGTGTCAGTGGGCAGCGCGTACACGGAGGACGTATTCGTCAAGCCATCCGTCGCCGGCAAGCAGCTCGTGGCGGACATCACGGTGCGCAACACGGCGCCGGCCGAGCGTCGGCTGCAAGCTTCGCTGCGAGGCCGTGTATGACGGGGATAACCAGGTGGAGAGCGCGTTCGGGCCGGTGGATATCACCGTGCCGGCGAACGAGGCGGCCTTGCGGACCGTATCGTGGGAGTGGACGAACCCGAAGCTGTGGTGGCCGAGGCCGAATCCGGATCTCTACCGCTTGCGCACGACCCTGTTGGAGGGCGGCAAGGCCATTGACGTGCACGAGCAGCTCTTCGGATTCCGCGAGGTGACAATCAAGGGTACGGGCATCTACATCAACGGCGTACGGCGCAACCTCTGGAACTGGGTGGACGTGCACGGGAGGACCTACAGCGGCGAGGAGTGGATCAAGCGCTTCCGCGAGGAGAACGACCGCTGCATACGATTCAGCCAGGACGTGCAGTTGTCCGGGGTTCTGCACCCTCGCGAGGAGCAGCTCGAGTTCTACGACCGCAACGGCATCTCGGGCCGGCTCTGCTCCATGATTGACGGCATGTTCATCAGTCGCTCGCTCGGGCAGCGCGCCAGGGACCCCAACACACGCCAACCAGTGCTCATTCCGAACCAACCGGTGTGGGACGGCTTCCGGCGGCACCTCGAGCAGCTCGCGCGCGCGTACCGCAATCACCCATCGGTCATCTTCTACCAGGCGGAGAACGAGCTGGTGTACATCACCGGCATGAACGGCTACGGCGCGTACCTCGATCGCATCGAGGAGCTCATGAGCGAGGCCATCGAGGCGGCGCGCAGGATTGACCCGACCCGGCCGTACACCGTCGGCGGCGCCGGCGATCTGAGCGGGAGGCTTGAGATCAACTGCCCCCACTACCCGGATGCCGCTTTGGACTACTACCCCGAGAACGCTTACGCGCTCACTGAGTACCAGCAGAAAATCCAGCGCTGGCCCTGGATGCGCGACAAGCCCTGGGTGGTCGGCGAAAGCGCGTATGCCGAGGAGCTGCGATACGGTTCCTACGTGTTGGGCGATGAGGCCTTCCGCGGGATGGACGACGCCAATCGGGGCAAGGCCAGGTACCTGCGCATGTTGTACGGCGGGTACCGCTGGGCCGGAGTGGCGGGGTTCTACCCCTGGGACAACCTCTACCAGTACGAGGACGCGCAGAAGATCTTCAGCGACATCTATGTCATCCCGCGCAAGCAGACGCACCGGCTTTTCGGCGGGAAGCAAACCGAGCTGCTGTTCAAGGTGATGAACGACACGCTGAGCGCCGCGCCGGTGGCCTTCGAGTGGACCTACGAGGTGGATGGCACGCGCGTCGCCGGCGGCAAGAGCGAGCTCCAGATAGAGCCCGGCTTCGGCGTGGAGCAGACCATCGCGATCGCGCCGCCGGAGACGAGCGCGCGCCGAGATGGGGTCCTCACACTGAAGGCGACGCACCCGGAGGCGCCTCCGTACGTGGATGTGCGGTCGGTCCCGGTGCTCCCGGTCGTGACCTCGATAAAGGTCGGAGCGCCGATTACGATTCTCGATCGCTCGGGGAAGCTCTCGGGCTTCCTGACGCAAGTCGGCGCGAAGTTCGACACGATCGGGACGCTAGCCGACTCGCGAGGTAAGACCGGCCTCCTGATCATCGGCCCGGACACCCTGACGCCGCAGGAGGCCCTCGGGCAGGACCTGCTTGCCTTCGCGGCGCAGGGGGGGCGCGTCATCGTGCTGGAGCAGGACATGCCGGTAGTAGGCGCCAACCTGCCCGCGCCACTGCAGACCACCACGCACTTCGGCGGTTATGCGCATCCGAAGGCCCTCGGCACGCCCCTGTTCAGGGACCTGGGCAAAGAGGACCTGATTGACTGGGCGGGCGAGCATCCGACATATAAGAACGCTTACGTCAAGCCCCTGCAGGGCGGCAGGACGCTCGTTGAGTGCGGGGACATGCTCGACAACGCCGCACTCATCGAGATGCCCTGCGGCAAGGGCGTCATTCTGCTCTGCCAGCTTCGGGTCGGCGCGAAGCTGGGGGTGGACCCCGCCGCCGACATCCTGCTGCGCAATGCGATCGAGCAGTATGCCGCGTACCAGCCGCCGAGCGGCACCGTGGCCATCTACGCCCCAGGAAACGCGCTGCTGGCGGACGCGGTCAAGGAGACGGGAGTGCTTGCTGAGGGCGTCGAGAAGCTCGACCAATGCCTCGATGCCGCGAAGTACCGGGTCGCCATCGTGCAGGCAACGGCGAAGAACCTCGCGGAGCTGAACGGGCTTAAGACGAAGGCGGAGGCGTTTGAGCAGGGTGGCGGGTGGATCATGCTCTGCGGCGTCGAGCGCGGCGAGTCGCTCGAGCAGTTCAGCGCACTCGCGGGCACCAGCCACATGCTCCGGCCCTTCCGCATCGAGCGCGTCACGCTCGAGAGCCCGCAATTCCCGCTCGCCGCCACCCTGGGCAACCGCGACCTCGCCATGTACTCCAACCAGTACATCGCGCAATGGAAAGGGCTGTACTGGATATCGCGGGACGTCTATACAGCAGTCGTGGACGGCCGGGACATCGCTCCCTTCTGCCAGATGCCCGGCGGGCCCGAGGATATCTGGGTCTACCAGCCCACCTTCGACGACAAGGATCCATACAACCTCGTCAACGGGATGCTGAGCACCGAGTTCTGGCGCTACATCCGACAGATTTGGGTGCCCGAGCAGGGGGCGCAGCCGCTCACTTTCGTCCTGCGGCGGCCCGACACGGTCTCGGAGATCAAGATCTGGAACAACGTCGCGTACTGGACCATCAAGGACCTCGATATCATCTTTGATGGGGACGAAAAGAGCGCGGTGAAGGTGGTGCTCGAGGACGCGGCCGCTTTGACCACCGTGAAGCTGCCGCAGCCGAGGCAGGTTGACAAGACCATCACGCTTCAGATTCGCTCCTGGCGCGAGACGAGGCCCGATCGCCCGGAGCAGCGCCTGGTGGGCATTGACAACGTGCAGTTCCTGCGGCCCAATACGCCGCAGGGAACGGTGTTCATTGACAACGTGGGAGGCCTCGTCGCGTACCCGCGCGGCAAGGGCGGGATATTCCTCAACCAGCTCAAGTTCATGGCGCAGGAGCCCGTGAAGGTGAACGCGGACAAGAAAATCCGTGCGCTCGGCGTCATTCTGCAGAACATGGGCGCGGGCTTTCGCTCCTCAGTCAAGCCTGCAGTTGCGGGGGCTCCCGCGGTCGCCACGACGGCTCCCGCCGCCACCGCTACTGTCGCACAGTGGTTCGCCAGCTTGCCGGCCATCTTCAATGCCGGTAAGGCAGCCGGGCTCAACGCGGTCTATCGAGTCAAGCTCTCGGGCGAGGGCGGCGGCGACTGGGCGGTAACCATCGCAGACCGGAAGTGCGCGGTCAATCAGGGCGCGCCGGACAAGGCCGATGTCACCATCACCGCTGCCGCTTCGGACTGGATGAACATCATCACCGGCAAGGCCCAGGCCACAACATTGTATACGAGCGGCAAGCTCGGCGTCGACGGCGACCTGGGCCTGGCCCAGCGCTTCACCGAACTCTTCAGCATCCGGTAGAAAAGGTTGAGGACGGGGTTGTGTGCCCGGCTTGCTCATGTTTGCTGAGGACCGACATTCCTGCTTCAGGGTGAGGATGACGCGCTCGGTAACCGCGATGGGGCCGTGCTTCCCCACAGCGCACGCACGGGGCCGCACGAGACGCGACAGAATCGCTGACGCCGTCAAGACAGTGTGGCTGTCCGCCGCGGCGGGGCTTGTGCTAGCAGGCAGTTGCCGGATCGGAGACGCAGCGGTGAGGAATCTGAGAGTTGGGGACGCATACGTGCGCGCCAGTGGTGACGGTCAGCGTTGGACCGTCGGCACAAAGGCGGTGGAGGTGGCGCTCGAATGGCGTGGCGGCCGTTTCCGCCTGGTGAGCTTCAAGAACAGGCTTACGACGCCGAAGTCCGAGTATGTCGCTGCAGCCGCGGCGAGGGCTCCCTTTGGGGAATCCGACGGGCGATGGACCCTCGTATCCGGCGCGGCTGCCCGGGTGGCGGCGGGGGGCCGACCCGCCGCGCAGCTCGACCTGGTGCTCGAAAGTGCGCCGCTCCGCGCCTACTACCACGTAATCGCTCACCCGGGCACCTCGGTGCTGCGGCAGTGGGTGGAGCTGGAGAATACGGGCGCGACGCCGATCACACCGCCGGGGACACCCTTCTCGATCGGCCTCAGGGGAGATGACGCGGCGTCTTTCACCCACTACTGGATCGTCGGCGGGAACAGCGGCCCCGACCAAGGCATGATGCGGAGCGCTCGCGTTACGGCGACGTATCACCAGGCGGTGGCTGCGCAGGCGACGGCGGCGTTTGTGCCGTGGATGGCGCTCCAGCGCAGTGGCTCCCCCGGCGACGGATGGTTTGTCGCCCTGGAGTACCTGGGCAACTGGCGGTTGGCCGTGGACCACGACGCGCCGGGGCCGGCGGTGGTAACCGCGGGCGTTCCCGACCTCGCCTCAGTTCAGCTCACTCCCGGACAGAGAATTGAGCTGCCGGCGGTTACGATCGGAGCCTTCGTCGGGGATCTCGACGACATGGGCGTGCGGACCTACGACTGGCAGTACCAGTACATGTGGGACTACACGAACATGGACTTCTACGCACGCCCCAAGTGGGCGGTGTCGTGGACCTTCTGCGCGCAGAACCTTCAGGAGCAGTTCGGGGAACGGCTGGCGTTTCTGGACATGGATGCGGACCTGATGCGGGCCCTAGGCTTTGAGATGTTGTGGGATGATGCCGGGTGGTCGGTCTACCCCGGTCGGCCTGAGGACTCGTATGCCAGCGTGTTCTCCAGCACGTACGAAGGCCCGGATTTCTCGCAGACTCTGCGGTATCTGAGAAAGATGGGCATGAACTGGCTCGCGTGGTTCGTGGGTCGTCCGTCATCGGGTGTCATGGATGGGAAGGTTGGCTCGTGGGGCGACTTCGAGTGGCGAACCGACGGCGTGGCGTTCCCGGACTGGGCCTCCGACCGGGACTTCCGGGAGAAGATAACGCGCTTCCTGGATCATCACCCTCGATCTTCGTTCCACACCTGCAGCGGCGGCAGCACGTACTCGCACACCTTCGGCATTCAGCGTTATGCGAATACCAACTACCTCGCGGACATGGGGCGCGGGGAGCAGACCAACTATTACTTCTCCTACATCGAGCCGCCGGACAAGTGGGTGGACATCATAGAGCCGTGGAGCACGAAAGGGGCGTACAGGCCCGAGACCGCGCGGCAGACGCTGGCGATGGTGCCTTTCTGGGGGCTGCGGGCGACCTCGGATGACCAGGAGCTGGTGCGCAGGGACCTTGATACCTACCGTTACCTGCTTCGCGAGGGCGTAGCAGGCCGCTGGTCGTACGTGTTCCACCCGGTCATCACGGGCGACGCGGAATTCTACTATGCCCAGCGCACGAGTTGTGACCGCAAGCGGGCGTGCATAATCCTCAAGCACAAGGCGCCGGGCGAGGTGGTCATTCGCCCCCGCGGGCTGCTGCCCGAGCATCACTACGTAGTCGGGTTCGACTCGACCCAGGTGACCACAATCAGGACCGGCGCGGACCTGATGGCGAACGGCATCGCGATCGCACATCAGGCGCCGGGCGAGCTGATCTATCTGGGGTTGCCGAACAGGCCGCGAGGGGGACGAGACCGAGTCGCGCCGAAGGCGCCAGGGCGCGTGCTGGTCCGCCGCGAGACGAACGTCGGGCATTCCGGAGCGGGCATCTACTGGTCGCCTGGTTCGGACGATAACTGGATCAGCTACTATGAGGTGCGCCGCGGGGACGAGTTGCTGGGCAAGGCAAGCGTAGGTACCTACTTCGACCACTCCGCGGGTTGGGATTCCGGTGCACGGTACGCGGTCAGGACCGTGGATGGCGACGGCAACCTGAGCGGGTGGACGGAGGCGCACGCGATCGCGGACGAGCCGGTTACCGCCTATGCGCTCGGAGGCCTGTTCCTGGAGCGCGGTCGCGAAGGCTGGAATGCGGATACGACCACCGACGGGCACACATATACCCCCATGACCTGGGTGCGGCCAGCGAACACATCGGCCGCCGATCTGGGCGGAACGCCCAATCAGCCTGGCGGCATAGAGGGGTACTGGGAGGGCGCCGGCGGGGCGCGCATCGGGCGCGCCTGGCAGCAGGCATCCAGGGACGCCGCCTGCGTTCGCACATGGGTAGCGCCGAAGTCCGGCACCGTGCGGATCGTGAGTCGTGTGATGAAGGAGTGGTACCGGCAGGAGGCGGGGGAGCCGCTCCGCGTCCGGATACTGCACGGCGAGAAGCAGATGTGGCCGGAGTCCGGGTGGGCGGAGGTGCCCCTGGGGGACCCGGTGGGCGTGTCGCACGATCTCACCGCGGAGGTGGGCGCCGGCGATGCGATCCGCTTCGTGCTGGACCGGGGATCGGATCCGGAGAACGACATCATCGGCTGGATGCCCCGGATCGTTTACACGGGCGAGGATGCGATCCCGAGCGGTGGTAGCGTCGTGCGCATTCTCTGCGGGGCGACGAACCCGTACACCGATCATACCGGCAATGTGTGGTCTAAGGATCGCTTCTACAACGGCGGCAAGGCCGTCGCCGTCGGGGCGGTCATCGCAGACGCGCTGCCGACCGACCGCGACCAAGCGCTCTATCAGCACGGTCGCCAGGGGGAGGACTTCAGCTACGCGATCCCCGTACAGCCGGGGCTCTACACGGTGCGGCTGAAGTTCGCGGAGCCGAAGTATGAGTGGATCTTCGAGCGCCCGTTCAGCGTCAGCATCAATGGCCGCGAGCTGCTCAGGAACTTCGACATCTGCCAGGATGCCCGGGGATTCCGGAAGGCCAACGACCGAATATTCAGGTTCGTGGTGCCGGACGCCGACGGCCACCTGATGCTGCGATTCACGGGTGGATTCGAGCCGACGCGGAAGACGGACCAGGCGATCGTGCAGGCCATCGAGGTGGTGCCGGAGATCAGACCGGCGATGCGAATCAACTGCGGGTCCGATGCCGAGTTCATTGACTGGAACAGCTTCATCTGGGATGCGGACCTAAGCCGCCACGGGGGGCCGGCCATGCGGTCCGACCGGACGGTGACGCAGGCATCGCCCACGCTCTACGACCAGGCTATCTACCGGACCGCGCGGCGCGGGAAGGCCATCGCCTACGCCTTCTCGCTCCCCCCAGGCCTCTACACGGTGCATCTCAAGTTCGCCGAGCTGTGGCTTTCCGAGCTCGGCCAGCGGCCCATGAACATCGAGATCAACGGCCGGCGCGTGCGGGAGAACTGGGATCCCGGGGCCGCCGCCGGCCAGGTGGGCATGGCCGCCGACATCCGCGCCGAGGGCGTCACGCCCGATCAGGACGGGAAGATCACCATTCGCGTCACGGCGGCAGGAGCGAATGACGCCATCCTGCAGGGGATCGAGATCGAGTAGGGGAGGGCGCGCGCACCGACGCCGTTGCAGAGTCGGCTACCTCTTGCGGGTACAGGCAGCTTCTCTCAGCGCAGGTGAGCTATCTCGGGCTGCTGCAAGGCGCTTCCGGTTCGGACCCTGGCGGCCCGCTGCCAGGACTATCGCAAGCTCGCGTAGATGGGACAGGACGCAGGAGCAGCGGTACCGGACCTGTACCCTTAATCCATCCCTCGACTTGCCTCAGAATCGCTAAAGGCCGACAGGTATGCAAAACCCCTTCAGGCCGTTGGCATCATCCCGCCGGGATTACCGGCAGTACGAGATGCGAGGGATGATCCGCATCATGGTAGATCGTCTGGTGTGCAACCTGCATGTCGGTGTCGGCAGCCGGATCATTGCCGGTGTTCAAGTTGCGATCCCACAGCGGGAAATTGCTGCTGGTGAGATCGACACGGATGCGGTGACCGGCTTTGAACACGTTGCTGGTCACCTGCATATCGATGGTGAAGAGGTAGATCTCGCCCGGTCGCATCAGTTTGGGCATGCCCCACACATCCTCGCGGAAACGCGCGCGGATCACGCCTTCCGTAAGGTTCATCGAGCGGCCATCGGGATAGACGTCGGTAAGCTTCGCCACGAAATCAGTATCCGGCGCGCTTGACGCCGCGTAGAGCTTGAGCACGATGGGGCCGGTGATCTCCGTATCAACCGCGAGCGCGTCCGAGGTATATACCAGCACATCCGGGCGGGCCTCGATAGGCCGCTGGTCGTAAGGACCGGGCAGAGCATGCTCGTACAGGCCGGGATTGTACGGGCCTACCGAGTGGTTGCCGCCCAGCGTGAGTACCGGGTCCACCGGGTCATAGGTATAGTGTGCGGGCGCCTCGCCTACGGTCGGCGCCTGCGCGGAGAGCCTGCCGTCGGCGTGCAGATAGTGCTCCGTGTAGCATGTGCGCGCCAGCGGCCACTCCTGTTCGTCGCGCCAGCAGTTGGCGCCCATCACGAAGATGCGCACCGGCGCCGGCAGCACTTCCGCCGGCGCCTTGCCGTGCAGCAGGCCGTCCAACCAGCGGTGGGTATGGTCATTCTCCGCGAGCGCCGCGGGACCGAAATCCACGTCCCCCAGCGACGTCGCCCCATTGATGCCGTGGGTCCACGGGCCGATAAGCATACGGTGGCTGTCCCGCAGTGCCTCCGACGGCGCCTGTTCCCGCATGGCCTGAAAATTCGCGCAGCAGTCCGCCGCGTAGTTGTCATACCAGCCGGCGGTGAGCAGCATCGGCGTGCGGTAGTGGCCGACTTGCGTCTCCCGGATATTTAACGCCTGCCAGAATTCATCATAGTGATTATGCGAGACGTAATCGCGGTACGCTTGCACCGGGGCGATGCCGCTCGCTTCATCCAGCGTCAACAGCGGCAGGTGGCGCAGCAATGCCGGCACGTCGAAGCGCGGCAGCAACGCGGCCTGTGAGACACGGGAGGCGCACTCGAAGCAGAGCCAGCTCCAGGTGAGCGCCAGGCTGAACACCCCATCGATGTAATACGCACGCTTCCAGCAGTCGCCAGACATGAAACGCACATTCAGCGCCGCTAGCAGCGGGTTGCCGGACGGCGCCATGGCGAACTGCACCGCGCCCAGGTAGGAATCCCCGAACATGCCGATCCGGCCGTTGCACCACGGTTGCGCGCCCAGCCACGCCAGCGTATCCGCGCCATCGTCCGCCTCCGCGACGAACGGGTAATGCTCCCCTTCCGAGTCATACCGCCCCCGGCAATCCTGCGCCACCAGCACCATCCCATGCTGCGGGAAATACGGATCGTAGTACAACGTGCGGTTATACGCGGTGCGCACCAGCACCACCGGATAGCAACCCTCCTCCGGCGGTAGGTAGACGTCGGTGGCCAGCGTGATGCGGTCACGCATGGGAACCCGAACATTGCGCAGAATGCGGGGGTTGGCTGACACCCTTCCTCCTTGCCGGCGGCAAGGGGCATTATAGCACACGATTCGAGGGCAAAGCATAACCGGCAATGCGTTCCGGTTATCCCTTCTCCACCGGTACTTCACCGGTACTTCATCGGGTAGCGGACTCGCGTTCCCCGCATGCTGTGACCTCTCCCAGGCGCGATGACTGGTGATCTCTTCGATCATATCCTGTGGGCTGCAAGAACTACATCCGTTGGGTAGATGGGTCGGATTGACTACGACACTCTTACGGGATGGGGGTGTAGCGACGACGCAATCTGATGGTCTGGCGTGGAGTGATCGCCGGCAATCGGCGCGTGCCTTTCGGCTTTCCGGTACTGGGATGGCCAGCACCTCGTCCACATCTCCGCAGTTTCGATCTGTGGTGAGCCCCTCGACTCCGCTCAGAGCCTGCCCTGAGTGAAACGAAGGGGTAAACTCCGTCGAACCATGGCAGGTCGTTTTCTTCCACCCCTCCGAACTACCGTGGTCGCTGGTTGGAATCGGGTGCCAGCGAGCGCGCTACTGCCGGCCGCTCACCTCGTTGCGAAACCGCGACCTTGGCCCTCTGGGCTGCCGTTGCGGGCTTAGCTGGGCGGGGCTCGGGCTAATCCCACGCCGCAGCGCGCGTTTGGGATCGAGCGAGACGCCGATTCCCCGGGGTCTCGCGTCGCCCGGCAGAGTCTGCGCTCGAACTGTCGTCTGCCTCGGGTTCACGCGCGCCTTATGTCATCCGCGAGCGTCTCGATTCCGGGGACGGCGAGATTCCACCGCCCGTCCGCTCCGAGGCGCAAGAAGCTACACGTTTCGTAAAGGATGAAGCCTGCAAACCGCCCATCGCGGAATATCCGCCGGGCTTCATCGAGCAACGAATCCGGCCGGATATACCGGTTCACGGTTACGGGCAGGCCGCGGTCGCCGCAGTGGTCGATGATTTCGCGCGAGACAGAGTCTTCGTAGATGCAGTCGAAGGGCAGGGCGAAGAAGCGGAAGATGGCTTCGTGCATCAGCTCTTCGTCAACCCATCGCCGCCACTGGAAGTCCAGGTTGGCTGGATATGCCAGTAAGCGGTCGGCGGGCGGGTTCAGGCGATAGTAATCGGTCTGTAGGTTGATGCGCATGCGCTTGCCACGCGATGATATGAGGCCCTTCGCCTGGCGCAGGAACTCGGTGTAGGCGTCACCGCGCACCTGCGATATCGTCGCGGGGTCGACGGCTCCGCGGCGCTCGCACTCCTCGACAACCGCTGCATTGTAGCCATAGTCCGAGGGGTAATCCGTGTGAGTGCTGTGGTTTTCCTCGCGAAAATCGACGCCGTCCACGCCCGCATCGAGCATCTCGCGAATGCACGAGAGCCAGTACTCCCGCACCCGCGGCTCCGTCTCGCACAGCGCGCCGGGCAGGTACTCGTTTCTCCCGCGGGTGAATGCGATCAGCCCTTTGCTTCCGGAACCGTTAGGCTCGTCCAGTCGAACGAGCGTACGGCCGAAGCCGTAGTCGAACATCAGCCCCCAGTTGCGGAAATCGACCTGGCCCTCGCACCAGATGGTCGAGCCGGTGGCGAACACGCCGGCGATCTCGCGGCCTTCGCCATCCAGAGCGACGAGCATGTCGGTACCCGCGTTCTCGAAATCTGCCGGGCCGTCGGCGAAATCGGTCGTCACCAGGATATAAGGCTCGGTCAGACTGAAACCGGAGAGTGTCAGCACCCGCACCGGGTCGCCGGCGCGAGTCACCGGTGTGCCAGCGACATCGCTCACCTCGCGCTGCGCTGGCTCAACTGTCTCCCGCACGTCGAACTCGACCTTCAGCCGCTGGTAGCGGTAGTTCGACGCGCTGGCCCAGAGTTGCAGATGATCTTGGGTCACGCGCGTCGGCGACGCGTCGCGCTTGATGAGCTGGACGGCGTGGATCGGTCGCGTCGCCAGGTCCGACGGCAGGTCGCCGCGGCGGCGGATGCGCAAGGTCGGGTTGTCCACAACGAAGCGATCGATCCAGGCCAACTGCCCGCCCGAGTGCGCCAGCCTTCCGTTGCTGCGCGCTTCGGGCGAACCCTCGGGCAGCACCAGCGCCACGCCGGTCTCATAGGGCTTGTAGTAGGCGTATAGCTGAATGCCGTGGCGGTGGGCAGCTTCCACCGCGACGCGCAACGGATTGTCGAGCGCCTCGATGGTCTTGGCGTAGATGTCCCAGTGCCCAAGGGGCTCTTCGCAGGCGTTAGCGGGCGTCGTCGGCAGCAAGTAGCCTCCGTGCCCGTCCCCATAGTAGCCCCAGCTAACGCGGGCGACGCCGCATCGCCGGAGCATCGCCATCATCGCATCAATGTGCTGCGGCGTGATCGGGTGCTCGGCGGCCAGCGCGTCATCGGGGAAGTCCACCAGGGCCTCCAGCGTGAAGTCTCGGTTCTGCACTCAACCCTCCGTTCGGTCAGCTAGCCCGTCTTCTCACGATCCTGGGCTTGCTTGGTGGCCGCCGGTGCTTCGCTAATCGCGGCCGCACGCTTGTTTATCGAGCGTCCAGCTGCATTCTAACCCGTCGGGGTAGTATCCGCAATCGGCGCCTGCGGAGCCTGCCGAGCCGGGTCGACTCCCTGCGCAAGTCCGGACTCCCCTGGTCGCGGGTCGGAATCGGGTGACGGCGAGAGCGGCACCCTTCTCTGCTTACCTTGCTCGCACACTCAACCAGCGAACTCGCAAAGGATCGCCTGCGGTCTGCTTCGCGTGGCCGCAGGGAAGCGATTCTGGCGCGGCGAAAAGCGCTAACCCAAAGACATGACAGACGCTTGTTGCGGACGATTGAATGACACCAGATGGAGGCGAATCATGATCAACCGATGGACGGCACTACCGGTGCTGGGTGCTGTGGCGACATTCGCTTTCTGCGCTCAGTTTGCCCGCGCCGACGAGGTCAAGGCGGAGACCGCGCAGGTGACCATCAGTCTGCCCGCCCCTGCGCTTACGGGCGACGTCAGCGTCGAGGAGGCGCTGCAGGGGCGGCGGTCAGTGCGGTCCTACGCGGCCGAACCGGTCACCCTGCGACAGGTATCGCAGTTGCTGTGGGCGGCGCAGGGGATCACCGAGCCGACACAGGGTCTGCGGACGGCTCCCTCCGCTCAAAGGACCTATCCGCTGCGCGTGTACCTGTTCGCAGGAAACGTGACTGATCTGCCAGATGGTGTGTACCTGTACGTTCCCCTGGGGCACAAGTTGGAACTGGTGATGAGCGGGGATCAGCGCACGAGCGTTGGCGGGCAGCCGCAGATGACCAAGGCTCCTGCGGTGTTCTCTTACATCGCTGACTACTCGGTGACCGGGGAGAAGTACGGCGAGCGCGCCCGCGTGTTTGCGGCTATAGAGGCCGGCCACTCGGCACAGAACGTCCTGCTGGAAGAGGTCGCGCTGGGCCTGGTGGGCGTGCCCATGGGCGGGATCGATGCCGCTAAGATGAAGGCCCTTCTCAAGCTGGCGGACAACCAGGAACCGATGTACGCCGTGTCGGTCGGGAAGAAAGCCGCGGCAGGCTCAGGCGCCGCAAGGTAGTCGCAACATCGTATGCCGCCTGTTCCCGAAGTCGTCGAACTCAGATCACGCGGGTGGGAATGGGTCGGGCAAGGGCGCACCTCAGGCGCCATGTGCTGCGTAGACCTTGCCTCGTTCCAGTCATGAAGATGACAGATGCGCGGTGCCTAATAACGACCGGAGTGAGAATGGCCCGTTTTCCTCAATTCGAACGTTGTGTCCCTGGAAAGCGAACGGCCAGTTCCATGCTTCCGAACATGGATGCGTCCGAGCGTGGCGACGCTGGGTGACAGCATAGCACCGTAGCTCTCGGCAGCCGTGAGTGGCGCCTCGACACAGTAGATGTGAGGCGCTGCACAACGCCACCGCGGATCAGGTCCACTCTCGCCGCGGGGAAGTGATCCTGGCGGGCCGAAAACCGCTTCAGATTCGGCCTCTGGTGGCCAGGCGTGAGGACTACCTCAAGCTCACGCGGACGAAGTGAGATGCGGGAGCAGGGACCTCAGAACCGTACCTTAAATCCACCCCCGGGTCTGTGCCACTAACGCGGAGGACGGACACGCGTGCGCATCATATCTTTGGGAAGGAGAGTGACATGGCATGGGTAGTACTAGACGTGCATGGGGCATGGCATCGCTGGTAGCGATGGAGGTGTTGGCGCTGATGGCGGTCAGCGCGGCCGCAGTTTGGACCAGGGACGAGGATGCAGAGGCGTTGAAAACGACATCGCTAAGGGCCAATACGATGAAGCTATATGAAACGCGCTGGAATGTGAATGGCAAACCCGTGCTTGGCACTTACGCTGGCGGGGCAGACAAGCTGGAAGATCTTCGCAGCATTCGCGACGTGGGGATGAACGTCGTTCTCGCCGGAGAGGTCGAGCTGGACACCAGAACCCCCGAGGGCGCGTTCTGTCTCGAGAATGGGATCAAGGTCGTGCACCACTTGACCCAGTTCCTCTATCATGGCGTCAAGCTCCGCGACGCCATTACGCCAGATCAGACAACCATTCCGCTCTTCTTCGCCGGGAGCGTCCCCCAGCAGGAGTCCCGCGTGGTCCAGGTCGACGATGAGATCATCCGCTACCAGAAGATGACGGAGGCAGGGCTTGTGGGCTGTCGGCGCGGGTGCGACGGGGCCAAGCCCGCCGCCCATCGCGAAGGGGTCATCCTGTTCTGGCTGGAGGCGTGCGCCGCGGAGGTCGAGCGAGTCAAAGGCTCGCCAAACCTTTACGGGTATTACGTCCTCGACGACAGCCCCGGCGATGCCGCATCGGCGCTTCGCGCGCTGTACCAGACGGTGCAGAAGGTTGACCCAGGCGGTCGTCATCCGGTGTGCGCTGGGTTTGGCGATGCGGGCTCCGTCATCAATCTCGTGCCGGGCGCGTGTGACATCATGCTGATCTACTGGTATCCCGTGGGCGGCTCCGGATACGCCCGCGAGCGCACGGCGGAGGAGGTCCAGCACATGCTGACGACCGCCCGCAGGCGCGTCCCGGGCATCCCGTTCATGGGTGTCTACCAAGCATTCAACGGCGCTGGCATAACCGGCCAAGGCGTGCCTACAGGTGAGCAACTCCGGGAGCAACTGGAGGACTTCGTGCGTGAAGGCGCATGTGGGCTCGTCGCCTTCATCAGTCACCTTGGCGACCTGCCGGGCTGGGCGGACCTGCCGGAGCTGAAGTCTACGATCAAGAGGGCGAACCAGGAGATACTTGCCACCAGCGGCCTCGAGGTCCGCTCCGAGACGGAATCGATGAAGCGAAATCGCATCCAGCCCCAGGGGCACTGGGAGGACCCTCGGCCGGTGCCAGGCGTAGTGCCTGCATGGTACGTATTGGGCCCCTTCGAGGACACTGAGGGCAAGATGCTTGACGCGATCTTTGCCCCGGACCGCGAGACTGACCTGGACGCGGTCTATCGGGTGAAGTTCGGCTCGGCGCGCTGGCGCGTGCGCGAGACCACATGCGGCGTTCTGGGGCTCACCTCCCTTTACGGCGAGCAGAAAGGCGTCGAGAAGTGCCTCGACTACGCGCGCTGCGACGTGACGAGCCCCAAGCCGCAGACGGTACAGATGCGCATTTGCTCGGACGATGACGCTTGTGTACGTCTGAACGGTAAGGAGGTGTACCGATTCGAGGGATCGCGCGGGCTCGAATATGACACGGACGTCGTTCCGATAGCGCTGCCCGCGGGAAGGTCGCGCATCGAGGTCAAGATCTACAACCGTGCCGGCATGTGGGGCCTCTTCATGCGGTTTACCGACCTGGACGGGCGGCCACTCGATGGACTGCGGTTTTCGCCGACGGCGGGCTGATGACGCCTTGGCAGGAATGGAGGCTGTACGTCGTCAGCGACGATGGGACACTTGGGATGTCGCGCTGCTTCGGTGCATGAGGCGGCGGTTCACCCTCCCGGCGCCGAGCGCTGACGGTCCTGAACGCAAGGGGCCTCAACGCGGCCTTATGCTGTGGGCGTTGAGTCGGCCTGGGACACCGGTTGGGCGACGCGGATGGTGCCGTGCACCTGCCGGATGATGGCGAGACGGTGGGTGTGGCTGCGGCGATGCGATTGAGGTGGGCGGTCTAGGGTCCCCCGCGGGACGAGAGAGACGGTTCGATTCCCACGCGGACTAGTGGTCGCGACATCGAGATCCCCGACCTCGTCCACATTTCCGCAGTTTCGACCTGTGGTGAGCAAAGTCGCACCATGGCAGGATGTTTCCCACCACCAGCACCAATACGTCCCGCTGTCGAAATCCTTCGGGGAGATCCGCATGCAGCGGGTTACACCTCGCATCGATGTGGCAGGAAGGGGATAGGCTGCTGCCCCAGGCTCTGGAGCACGGGACGCCAGACGACGTCCACTCCGGCCGCAGGGACGCGATCCCGGTGCGACGAAAACCGCTTCCGATTCGGACCCTGGTGGCGAGGCGTGAGCACTCCCGAAAGCTCGCGCGGACGGGACGAGATGCAAGAGCAGGGACATCGGGAGTGCAGCTTGATCCACCCCCGGATTCGTCCCATCATCGCTGAGGACCGGCAGGTTCCCCACGGCTTGACAGTCGTCCTGATGTGCAGGTGTGACGGGAAGCCATTCCTCTTGGTGCTGTCGGGTATTGAAAGAGGGGATTTCGACATAGAAACGTCGTGTGTTACGGTAGGCGAGCTGAGGAATCAGCAACGAACAGGAACTGCAAACCTGATATGGGAGAGCCCGAAGAGAGAGGGTACCCGCGGCGATGGCGCGGGGGCGGCCGAAGGGATGCCCGGGCAAACGCGACAGGAGGCAAGCGATGAGCAAACGGTGGATGGTGGCATGGGCAATGGGATTGGCGGCGGCAATCTGCCTGCCGGCATGGGGGCGAAGCCGAGCGGGCCGCTGCCGCCCGGGCGCTCTGCCTTCGGGCGGCTGCGGGCAGGGGCGGCGAAGGTGGCGATCACCCCGACCAGCCCGGTGTGGATGGGCGGCTGGGGCGAGAACCGGATGATGGAGGGCGTGCATGACGGCGTCTGGGCCCGCGCGCTCTACCTGACGGACGGGCAGACGCAATTGGTGTTGGTGGGGCTGGACCTGGTGGGGCTGATGAAGACCGACCAGGCGCCCATCCTGGAGGCGGTAGCCTCGGAGGTGGGCACCAACGTGTTCATGACCAACACCCACACGCACTCCGGCCCGGACGTGATCGGGCTGTGGGGGCCGGATGAGGAAACCCCGGGCTGGGACGCCGACTACATCGCCTACGCCCAGGGGCGTATCATCGAAGCCATCCTGCAGGCCAAGGCGAATGCCGAGCCGGCCAAGCTGTACTGCGGCTCGGCGATGACCACCCCCGAGGACCGGATCGCCTGGAATGCGGACGATCGTTGGTTCCAGGTGGACAGCCCGCCGTGGGAGCCGGGGCGGGGCCGCGGCCCGCAGGACTACGAGGTGGCGGTGATGCGGGTGGCGGCGAGGCAGGAGGGGGAGGGCGCAGCACCGCGAACCATCGCTACGGTGTTCAACTTCGCCTGCCACCCGGAGGTGGCTGGCGGCAACCACGAGGACATGACGGTATGGAAGTACATCTCCTCCGACATCGGCAACTATGCCTACGACCAGGTGGAGCAGGCGGTGGGCGGCATCACCATCTGGCTGCAGGGCGGCTGCGGGGCGATGGTGACGGTGGACATTCCATCGAGTGAGCGCAACTGGACCTCCTGCGAGCGGATCGGCCGGGCGCTGGGGGACCGCATCCTGGAGGGGGTGGCCGGCGCCGACCTCGAGCGCAACCCGCAGATCGCCTGCGCCACCACCGAGCTCAACGTGCCGCTGTACAACGTCTACTTGTACTACGGTATGCTCACCGGGCTGGTGCGCAGCGGCCCCGGGCGGTTGGCCGACAACAGCGACAGCCCGATCGGCCAGGGCGTGCTCACCCGGGTGAGCATGATCCGCATCGGCGAGTTGCAGCTTGCCTGCACGCCCGGCGAGATCTACCCCAAGATCGCGCTCAATATCAAGCAAAGCATCCTCAGTGCACCGCACCGAATGGTGCTGGGGCTGTGCCAGGACGAGCTCGGGTATATTCTCTACCCGGCCGATTACGGCACCAGCGAATACGAGTACGAGACCAGCATGTCGGTGGGGCCGACCATAGGCCTGGCGGTGGAGGCGGGGCTGCAAGAGGCCCTAGCCAACCTGCCCTAGAAATCTGGCCGAAAAGTGGTGGTTGACGGATGAAACCGCAAGGGCTTGATTGGCTGCTTGTCGAATAGGGTGTTACCGCAGTCAAGTTCCTCGCGGAGGGCTC
>Ga0315282_10004733_pt1 | contig 23586 bp, 15 predicted proteins | sample YL17G07_20_MG_FD_203693 | JGI IMG/M metagenome (GOLD analysis project Ga0315282, IMG submission 203693) | Sediment microbial communities from Yellowstone Lake, YNP, Wyoming, USA - YL17G07_20 | ecosystem: Environmental > Aquatic > Freshwater > Lake > Sediment | place: USA: Wyoming | collected... | reverse complement strand
CAGACTTGCCGTTAGTTATGACAGATTAGAGGAGATCCGATTAGGATTTCGACATTTGGCATATGCCATGATCAATTTTCGTATTACTTTCAATAGGTCTTAATTCTTACTCGCTACGAGTTCATAAGTTAATTGGGCGTGGCCATAAACACGGAGACACGAAGAAAAAGGATGAAGGATGATGGGTGAAGGATGAAGGTAGAAAGATGATGGATGAAAAAAGGAAACGAGTATTACAGTTTCATCCCTCATCCCTCATCCTTCATCCTTTAATTGTTACCATACTCGGAGGGGTTAAATTGAAATCTAGATTTATTATTGTTTGCATCAATATATTAGTTTGTCTTGTTTTTGTTAATATAAGCTACGCCAAAATTGATCTCAAAACCTTCATTGGGGCGTGGCTTTTTGATGAAGGCAAAGGTGATACAGTACAAGACTGGTCTGGAAACGGCAACGACGGCAAGATCAGCGGGGCAAAATGGACAGACGGACAATTCGGTAAAGCTCTGGAGTTTGATGGGGCAACCAGCCGCATAGACATTCCCGATAATGATAATCTAAACGGGCTTAACGAGGTTACGATCTTGTCATGGGTTTATCTGAGGAGAGCAGTTACGTCAGGCACATGGAACTCTCTGGCCGGAAAAAATCCTTATCCTAATGGCTACCTTATGTGGATTGAGTTGCCACAGGAACCTTGTGGACTGGTTTATGCAGGCGGAGCTAGATTTGATGATCGCTCAGGCGTCAGCTTAGACCTTAAAAAATGGTATCATTTAGCATTTACAAGGAATGTCAAAGGCGAAATGAAGTTTTACATTGATGGTGTATTAGCTAAAGTTGCCGCAAGTACCGCCGGTCCGATAAGCACAATTCCAGGACCTCTTGCAATAGGAGGGCAAAGCCCGCAGATTCTCGATGGGTTTATGGACGAAGTTATTATGTTTAACGTAGCATTAACCGAAAATGATATTAACGCTATTATGAAAAATGGATTAGAAAAAGCAAATGATGTATCTTCCGCAGGAAAATTAGCCACATTATGGGGCAAGGTGAAAATCCAATATTAATTTATATTGTAGGGTAATCTGCCAGATTGCCATTTTTAGCAAACTAGCAGTTTGCTCCACTTCAATTAAACAAAAAATAATTTGATCAACCACTGAATACGTTATCAGGAGGAAATATAGTCATGGCAGGGAAAATGAAAGCGGCGTTTCTTTATAAACCCGGTGATATACGCATCGAGGATATGGATATACCGATTCCTAAAGACAATGAGGCTTTGATTAAACTCAAAGCTGTCGGCGTCTGTGGTTCAGATGTGCATTTTTACGAAGTCGGCAGGATCGGGGATTTTGTGGTAAAAGAGCCATTGATTCTGGGACACGAATGTGCGGGTGAAATAGTTGAGATCGGTAAAAACGTCAAAACGGTAAAAGTTGGCGATAGAGTTGCATTAGAAGCCGGTGTGCCATGCAGAACTTGTGAATTTTGCAGATCAGGACATTATAATCTCTGCTCTAGCGTAGTTTTTCTTGCCGCTCCTCCGTTTCATGGGGCATATAGGGAATATATCACTCATCCAGATGACTTTCTTTTCAAACTACCTGACAATATGACTTTTGAGGAAGGTGCAATGATCGAACCACTTTCCGTAGGCTTTTACGCCGCTGAAAGAGGTAAGGTTAACGTAAGAAACACGGTGGCGATCATCGGTGCTGGAACCATCGGTCTGATGACATTGCAGGCTGTAAAAGCCAGAGGTGCGGCTGATATAATAATTACTGATCTTGAACCGTTCAGGTTGGAATTAGCGAAAAAGCTAGGCGCAACGTATACCGTCAATGCAAAAGAGGAAAATGCAATACAAAAAGTTCTGGAATACACTAGCGGCGGCGCTGACGTTGTAATGGAGGCAGTTGGCGCACCTACAACAATTCAGCAGACGGTGAAGATGGCAAAGCCCGGCGCTGTGATCGTTCTGATTGGTATGCCAACCGTTGACGATATCCCCATAAGAGTCGTTGAAGCTATCTGCAAGGAAGTTGACATCAGGGGAATATTCCGTTACGCCAACTCATACACACCTGCAATAAAATTAGTCAGCAAGGGTAAGATTGACGTCAAGTCTATGATAACCACGAGATTTCCGCTTGATAAGGTTCAGGAAGCCCTTGAGTATCCGGGGAAACATCCCGGAACGTGTATTAAAGTTATGGTGGAGATTTAGTTGATGGGCGATACAACTATGGAAAACTACATCAAGCAATTCATCACCTATCTTAAAGTAGAGCGAAACTATTCACAGCACACCGTTGACAGCTATGATTTTGATCTGTCTGATTTCATGAAATTCCTGACAGATGAGAATGGAGTTCTGCCTTCGATAGAGGATATAGATCATCTGACAATACGCAGTTATCTAGCAAACCTTCAGGAAAGACAGCTTTCACGTTCAACCGTAGTAAGACGTTTATCTTCGATTCGCTCATTCTTCAAGTATTTGTGCAGGCGAGGTTATCTTGAGACAGACCCGACTTCCGCATTATCCTCACCCAAAATTCAAAGAAAACTCCCTGATTTCCTTGAAATCTCAGAAATTGATTTACTGTTATCGGCTCCTGATACGAAAGATATTCTCGGATTGAGAGATCAGGCTATTCTTGAACTGCTGTATTCCACAGGTATGCGCGTAAGCGAACTTCTAGCACTCGATCTGTCTGACATAGATCGTGGTAATGCCATAGTTAAAGTACGTGGAAAAGGTAAGAAGGAAAGGATAATACCAATCGGTGGACCTGCAATCTCCGCATTAAACAATTATATCGAAAGGCGTCATGAACTGGCGGGTGATAACTCTACACAGGCAATCTTTCTGAGTGAACGAGGGAATCGCATACCCGACTCCAAAAGCATCGGGCGCAGGATAACGAAATATGCTCAAGCAGTCGGAATCAAAAAGAAAATTACCCCGCATACGTTCAGGCATACGTTTGCAACTCATCTGCTCAATGCAGGGGCTGATCTGCGCTCTGTGCAGGAGTTACTCGGACACACTAACCTTGTCACAACGCAGATATACACCCATGTTACCGCAGATAGACTGAAAAAAGTTTATGAAAAAACTCACCCAAGAGCGTGAGAAAAGGATGAAGGATGAAGTGTTTCTTTTTCATCCCTCATCCTTATATTTATTCGTCATCGTCAAGGTCAGCTTCTTCTATCTCTTCATTTAGATCAAATTCTTCTTCATGGTCTACGTCTATATCTAAATCAATTCCTTCGGTTATATCGGCGCTGATTATAGATATCTTTGCTCTTCGTTTTCTGCCTCTGGATGTATAGCGTTTGGCTCCTGCTTCATCTTCCTCTGATATACCAACACCGTTCTGGAACGTTGTCACGTAAATACAGTCATTATCAATCGGAATGGCGATAGATGACCCAACCTTTGATCTTGCATCTTCGACCAATTTATCCCATTTTGCAAATTGATCTTCGTTATCCTCTCTATGACCTTCTATGTATTTATCCAATAAAGCTGTAGCCTGCTGACCGTATCCAGAAAGATAGATAAAATGACTATCTTCGCTGTTTGACTTGATAGTTGCGAAGTATATATATGTACCTTTATATTTATGAATGACATCATTGGCGTCGAGCATACTATTTTGTCCTCCTTGTTTTTCTCTTTGTAAGTTGTTTCCTTTAATGTTATCAGATTTCTTTCAGTACGTCAATGTTTTGTTGATTAGTCCAAGCATAAACTTCCCGTCCGAGAAAATATAAATACAATGTAACAAAGACACGAAGGACACAAAGAAATGAAGTTATGAGTATTTTTAGCAAGTGTTTTACTCATTACTCATTACCCATAACGTTTTTATGTTTCTTTGTGTCTTGGTGTTTATTTTCATTTGAAAACTCTTGCTAAATCACTCAAAACGTGTTATCTTTTTGTCATCTTCTAATACTAATACCATTTTCCAATTGAAATCTAACATTGAAAGGGCAACAGCAAGGGATTGCCCCTACAATTAAATGTCATATTTGAGTTAAGAAATGGTATAAAGTTTCCAATTTATATAACAAAGTCTATAGATTACCAATTATCAAACTTATAACAATCAAAAGGTAAAAAATGGATAATGAATTTACCAGAAGAAATTTCATAAAAAGCATGGTTATAGGATTAACCTCTGCTAGTCTATTAAGCAATCCAGGCTCTAATATAACAGTTTCTGCTGATGAGGAAAATGCAATGCAAAATGATGAATTCTTTATTCAAACTGTTCGAGGTCGTATTAAACCTAATCAGCTTGGTATGACTTTGATACATGAGCATATAATGGTGGATTTCATCGGTGCAGATAAGGTTGATAAGAATCGCTATAATTCCGATGAAGTCTTTGAAGTGATGCTCCCTTATTTGAAAGAGATTAGAGAACTGGGAGTTACAGGATTCGCTGAATGTACTCCTATGTTCATTGGACGAGATCCTGTATTATTAAAAAAGCTTTCAGAATCCGCTGATATGCACATACTTACAAATACTGGCATGTATAAAGAACCGTACCTGCCAAAATACGCTTTTGAGAAAACAGCAGAAGAGCTAGCACAGATGTGGATCAAAGAAATAGAGCAAGGCATAGAAGACACTCAGATAAAAGCAGGATTCATAAAGATCGCCGTCAACCCCGGCAGTCTTATTCCCATACAGCAGAAGATCGTCCATGCCGCCGCTATAACAAGCAAAGCGACAGGTGCAACTATTGCGTCACACACAGGTCATGGCGTTGCTGTTATGGAAACGCTGGATATACTGAAGTCAGAGAATGTTCCGCTAGATAAATTCATCTTTGTCCATGCCGGTGGAGAAGGGGATACAAAATATCATTTATCTGTTGCAGAACAGGGTGCGTATGTAGAATACGACAACATAAGTGAAGGGGAAGCCAACAGATGTGTCCAGCTTATCAAAATGATGCTCGATAAAGGTCACGAAGACCGATTATTACTGTCACAAGATGCAGGATGGTACAACGTTGGACAGCCAAAAGGCGGTAGCATAAGAGGATTTGCCTATTTGATAAGAGATTTTGTTCCACTTATGGAGCAGTCAGGGATAGACAAAAAGACCATAGATAAAATTCTCATTAGCAATTCAGCAAAGGCTTTGCAAATAAAATCATAAAAAACAACTGCAAAATTTTATCACGAATTTTACTAATGAGACGAATTACACGAATAAAAGCAGGTCTATGGTTTTGAAATTTATAGACCCATAGACTTTTCCTCATATTCGTGAAATTCGTTTATTTGTGTAATTCGTGATTTAGATACTTAAAACATATTCACAGGAGCATAAGACATGAATGATCTTAGACAAGGGCGTCTGGATATAACACCATACTATTACAAAATTGATCTCCCGTTCTATAAAGAGCATCTAAAAGATTTTCTTCCAGAAAAAATAATAGATGTTCACTCACATACAGGTAACAATCCCGGACTCAAACCCGATGATCCGAAGCCCACTACGTGGGCGGAATGGGTCACGTATGGTCATGGGATGCTTGTGCCTGATCTGTTGAGTGCCTATCTTAAAATGTTCCCCGGGAAGGAAGTATTCCCCGTATGCTTTCCCATCTGCGACCGCAATGACGTCGAGGAACGAAACGAATATCTTGCCAAAGAATTAGATCAGTATGACAACATTTGGGGACTAATGTGGACTTCACCGGATTGGTCTAAAGACGAACTGATTTTGCGCATGGAATCTACAAAATTTAAGGGACTAAAGCCTTATCCAAATATGGTGCAGGATGCCATACCAGACTCAGAGATAACTATATTTGATTATCTTCCACATAGTCATTTAGAAGCGGCAGAGGAACTTGGCTGGATCGTAATGCTTCACATAGCGCGCCCTGACCGTTTAGCTGACCCTGTGAATATCGCTCAACTCAAGGAAATCTCGAAAACGTATCCTGATATAAAGCTAATAATTGCTCATGTTGGACGTTCATATTGCCCAAGACATGGAATGATCGGAATACCTGCATTAAAAGATTACAAAAACTTGCTTTTTGACATATCCGCCAGCACAGATCAGTCAGTGATGGAACTACTGATCCGTGAGGTTGGGACAAAGCGGATACTATTCGGCAGTGACATGCCTATAACAGCCATGAGGGCAAAGCGTATCTGTGAGGGTGATGAATACGTGAATTACGTACGTCATGCAGATTGGGAAGACAGCAGGACAAGACGCAACATAGCAGAAGAAAATTCATATACGTTTCTGCTTTACGAGGAGTTAATTTCCTTCAAAAACGCATCGTTAGCTTGCGGCTTGACACAGACTGACATCGAGGATATTTTTTACAATAACGCATATAATCTGCTAGAAAAGCGATGAGTAATCAGTAATGGGTATCCGTAGGAGTTGATTATACATAACCGCGCCTCACATTTTACTGATCACTACCTACGCCCTGAACATGCCTTTACGCATAATCCGCATATATGCTGACCAAGATTCTCTTTTTTACGAAAATAGTCCAACTGTTGATAACATGCCTGAATATCAAAATCTGCTGGATTCTCTTTTATTGCACCTGCTGGACATACGCTGATACACTTTCTACATGAGCCACATTCATCTAGTGCTTCACCGTCAATTCTCAAAGGCATATCGGTCAGGACGGAGACGTACCTTACACGACTACCGTACGTGGGATTGACCAGAAGGATGCTTCTACCGATCCAGCCAAGTCCGGCAAACCTTGCGATCATCTTGTGGGAGACGTGACCAGTCATTGGCGGGGTCCAACTAGCCACCTGCGACGCATGTATTGGTAATGCGTCATAGCCTTGATCTTGTATATGAGCAACAATTCTCAGCGCAGTATCATCTAAAAGGGCATTGACTCTTTTATAATGGAAAAGATACATCTGTGTTGGCTTGTCAATTATGCTTTCAAGCACCCTATCCGACAGATGATAACCCATAGATATTCCGTAATTTAGTCCTTTATATACGCTTTCTGGCTCTATCTTGTATTCGCTTTCCAGTCCTTCAAGGCTTGCCACACCGAAAAGCGACATACCATTATTTATTGCTATCTTTTTTAGATTTTCATAATTCTCTAATGAGTCCATTATTTATTTTTCTCCAAATCTATAAGACGCTGTTTCCAGTGCAGACCGCCAGAAAATCCGTGTAAACTGCCGTCTGAGCCAACGACACGATGACATGGTATAATTATAGGTATCGGATTGCTTCCAAGAGCATTTCCAACGGCACGGGCAGATTTTGGCTTATCAATCTGAGAAGCGACCCATCCATAACTGCGTAATTCTCCATGAGGGATGCTTCTTGTCGCTTCCCAAACGTCCTTCTGGAAATTGGTATAACCATTCAAATCGAGTGGAAATGTAAAATCAACATGCTGACCCTTAAAGTAATTTATCAAGGCATCTTTGGCATCTGAAAACCAACCATATTGTTCTTCTTCCAGCGATTCAGAATAATTGCAATCTCCATTTTTTGTAATTGCATCAAACGCTGATAATTCGTCTGGCATTGGAAGTATGAACTTGCTTATACCAGTTGAAGTACCGGCAATTACCATCCAACCCATTTCTGTTTCAAAAATTGTAAATTTCATATCAAAAATTCCTATCCTGATGAGCAAACGTAGGATGGGCAACGCCCATCAAATTCAGTATATTTTTGTGGGCAATGCCCACTCTACAAAATTTTACAACTATTCCTCATTTAGTATTCTCGTTTGTGCTTCCTGACCCAAAGACCTGATTATCCCAAGCTTATCTTTTAGATTATATATCCACATAACGTAAGCATCCTCGCCTGTGTCTGAGTAAAAACCTTTTCTGATGGAGACGGTTTCAAATCCAAATTCGAGATACATATTTTGTGCTGGAATATTCGTAACCCTTACTTCCAGAGTGGCTTTCTTTGCCCCTAAAGTGTCAGCGACAACCAGGGCTGATGCGAGAAGCATCGTTCCTATGCCCTTGCGCCGATAGTCATCTCTAACAGCTATGGTTACAACATGAGCTTCGTCGAAAACCAACCAGAAACCCACGTAACCAAGTATCTCATAGCTGTTTCTAGCCAAAAGGAAGTATGCCCGATTAGTATCCTCCAATTCCCTCTCAAACATCCATCTGCTCCAGGGCATACTGAAAGATTCACGCTCTACCTCCATCACCTCGTCTAAGTCATCAGCCTTCATTTTTTGTATACGAAAATCGTCCATATATTATCCTCGATTTTTTGCCTTTTTCTCTTTTTCTTTGTAGTGGTCAACCAGATTAATTATTGGGTTTAATTTCCCCCTATAATCCCCCGTAAACGGTGGATATTTATCTCCTTCCCTTTTTTAAGGGGAAGGTTGGGATGGGGTATAAGTTAAATAATGAATCTAATTGCCCACTATTTATTTGACTCTTGAATAGAGAGTTTTCTTTTAGCTGACCGTGCTGTTTTATAAACCTTTTTTGCAAGATTAAACATTACTGGAGTTTTCCGTGTATGATATTCTGCTTTTGCGAGACTAGAAAGAAAATCCTCTGCACAGGTGAAAGGTTCCATCAAAACATAAGCCATCCCAACTTCAAATCGGCTATGCGCATCACTGCCAACACCAGCGAGTATGACTCTTTCAGATATAAGGTTTGCGGCTTTATTGTTACTCCGTGAAAAAGCATTCCTGCTGTTGTAGGCCTCAATTATGTCAACTTTGGGAAGTATCTGCTCAAGCGCCTGTCTTTTGATCACAGACCCCCTGAGCCTATCGAAAGGATGCGGCACGTACACCAATCCGCCTTGCTCTTTTATCCTGTCAACTGTTTTATCAGGCGATAAGCCCGGTGGTATATACTCTTTAATAAACAGACCTATTATTTCTCCCATAGTAGTGCGTATCTCTTCACCAATAATTATCCTTGATGGCGCAATCTCATATAGCTTGATCGCACATTTTATTGTATTATGATCTGTCACTGCCACGCAATTAATACCATTATAGTCGCAAGTATCCAACAGATCATCAAAAGGTATCAAGGAATCCGATGAGCATGACGTATGTACGTGCATATCAACTTTTATCACATTACTGCTCCATTGTTGTAAGAATTAGTTTTGTTTCTGCTTGCTGAATCTTATAAGTATTGAGTTTTTCATCTTCCAGCTTGACGAGGTAAGTTTGCATGTTGTTTGCGTCATTTATTAGCCATTCGCTGTTCGACACAAGAGTAGAAATAACAGCATTCTGAGAAAGCGTTATCTTATTTTTCTCGAATTCTTGTCTGAGAAAATCTGTAATAGTATTATTGTCCAGATCAGCTTTAAGGTTTGAGTCCAGAATTGCTATTAGAGATTGTTTTTTGGGTTTCATGCCTTTCTCGTTACGTACCTTTGATGCAAGGCTTCTTGCTGTTGCTTGTGGGACAATTGGTTCTTTGTTAATGAACTGATAACCGTCTTCCTCTATTGTTTCCAATGGCTCAAATTGCTCTGTCCTTGCTATTACAACGAGCATTTCCGCGCCATAAGGCGGATCGCACTCAAATTCACCTGGTATCTCAACAGCGCGATTGATCTTTGACTGATCAATGTAAAAATCATCGTAGAGTAAAGTCCATCTTCCATCCGCAAGGATATACAACAATCGTATATGGGCCTCACGATTGGTACGCACAAAAACCTTCATCGTCTCTCCCGCTGTGTAGATCAGATTCTCGTTGCCTTTATTTGTCCATGTTTCAGCTTGAAGCTGGCCGCTGACAATTTCTCCCTGTCCGAATGCCCCCTGTGTGACTAATGCAGACTCAAAGTTTTCCGGTTTTAGGTTTACATTTTCTGGTAATATCTGCGGATCAAAAGTTAATTCTGTACCTGCTAGTACTTTTCCGCTGTTTATCTCACGGATGTTTACCATCAGTTTGACTTCTTTACCTCTTTCCCAATAAGTTCCAGATAGGATCAATTCTGCGCCGGATTCCCTCGCCAGATCACGCATGATCTGTGATGATTTTGGGCTGAATGATTGAACTTGTTCAGCGACCTTCCAGTTAGACAGTTGAATGATCTGATTTTCTAATTCCGCCCGAAAATGTCGTGCAAATGAACTCCCCATCTTTGTATCCTGATACGTCAGCGGCACCACGAGAACTTTTCCAGTTGGCATAGAAATCTGTTTAGAAAGCCGCATCACAACAGCCATTGCCACTTCATCAAGAGAACCAAGCGATTCAGACAACAAACGGTCAATCTTGTTCGTAACTTCCGTCTGACTCAATAGAGTAGTTTTGTTTGACTCCTGTGTTTCGGCATCAAGTTCATCAAAAGCGTTCTTTATAGTTCTTGACTCATTGACTACCAGAAGCACCATCTCCGCTTCTTTCAATCTCTCATAAAATGGGTATAGGCTTAGATATTTTGTTACTGCATCCATAGTCTCAGACTTGCTTTCATAAGCCTGTGCATCAGTGATGATCGTATTAATTTGCTGTATTAAGTCCTGTCTTTCTTGGGAATATATATTTTGCAGATCAGCACGATTGGCGTAAGCGACAGCGTATACTGTTGAATTATTTTTATCGCCTTCAACGAACTTATCAACTTTAAGTCCCATAACATCCTGCAGTGAAGATGAGCTTTGAGAGATAGAGCTTAACTCTTGTTTATATTGCTCATTCTTTTCTTCCCTGACCGATGAGATCAGGCTGTTGATGTTGACAACTATTGTACGTGAAACCTCACCTCTTGCGCTTTCCTGGGCTACGCCTGTCGCCTCTGATATTTCACCTGTTGCGATACCGAAGCCTGTCAGATAGAGTTTGACAGGATATTTCTCACCGCAGTCAAAGTTCCTCACCCAATCTGGCACCTTTGCATCAACGGATAACGTACTAAAGATCAGAATCGTTATAACAACATAAAATAAAAGTTTTTTATTCTGCATTCTCTAGCTCCTTTCATAATGCAAAAAAGTTATCCGCTAATTTTTGTGAATTCTCACAAATATTTTTACAAAATTACAATTTCAACGTAATGATAACATATTTTCGGAACATATTACAAAGATTTATTTCCTAACCATTTGTTTTGGCTGATTTCATCATTGCACGCATATTCTCCTCTGGCGTGTCTCGTGGAACCATCTCTCCTGTGTTGAATATGTAGCCACCGTTTTGTTTGCCGATATTCATTATCCTTTCGGCTTCGTCAGCAACTTTCTGAGGCGTACCTCGTTCCAGAACTTCTAAAGGGTCAAGATTGCCTATGAGAGCAACTTTTCCAAACGTTGCCTTCTTTGCTTCCGCAATATCTATACCGGGCCCAACGCTTAGTGCATCTGCGCCAAGAGTTACCTGCTTCTCTATGTAAGGAGCTTTCTCCTCGCTTGCGTGAAAAAACGTTAATATACAAGCTTCTCTATACTTTTGGAGTAATTCCTTACATGGATCGAAAGCAAATTCGCTGTATTGCTCAAGGCTTATGAGGTTGCTCATGGCGTTACAGTCACCGACCCAGAGGGCATGCGCACCGGCTTCTAGCTGTGCCTTCCCCCACATATATTGCAGTTCCACGAAGAAATCACAGGTCTTTTTGAATAGATCGGGGTCAGTGAACATCAGCATCATTGATTCTTGTATGCCATAAAGCAGTGATGTAGAAGAAAATGGCGCCGCAGTCCGACCGCATACGCATATTTTATCGCCAAACTCTTTGCGTACTTTACTTATTGCATCAAGGAGAATAGGCATCCTGCCGTCTTTTTTTGGATTCGGCATCTTGAGTGAATTGAGAGTGCTTTCATCAGCAGGAAGATAGTTACAAGTTGCTCTGAGGATATTGCCACTGCCACGAGAACCCACCCCTAAAACCTCGAATTCTATACAGTCGTCAACTTGAAGCCATACCCAGTCGTAGTCGAATTCATAGGCAGATGCAATGGAACATTCTGCAAGTTTATCAGCATCAGTAGCTATTTCTTCATAAGTTCCACGATTGAACCATCTGACATCAAATTCTTCACTAAGGGCAAATACAGGAACTCTTTTCGGTATACCAAGTTTTACTATCGTCTTTATGTCATTCATTAAACCATCATAAGCCATTTTTGATTACATCCTTATTTCTTGGAGTGCGTAAGCTTGCTTACTCATAAAAAATCTATATATCCTCTGAATCATTATGCTGTGTGAATATTGCCCATGTATTCTTTGGTTCGTCATATCTGTTTAGTCCTTGCTGTGTGCCGATCCATACGTAATTGCCGTCAACAGCTATTGACAAAACACAATTATTCGACAAGCCATCTTTCTTCGAGAAGGATTCCCAGACTTTTCTCTCTTTATCGTATCTTATAACCCCGGCATCGTACGTCCCGAACCAGACGTACTTACCATCTTTTGCAATACAGGTTATTCTATCACTCGTCAGACCTTCATTTGTTGAATATGTCACCCAATCTTGAGAACGTTTGTCAAAAGCGACTACCCCTGCACCGCTTCCGAACCAAACAGTATCGCCATCTACCTTGACACTGCCGATCTCGTTGGTCGGCAAGCCATTTTCAACTGTGAATGTCGTCCAGACGTCCCTTTTCTTATCGTATTTGCTTATACCTCTCATTGTGCCTATCCAGATATAGTCCTGATCTGTGTCAATGCACCAAACCTCGTTGGATACAAGTGTAGTGGCATATTCTTTTGTCAATGCTGTCTGTCTGATTTCCATACCTGACGTATAAGTAACCCATGCGTTCAGGTTGTCAGACATGCGTGGAAACTTACCAAGCCCGGAATTGGTTCCCATCCATACATCATAACCATCTACAACTATCGAGCTTATTTCTATACTTGGCAATCCATTATCTTTCTCAAACCTGTCCCATTTGTCTGTAATTTTATCGTACCTGTTAGCGCCCACTCTTGATCCAACCCACAGGTATCTACTGTCCACAGCAAGGGTGGTTATAGCGTCGTCTACAAGGCTATAACGACGTTCATCGCTAAGTCTGGCAAAATCAGCATTAGAGAAATTGCTAGTATCAACATAAAAGTTACCACCACCATGCCGATAGGTTTTCCATGTACCTTGAGCTTTATCGTATCGTGATAGTCCTCCTCCTTGAGTTCCACACCAGACGTATTTTTCGTCAACAGCAATGGCTGAAACCTTATCTTGAGCGAGAGTGCCTTGTTTGGTGAAATTTGTCATTGATTCTGTTATTTTATCATATCTGCTCAAGCCAATGTCAGTTCCTATCCAGACGTAACGTTCGTCAACCTTTAATCCATTGTCAGCTACATCATTAGTAAGAAGTCCTGAAGAACTATTGAAAGTTGTCCATGTGCCTGAAGCTATATGGAGTCTTTTGACCCAATTTCCATCAGTACCGATCCATAAGTAGTCGCCATCTTCTGCAATATCCTCAATCCCACTTCCCCAATTGTCACCATGTGAGCCACTTGGTCTTATTGTATTCCAATCATCCATTTTTTTATCATAAGCAGTTACAGCCTGTACACCGTAATTATAAATGATCCAGACGTGCCTTGGAGTAGCAGTTATTTTCTCTACCCCTGATGAGGCAAGTACGTCCGCTTGGGAATACTTGCGCCAGGTGTTTTTAACCTTGTTATATCGAGTAAGTGACCCGCTAGTCCAACCGTATCTATGAGCAAACCATATTTCATCACCGTCAACGGTTATCCATGAGACGCCATTCTGAGCTAGGCCATTCTCTTTCGTATAAGTTGTTTGCTCGCCATTGCTCGTGATTTTTCTTACACCGGATTGACCCACACCGATCCACACGCTGTCACCATCAGTACATAAAGCCTCAACGCTTTCACGAGGATATATCAGGTTAGCGACAGGTATAGTTTTCCATTTTCGAGTTTTTTTATCAAACACGCTTACGTCTGCCCCTGTAAGACGTGGCGTATTCCAATAGCTTATCCATACTACGTTTTCACCGCAGGAAAGATACCTGACACTGTTATCAGCAAGGCCATCTTTCGTTGTATAATGATCCCAGATGTTTTTGGATTTGTCGTATCTCAGTAACCCATAGTCAGTAACAAACCAGACAGCATCTTTATCCACGATTATTCTCAACACATCATTCATAGATTCGGCTTTCATGTCTTTCAAGATTATTTCCCTACCAAAAGACTGCCATGTATTTGTAGTATGATCAAATCTGACTATTGCGCCATTGCGTGAGTTTGACCAATTACTAAACCAAACATAATCGCCATCAAACTCTATGTTTGACACACTTGACTCTTTAAGTGGTTCACGGGTTATAAGCGCCCTGTGTTCGTGCCAGCCGTTGTCAGATATGGAGTATTCTATTAACCCACTGGAAGTGCCTAACCAGAGTTTATTTCCGTTTAAGGCTATTGATTTGATATTCCTTTTATGGAGGTTGTCTTTATCTGAACTGATTGTCTCTAACCATTTTTTTGTCTGAACATCATAACAGGCAAGTCCATCCGATTTGCCGACCCAGATCCTTTGATTATTGTCGTCATAAGTCATAACAAGCACGTTATCTTCTGATAAAACAGTAGAATCGCCATTTACACTCTGAAAGCTATCAGTAGATGGATCGTATACTGATATACCACTACGAGCGCCTACCCATACGCTTTCATTATTCCATTCAAGTATAGTGTTCACGTAATCGTCAGTCAACCCTTGTTCAATAGTGTAATGATAGATTTTCTGTGTGCTGAAATCATACCGCCACAAACCTTGACTCGTACCTACCCATAAATGATCACCATTATTAGCAAGGGACGTGATAAATTGATCTTTAAGCTCATTGATAACGCCAAAAGAATTGTCGTCCGGGTTAAGATAACAAAGTCCGGTATTTGTCCCTATCCATGCTTTATTGTGTGATATTTTAAGTGATGTGATAAAGTCGTGTGACAGTCCGTTAGCTTTGGTGAAATACTGCCATTTCTCTGTAGCAATATCAAACGTTGCGAGTCCACGGGCAGTACCTAGCCAGATTCGATCACCGTTCCCGGCAACAGTCGTTGTAAAGTCGGTTGTCAACCCCGATTCCTTTCCATAGCGTGACCACTGTTCTTTGCTAGTCGAGTATCGAGCAACACCTTTTGAAGTTGCTATCCACAGATCACCTTTTGAATCCAGAGAAACGCCGTTTATGTCGTCACAGGGGATGGTATCTGCTTTTATAAACTGCTTCCATTTGTTTGATACCTTATCGTACATCGTTATTCCACTCTCATAAGTACCAAACCAGACTTCATTATTATAAACCGTTATGGAAGTTATGTTGTTGCTGGATAATCCGTCATTCTGAGCATACTTAACCCACGTATCAACGGAATTTATATATCTTTGAACTCCGCCATTAGCGCTTCCGATCCAGATGTGACTGCCATCTACTGTAATTGTTCTAATGTCATTGCTGGATAGAAAATCAGTTTTAGTGTAGTTTTTTACATAAGTTTGGTTGGTTCTATCATACAGGCTTATACCTGATTTTTTAGTGCCGAACCAGATAAATTTATCGGTAGCGGCGATAGACGTTATCGAGGAGTCTATCAGACCGTCTTTCTTTGAGTACGTATTCCACGAATCAGTAGTCTTATCGTATCTATTGACCCCGCTATATTCTGTTCCAACCCACATATAATCATCGGTTATAGTGATGGCGCTCACTCTATCTTCAGTTAGGCCATCTTTCTTTGTACGAGCCGCCCAACTATCAAGGTTTTTGTCATACCTATTTAGTCCTCCATCGGTGCCGAACCATACGTAATCCTGATCAACAGTTATGCAGAAAACTCTACTGCCTTTTAACCCATCTTTTGACTTAAACGTTCTCCAACTATCTTTTGACTTGTCGTACCTGCTGACCCCATCATCAGTTCCAAACCAGACCCAATTACCGTCTACAGCGACTGAGTTGATATTATCCGATCCAAGCCCATCCTCTTTAGTATAATATATCCAACTGTTATTTGTGCGGTCAAACATAGTTACGCCGATGTCCGTAGCTATCCAAACGGCGGATTCATCTGCTGAGATGCCACGGACATTGTTACTTAAAAGGGTGCTTTGTACGCTGGAAACTTGATTCTCAGCATTGGATTCTGATTTTTGGACTTCGGTTTCTACTTTTACGGATTGATTTGGTGATGTTGGCGATTCAGGCTTTTCAATTTGGGGGGTTAAAGATACACAAGAACAAAACACCAAAAGAGATAGACAGGATAAAAAACAAATGATACTAACTAAACTGACATGCCTTATTCTTTGGTTAAAGTATCCTTTATCTTTAACTGTCCATAATTCATTTAGTGTAAACATCAAATGCGCTCCTTGGTTGGGGTTCATAATAACACAAAAAACCACAGAGATCACAGGGGATTAGAAGACTAGAAGATTAGAAGATTAAAAGATTAGAAGATTCTAAATACTAACCTTCCAATCTTTAATTTTCAATCTTTAATCACTTTCGTATCTTCGTGGTTTTATATAGTGGTTTTATGTAAATGATCGCTATTTTATAATTGCTAATTTGCCAATCTTTTCCATCTTTCTATTATCTTCGTAAGTGATAAACTTATAGAGATATACTCCATTAGCAAGCTTGTTTCCATCCTCGTCCCTGCCATCCCAGAATTCCTCGTTATACTTCCATCTTGGTGAATCCTGTTCTATTGTTTTCACCAGTTTACCTCTCAGAGTATAGATTTTAATCACAATTTCATCCGCAGGCTGTGTTAGATAGTATGAGAAAACCGTCGTATCAGAGAACGGATTAGGAGCATTCATGATCTCTCTAACTTCGACTTTCTCATCTACGACAAAACTTATAGGTTTAAGGTTCGGTGGACTCAGGAATGAGGAGTTGTCACTGGTATCAACTGCCTGAATCTGGATCATGTAAGTGCCATTCATAAGCTCTGGCGCGTAAACGATGGTCGAATTCTTTTGATCGCTTGATGTGGTCATCGAGTATTTATTCTTATCAATGGTGGTTAATTCTTCATCTTTACCTGCAAACGACAATACGAATTTTGACATATCCAAAATGCTGTCATCACTTACGCTTATATTAAAAGCCGGTGACTTCTGGAATATATCACCATCCGTCAACGGTTTTCCTTCAACAGTGACTTTTATGACTGGTGGATTAAGATCAGGTTTATCTTCTACTAGAAACATGAATTCCAAAAAGTTGCCGTTATCGCTTTTGGATATGTTTCCAGCAAAATCTTTCACAGATATGCGATATCTGTATTTGCCAATATTCAGCACAGGAGAATAGAATATGGGGATGCTATCCAGTTGACTTCTATCTGAAAGTACATAGTCAGACTTAGGAACCTCGTGAAATTCCCTATCGTTTACACTGACAACGAAAGATAAGCTATTTATATCTATTCCATTGGCGTCGGAAAGCATGAGTGACATAGTAGGTTTTGGAGGTATTACAACCCCGCTTTGTGGAATGAGTCCATTCACCCATAGTTCAACGCCTGGCTGGGTAACGTCGTTGCTGTGCATTAGTGCTATTGTCTTCAGGCTGTTTATTTTTGCCCTTACATTTCCAACAAAAAGCGTTTGGAATACAAACTTATCACCGAATTCAAAAGGATATTTGCCTTCATGAATCTCGACTTTAACACCTATACCGGGAATGTATACTTCCTTGCCAATCGTGCCTATTAAAGGCAATCCTTCATCATCTAATATAGGTACGCCAAGTTGAGAGTGAATTTCAAAACTTTTTGAATCAATGAAAAATATAACCCAACTTCCCGGTATTTGTGTTACATAGCCTTCTTCTTGTCCTGCAATTGTAATGTGTGCGGTCCCATCTCCATAATTATAATATTTAAGCCCTTTTAACTTAATTGAGCCATCCAATTCTCGATACGTATCAAACTTGAATATATCACCAAACGCAAATTCCTTATCGCCTTCATTCATCATTATTTGTAGCCCAACATCCACGTTATCATAAAGCTTATCAACCTCGCCATATCTGTTCAAGCTTTCATAAGACGTTAATCCCTCTCTGCGAAAATACACTTTGTATTTATCAGAAGCCAGGAATAAGATAACCCAATTTCCAATGGGGGCAGAAATCTCGTCTACTTTGATGTTTGTAGAGTCGAAAGGCGCATTTGATTTATTTTCGGTTACTGGGAGTGTCACATAGTATTCCTGAGCAAATTTAGCAGGTTCAGAATTGGACATTATTAACTGTGAAGGGACATATTTCCATACGCCAAAATCATCCTGCCATGTATATATTCCTAATTTTTTGGCTTCTTCCTGCGTTGCAGTTTCGATCCATTCTCTTTCGGTGTAAGTAAGCTGACTTTCATTTTTGCTAGAAAGCCCTTTTGCTTTTTTCGCCATCTCCCGAACTTTCGTAACGTCAAACATTAAGTCAACCTGAGCTTCTTTGTTTAGATAAATAACACCAGAACTAAGCTGTATCTTGAATGCTCCTCCATCCATACCGCTCTCAGGTGTTGGGGCGGCTGTAAAATCCGATTGCTTCCACTCACCTTCTGGAAGAGCAAGCCTTGTTATAGACATAACTGTCTCATCAACAGAACCAGCGGGGATGATCATCTTCATTGTTTCGTCAAGGCTTTGCGCATAGGTATCTGTATCTGCTTTACCTACAACAAATTCATTGATCTGAAAAAGTTTCGACCCTATATTATCCGTCTCATCAGCGTCGTCTACTTGCTCAACACCTGTCTGACCGATAGCGAGTTTGATTTCGGGATTGACCCATACAAATATCTGATGAAAGCCTGAGTATAATCCTTCTTTGAGTTTTATTGAAGCTATGGCTTTCTGTATTACAGGCGGATTACTTATCTCGTCTGGTCTCCATTGATCATAAGTGATGATAGTATTTCCCAGCAGTTTTGCGTCTATATCAATGGTTTCATCATTATTTTTATCAGGATTCCCCTCAAAGAAATAAACTCCAACAGGTTTTTTTACTTCTTTACTGCCAGTATTTACGACAGGAGCAGAAACAATCCACGTCGCATCGGCTAGAGAGTAAGAGTAAGTTATGTCGGGCGGAGCATAAGCAGTAGGGCGGGGAATAGTAATATTTACCCCAATAGGGACGTTAACACTATCATAATCAGTCACCATTTTATTACCTTCGGTATCCTGAATTCTTAATCTATAATCAATTTTTGTTCCGGGTTTCGATAGAGGTATTAAATCTTTTAGAACGTACCAGGTGCCTTCAATATTTGGTGCATTATCTGGCGCAGAACCCGGTATCATAGTCGTAGTATATTCTGTCCACGTTTCTGTATTGCGCCAATCACATTCAACGGATTTTATGCCAGCCTCCCCAAGATTATCTGTGATTGCAATGTAAACCTGTAGACTTTCATCGTTTATAATCTTGCTAGTGATTGATTCAATCACAGGTTCAGATATGCTGAACTTTATGCCGCCAATAGCAGACGAATCATTTCCATTTGCATAAAATCTCAAAGATGCTTTGCCCGGAATGGCGTTGTTAGGTATTGTGACAGAGACGTTTTTAAACTCACCCTTTGATACTTTGATTGCTTCAACCTGAACTGGTATGTTATTAAGTTCATCTTCATCCAGATTATTGGGATATACAACAGACACCTGCATCTGTCCGTTGAAATTTATATCTGTCACCCAGTTTTCCATACCTGTAAGTGGATTAACTTCCAGTCGTTTTACGTAACCCGATTTCAGATCAATTTTACTCCCGATGCTGACAGATGATTTGTCAAGCTCACAATCAACTTTAAGTTCAGGTAGATTCAATTTCAGCGCCGGGTCTCCGAAGATAGTGTATTGTTCAACAGACGACGTCCATGCTGGTATATCAAGTTTAATAAAGTCAATCTTTGCCTGATTTATAATCTTTCCCAGAATTGGCGGTCTTTCATTGAAAATGTATGGGTATAGTTTCTTATCAAATACTGCATTCCCCTGACCATAAGTGAGTCTTGTCGCACTAAGGCAAGCTACTGCCCCAGCTTTAGGCCGTATTAAAAAAAGATCTATTAAAGTCTTATTTGCACCTTGAGGATTGTCAAAATAACCATTCTCACAAGTAGTTGTTATAACGAACGGATAGACTGAATTATTAACCTTTTTTATATCGTCTGCGTCAAATATGTTCTCATGAGCCCATTGTTGAGCGCCACCGTGTCCTGCATATTCTGCCATCACTACTCCGCTATTTATCCCTTTTATGATCGCATCTTCCGTCAGGTATGGTTCCTTAATTACTCGTAGATATATAGGCAGGGGCTCATAACCAACAGGAACGTAGTCACTTGCCAGTTCTCTTCTGCTATCCTCAAATATCTCATCCCCGCTTTTGCTCTTTTCGTCATCTGCAACCAGCATAATTTTAGACTGCCAGACTCCATAATTTGGCTTATTCTCATATTCGATGGTTTTGTCAACTATAATATCTGCTTCTTCCGGTGCATCAATGGCAAACCTACCTATCATCATATCAGGAATAATATCATCTCCGCTTACCTCTACAAATCTCTGATCCATAGCGGTCTCACCATAAGGCACACTCTGAGCGTGGTACGTTGGTACGTATATCCTCGGATATTGGTCATATTTCTTATAGTATTCATCGTAAACGTATTTGTAGTCCCAATGTGCGTCACCAACCAGCAAGACGTAGGAAGGTATCTTTCCCCAATTGAAATATGCGTAACGAAGAAAACGCTGTATTGCTTTTGGGTCGAATATGCCATAGCTAAACTCGTCATATATATCATTTACATCAACAACAAGCACGTCTAAGCCCTGTTTTCTCCTAAAGTCCGCAAGTCTTTCAGTGCTGCGCTTGAAATTGCTGTGCGTGATCATTATATAATCTATACTGTTGGCTGGATTATGCAGAGTTGACGGCTCATCTTTTACAATAGATTTAGGGCGCATTATAGCATTTACAGTCGTTACATAGTAGCGGGTTGGTTGAGTAACACTATCCTCAAACGAAGCAGTGTAAGTATTTCCATCCTGTTTTACGTCGGGGTTTATAATCTTTGCTATTGCGCCAAGGTTGTCAATCTGGAAAACCTCTACATTCGGTTTAGTCAGCTTGCTTACTGAAAAAATGGTATTTTTGGTTACATCAGGGATTGTTTCTGTCGAAAACTCAAGTTTATCATTATTTGTTAAAAACTCATGCCAATAGTCTACCTCAATCCAGTTCAAGAACACGTCCCACTTAGGGTCTGTATCATCTCTGGTATCATTATTATCTTTACATTCTATCTCCAGCCAATTTGATCTATTGACGTCTACCTGGCGTATAACCGATTCGCTTATGTATTCGCCTGATCCTTCCCACAGTGCGGTATCCATTAGATTGCCGTTCATGGATATCTTCATAATGTGCTTTGATGCACCTTTAGCGAAAGTTACTCCCTGAAAGCAGACCCTCAAAGTGAATTTTTCAATGATGTTTGGCGCTCTGAAAGGAAGTGCAATCTCCATAGGTTCCATTTTATTGTGCGCCGGGTCTTGCCCTCGGAATGGTCTCCAGAAGAAATGATCAGCAGTTTCGGAAGTTACCTTTTTCAATGGATCGTAGTCGTTATCCTCCTCGAAATGCTCTGTTGTGAAGTATGCTGACGGTGTGGGATACGATGTGTTTTCTGGTTTTCCATCCTTTATAGTCATCATCCAGGATTTTATGTTTGGATTCTCTTTTGTAGCCCAGTTCAGCCAATAAACGTTCTCATTGGTATAGATGCTGTTCATCTTTATGCCATAGAATTCGATATAGTCTCCGGGATCGAATTTGCCGTCCACATAACCTTCAACATAGATGGGAACCTGTTTTCCACCGGTCTTTAGTTCGATCCTCCGGGGATCAATAGTGTTTGGATCTATACCAGCGTTTACCAGATAGTTATAGTCCAGCTTATATATGCCATTCTTGTCTATGACGATCTTATAGCCCATATTCTGAGGGGTGGATTCTAAGGCACTGGGCGCCATAGATACCTGTTTATCCAGAGGTTCCGATCCTAAAGGTTGCGATTCTATTGACATACGCCATTTTTTTGCCTGATCATAGTTCAAAAGAGAATCTTTATATATATTCTCGTAGATATTAGATTCCTTTGTTCTGGGACGTATTTTTTTTAAAGTTTGATTAACAGACGGAGATTGAGCAGAATTGCCAAAAGTAATACCAATTTTCAGACTTTTGTAGGCCCTTAATTGTGCGGTTGATGCGCTATACTGTATTGGATAGATATCCAAACGTGCGATTCTCTGCTGTCTCATATACCCCATCGGCATAATCTTGACTAACTCAGACGGATAGAAACCAGATGTGCTTTTATAGTTTGTGCTATCAGGTGAAGATTCTAAAGCCTCATCTTTGAAAATGGGAAGACTATATCCATTCATCAGGTTGGTAACGGAATTGAGGATTGATGCGCTTGGTTCTGATGTTTCTGGGATGCCGATCGTTACGCTTAACATTGGAACTTGAGGTTTTCCGAATTCGTAAGCAAAAGAACACCCGTTAAATGATACTTTTTGAAAAGTTTCACCGTCAGTTTCAATCGCTTCTGAATTCAGTTCTGGCATATCAAATTGTATCACAAGTCCATTAGGTGATGTTTCAATGATACGAACACCATCAGCGTAACATAAGGTAGAAAAGAAAAATAGAGACAATGTGAAAAACAGAACAAAGGCGTGAAAACTGAAGAATTGAAAACTGAAGATTGAAGGGTGAAAAATGGATACTTTGATCACTATTCTAAAATTTTGGAACTTAAATCTCCTTCCGAACAACTTAAAATAACCTCTCTTTCGATATGGTTCGCACTTATTTATTCAACTTTTTCTTCTAATATTATCTTATATAGAGATGGGGCTTGTGAAACACTGACGTTGCCTTTTGGTACAGACAGTATCTCGCAAGTGAGTATTCTTGAGTTTAGATTCAAACGCAACACGTCACCTTCCTGTACTTCCTTTCCAGCCTTAGCTAAATGACCGTTTACATCGACACGGTTATCATCACATACAGCTTTAGCAACGGTGCGGCGCTTAATTATTCTGCTAACTTTCAAAAATTGATCTAAACGCATTTGTTTAATTGAACTTTATTTGAAAATTTATAAGAGTTTTCTCATGTTTATTGGTGTAATTCATAGATCGATCTATTTCATTACTCGGCATTTTTCTTCATTTTTCCTAAACTGCATAGCATGTTCACTAATTTTCGTAACCGACTCATCAGCCCATAGACTTCTATGCCATTTCGTATAATCAAATGGCTCCCGCATAACTAAAGAAATAAATCTTTCGGCATCAACCTCACCAAGAGCATTTATAATACCTATTTTAGTTAGAAATGATACTTAACCGTAACCTGTATTCAATTGATAATCTGACGGATTGAGCAGAAAAAGTTGATCTATTCTCTTTTGTAAGAATATTATAACTGCTCGTGTCAA
>Ga0315282_10004732_pt1 | contig 23595 bp, 22 predicted proteins | sample YL17G07_20_MG_FD_203693 | JGI IMG/M metagenome (GOLD analysis project Ga0315282, IMG submission 203693) | Sediment microbial communities from Yellowstone Lake, YNP, Wyoming, USA - YL17G07_20 | ecosystem: Environmental > Aquatic > Freshwater > Lake > Sediment | place: USA: Wyoming | collected... | reverse complement strand
AGCAGCACCACGGCCGCCTGGCTGGTGCTGACGAAGATGGGCAACGCGAAGTGCGGATCGGTGGCCTTCAGGCTCTGCCAGTAAGAGGAAATGGGCCACCAGGCCGGCGAGCAAGCCGCCCAGCGCTAGGAAGACGATGGCGCGTGGCGTGAACCCGCTCCAGCCGGCGTACCGGTGGAGCGGGTTCAGAGAGATGGCGAGGAAGGCTGCAACGCTGCCCGACCGAACGAAGAGGCCGGTGTAAGGCTGAGTGGTGGCGAGGCCGAGCCTCTCGATCAGAGATGCCGCGGCGACCACAAGTCCCGCGGCAATCGCGTATCAGAATGGCGCCACTGTACCCCCTATCTACACCGCGTGTTCGACCGCTGCTATAGCATATCTGTCCGCCGCGGGCACATATAACTCAGTGTGCGCATCGCCCGCCCATATGTGGCAATAACAGGCGGATTCGAGTAGCGGCGCCGATCTGAGCAAGGAGTGAGGGCTCGCATGGCCACCAAAGAGCACATCGCATACGTGCCCTATGCAGAGCTTGCCCGAGTCTACCGCGAGAGCGAGGGGTGGACGTGCGCCACCTGTGGCGGGCCGGTGGAGTTCATGGCGTTCGGGCACGAGCCCCAGCCGCGCATACCGCTTTTCGAGTGCACCATCTGCGGTCGTCGCTCCGACGGCTGCCAGACGTTCGAGGGACATCATCTGCTCTACGGCGGGTGTCCCCTGGAGGAGAACGTCAGCAGTCGCTGCGGCTACTGGCTGGGCGACTGGGCCCGGCCCCGCGGCACGTGCCCAGTGTGCCATTCTTCATCGCGCGCCCCGGCGGTAGCGGCGAGGAACTGAGACGCCCGCCAGACGCCGGGAGCTCACGCCGGCGGGCAGCGCTTGAACGCGAAAAGCGACACGGCGGGCCACTTCGGCCCGCCGTGCGAGCAGTGCGACGACAATGTGTGCGAAGGAATCACCCGCAGCAGGACTTCTTGGTTTCCTTCTTCTCGGTCTCGCAGGTCTGCTTCTTCTCGGTTTCCTTCTTCTCAGTCTCGCAAGTCTGCTTCTTCTCGGTTTCCTTCTTGCAGCAACCCATCCTTTGCCCTCCTTAACAGGCTAATTCCCATCAGTTCTTCCTGTGCTTCTGCGGGTTACAGGACATTCCTTCCCCAGTTTGCACAGCACTTGTATCGGAAGCCCGACGCCGGCCTCAGCCCCATCACCTGCAGCAACAGCAACTGCCGTGGTGGCTGCCATGGCGTCCGTGGTGTCCACCGCCCTTCATGGCCATCATCAGCAGAGCGCCGACGGCAATCACAGCCATCAGGCCCATCCAGTTGCCCGAGTGACAGGAACTGGACGAGCCGCAGCAGCATCCGGACGAGCAACAGCAGCACGAGCGGCTTCCACCGGTGTGGCACGAGCGCAGGTGCAGGACTCTCCCTGCTTGGCTTCCTGGGCCATCTCACCCTCGGCACCGTTCGACATGGCGCTACCTCCGAGACGCTTGGAATCGTCGCCTACGTGGGATCACTGAATTTTCGGCATACGGGGCCAGGTTCCCTTCACGCGCATCGCGGCCACACGTCGGCCTTGTGCATCTGGCGCGCCAAACGGGGCCGCGGGTGTGCCGGTGGGCCGTGCCGCGGCGCTCACGCGTTCTGCTGCCGTTCCCTCTCAATCTGGTCCAGTTCTGCGAACGTCTTCTTGATGTATTCCACGGTCCGCGCGGTCGCCGCGCGCAGCATCTCCTCGCCTTCCTCCGCGGATGCCTTGCTGGGGGCCCCCCAGAGGCCGGTCGGGCTGACCCCGCCGACGCCCGCGTAGTCGAGGAACTCCCTGCCCACAGCCGGCGCGAAGTCGGGCTTCACCTGGTCCAGCTTCACCATCTCCGGGTGCAGATGGAGCATCAGGGAGGTTTCGCCGCGGCCGGCGTGAATGTCGGCGAACTGGCCTTGCTCGACGGTGAAAGAGTCCGGCGTGGTGAAGATCACCTGCACCCCGCGGCGGTCGAGGTCAATCTCTCTCACGGTGGGCTTGATGATCCAGTTGCCCCCATGCCCGATCAGGAGGACGATTTTCCTGATCCCGTGGTGATGGAGCGCCCCGACCAGGTCCTGAATCACGGCCGCCAGCGTGGCCGGCTTGAGCCACACGGTGCCGGAGAAGTCCATGTGCTCTCGGGAGCAACTGAACGGCAGCGTGGGGAGCAGATAGCAGTTGCCCAACTCCTTCGCCACCCGCTCCGCCAGCGCTTGCGCCGCGAGGAAGTCCGTCGCCACGGGCAGGTGGTAGCTGTGCTGCTCGATCGCGCCGATGGGCAGGATCGCGATCTCCGGCTTCGCCTGCCGGATCTCAAAGGACGTATTCTCCCAGCTGACCATGTGCTCGCCTCCTGACATCGTTTTCGCTGGTGGAGGCTCTTCGGTCAGCCGGGGGGTCGCTCCTGCCGCCCAGGGGGCTCTTCCCGGGCCGCCGGCCCCGCTCCCCTCGTGCCGCCCATTGAACAAACTTCGGCAAAGGAGATTGGCGGTCGGTGTTGCAGATAGACTAATCAGGCAATCCAGACTTCCCATAGGCAGTCAGATGCACCTGACCACAGCGAAGACAGAACAGCCTCAGGACCTGACCCGCAGTCTGCCGCGCGACATCGCGGACTGGCTCACCCAGCAGGTACCCGGCGAGGAAGTGCGCCTGACCCAGTACGCTGACCTGCACGGGCCAGGGCACTTCGGCTCTGCCTGGGTGGTTGCGACTGACCAGTCGTTGATCGCGATCCGTGAGGACCAGGACGGGCTGAAGCTCTCGGCGCACGTCCGCATCCGCGACGTGGAGCAGATCGAGCTGCGGGAGTTCGTCGGCAACGGCCGTCTCGACGTGGCGGCGCCGAGCGGGAAGATCGCGCTCGCCCGCTTCACTCGATCTCTCGTGCGGCACGTCGAGGAGACCGGCCGCGAGTTCGCGCGCATGGCGAGTGAGCAGCGTGCTGCTCTGGGGCTGCCGGCTGTGGAACTCAAGGGCGATGTGACGCAGCGCGGTGCGGCTCGCTGCGCGATCTGCGGCAGAGTGCTCAGCCGCGATGGCGTCTGCCAGCAGTGCATAGACCGCCAGCAACTGGCATGGCGCATGCTCGGGTTTATTCGGCCCTACGCCTGGCAAGCGGTCCTGGGCCTGGCGCTTGCGGGCGCCGCGACGTTTGTGGGTCTGCTGCCGCCGATATTCACGAAGACGCTGATCGATGAGGTGCTTGGCAAAAATCGCGGGGATCTGCTCGCGCCAACCGTTTCCTTGCTAGCGCTGATCTACGTCCTACGTTCTGTCCTCAGCTACGCTCGCTCCTATCTGCTGGCGTGGCTGGGCCAGCGCGTAGTCGCTAATGTGCGGTCGATGACCTACCACCACTTGCAGCAGCTCGCGGTCGGGTTCTACGAGCGCACGCAGACCGGGCAGCTCATGTCGCGCATGACCCACGATACCAGCCACATCCAGGACTTCGTCGCCGACTACCTGCAGGAGATCGTGGTGCAGTCGTTCACGGTGATCATCATCATGATCATCCTGCTCACGTTCTCGCCCGTCCTGACGCTGCTCGCGCTCCTGCCGGTGCCGCTGATCGTCGTCACCACCACGATGATCAGGCAGCGGGTGAGGCGCTATTACCGCAGCGTTCGCCGGCGGATGGGTGGCATGCAGGCCGTGCTCGCAGACGCCATCCCGGGCGTGCGCGTGGTCAAAGCTTTTGCCCAGGAGGATCGAGAGACCGAGCGGTTTAACGTCCGCAATGAAGGTTACACTCAGACCAGCATCAGCGCGGCGCGACTGCGCAGCGGGTTCATGGCGACCATCGCCCTGATCACATCCATCGGATCGCTGCTGGTCTGGTACTTCGGCGGTCGGCTGGGCCTGCAAGGCCTGTTGACTGTGGGCACGATCGTGATGTTCAACGCCTACCTCTGGCAATTGTACGGCCCGATCGGATCGATCAGCAATATGTACGAGCGGTTCCAGTTCGCCGCCACCGCGGCGGAGCGCGTGTTCGAGGTGCTCGACACGCAGTCGGAGCTGGAACAGAGGGGAAAGCAGCTTTCGGCGCGCGGCGTGAAGGGCGCGGTGCGGTTCGATAACGTCACCTTCAGCTACGAGGACGGCGCCCCGGTGCTCTCTGATATCAACCTCGAAGTGGCGCCGGGCGAGATGGTCGGCCTCGTCGGGAAAACCGGCGTCGGCAAGACCACCATTATCAATCTGATCTGCCGCTTCTACGATCCGGACCGCGGCACTATCTACGTGGACGGGGAGGACGTGAGAGACTACGACCTGCGCTCCTGGCGCAGCCAGATCGGCATGGTGCTGCAAGAGCCGTTCCTGTTCCATGGCAGCATCGCCACCAACATTGCCTACGGTCGGGCGGAGGCCTCCGAGGAGGAGATCATCGCCGCCGCGCGAGCGGCGAATGCGCACGAGTTCATCATGAACCTGCCGGACGCGTACGATACGCAGGTCGGGGAGCGGGGAGTGAGGCTGTCGGGTGGAGAGCGGCAGCGCGTCTCTATCGCCCGGGCGATACTGCACAACCCGCGCCTGCTGATCTTCGACGAGGCCACATCGGCAGTTGACACTGAGACGGAGATGCTCATTCAGACGGCCATCCAGCGGCTGGTTGCCAACCGGACCACCTTCGCTATCGCCCACCGGCTCTCAACGCTCCGCCATGCCCATCGGATCGTGGTGCTCGAGGAGGGACGGATCGCTGAGGTGGGAACGCACGACGAGTTGATGGAGCGGTCCGGCAAGTACGCGCGCCTGGTGGAGGCGCAGAGTCGGATGGCGGAACACGGAGCGCCAGTCGGCGGCGACTACGAGTCGGACCGCGGGGGGTAAGGGTAGTGAGCGCGGACGACAACAGCATCAGCGCATACGACACAGAGAACCAGGTGCCTACGCTGGACGGGTCCGGGGTCCGCGCGTGGCTGGATGACCAGGGGCAACTGGTCGTCAGGTTCCCCGACGGGTCAGAGCACGCCAACCTGCGCGTGGTGCCGGCATTTCCGGTCACGCGGCCCCACGAGTTCCTCTACTTCAAGGATGAGGAGGGCCGCGAGATCGGGCTTCTGGCGGACCCGCGCCCTCTCAACCGGGAATCGCGCGACCTGATCCTCGACCAGGCCGACCAGGTGTACTTCATGCCGCGTATCACGCGGATCATCAGGGTGGATGAGCAGAGCGGCGGGATCGCCACCTGGGAGGTCGAGACGGATCGCGGCTGGAGCAAGTTCGAGATGGTGGCGCGCAGCGAGTCGGTCTGGTACGTGGGGCGAGACCGCGTGCTGATCCGCGACGTGGACGGCAACCGCTATCTGATCGAGGATGTGAGCGCCCTCGACCCGCGCAGCCGCCGCTGGTCGGAGTTGTACCTGTGAAGCTGCCGCTGCCAGTGGCCGCGCGGTTCGCTGTCTCCCGCCGCCGCGCGAAAGTCGCCCTGACCTTCCTCCTCCTCATGATGGTCGCGTGGCCCACCCTGGCGGCCGACCGCGTCACCCTCACCATCCTCCACACCAATGACGACCACGGCATGATGCTGCCCTTCCACTACGATGACTGGGAGGGGTTCTTCAAGGCCCAGCAGCCCAGCATCGGCGGTATGGCCCGCCGCGCCTCGCTCGTGAAGCGGATTCGCGGCGAGACCCCCAACCTGGCCGTCGTGGACGCCGGAGACGTCTTCAGCCGTGGTCCCTGGCATGAGAAGTGGTACGGCGTGCCCGAGATCGAGGCCATGAACGTGATGGGCTATGACCTGATCGTCGTGGGCAATAACGAGGTGAAGCCGATCTGGGATAACCCCAAGTCCAAGGAGATGATGCTGGCGCTGATGCGCCGCAGCCGGTTCCCCTGGCTCTCGGCGAACCTGACGCTGGGCGACGGCCCGCCGCCCGGGTGTGATTCGCTCGCGCCGGTCGAGGGCATCCACCCGTTCATCGTGAGGACCTACGGCGATCTGCGCGTCGGCTTCCTCGGCCTTACGACAGCGGCCTGCTCCGAGTACACGTTTCTAAAAGGATGGACGTTCGCCGACCCGATTGCGGCGGCGAAGCGTTGGGTCCCAATCGCGCGCACGGAGTGCGACGTTCTCATCGTCGTGACCCACATCGGGGACGACTGGGACCGCAGGCTGGGGGCCGAAGTGCCGGGCATTGACGCCATCGTCGGGGGGCACTCGCACACGTTCACGCCCCAGCCAATCGGCGTCCGCGGTCCAGAGGGCAGGACCGTCCCGGTGGTGCAGGCCGGGGAGAAGGGCGTCGTACTGGGCCGGTTCGACCTCACCTTCGAGCGCACGGACTCTCCCTCGGGTGCTGTGTGGAAGCTCGCCGGCGCCAACGAAACGCTCATTCCTATCACGCCGGACATCCCCGAGGACGCAGCGGTCACCGCTCTCCTCGATCACTACCTGGCGGCCTCTGCCCCGGTCGGCGCGGCTGCGTCAGCTCCGCGCTGACGGGCTGGGCGCGAGGTCCACATACCGCCGAAGCCGAATTCGCTGAGCAATGACTGGCCATTCCCCCACCCGACCCCTCGTGCTGGGCATGTCCGGCAGCCCGCGGGCGCGCAGCAACACCCGGCTGCTGCTGGAGCGCGCCCTGGCCGGCGCGGCCGCGGCGGGGGCCTCGACCGAGCTCATCGCTCTGCGAGATCTCCAAGTCAGCCCGTGCCGGCACTGCGGGGGCTGCGAGCGCACCGGCACGTGCGTGGTCCCGGACGATGTGCAGCAGATCCACGAGAAGCTGCGGCAGGCCCAGCACCTCATCCTCGCCTCGCCAATCCAGTTCGCAGGGGTCTCTGCCGAGACGAAGGCGGTGATCGACCGAAGTCAGGCGTTCTGGGTGGCCACCCATGTGCTCAAGCGAAAGGTCGCTGAGGCCGCTGGCAGGCGGCGAGGCATGTTCCTCGCCACCTGCGGTGGGGACGATACCCGGGTGTTCGAGTGGGCGAAGCCGACGGTTAAGGCATTCTTCAACTCGTGCCAGTTCGCCTACTGGGGGGAGCTGTTCGAGCCGGGAACCGACCAGCCCCCGCCTGTAGCCCAGCGGGGCGAGCTTCTGGCGAGAGCGGAATCTCTCGGCCGGGGACTCGTCGATGCCGCTTGAGGTATAGTGCCTTCTCCCGGAGGTTGCTGGAGCCGCCAACAACGCCCTCTGCACGGGGCGTTTGGCGCGCCCCTTGACATATTCCTACTATTGAACCTCGCGTTATATGGTTACAGCAGTGAGGCTTCTGAAGCCCCTTACAGGGCGTCTGAGGGGCATTCGCGGTGTAACTCTATTACGCGGGACTCAATAAGATACTATGTCGCTTTGTATGTGCCGCGAAGAGGTCCTTGGTTGGGCGCAGCGAGTTCGGCATCGGTGCGGTTGGGGTATACTAACGTCGGCATAGTGTGAGGCGCGTTTCTGGCGCGCTTCATTCGTTTCCAGACCTGGCCGTTTCTCAAAGGAGGTGCTCGGAGGAGAGTAGCTGCTATGCGCGGATGTTGTCGGACCAATCCCCGTAGAGGAGGCCTCGCAGTGCTGAAGAGAAGACGAAGTGGTTTCACGCTTATTGAGTTGCTGGTTGTGATCGCGATCATCGCGATTCTGGCTGCTATGCTGTTCCCGGTGTTCGCGAGGGCACGAGAGTCGGCGCGCAAGATTCAGTGCCTGAGCAACGTGAAGAACATCGCTCTGGCCATGCAGATGTACCTGACAGACTATGATAGGTTCCCGCCCAGCGAGCACCGCTCGGAGGTGAACGACTACATCGTGAACCAACAAGGGCAGGGGGATTGGAATAACTGGCAGGCGAACCCCTACCTGCGGTGGCCTGTGATCCTCGACGAATACGTGAAGAACCGGGATGTCTGGCGCTGCCCGAGCGCTAGACGTGCTTTCGGTTACCCGGTCAACCCCTGCATCCCTGATTGGTTCACGGCCCTTAAGAACGGCCCCAACGACTGCAACACTTCCTGGAACAGCGACTTCTTCCCACCGGGATGGGGCGGCACTATCACTGACTCCTTCTTGCAGCGGGGCGTCTGTGCTGGTCCAGATACCGGCGGCTTCGACTGGTCGATTGGGGTTGCGACCTGGCATTCTCTGGATGAGAAGACCAGCCAGATAAAGGATCCGAGCAGGAAAGTCGTCTGCGCTGATGCCATGGTGCACCCCGATATCGCCAGAACCTCGTGGGTAGCCTACCCGGATGAGTGCCGGCTGGACGGCGCTGGCTGCGGCTGGTATTCCCCCGGCAACACGTGCGCAGACTGGGTGAACTGCTCGTGGACTCAGGACTGCGGTGCTGGCGACGTGCGGTTCGGAACCGACCCAACCTACCGCAAGGAGCATGCCGGAACCCGCCATCTCGGGGGCAGCAACCTGGGCTTCGCCGACGGGCATGCAGCCTGGATGTCCTCTGAGGCGATCCTGTTTGGCGGCGACGAGGCCCGCGGATGGGGCAGGACGAGAGCCCCGCTGGAGGGGCTGGAGGTCTGCGGGGTCTTCTACCCACCGTCTGACTAGCCTGCTGTTGCGCCTCATGAGCGACCCTCGGCTGCGGCCGAGTTGGAGACAGGGCGGAGCGCCCTCGGGCGCTCCGCCCTCACCTGTCAGCCGCGGCCAAGCGGTCTGTTGCCAATAGCGACGAAGTCGCCCCTCCTCTGCCAGAGGAACGGCGGCTCAGCGCCGTTCGCCGCCTCCTTCAGCGATCGCTCGAGCTGCGGCAGGAACTTGCGGTGCGTGATGACCACTGCGGGAGTGGGGGAGGACAGGAAGCGGACGACGCCCTCGATCTCGTCCCGCCTCTCTCCCAGATCAACTATCGGGCGGCGGAGGTAGAAGATCGTCGAGTTCCGCTTGGCATAGTAGACCCCGACCGGCGTTGAGGCGGGAGCCGCGGCAGACACGAATCGGGCCAGCTCCTTCCGGGGCTGGGCCTGGATCTCAGCCTTTCGCGGGTTCAACCACCCGACCAGAGCGAACCCAGCGATGGCCATCGCCAGACTCAGCGACGGAACGACCAGGGAGCGCCTGAGACCCATCGCCGCGGCTGCGGATAGTGAGCCCACTGCGAGCGCGCCAAGTATGACCACAGGGGACGCGCCTGGAGTCCAGTCGCCGAACTGCTCGGCGAGCCGCGCCTGCACTGAGTGCGGGGGGAATGCCGCGACCACAGCCGCCGCCGCGCACAGGAGCCCGATAAAGCCGAGGATGACGCCAGCAGCGGCGGCAAAGCCGCGCTCGCGCGTGGTACGCTCGACCCAGGCGTCGAGCCATGCTCCCACCATCAGCGCCATCGGCGGGAACGCGGGCGCGAGGTAATGCGCCAGCTTGGATCGAGGGATGGAGAAGACCAGGATCACCGCCAGCGACCACCAGGCGAGGAAGCGAAGCACGTGCCGACGGTCGGAGTGGCGGAACGCGTGCGCGTATGCAGCGGGGAGAAATGCCACCCATGGGTAGGAGTAGACGAAGATGTACCAGAGATTGCCCCAGACCGGCTCGGTGCGCGCAAGCTCACCGCGCATGTGGCCGAAGTGCTCACCTACGAAGAAGGTAGCGAAGAATGCTGGCTCGTGAATCAGCTCGTAGACGTACCAGGGCGCGGCGACAGCGAGGGTCAGCGCGATGCCAGGAAGCAGGTGGGCTTCACGCGCGGTTGCCCTCAATCTGCGCGCCGCCAACAGGTACCCGAGCAGGCCGCACAAGACGACCCCGAGCGGCACCGGCCCCTTTGCCAGCAGCGCCAGAGCGAAGAGCGGATAGGCGGCGAGATAGAGCCAGCGCTTGCGCCCCGGCTGCGCCTGGGTGCCCAGGTAGAACAGGAACATGGCCGCCGCAGCGGCGGCAGTCAGCGGGATGTCGATTGACGCATCGCGGCCGATGTCGATCCACATATAGCACAGCGCCAGCGCGAGGCCGGCGAAGAACCCCGCCCGTCGCCCCAGCGTGCGCGCCCCGAACCAGTAGGTGAGCAGGACCAGCGCGGTGGCGAGAAAGGCGGACGCGGCGCGGGCGGCGAATTCAGTCTGGCCAAGGAGCCGGAAGGCGGCGGCGATCATCCAGTAGATGAGGATGGGTTTCAGCAGGAACGGCTGGCCGTTGAAGTATGCAGTGCCGAGCTCGCCGCGCATGAGCATCTCGCGAGCGCCTTCGGCGTAGTAGGCCTCGTCGAAGTCCTCCAGCGGGGTCAGGCCGAGCCGCCAGAAGTAAAGCGCCCCGCACAGGGCGAGCAGGACCAGCGGGAATGCGAGGCGGCGCCAGTCAGACTGCGCTCGTGCGCGAATCTCAGATACCATGACTCTTTCGTTCGTCTACCCGATATACAACGAGATCGAGAATCTGCCGCGGCTCGCGCCGGAGACCAAGCGTATCGCCGCCGGGCTCGTGGACGACTTCGAGGTGATCCTGGTCAACGACGGCAGCAGGGACGGAAGCGGCCCGTTCATTGACCGGCTTGCGGCGGAACATACGCGCGTCCGCGCCTTCCACCACGCGCGCAATCGAGGCCTGGGTGCGGCCATCTCGACCGGCCTCGCGCATGCGTCGAAAGAGCTAGTTCTATACATGGACTCGGATTTCCCTGTCAGCGTCGAGGAGGCGCGGGCGGCCATCGGGCGGTTCGGCCCGGACTGCGATATGCTGATAGGGTACCGCCTCGGTCGCGCCGAGGGGCCCCGCCGGGAGATCATGTCGTGGAGCTACAACCGACTGGTTCGGTGGACATTCGGGCTCCACGTGAGAGACGTGAACTTCGCTTTCAAGCTGATCCGGCGCTCCCTGCTGGAGCAGATGAGGCCTCGCTCCGAGGGGTCGTTCATAGATGCGGAGCTGCTGATCGAGGCGAGGCGACTCGGCGCGCGCATCAAAGAGACCGGCATTCACTACCACGCGCGCGTCGCGGGGGTCTCCACTGCGGCCAGTAACAGAGTCGTCATCCGCATACTGCAGGAGATGTGGCGGTACTGGCGCACGCGGCGCGCGAACGCGCTCGGGCCGGCCGGCGTCATCGTCAACGCGGATGACTTCGGGCTGTGCGAGGCCGTCAACGACGGGGTGGTGACGGCGTTCGACCACGGCATCGTCACCAGCGCGAGCATCCTGCCGACTGGCGAGGCTTTCGCGCAGGCGGCTGACCTGGCGCGCTTCCGACCGAACCTGGACCTGGGGGTGCACCTGTCCCTCACGCAGACGGTCCCGGTGTCGCCGCCGGGCGCTGTCCCATCGCTGGTGGATGGGCAGGGGCGATTCCCGCCGACCTGGTCGGCGTTCGTCTTGCGGTACCTCCGCGGGCGCATTCGCAGAGCGGATGTCGAGACCGAGGTGCGGGCGCAGATCGAGAGAATCCGGCAGGCAGGTCTGGGAATGTCGCACATCGATAGCCACCAGCACCTGCACATGCTGCCCGGGATACTGCCGGTGGTCGCTCGCCTCGCGCACGAGTACGGGATCGGCGCCCTTCGATACCCCCGCCAGAAGCGCGATCAGGCGACGGCCCGGGGGCTGGCGCGGCTGCGCCGGAGGGCGGTGGAGAAGGCGCTGCTCGCGATGTGCACCGTCGGCGCGCGAGGCCTGGGGCCAGACAGGTTGCTGATGCCCGACGACTTCCGGGGTCTGAGCGAGGCCGGTCACTGGGACAGCGCGAGCCTGGCGCGCACGGTCGCCGACATTGACGGCGGCCTGACGGAGATCTGCTGCCACCCTGGCACGGACAACGGCATCGGCAGCCGCTTCCCCTGGGGTTACCAATGGGAGCAGGAACTGGCGGCCCTCACTAGCGCAGAGGTCGCGTCCGCGGTGGCCGAGAGCCGGGTGACCTTGACGACCTACCGGGACACATTGGCCAGGCAGACGGGCGCGTGAGAGCCACACGCCCGAGAGAGGCCGCTGCGGAGCGCCAAGGCGCTCCGCAGCATGCACGCTGACCAATCCCTACTGAACCAGACTGGCCTCCCCGTTCCCCTTCATCGTCATTGTGCTCATCACGGTGGGTCCCGAGCTGACTTTCATCTCCATCGAGATCTCCGTCACCTGCTTCACGGTCCGCCCCGCCACATGGTCGAACCAGAGAGTGACATTCGTCGTGCCGGACTCGCGGAGAGCGACGGGCTCGCCCTGCCCACCCGGCGGCGGGGACACCGGCATGTCGAGCTGCCACGGCGCGATCACCTCGATCTTCGCGCACTCGACGCCGCCGACCTGCTCGAAGCCAGCCAACGTGGACTTCATCTCGATCGGGAACTTCATCTTCGCCATCTGCTGCTTCGCCTCGGGCGGCATCGGCACGCCCAGCGCGTCTATCATTTGCGCCGGGTCCACCACCATCTTCGTCTCCCACGTGTCGCCGACTGATACCGGCTTGTCGGGGAACATGGGCTGCGCGAACTGGCCGACCACCTTCGTGATGTAGTCGCCGATATTGATCTTCTTGCCCTGCGGCCCCGGGATCGGGGGGATGAGCCCGCTCAGCCCCTGGATCTCCAACAGCTTCCCGCGCTTGTCCATCACCGTCTGCACCGGCAGCTCGGGCAGCTTGAAGAGCTCCGCCGGGACCAGCCCTCTGGCAACCCTCCGCGATGCTCCTCCGCCAGCCCTCCGCTGTCCGCCACCGGCGGCGCCCCGCGCTCCGCCGCCGTAGATGCCAAGCTGAAGATGGAAGTCCGCAACGTCAACGATGGCGATGAACGAATCCACCTTCGTCCCACAGGTCATGTCACCGTTGTCGGCCACCTTCTTCACGAGGGTCTGAGTCCGAGCGCTCCCACTGAACGAGGGGCTGATGGTGAACGCCTTCGAGGCATCGGCCGGGTTCGGCATCGTCATATCCATCTGGAAGCTCACCGTGTTGTCATACGTGAGCTGCGAACCCGGTACTCCCTTGAGCTGGAGAGTCACGGACTCCGGCTGCGCGCACGCCGCCGACGCCACCACCACAGCAATCGCGACCACAAGCATCACAACTGATACCCGCCGCATTGGCATTCCCCTTTCGTAGATAGGCCGAGGGGCCATTTGGTTCCGCAGAACGCGATATGATAGTTACGGGGGAGGCGGCGTCACTCCTGTTGCATGCGCGCGAAATGCCGGGCGGCTTCAATTGCGGCTTCGGAAGGGCGGCAGGATACCTGTTCAGCTTATGGCCGACGAAATACAAGACCGCCCAGTGACACTGGGCGGTCTTGCAGAGGATTCACCCTCATCGAACTGTTGGTACAATGACTTTACCGGCCGTATGTGTACAAATCGTGAATGCTCGGGAAAAGTTCTGTGGTTGTTTTTCCTGGCAGCAGGGTAGTATGATGGCTAGGCAAGGCCGCAGACGCGATCAAGGGGCGTCAGAACCGTTTCTGGTGACTTGGGGGTCGTGCGGCGCCTCGCCCTGATCGCCGCTGTTTCGCATCCATCGCCTGCGGCAGCTTCCCGTGCTTCCGCTGCATCTCGACGGGGTTCACATCCTGAGTGTGGGGGCGCTGCCTTCCGGCAACTTCGGTCGCGCTGATGGTCTCGGTGGGCTGGTCCACGCCTGTCAGCAGTTCCCCGCCGACTGTCCCGACGATGGTCGCGCCGGACGCAAGCCCCGAGGTCAGCCTGTAGTCGTAGATCAGCATCACCAGCATGGCCACCATCAGGATGATCATGATCCCGAGCAGTGTGGGCACCGAGCGGTTCACATCCCTCTCCTCTTCTCCCGCCTCTGCCTATGCCGGTCGCGCCGCGCGGATGGCGGCCCTACCTGGACAATATCGGCAGGAAGCGGCCGCGGCTGAATACCGGCCGCTGGGGGAAGGGCAAGGCGGCGCGTTGGGGAGAGAACGGGAAGCGTCAGGTGCGCTTCGAGGGGTGCGCCAGAAGCCAGATGACGCCGATGATGATCAGCACCAGGCCAAGCGGCACCGCCAGATGGAGGAGCATGGCCACCACCTTGAACGCAAGCGCAACCGCGATCAGCGCGAGCCCCAGGACCACCAGAATGACCGGCATCGCTCCCTCCTCTTCAGGCTCTTGCCGCGCCTTGAATGGTCTGCCGATCCTGTGGGAACACAGCACACCAGGCCAGAGGGACGAGGACCGGCGCCAGCGGCAAGAACAGCCGCACCTCGAACACCATCGCTATCACGTAGTGCAGAAGGATGAACGGCGGGACCAGCCAGAGGGCACGCCGAAGCATCTCCGGCCCGTCTCGCCGCGCCATATACGCAAGAACCCACACGGCCCCGAAGACCAGGAACAAGAACAACGTCGGAGACAGCGATTCGAGGTTCTTCGGGAGCATGACGACATCGCAGTAGTACTTGCGGGCGCCATAATGGAGGAGCAGCCCGCCGTACACGGCCGCCCAGCTCGCGCCAATCGCCAGTGTGCGCCACGCCAGTCTCAGCGGCTGCTCTCTCGCCCAGCGGATGATGAGATAGAGCGCCGGGATCATCGCGACCGTCTCCCGGTTGAAGGCGCCGATCAGGACCAGTGGGATGAGCCACAGGTCGCGCCCGAGCGCCAGCGCCCAGAATGCCAGGACGAACACCAGCAAGTTGATGGGATCGCTCTCCTGCACGACGCGCAAGAAGGTGAATGGGATGCTCGCCGCCAGGAAGAACGCGCCGGCCGCGGCCGCGGATGAGGTGAACCAGACGCGCAGGTAGCGGTCGAAGCAGAACAGCGTCACGCCGGTGACCGCGCCCCGGAGCACGAGATAGGCCGTATACACACTCTGGTCCGGCAGCAGGGATCGCACCGCCTCTGCCAGGTATGGTGTGAGCGGGCGGCACTGATTCGGGGCCGGCGCCTTGCCGAGAAGCATATCCAGATGCCACGACGGGAGAGTCTGGGAGTCTGTAATGCGCGTCCAGACGAGCGCGATGGAGAAACCCAGCGCCAGATACAGCAGCAGGAATGCCACCGGGCCTCTCCGGCCGGCCTCCGGAGCCGCGGCTGCCGCCCCGGCAGACGCCTTCTCCCTGGCCGCCGAGGAGGATCTCACTTCTCGTCACCGCGCGGCCGCGGCAGCCCGCGCATACTCAGCCCGAACATGATCACGGCCGCGGTTGACAGTGCCGCTCCCAGGTAGAACGGAGCGGAGGGCCCCCACCCGCCCCAGCCGGCCACTCCCTGCCACGCGAGTCCCGCCAGGACGCTCGCGGGCAGCGCGGTGATCCCGACGACTGTGTTGTACATCCCGTAGGCGGTCCCGCGCCGCTCGTCCGGGATCAGGTCCGCGACCAGCGCTCGCGCTGAGCCCTCGGCCATCCCGTAGTAGACCGCGTACAGCGCAAACAGCGGCCATACCTGCCAGCTCGACCGTGCCAGCGCGAAGCCGAGATAGGTGAGAGCGTAGACCGCCCAACCCACGAGTATCACCTTCGGGCGGCCGACACGATCCGAGTACCCGCCGGCGGCGACGGAGATGAGGCTATAGGTGAGGTTGAACCCGGCCAGCAGCACAGCGATCCAGACCACCGAGAGCCCCAGGTTCTGGGTGCGGAGCAGCAGAAAAGCGTCGCTGGAGTTCGCGAGGCTGAACAGCCCGGCCGCGACCAGGAAGATCGTGAACCTCCGGCTGAATACCGCCTTCCGCTGCGCCGGGTCCGCAGATTGCGCCGCCGGTGCGGGCGCCACCTCCCTGACGAAAAACAGCACCGCGACTGCCAGCAGCGCCGGAATGATGGCTACCAGGATCAGCCAGCGGAAGGTGTGGGCCGCAAGCCTCGGGGCCGTGCCCTCTGTCAGGTAGACGATCAGCGCTACGCCGAGCAGGCCGAGGAAGGCCCCCGCGGTATCGGATGCGCGGTGGAACCCGAACGAAAAACCGCGAGACTCGACGGGAGTGGAGGCCGCGAGCAGCGCGTCGCGGGGACTCGTGCGCACGCCCTTCCCAACCCTGTCCGAAAACCTGACCCCGAGCACAGTCGTCCACGAGGAGGCGAGGAGAAGGAAAGGCTTGCTCAGCGATGAAAGCGCATAGCCGGCAATCGTGAGCCCTTTGCGCGCCCGCCAACGATCGGACAGCAAGCCGGAACCCAGACGGGTCAGGCTGGCCGTGCTATCCGCGACACCCTCGACGATGCCGATGATGGCTGTCTTCGCGCCCAGCACGTTGGCGAGGAAAAACGGCAGGAAGGTGAGCGACATCTCGCTGCTCAGGTCGGTGAGCAGGCTCACCGCGCTCAACAGCAGCACGTTGCGAGTCAAACCCCGCCACCCCGCAGCGATCGCGGTCTGGGATGCGACCTCCTCGGCAGTCGAAGGCATCTACGATCGGTCCTTGCTCAGTTCCGCCTCAATCGCGGTCCTCAGGTCAGTCTCGTTCACCCGCCCATCATATCTCAGTTCGCCTATATACAACGTCGGGGTGCCATTTACCCCGCTCCTGAGGCCCTGCCATTTCTGTTTTTTCACCTTCGCTGCCAACGATTCATCCTCCATGTCCTGCTTGAACCGCTCGACGTCCAGCCCCAGGTCCTGCGCGTAGAGCGCCAGGTTCTCATCGCTCAGCGCGCCCCTGGCCTCAAACAGGCGTCGGTGCATCTCCCAGAACTTCCCCTGCCGCCCGGCCGCCTCCGCGGCGAGAGCGGCCCGTTCGGCATACGGATGGATGCTGACGACCGGGAAGTGGCGAACCACGAAGCGGACCCGAGAGCCGATCCGGTCCAGCACGGCTTCGATGGTGCCGAACGCCGCCTGGCAGGAGGGGCACTGGTAGTCCGCATACTCCACCAGCACAACGCCGTCGCGCGGACCCCGGGACCAGTCCGCGTCGGTTACCAGGTCCTTCAGCCAGTGCGCGAACTCCTCGGTCACGCCCGCGCCGTCATCTTCTCGAGCGCCTCCAGCAGCCGGTCGGCGCCGGGGTTCTTCGTCAGCTCCGACACGTAGCTGAAGCGGACGATGCCCTCGGAGTCAACGATGAAGAGCGCACGCTCGGCCATCCCATCGCTGCGCATTACCCCGTACTTCTGCGCCACCGCGCCCTTGGGATGGAAGTCAGCAACCACCGGAAAGTCGAGGTTATTCTGCCTGGCGAACGCCTGCTGCACCCACTTGCTGTCCACCGAAACTCCGACGACCTCGGCCCCCATGCGGTTGAACTCCTCCCGCACCTCCTGGTAGAGGTTCAGCTCGTTCGTGCATACGGGGCTGAAGGCGGCGGGGAAGAAGGCGAGTACCACGTAGTCGTTCTCCTTCAGCACGTCCGACAGCCTGGTCGTGCCTGCCGAACCATCGAGCTCGAAGTCAGGCGCCTTGCTTCCGACGCTCAATGCCGCCATTGCCGTTACCTCCGCATCAGCTTACCCGCATGTTCGCCTCCGGGACGCCGGGGCCTCGTGACCGATCCTTCGCCATGTCGCAACCAACCACCAACCTGGCTGGCATTCCCGCACGACCGCCGGCCCTCCCGAGGGCTGAAGCAAAACAGAGACCGCGGGATCACTCCCACCGTCTCCCGCAGGGGCTCGCGTCGGGGCCTACATGATCTCTGAGACCGCGGGTCCGGGAGCGTTCGCGGAGTAGAACGGATTCTGGTGGATCTCCTCGCCCAAGATCACGATCGGATGGCTTCGGAAGGCCGCAACCACTATCGAGCCGGACACCTGCCGCCGGTCGAACTGGCACACGAGCACTGCCGGCAGGCCTGAGACCTCTTCGGTCAACTCGATCTCGAACCCCTCCCACAGGTCCGGGTCGATCCTATCGCCTCTCAGCCATGACACATCAGTCGCGATGCGCATCGTCCGGTAGCCGGTCCGCTGGCCGTCGCCGACCAGCGCCCGGAGCAGGTCCATGGTGCGTTTCGGCTCGAATATGCCGCCCTCCAGATAGAAAGCGACCTCGGAGATCACAACCAACTGGCCGGAGGCCTCCAGCGTCTGCACGTCCCCGCCGGCGTCGTTGAGCGCTCGCCGGAGCTGGCGCGCGGAGGCTTCGGGCGAAACCCACGCACACCGCTGACCGGCTCGAATGCCCTGCTCCATGAACCCCCCCATGACGTCCATCTGCTGGGTTGGCCGGTCGAAGATGGCGCAGATGTGGTCGCCCCAGGAGAAGTTGAACCCGCCGTAACCGAAGTAGATGTCGTCCATTGTCTCACCCTGCTCCTCGTCGGGTTCGACGCCTGCCGCGCAACGCCTGTCGCCTGTGCCGGATGAAAGGCCAAGGTGCGAGGATACGCGGGAGAATCAGAGCGGGGTCATCCGGCGGCGAACGCCGGCGTCGCCGTCGCGGGAGGGGGCGCGAGATCAAGCTGGAGCTGATCCAGCGCCGCCTGATGCCTTCGGAGCGCATCGCCGAAGCGGCCCTCGTGATGGCCGTTGACCAAGACGAAGGCCGCGGCGCGACGCGTCACGACGCCGAGCTTGCGCAGATCGTCCAGCGACGTGAGCCGGCCCTGCGCTTGCGCCTTCAGGATGCGATCCGCGGACTGCAGGCCGAGGCCCGGCACTCGCAGCAGCTCGGCGCGGGTCGCGCAGTTCACCTCCACTGGGAACAGGTGGAGGTTGCGGAGAGCGAATGCCAGCTTGGGGTCCACCGCGAGCGGGAGGTTGCCACCGCCATCGAACCCGATGTCGCTCAGGCCAAACCCATAGAAGCGGAGCAGCCAGTCTGCCTGGTAGAGGCGATGCTGCCTCATGAGCGGCGTCGGCGGCTCGCCCGCGAGCGGGGTATCCGACAGCGGGCGGAATGCGGAGAAGTAAGATCGGCGGAGGCCCACGCTCCGCCGCAGACCCTCGCTCGCGTTGAGGATCTGCCGGTCGGTCTCGCCCGCGACACCGACCACGAACTGCGTCGTCTGCCCCGACTTCAGGCTCCCGGGCCGCGCCTTCTCGGACGCCTGGCGTATCCAGTGCATCCGCGTGATCACATCCTCGGCCAGCGCCTTGTCCGGGGACAGCCGGTCCAACGCCTTCTGTGTCGGGGCCTCCATGTTGACCGAAACCCGGTCGGCCAGCTCGACCGCCTTCTCAACCATGTCGTAGGGAGCGCCCGGTAACACCTTCAGGTGGACGTAACCGCGAAAGCGGTGCCGCTGCCTGATCATCTCGACCGCGGTAAGCATTCTCCCCATCGTCGCCGCCGCCGACCCATGGATCCCCGAGCTGAGGAAGAGGCCGTTCACCAGGCCGCGGTCGCGCAGGCCCTGAAACGTTGCCGCCAGCTCGTCGGGTTTGAAGGACTGCCGGCGGCAGCGACGGTCGGCCCGGTTCGCGCAGTAGTTGCAGCCGTAATGGCAGGCGTCGGTCATGAGGATCTTGAGCACGGATAGCGCGCCGCCGTTGGGGAGAAGGAGCCGTGTAATGGATGGCGCGAAGGGATCCCCCTGCCTCGGTCCGCACTGCGAGCTGCACGCATCGAACTCGGCAGCGGTGGAGAGCAGCACCAGCTTGTCGTCGAGAACAGCCACGTTCGCGTCCCCACCGGAGAGTACCACACTTGAACGCGCGTGTCAAACGTCCGTTTGAAGTGCGTGACCGCAGACGCCACCCCGGGCATGTGCAGTTCGTGGGGGTGAGATGATGCAGATGCGAGCCGATGGGGCGCGCGCTGGCGGCCAGTCTTCGGCGTGTCGCGCAAACGTGGAATAGACCTGTTGGTGAGCAGGCCAAGTCCACACCGAGGTGACATCGCATGGGGGGAAGATGTGAGGATTTGGCCGAAGGACTGTGGCCGGAAAACCTCCAGGAGGTGCAGGACAGCCTCAGCGGCGCCGCAGGAATCCCTGTCCTATTCGTCCACGCGTCAGGGCGTCCACTTGCCGCATGTGAGGATCTCGCGAGCTTCTGCCGTGTGTTCACGCGCGCCGTCGCCCTCTCCCGGCCGTGCCTGGGGTGCGGTCGCCCGAGCGACCGGCATGAGGTCGAGACCGCAGCAGACCGGCTGCTCCCGCGCATCCACCGGTGCCCGCTCGGGCTGATCGACATCGCCATACCGATCAGGGCCGCCGGAGAGGAGATCGGCCAGCTCATCACTGGGCAGGTTCGGGCGGACCACGCTGGGCCGCCTGGGGGCGATGGAGAGAGCGCCGCCCGCGATTCCGAGGAGTGCGCGTCTTTCGTCGCCAGGGCCCCGAATCGGTCCCAGGGCGAGATGGAGGCGATAGCATCCGGCCTCTCCGCCGTGGCATGCCTTACCGGCTCCCTCGCCGCGGCTCGTCGGCGCAGTCTCCGGCTCGCGGAGCACGTCCGGGAGCGGAGCAGATACCTGCGGCAGCACGTCACCACTGATGCCGTCACCGGGGTCGCCAACCGACGGCACTTCTGCGCCGCGCTCGAGGGCGAGATGCTGCGAGCGCGCCGCTACAAGCGCAGCCTGTCAGTAGCGGTCCTCGACATCGAGGGATTCCGCAGCACCAACGAGGAGTTCGGCCACGACACCGGTGACGCCGTGCTGCGCAGCATCGCCGAGTGCATCACCTCGACAGTGCGGCAGACCGACCTGGTAGGCCGTGTGGGCGCCGACGAATTCGCGGTCCTGTTCCCTGAGACGACGCGGGCGGAGGCCATGATCGCTATCGCCAGGATCCAGAGCCGGGTCGCTGACCTCAACGCCTCGGGGGAACTGCCGATCGAGGTGCGCGTGGTGGTCGGCGTCGTGGACCGGTCGGCCGAGACCGTTGACCTGCTGGACGCCGCGGTGAAGGCTGAACGGCAGTCGCGTGCGCTCTCCAGCGCGGTCGGCTGAGAGCTCGGCCACGGCCAACCGAGAGCCTGCCTGCGGTCACACGATCCGGCGCCGGCGACAGTACTCCCAGGTGAGCTCGCTCACGCGGGGCAGCCGCGGGCGACGCCGGAAATGTGAGAGGTGGCTCAGCAGATCCTCGGGCGACTCGGTCGCGATGTGCCTGTTCGCCGCCTTGCGCTGCGCTGCGAGGATGACGATCTCCGCAGCCGCCTCCACGGATAGCTCCGCTGTGTTGACCACCAGGTCATAATGAGGCGGCGACCCGATGTCGGCGTCGAAGGACTGCTGGATGAATCTGGCCCGCTCCTCGTCGCTTCTTCGCAGCACGCGCTCGGCTTCCGGGGCGGAGACGCCTCCGCGCTGCATCAGCTTCGCCACGCGACACGGCATGGGTGCTGTCACCCTGACGTGGAGGGTCCCAGGGTCAGTCAGCACGAACGCGCCGCCCCGTCCCATGATCAGCACGTTGTCCTCGCGCTCCAGCAGCAGCAGCACGTTCACGAGGCGTCGGAGATAGGTGACGTGGCTCATCGAGGTACGCCACCCAGCGATCAACGCTTCGATCGCTCCCGGCATCACCTCGTCGAAGCAAAGCAGGTGCGCGACAGGAGCGCCCTCCTGCTGGGAGATCCGCTCCAGGATCGCTCTATCGGCTATGTGCAGGCCGGCGTGGTCGGCGACCAGCTGGGCGATCTCTTCGCCGCCAGTCTCGGCCTCTCTCGAAATCGTTATGACCATACTTCCACCTCCGCCGCGCCCACGGAACTCACCACACTAATGGGTTTCGCCAAAAGAAGTAATGGCGAAACCCCTCAGGACGCCCCCGAGAGCGCTGGGAACCTGGGCGTGCATTACTTCGATGTGCGAACAGCCATAGTGTTTCCCTGCCGTTACTCAGCCTCCTCGCCCGGAATGTCCTGGAGTGTCTGATCGTCGGCACTTCCCGCATCGCCGGAGCTGTCGCCATTCGGCGGCGCCGCCGCCCCTGAGTCATTTCCCTGGTCAGACGGGGCGACTTCGCCGGAACCATCGGACGGCTCCTCAGGTGCCGCCTCCTGCTCGGGGGCCACTTCCTCCGGCGCGGGCGCGGCCTCAGACGGCTCTTCCACGGGCGCTGCAGGCGCGACGCTGGGAGCCGGGATCGGCTGTGCGGGCGCCATCTCGGCATCCAGCGCGCGCAGCCGGTTTACAATCTCGGCATTGTCGGGGTTCAGCAGCAGCGTCGCGTACAGCCACTCGCGGGCCTCGCCGGGCCGACGTTGCGCCCAGTACGCGTCGCTCAGCATGAGACCCGCGCGCGCCTTCTGCGACGGGTCCAGCGGCGGCTTCCCGCTCCAGGCGGCGTTCAGGATGCCAACGGCGAGTGCGGGCTGACCGGTGTCCAGCAGCGCGGCCGCGTGATCGAGGGTGTACACGGCGTTTGTGGGAGCAAGCTCGGCCGCCTTCCTGAGGGCTTCCAGCCCCTCTGCTGGCTCATCCGCGAGCCCCTGGACGACGTTCTTGACCTCGGTGGTGTGGGTTCCGCCGGTGGCGTCAGTCGTCGTCTCCTGGGTGGTGACCACGCGGTACCCGTAGATCAGCCAACTGCCCAGCATGTACTGCGCCTGGGCGCTCTGGGGGTTCGCCTCCACCAGGTTGCGCGCCGCCTTCAGGCCGCGGTCCATCAGCGTCTGGACTTGAGTATACTCCCCATCCGTGCCGCGCCGCGTCCCAAGCGTTGCGCCCAGCGTCGTATTCTCCTCGAATTCTTGCATGCCCGGCGGCGCCGCGGCTGCTGCCGCACGGTTCGACCGCGAGGAGTTCGTCGTCCCTGCCCACGCCGCGCTCGTCAAGAACAATACCGCAACCGCAACGAGGCCGCCAAATCTAGTCATGACCCACCTCCCGGGTTGTCACTTCAGCGGAAGAGACTTTCGCATCCTGTCCAAGAACACCTGCGCTGGTAGGAAGCCATTCACGCGGCGGACCTCTTTTCCCGTCGGGTCGAGGAATACCATCGTCGGGTAGCTGTTCACCCGGTACGCTCTCGCCAGCTCCGGCCCCGCCTCGACCTCGGCCGACGATGGGGGCGACAGCGCAAAGAGGATGGCGGCGAGATCGGGCGGGGCGTGCCCCGGGGGAAGCGTCAGAACTCCCGGTGGTGCGGGACGATGTGGATCAGGTCCTCCGTCCGGCACGGCGCGCTCTCGATCTGCACCGTCGTCTCGGCGATCTCGAACTGCTTGCCCAGGCGCTCGTTGATCTCGCAGACGATCCGGTCTCGTTCCTCCCCTGGCAGGTCCCCGACGGTGGCGTGCACGCTGAGCGCCAACAGGTTTGAGCAGATCGTCCAGATGTGCAGGTCGTGGATGGCGATCACCCCCGGCACCGTTCTCACCGCCTCAGCGACCACCTCGAGATTCATCCCCGCTGGCACCCCCTCGAGCAGTATGTGCGCCGCCTCCCGCAGCAGGCGGACGGAGCCGAACAGGACGGCCAGCGCGATCAGGATGCTGATGATCGGGTCGGCCATGTACCATCCGGTCAGCAGCATGATGACCGCGCCAATCACCACCCCGACGCTGCCGCCCAGGTCTGCCAGGACGTGCAGATAGGCGCTCCGCACGTTCAGGTCCGAGTGGACGTGTCCGCGCAGCTTGAACGCGATCACCGCGTTCGCGACCAGGCCGGCGATGGCGATGATGAGCATGCCGGTCACATGGACCTCGGACGGACTGTGCAGCCGGATATAGGCGGCCCGCAGCAGTCCCGCCGAGATCAGGAACAGCAGCATGCCGTTGACCAGCGCGGCGAACACCTCGGCCCTGTGCCACCCGAACGTGTGCTCCTTGCTCACCGGCCGCGCCGCGATGATGAAGGCGCCCAGGCTGAGCCCGAGCGAGATCAGATCAGTGAAGACGTGCGCGGCATCGCT
>Ga0315282_10004731_pt1 | contig 23600 bp, 17 predicted proteins | sample YL17G07_20_MG_FD_203693 | JGI IMG/M metagenome (GOLD analysis project Ga0315282, IMG submission 203693) | Sediment microbial communities from Yellowstone Lake, YNP, Wyoming, USA - YL17G07_20 | ecosystem: Environmental > Aquatic > Freshwater > Lake > Sediment | place: USA: Wyoming | collected... | reverse complement strand
TGATCATGCCTCGCTGCGAGTGGTTGAGGCCAGCAACCGCGTAGAGGGTTGGACGGTAGTTGGCCCGGTCATCGTTGTACCAGGCGTCGTAGCCAAAGTTATGCTCGAGGAACGCCGAATACGCTACCCAGAAGAACCCCTTCGTCCCCGTCCCCGTACTATTGTAGACGCCCCAGGTGTTCCCCCAACTGTTTGCCAGCAGAAAGGCTCCGTAGTGCGTCAAGCCGTCCCGATGATCAACGTAAGACTTGTTGGCGTCGAAGCCAACGAACGTTACTGCGTGACCGCCTGCGACGCTACCGCTGGGATAGTAGTAGACCCCATTGTTGATGCCGACCGTGTCCGTCGGATAGGTGTAGTAGAAGTTAGTATAGACGGTAAAATCGGTGACGGCCAGGTTGCCATTGGCGAGATGCTGCTTAATGGCATCGAGCCCCGCTTGCGTCCTGCTGTCGACATAATGCGGAGTCGTCGTGCGTCGTTTGAGAGCCTCGATCCATCCTGCCTCGGTTGGCCACGATGTGTAGTCGGCGGAACTGTACGGCTTCAGGGTCCAACTGCAGCACCCGATATCGCTGAGGCGAGCCATTGCATATGAGGTGGAGGCGCCCTCATCCACGCCGTAGTTGATCAGCGGATACATGAACGCGGGCGAGCAGATATGGTCATTGTTGCCGCCGGACACGTTCAAGCCTTCGTCCATGGCTTGCGTGTAGGTGTTCCAGTAATAGCAAGCGGCCCAGCAGGTGCACGATCCCTGGCTCCCTTGACTACGGATCGGTGGAAAGTACTGCAGCGTGCTGTTATCAACGACAGTGGGCAACGTGATGCCGGTGGGGAGCGGCCTGCCAGCCCGGGCGGCCGCCGCCATCTCGTCCCGAAGTCGCTGCTGGGACAAGGCGTTTGCCGCCACGGCATACACCGGCGTGCTCACGGCGTCCACGTAGGCCTGCTCTTCAGGAGTTGGCGGTCTGGCACCTAGTCCGCGCCCTTCGTCCTGAGCAAGTGCAGGCGGCGAAAAGGCTAACGCGAGTGAGGCAAGTACGAGAAGAGGAAGTACGGCCCAGGAGATCACACGGGTACGAACAACTCGGTCCATAGCACTCCGGCTCCTTGAATGTGGTTGCTCCGGGCGCGCGGACAATCGCCCGGATCGGTAGATATGGAAACTCGAAGCGGCGTTTCGACGGAGGGCGCGGGTTCCCTTCTGCAAACGCGGGTTCTTCTCGGGCCGTGGCGCAAGGAGGCGGAGGGTTCGCAGGGGACAGCGGATTCCCTCGACCCTTCGAGTTCCCTCAGGGCAGGCTTTCCTCCCCTCGACGTTGCTCGGGACAGGTGCAGACAGGTCCCGCCTGAGGCGGGCAAACTTCGCCCCGACGAGATCGGAGCCGCCGCCCCCAATCTGCGCTTATCTGCGTTAATCTGCGGTTTGCATCATATAGACACTGACAGAGCACTAGCGCCGCCGGATGTGATACTCCCCCGGCCGCAGCAGCCAGCCGCCGCTGATGCGCGGAATGGGCGCGGCTGTGCGGCCCTCGCCGCTATAGCACACGGCATTCTCCCACCCGCGCAGCTTCAGGCGGAACCATTGGGCGTTTCCCTCGAGTTCGGCCACGGGCGCGTCGAACGATCCCACCAGCGAATTCCCGACGAGGCGGACAGCGGGGTTCACCGTCAGACGAAACGCATCCGGCCCCTCGCGCTCAAGAACGTACGCCCCGGTTCCTCCGTACTCGACGTACGGCGCATTGCCGACGCCGACGATCCGCCGCGGATCTTTGGGCCAGCGATCCTTCGGTTGGCTCATCGGGTCCCAATCGCCGACGCTTCTCGCGTACATCGCTACATCCGATGTCGCCAGCAGGCTCAGGTTGTACCGGAATGACGTCGCCATCGGTCCGAGCCGCAACTCTTCCCTCCCCGCCTCGTAGCGCACTCCGCGAGGAAGGCGGCGAAACGTCTCCCCGCCGATCATGTAGCTCACGGTCTTGGACGGCGTGTACAACCAGTTGAGCCAGTGCGCACCCCAGTCAGTATTCCAGCGCGCGGTGGCGACGCTGTCGTACTGGAACTGGCAGGCGACCTGCACCTCGCCGGCGCGGAACGACGCGGCGATCGCAGGATAGAGATAGCAGCTCGTGTTGGTTGCGGGCGTGTCGAACTCGTAGGCCAGACGCGCTTTGCCGCCCAGGCGCGGGTCGATGATCGTCGGTCCCATCTGCGGCAGCAGATTGATGCCGTCGTTGACGCGCTCCCAGCCGCCGGGGTAGGCGCTGACGGTGATCGCGTCGCATTCGGAGTCCGCGATGGCGTCGGTGAGATCGTCGCCATTGACGCCAAACCACGAGATGGCGATGGGCTGCGTCGCGCCCGTCGAGCGAATGGCCGAGACCATCTCGCGGATGTAGTTCCGCATCAGCTCGTATCGGAAGAGCGGGAAGTACGCAGGCAAATCCTCCAGCCCATGTTCGGCCAGCCACCTCTGCCACAGCTCCCGGAAGGTTCGCCGGTCACGGTCGAGGATCTCCGGCGGCTCGCCCTGGGGCGCATATCCGCTGCCCGTGAGGTCGGCGTAGAGGAAGTAGGCAGGCTCGTTCTGCACCTCGAGCAGGCACAGGCACGGCTCGTCCTCGTAGGCGCAGCCCGAGTACCGATTGACGTGGTTTAGAAACTGGCGCAGGTAGTTGGCCGCCGCCGCCTTCGCCGCCGGAACGAACATCATCCCCGGCTTGCTCGTCTGCGCCGAGAACGAGTCCTTGTTCTCATTGGGGCCGCCCCACCACGCGATGGGCGTGAAGTACATGTAGATGCCGCGCGCGCTGCACTGCGCCACCAGGTAGTCGAGCAGGTCGAGATGGATGTTGGGCTCGGCGGCCCCCGGCGCCGCTCCGGAACGCGCCGAAGGCGCACCAATGTTGCCTTGTCCGTCCGAGATCTCGCGATCAAAGACGTGGATGCGGATGACTTCGACGCCCATTCGCTTGAGGTGGTCGAGGTCGCGGCGGATGGTCGCCTTCATGTACACGCCTAACGGGGTTTCCTCGCTGCCGGAGCCTGCTGCGGTGGGCGCCGCGAGGCCGGAAACCCCGTGCTGTGGAGTATGGGGCGCTCGCCGGGAATGCCCCATACTCCACAGCTTCCGCATGTTCTCAAACTGGTACCAACTCTGCGGGTAGTAGTTGACGCCCCACAGCGCCACTTCGTCACCTTCGGGATAGCGCAGCATGCCGTCCTTCACGTGGAACCGGCGGAGCGGCAGGGGATTGCCGATCTTGCCGGGCTTGGGACGGGCTGTTGCGTGAATCGCCGGAGCGCGTGCCGCGGGAACCGGCGTGTCGCCAACGACGAGAACCACCGGCGCTTTGTAGATGCCGCCGCCGGCGTAGGTATTGTCGACCATGACGGTGAGCAGGTTCTCGGTGCCCCAGCGGATGAGGCCCTGCGGCAGGATGTATTCGCGCGGCACGTCCCAGCCGGTGGTGCGGCCGATCTCCTGGCCGTTGAGATATGTCACGTCATTGTCGTCAACTGCGCCGACGACAAGACGGAGCTTGCGCCCGCGCCACTGCTCCGGGACGGTGACGCGCACCCGGCACCAGGCGTCGGCGACCTCGTTCCACAGAGTCGGCACGCGCATCTCGGGCCAGGTGCTGTCGTCCATGTCGGGCGAGGCCCAACGCGGGTCTGGTGGCGCGCCGCGGGCCGTGAAGGTTCGCTTCCAGGGCAGAATGGTGAGGTCGATGCCGCGGATGATGGCAGTTCGCGTGGAGGCGTCCGCGGCGCGACAGACCACCTCGCCGCTGTCTGCGGACTCGCTCAGTGTGACGCGCGCGGCGACGATCCTCCATTCCTTCGGTTGCAGGGCGATGGGCACGGATTGCGGCGTCACCGCGCCCTCGCGGCAGGTCAGTTCGAGCGTCGTCGAGACTGCAGTCGGGCCAGAGTTGAGGACGAGGAACGCGGCCGGCGCGGCGTCCGCCGCTTGCACGACCACAGGCGCCGCGGGGCGGATGGAGAGACCGTCGCCGTGCGCCACACGCACAGGAGACAGAAGAAGAGAGAAGACAAGTGCGGCGATAGAGCCTGCCCTGAGCGAAGTGAAGGGAAGCCCCGGGCTATAGGCGCCGCGAGACGCGGCTTGCACGGCTACGCCTCCATGCGCCAGGTGGTTTCGCGCGGCTTGGGGAGGCTCTTCATGACGTCGAGGTATTGGCCGGCGCCGATGGCGACGCACGACATCGGGTCCTCGGCGACGCGCACCGGCACCTGGGTGTGATGCGCGATGCGCTGATCAATCCCGCGCAGCAGCGCGCCACCGCCGGCGAGCGTGATGCCGCGATCGATGATATCGGCCGCGAGTTCGGGCGGCGTATTCTCGAGCAGCGCCCGGATGCGATCAACGATGGGCCCCACCGCCTCGCTCAGCGCCTCGCGCACCTCCGCCGAGTTGATCTGCATCGTCTTCGGCAGCCCGGTCACCATGTCCCGGCCGCGCACCGCCATCTCGCGCTCTTCATCAAGCGGCCACGCCGACCCGATGGCGATCTTCAGTTCCTCCGCGCTGCGCTCGCCGATCATCAGGTTATGCGCGCGCCTGAGGTGCCGCACCAGGACCTCGTCCATCTTCTCGCCCCCCAAACGCAGGCAGTCGCTGACCACAATGCCGCCCAAGGAGATCACGGCGATGTCGGTGACGCCGCCGCCGATGGTGACCATCATGCTGCCCGTGGCGCCCGTCACCGGCAGCCCGGCGCCGATCGCGGCCGCCACACATCCTTCTAGCGGAATCGCGCGCTTGGCGCCTGCCGCCGTCGCCGCCTCCAGCACCGCGCGTCGTTCGACGCTGGTCGCATCCGAAGGCACCGAGACCACCGCCAGCGGCTTGGCCAGCCTGCGCCCGCAGACCTTGGCGAACAGGTAGCTGAGCATCTTGTGCGCGACGGTGAAATCGGCGACCACGCCGTCGTGCAGCGGCCGGCTCGCCAGCACGTTGGCGGGCGTGCGCCCGAGCATCTGCCGCGCATCCTCGCCGACCGCGAGCACCTCGCCGGTCTCCTTGTTGACCGCCACCACGCACGGCTCGCGCAGCACGATGCCCCGGCCGCGCATGTAGATGGCAATGTTGGAGGTGCCGAGGTCGATGCCGAGGCCGGGGGCTATGCCGAACACGCACGCCTCCGGCCGTTAGAGCTAGGGGCAAGACCACTAAAGCACAAAGGCACAAAGGGATAATCAACCGTAAGGGGAGACGGCTTATCAGAAGCGTAGTCGACGGGCCAGTCACGGCTCGGCGGGCTCAGCCAGCTTTGCACTGGCGTCTCCGTGCTTCCCTGCCTTGGTGTCTTCGTGTCTTCGTGGTTCATCAGGGGCCGTTATCAGACGCCTTTGTTGTTCTCGATGTGCGCGCCGAGCGCAGCCAGCTTGCGCTCGAGGTTGGCATATCCGCGGTCGATGAAATGCCGGCCCACGACTTCGGTGACGCCCTCCGCCGCGAGCCCCGCCAGCACCAGCGCCGCGCCGGCGCGGATGTTCTGCGCCTGCACCACCGCGCCGCTCAGCCGCTCGACGCCGGTGATGATGGCGGTTTGATCCACGACCTTGATCTCGGCGCCCATGCGGCTCAACTCGTCTACGGACGCCAGACGGCCGTCGTACATAGTCTCGTGCACGACGCTCGTCCCCTCCGCGAGGCACAGCAGCGCCACGGTCTGCGGCTGAAGATCGGTGTGGAAGGAGGGATGCGGGCCGGTGACGATGTCCACCGCGCGCGGCCGCTGGGGGCAGGCGGCGCGGATAGTTTCGCCCTCGATGGTAATGTCGGCGCCGGTTGCGGCGAGCTTATCGACGAAGCATTGCAGTTGCTCGGGGTCGAGCGGACCGACGGTGACGTCGCCGCGCGTGATGGCGCCCGCCAGCAGCAGCGTGCCCGCCTCGATACGATCGCAGCTTACGCGGAAGTTGGAGCCGCGCAGGTTTTCGACGCCTTCGACGCGCACCGTGGTCGTGCCCGCGCCCTCGATGCGGCCCCCCATCGCGTTGATGAAGCGGCAGAGGTCAGCCACCTCGGGCTCGCACGATGCGTTGTGGATGGTGGTGACACCGTCGGCGAGAGACGCCGCCATGATCGCGTTCATCGTCGCGCCCATGCTGCGAACCCGCGCGTCCTGATAGATGGTGGCGCCCGTGAGGCGTTCTCCCGATGCCTTCATGTAGCCGTGCTCGACGGCCACGCGCGCACCGAGCCGCTCGAATGCCTCGAGATGGAAATTGACGGGCCGGCTGCCGAGGTCGCACCCGCCGGGCAGGGGCACCTCGGCCCGATGAAGGCGCGCCAGCAGCGGCCCCGCGACCCAGAACGAGGCGCGCATCTTGCGCACGACGTCGAGCGGCGCCTCGGCCTGCAGCGCCCCGCGGTTTTCGATATGCGCGATTCCCTCATCATCGAGCTCCGCGCTGACACCGAGGGAGCGCAGCAGCTGGATCATGGTGAAGACGTCCTCGATGAGGGGGACGTTCTCGATGGTGCACGCGCCCTCCATCAGCAGCGTCGCCGCGAGCAACGGCAGCGAACCGTTCTTGCTGCCGTCGAGGGTGACGCGCCCTTCGAGCCGCGAGCCGCCGGTGATGCGAATGCTGTCGGGATGGTGGGACACTGTGATGGTTCCTAGCGAAGCTTTGCCTCAGACCGCCAACCGGGACGAAAACTGGGTCAACCTCCGGATTGTGCACGAGGCGGCCAGGTGTCATTCCGAGCACAGCGAGGAATCTCGGTCGGGGGTCCGCAACCACGCGACCGAGACCCTTCGCTTCGCTCAGGGTGACATTGCACGGCGGGTGTAGGCGCCACCTTCGAAATGGATTATCCGGCTCTCACTGAAACTTGGCTGTGGTGATGATTCTGCGAGCGTGAGGCCGGCACCTGCCGCAAGGCGCCCTTATGAGAGTAACGTCGACAGGCGGCTGCGGGATTACCGGCGTCGGCGAACAACGAGGATGAAGGCGGCGACCGCTTGGCGCGGAACATGAGAACGGGCGCCGCAGTCCAAGTATCTGGAGGCCCGGCCGAAGGGGTCTGCGGCAGGGAGGGAGAGCCATGCGAAGATCATCACGTCCGGCCGCAGTGTGGCCGCTTGGCGCGGCGTTCGCGTGCGCTGTGATCCTGGCGTCTGCGCCTGCAACCTGTGACCGCGGCCACTGGGTGATGGGCCCGCTACGCCCGAACGTCACCGTCCACAACGCCGGCCAGAAGGCGATCATAGGCTGGAACGGCACCGAGGAGGTCTTGATACTCTCGACTGACCTCTCGGCAGAAGCCAACGCGACCGTGCTCGAGTTCCTTCCCCTTCCCGCCAAACCGACGGAAGTCGCCAAGGCGGATCCGCGGGCGTTCGAGATGGTGGAACTGCTCATCGCGCATCATGCGCCGCTGAAGCCGAAGTCGGCCGGCGGGATGGGGCTCACGAAAGGCGCAGCGCGAGCGGCAACCCCACCCCCGGTGCAAGTCGTTTTCCACGAGCGGATTGACGTGCACGACATCACGATCGCGAAGGTGAATCGGTTCGAGGGCTTTGTCTCCTGGGCGCGCGACTTCGTCGCGCAGCGCGGCGGCAGCCTCCCGTCGGGCGGACCAGGACGGCTGGAGACGGTGGTCCGCAGCTACCTGATGCGAGGATACCGGTACTTTGTGTTCGACATCATCGAAGTGGCCGCGAAGACCAAGACGGTGCCCCCAATCTCCTACCGCTTCCCCAGTGACCACCTGTTCTTCCCGCTCCTCGTGTCGACCCTCGACACGGGCGAGACGGAGGTGAATCTGTTCTTGTTGACGCCTCACCAGCGAGACGTGTGGGGCACACGTTGGCCCGACGTGTGGCAGACAGGGACGGGCCTTGCCGCGGGCTTCTACCGGGAGCCGGGTCGCACCTACACCAACCGCGAGCCGGGGACGCCGATCAAGTTCCGCGTGACGGCCGGGGAGGTCGAGCGAATCTCACCCGCCCTGAAGGGCTTATTCAAGGGCTCGGACTACGTCGCCAGGTTCACCGCCGCCACGTATCGCGGGCCGGTCAGCGAACTGGTGCGGGATTTCATCGTCACCCGAGGGGCGTCACACTGACACACTCCGGTGTGCGCCCAGGCGGGCCCGCGGTTTGACATCGCTCGCGATAGCCGGGGCGCCCGACAGGCGTCAGTCCCACCCCGCGGCGGCCGTCAGTGCGCGCGTGTGCTTGAGCGAGGCCATGTCATCGTCGCCCGCTGGCCAGTATTCCAGGCCGAAGCACCCGTCGTACCCCCACGCCTTGATCTGCGCCAGGATGTTGGGGTAGTTGAGTTCTCCGACGTCCAGATCGTGCCGCCCCGGTACGCCCGCGGAGTGGAAGTGGCCGATGAGCGGCAGATAGCGCTCGATGTCCGCCAGCACATTCCCGTGCGAAATCTGCATGTGGTAAATGTCCCACAGCAGGCGCACCGCGGGCGAGCCCACTTCCTCGATGATCTGCGCCGCCTCGTGGCCGCTATCGAGGTAGTACCCGCGGTGATTGACCAGGCTGTTGAGCGGCTCGAGCACCAGGACGATGCCGGCCTGCGATGCGATGGGGGCGGCCGCCTTGAGCGTGTCGACGATCGCCTGGTGCTGCTCCTCGCGCGATTTCTCGGGAATGGTGTTGCCGGTGGTCGTGATGAGCCTGCGGCAGTCGAGATCCCTTGCGATCGGTATGGTGCGGCGCAGGCCGTCGAGGTACTTGTCGCGGTCTGCGGCGGACACCAAGGCGGCGCCGCCCGTGCTGACGCCGAAATCGTTGACGACCAGGCCGGTCTCTTTGCACACGGCCCGGAGGGCCGCGAGATCCTTCTCCGGCCCTCCCTCGGGTGACCAGAACTCGAGCGCGCGGAAGCCCGCCTCGGCCACCCTGCGCGCCTTGTCGGCGATGGGCATCTTGCCAAAGAAAGCCTCGACACACACGCAGATCATGGGCATGATGGGTCTCCTTGACGGGTTGGCCTTCTGGAACCATGGACCCGGCGGTGCGGCCTCAACGTGTCCTCGTCTGTCAACGCGGTCCCGCGGTCTGCACGCGGCACATATTGATCTGTCAAGTATGACTTGATAGATGGTGTGTAAGTCGGGTATAGCGGTCGGTGCAATGAATCACAAACATGATTGTGGCAGCACGGGCAGATTAGCGCGCCCGGTTCGAGACGAACAGCAGATTCTTCGGCCCGTGTGCGGCGGCATCCGCCGCTCCGGAGACGCGGCTTCGCCGCGTCCGACATCGGGCCTCTGAATGACACTGCGGTACGCCTGGCACAAGCTACCGACGAAAGCGCCGGGCCTCTGACTTGTCACTCAGAGCGCAGCGAAGAGTCTGCTTGCACCGCTCTCATCAGCGTTCGCATGTCCTTCCAAGCTCCTGACCTACGTAGCTCTAGCGAAGGAGGTTCAGCGTCCGCTTGTCCTACATAGCCCGCGGCCTTCGTAGCCTGTGACGAAGGAGCCTTGGCGACGTAGGGTCGGAGGTTCCCCAACCAACAGCAGTTCCGCTTCGGGTGCTCAGTCAGGACATGATCGTCAGCGCCCTACCCGCCGGCCCGGCCGTGCTCGCGCGCGACGCGCAGGCGATTGAGCGCGCGCGCCAGGGCGGCCTCCGCAGCAGCGAAGCTCGGATCGGTGCGCGGGTGCTTCGCCCGCGCCTGTTCCGCCCGCGCTCGTGAAGCCTCGGCGCGAGCGACATCAATCTGCTGGGCCGCTTCCGCAGCGTCGGCGAGCAGAACCGCCCGGTTCTCCGCCACCTCGAGGAATCCGCCGCTCACCGCGAACCACGTATCGCGCCCCTCCGCGTCGGTCACCCGGGCCTCGCCGACGCGCAGGCTCGTCACCAGCGGCGCGTGGTGCGCCAGCACACCGAGGTACCCCTCCGCGCCCGGCGCCACGAGGCTGGCCACTTGCCCCGAGAACACCGTGCGTTCGGGCGTTATGACCTGGATATCGAACGCCGCCGGCATCACGCCCCTCGCTGCATCGTCTGCGCCTTCTCGACCGCTTCCTCAATAGTGCCGATCATATAGAATGCCTGCTCCGGCAGGTCGTCGTGCTTGCCCTCGAGGATCTCCTTGAACCCGCGCACGGTGTCGGGCACGCGCACGTATCGGCCCTCGAGGCCGGTGAAGACCTCGGCGACGAAGAAGGGCTGTGACAGGAATCGCTCGATGCGCCGCGCGCGCTGGACGACGAGCTGGTCTTCGTCGGACAGCTCGTCCATACCGAGGATGGCGATGATGTCCTGGAGGTCCTTGTTGCGCTGCAGCACCTCCTGCACCTGGCGCGCGACCTGATAGTGCTCCTCCCCGACCACCTGCGGATCGAGGATACGCGATGTGGAGCGCAGCGGATCCACTGCGGGATAGATGGCGCGCTCGAAGATAGCCCGGTCGAGCACGGTGACCGCGTCGAGGTGCGCCATGGTGGTGGCGGGCGCGGGATCGGTGATATCGTCCGCGGGCACGTAGATTGCCTGCAGCGATGTGATGGAGCCGCGCTTGGTGGAGGTGATGCGTTCCTGGAGGTCGCCCATCTCGCTCGCGAGCGTCGGCTGATAACCGACGGCAGAGGGCATGCGGCCGAGCAAAGCCGAGACCTCGCTGCCCGCCTGGACAAAGCGGAAGATGTTGTCGATGAAGAGCAGGACGTCCTGACCCTCGACATCCCGGAAGTACTCGGCCATGGTGAGCGCGGAGAGCCCCACCCGCAGCCGGGCCCCGGGGGGCTCGTTCATCTGCCCGAAGACCATCACCGTCTTGTCGATGACGCCCGACTCTTGCATCTCGAGGTAGAGCTGGTTGCCCTCGCGCGTGCGCTCGCCGATGCCGGCGAACACCGAGGTCCCGCCGTGCTCGGCGGCGATGTTGCGGATAAGCTCCATGAGCAGGACGGTCTTCCCCACGCCGGCGCCGCCGAACATGCCGACCTTGCCACCCTTGGGATAGGGGCAGACGAGGTCCACCGACTTGAAGCCGGTCTCGAAGATTTCGGTCGCGATGCCCTGCTCCTCGAACGACGGGGGCGCGCGATGGATGGGCAGCCGCTCCGCGACCTGCGGCGCGGGCTTGTTGTCGATCGGCTGCCCGAGCAGGTCGAACATGCGCCCGAGCGTTCCCGGCCCCACGGGAACCGTGATCGGCCCGCCCAGATCCTGCGCGTCCATGCCCCGGCGTAGGCCGTCGGTCGAGGCCATGGCGATGCAGCGCACGATGTCGTCGCCGATATGCTGCGCCACCTCGACCGTCAGCACGCGATCGTGCGTCCTGTCGTCAATGGTGATCGCGTTGAGGATCCCCGGCAATTCCTCGGGCTTGAACCGGATGTCGACCACCGGCCCGATGACCTGCACCACTTCCCCGACTGGCATAATCCAATTTCTCCGACTGCGACTGCGTTGTTCCGCTCGATTAGGAAATCGCGCGCCCGACCGGGCGCGACTTCCGCCTTCGCGGACGACGAAGTTCCGCTTCGGCGGACGAAGGCGTCTCCTGAAGTCGCGTCATTCCGCGCGATCTGAGATCACGCGCCCAACCGGGCGCGACCTCTCCTGAGGTCGCGTTATCCCGCGCGATTAGGAAATCGCGCGCCCAGCGGGCGCGACTTCTCCTGAAGTCGCGTCATCTCGCGCGATTGGGAAATCGCGCGCCCAGCGGGCGCGACTTCTCCTGAAGTCGCGTCATCTCGCGCGATTGGGAAATCGCGCGCCGTAGATCTCTCGCCACGACGAGAACTCCCAGTCCTCGGCGCTGGCCGCCAGACCTCGACGCACCGGGTTATCATGGATGTAGCGCACCAGCCCTTCGAGGTGCTCCTGACTGCGCAGCATATGGTCGAAGAACTCCTTGCGCCATACTGCTCCACGCCGACCGATGTGGCGGTTGATCTCTCTCGCGCTGCGCTTCTTCAACGATGCCACGAACTGGCTGATGTCCTTGTCTGCGCTTGGCCGGACGATCAGATGGATATGCTCCGGCATGATAACATATGCCAGCACATCGACGCCAAGCAGACTCGCAGCGTTTCTCACAGCAGTCAGCACGATCTGCTTGCACGTGTTGTCCGCCAGAAACTGCATCTGGTCAATCGTCGTTGTGCGCAGGTGATAAATCGCGTCCTGCGCGTACACCCGCGTGCCCCGGACGTGTCGCAGATCGTCGTATGCGCTCATCTCGGATTCTCGCGCGTCCGACCCGGCGCGACTTCTCGTGCGGCGCAAGCGCCGCTCCGGAATGCGGCGAAGCCGCATCACAGAAGTCGCGCTATTTCGCTCGATCAGGAAATCACGCGCCCGTCTGGTCGCGACTACGCCAGCGCCTCGGCCGTGCCCACGATATCCAGAAGCTCGCGGGTAATGCCGAGCTGGCGCGCCTTGTTGTACTCCAGGGTCAGCGACTCGATAAGATCGCTCGCGTTATCGGTCGCCAGGCTCATCGCGGCGACGCGGGCCGCGTGTTCGCTCGCCGCGGCATCGAGCACGGCGGTCCAGACTCGGGTTCGAATGTAGCGCGGCAGCAGCTCATCCACCAGCGCCGGCGCCGACGGCTCATAGATGAACTCACGCGGCGCCCCTTCGGGCGGCGTCAGCGGAAGCAAACGCTCCGACACCACCTGCGGCTGCCGGGCGGTGGCGAATCGCGTGTAGATGAGCTCGACCGCATCCCACTCGCGCCGCGCGTAGAGCCGCGCGGCCTCGTCCGCCACCCGGCTAACCGTCGCGAACTCGGGGTCATCGCCCATGGGCGAAAGCCGGTCGCGCACGGTATACCCTGCGCGGCGGCAGAAATCGTTGACCTTACGGCCGATCGGCATCAGTTCCGCGTGCGGCGTCCGTATCACTGACGCGACGGCGGCGCGCATGACGTTCGCATTATACGCCCCGCACAGCCCGCGGTCGGCGCTGATCGGGATGATCCCGGTCGTCCGCACCGCCCGCACCGCGAGCAGCGGATGCTCGACCTCCAGCGACCCGAGGGCAGAGAGAATCTGCGCCATCTTGTCGGCGTACGGACGGGCGCCCCGAATCCGCGCCTGGGCCCGGCGCAACTTCACCGATGCGACCGTCCGCATCGCGCGGCAGATTTGCTCGATGTTGCGAACGCTCTGTATTTTGCGTCGTACGTCGCGCGTGGAAAGCATGATGCGCCTTGCCGCAAACCGGCCCGGATGGCCGCGTTCATCCGCGGGCTAGTGCTGCGTCAATCTTACATCGAGTGGTTGTCGCCGCCCCGCGGACCACAGCGGCGGGGCCGCGCTTGGGAATGAGAAGCCGCCGATTTTCGGAGATAGACGCCGACGGACCAACTCCGCCCCGATGAGATCGGGGCGCCCGATTCTAATCTGCGTTCATCTGCGTTCATCTGCGGTTTCCATCAGATAAACATTGACAGAGCACTAGTCAAGATCGCCTACGGCCCCACGAACGACCGCTTGAAGTCCTCGGTCGCGCGCTTCAGCGCCGCCGTGGTGTCGTCGTCGAGTTCGCCCTTCTCCATGATCCGCCGCGGCAGGTCCGCGTGCTCGACGTGAATGCGCTCGAGCAGTTTGGCCTCGAACTCGCGCACCCGCGACACCGGCAGATCGTCGAGATAGCCCTGAGTCCCGGAGAAGAACGAGATCACCTGGTCCGCCACCGGCATCATCGCGTACTGCGGCTGCTTCAGCAGTTCGGTCATGCGCTCGCCGCGATCGAGCTGATCGCGCGTCGCCTTGTCGAGCTCGGTCGCGAACTTGGTGAACGCGGACAGCTCGCGGTAGTAGGCGAGGTCGTTTCGCAGCTTGCCGGCGACCTGCTTCATCGCCCTGATCTGCGCCGCGCCGCCGACGCGGGAGACCGAGAGGCCGACGTTGATCGCAGGCCGGATCCCGGCGGAGAAGAGGTCGCTCTCGAGGTAGATCTGCCCGTCGGTGATGGAGATCAGGTTGGTCGGGATGTAGGCGGCATAGTCGCCGAGTTGGGTCTCGACGATGGGCAGCGCGGTGAGCGAGCCGCCGCCCTTTGCATCCGAGAGCTTCGCCGCCCGCTCGAGCAGATGCGCGTGGAGGTAGAAGATGTCTCCCGGGTATGCCTCGCGCCCCGGCGGCCGGCGCAGGAGCAGCGAGATCTCGCGATACGCCTGCGCGTGCTTGGTGAGGTCGTCGTAAACCACCAGCGCGTGCTTGCCGCGGTCGCGGAAGTCCTCGGCCATCGAGCAGCCCGCGTACGCGGCGACGTACTGCATCGGCGTCGGCACCGCCGCGGTCGCGCTCACGACCGTGGTGTATTCGAGCGCACCGTGCTGCCGGAAAACGTCAACCACCTTCGCCACCGTGGACTGCTTCTGCCCGATGGCGACGTACACGCAGTATACGTTCTGATCGTGCTGGTTGAGAATGGTGTCGACGCAGATCGCGGTCTTGCCGGTCTGGCGGTCGCCGATGACCAGCTCACGCTGCCCGCGGCCGATCGGGGTCATCGAGTCGATGGCCTTGATCCCGGTCTGCAGCGGTTCCTTGACCGGCAGGCGCTCGATGACGCCGGGCGCCTCGGTTTCCACCGGGCACGTGCGCTCGCTGACGATCGCGCCTTTGCCGTCGAGCGGACGCCCCAGGGGATCCACGACGCGGCCGACGAGCGCGTCTCCCACCGGCACCTCGACGATACGCCCGGTGGTGCGAGCGATGTCGCCTTCCTTGATCTCGACGTCCGAGCCCAGCAGAATGCAGCCGACGTTGTCCTCATCGAGGTTGAGCGCGATGCCGTAGACGTCCCCCGGAAACTGTATCAGCTCGCTCGCCATAGCGCCGCCCAGGCCGTAGACGCGAGCGATCCCGTCGCCCACCTGCACCACGGTGCCGACGTCAACCGCCCCCGGCTCGCCGCCGTAGCGCTCGATCTCATCCTTGATTACCGAGCTGACCTCGTCTGGCTCAATCCTCATTCATTGCGCTCCGAACGCGAGTAAGACACCCCAGGCGAGCAGACCTCTCACCGCTCGTGACGATCGCATCATTCCCCCAGGCCTCGGAACCGCACCCCCGCCAGCAGCTCGCGCAGCTTGTCGAGCCGGCCCCGCGCCGAGGCATCGATCACCTGGTCATCCATCTGTACCACCAGCCCTGCGAGCAGCGCCGGGTCCACTTCATCCGCCAGCTCCACGGTCTTTCCGGTGTGGCTCTCAAGCGCGCGCCGCAGCCGCTCCTTCTGCTCGGGCGTCAACGGCACCGCGCTGGTTGCGCGCGCCCGCACCAGGCGGCGCGCCTCATCCGCAAAGCGGCGGTATTCCTCGATGATGGCGGCGAGGTACTCCTGGCGCCTGCGCTCCACCAGCAGCCCCAGGAACGACAGCGCCACGGGGTGGCAACCTGAGAACACCGCCTGGATGATCTCCTGCTTCCGCGGTGAGGGTATCTCCGGATGCGCCAACACGGCCGCGAGCGGAGCGTCCGCAGCGATCCGCTCGTGCGCGCTCCGAAGATCGCGCTCGACTTCGTCAACGAGGCGCTGCTGTGAGGTGATGCCGAACAAGGCCGCCGCATAGCGCCGCGCGATGCGCCGGTAGATCACTGCCGCTGCTCCAGGGCGCTGATGGCCTGGTCTATGACCCGGCGCTGCATGCCCTCGTCGAGAGTCTCCTGTATCGCCTTGGAAGCCGCGGAGAGCGCAAGCTCGGCGACTTGCTCGCGCAGCTCCGCGATCGCCTTGCGCTTCTCGAGGTCGATCTCCGACGCGGCGCGTTGGAGCAGTTTCTCGGCCTCCGCGTGCGCGTCGGCGACGGCGGTGTCGCGCGCGGCCTTGGCCTCGTCGGCCACCTCGCGCATGCGCCGGCGCCCTTCCTCCTGGATGGTATCGAGACGCTGCTGGAGCTCGTCGCGGATGCGTTCGGCGCTGACCTGCTGGTCGCGGGCCTGGTCGAGGTGCCTCTGCACCTCGAGTTCGCGCGCGCGCATGATCTGCTGCACCGGCCCGAACAGGAACCGGCGCAGCAGCCACAGCAGCACCAGGAAGACGATGGCTTGCAGGCCGAGCACCGCCGGGTTGAGGCCGAGCGCCTGGAATATGGAGACGGCCAGCATTGGCGGTTAGTGCTTCAACAACAGGTCGAGGATTTGGCCTGGGGCCGGCAGCTTAAGCCACAGCAACAATGACATCACCAGCGCGTAGATGGTCAGCGATTCGATAAACGCCAGGCCGATGATGAGGAGCACCAGCATCCGCCCGCCCGCCTCGGGCTGCCGCGCGACACCTTCGAGGGCGGCGGCGACCGCCCGGCCCTGCCCGAGCGCTCCGCCCAGGGCGGCCAGCGCGACCCCGAATCCGATGGCGAGTACGAGTGCGAACATGAAGTATTGCATGTCTTAGCTCCCGATGGTCTGTTCTTCATCCGCCGGCGCAGTATTGCCGCGGAACCGGTCCCATACCCACACCACGACCGCCCCGATGGCGATCCCCAGCCAGAGCCCGTGAGCGGTGCGCAGCAGCGACATGAAGATGGGTGAATGCAGGTGGCAGTACGTATTGAGGAGCGACGTCTGCCCCACCGCCCCCAGCAACAGCAGCAGCAGCACCCATCGCGTGCGTCCGCGCAGGGCCATCGCGATGGCGAGCATCAGCGCCGGATGGCCGATCAGGAATTCCTTGGTGCGTGGCCGCGCGACGAAGATCTCCTCGAGGATGCCTCGCACCCGCAGTTCCAGGCCCGACACCTCGACCGGAGGTTGGTTGCCGGAGCGCATGAGCATGACTGCGGTCGCCGCAAGGAGCACCGCCGCAAGGACGGCCTCCCACACATAGATCGGTCGGTTCCACACGCGGCGGAAGTTTTCCTGCACCCGCGCGCGATACGCGCTCCAGTCGCTTACCGCCCGCAGCCCGAATACCCACACCGCGCCCACCACCACGAGCGGCGCGCTCAGCGCCAGCTTGACGCCGATGAATTGGAGCACCTGGGTCATGTAGAGCCGGTCCGTGAGCAGCCCGGCCACCAGCACGCCGCCGGCGGCGGAGATGATGCACGCGCAGATCAGCCATGCAGCCGCGCGTCCGGCGAGGCCGGCGGTGGAGACGGTTGACGAAGCCTTTGCGCTGCGAGCGCCGTGAGCGACAGCAATCAGGGCGATGCTCGGAAAGACCACCGCGGCCAAGAGCGCCTTTTCCGCCCGCGCCATCTCCGGCGCAACCATGAACAACGCCGCTCCCATCGCGACGCCAAGCACGAAGAGCAGATAGGCGACCCATTCCGCCAGCGGCACCATCGCGCCCAGCGCGAACACGGCCGCGGCCACCGCCCCTGCGGCCATGAGGATTACGGCCCACGGTGGAACCGCTACCGGAGCAAGAGGATTGGGGGTGCCAGTGCGATACCCCCCGGCTGCCAACTCGAGTTTCAGCGCGCCGAGATAGCGCTCGTTGAACTCAAGCGGGTTCTCGCGTGCGCCCAGGAAGAGGCGCACATAGCACACTCTGATGCCACGCTCACGGACCGCTCGGCCATAGCGGGCAATAGCCTGCGCCGGCGAGAGCGCGGACATCTCGCGCTCCGTGATGCTGTGCACGCGCACCAGCGCGCCATCGAGCGCCATGCCGAGTTTCTGGTCGCCAAGCTGCTTCGCCAACTCGATTGAGCCGTACGTCAGACCCGCCGCGCGAAGCATCTGCGCGGTCTCGCCCACCAGATCGGGATGGCCCAGGACTTGGTCCGTGGAGAAGACGACAAGATCCGCTCCCGCCGCTCCGGCCTGCCCGCCCATGAATGTGATTGCCTTGGGGCTGACGCCGGGGTAGTTGTCCATGCGCACCACGGCGCTCAACCCTGCCGCAGCCGCGATGCCCGGCGCCTCCTCGGGCCACCCCAGGCCCAGTGTCTCGAGGTATGCCGCTGAAGCGCGGCAGGGGATGAGCAACGATGACGCCTGGCCCTCCGCCGCCGGCACGGCACCGACCGGCAGCTTCGCCGTCAGGTAGGCACGAAGACGCGCAGCCATCGCCTTATCGTACGCGGCAAGCACCAGGCCTTCCGTGCCCAGCGTCTGCTCCAGCCCAACTGCGCCGATCGGCTGAACGGTCACCTGGCCCGCGGCGACCAGGTCCGGCAGGCGGTCCTCGCTGAACGCGATCGCCGTGGCGCCCGCGCCTCGCAGGCGTTGCAGAACATCTGGTATTGGCGCGCCTTGAGCCGCGGCAAGCGTCTGCACCTCACCCCAATCGAGGATGAGGGCGGCGGTGCGGTTGGGCATCTCGACGCGCCAGCGCAGCGCGGCGGCGTAGATCGCGGCGGCAACCGCAAGCAACATGATGACGGCTAGCAGTCTATTCGCACGGGACATAGCGTGTGTACGAACCTGATCGGTGTACCCTGCATTATTCATACTGCCGAGCGGGTCGGCGGGAGGACGCAGCATCCCCGCAGCGTGATCCCGATTACATCGGCATTCCGGAGCGCCGGCTAGTCGGCGCCATGATCGGACGCGGATTATTCATGGAACTCTTTGTGCATTCTGCACGTGATCTGAGACGACCATGAATAATCCGGGTGTGTGCGACGCTGAAACGCGCCGTGGATCCCCTTAGGTTCGCCGACCAGCTCGAACGGTGAGGTTATTCTGGCTCCCCGGCAGCGAATCCTACTTCAGCAAGGAGTCGACGTCGGATTCCTTCTTCTCGTCGAGTTTGAACTGCTTGCGGTAGAGCCGGCCGTAGAGCCCATCGGCGGCGACGAGTTCCTCATGGCTGCCGCGTTCGATGAGGCGGCCTTCGCGCAGCACCAGGATGACGTCGGCCTTCATGACGGTGGACAGGCGGTGGGCGATGACGAACGTGGTGCGGTTGCGCATGAGGCGCTCCAGCGCCTCCTGGATCAGGGCCTCCGCCTCCGAATCGAGGGATGAGGTAGCTTCGTCAAGGATGAGGATGCGTGGGTTACGCAGGATGGCGCGCGCGATGGCGATGCGCTGCTTCTGGCCCCCGGAGAGCCGCAGCCCGCGCTCGCCGACCTCGCTGTCATAGCCCTCGGGCAGCTCCTTCACGATGAAGTCGTGGGCGTTAGCCATGATGGCGGCCTCGACCACCTCCTGGTCGGTCGCTTCCATCCGGCCGTAGCGCAGGTTGTCTTTGATGGTGCCGCTGAAGAGGAAGGTCTCCTGCAGCACCATCCCGATTTGGCTGCGCAGGGACCGCAGCGTGACGTGGCGGATGTCGTTGCCGTCGACGAGGACGCGCCCCGAAGTCGGATCATAGAAACGCGGGATGAGGTTGGCGAACGTGGTCTTGCCCGAGCCGCTGGGGCCGACCAAAGCGACGACCATGCCCGGCTCCGCCGTCGCCGAGATGTCGTCGAGGACGAGCTTCTCCGGCTCGTAGCTGAAGGAGACGTGGTCGAGAACGACCTGGCCCTTGACCGGCGGCAACGGATTGGCGTTCGGGTCCTCCTTGACGCTGGAGCGCGCGTCAACGATGTCGAACACGCGCTCCGCGGAGATGAGGCCGCGCTGGATGATCTCGTTGCTCGTGCTCAGGGTGACGACGGGCGAGTAGAGCATGCCCAGGTACCCCATGAAGCCCACGAGTTGGCCGATGGTAAGGTTGTGGCGCAGCACCTCGCTGCCCCCGTACCACAAGATGACCGCGGTGCCGAGCGCGGCGAGCAACTGCGAGATGCCGCCCATGAGGGTGCCTACGCGCGCCAGGTCGACGCTGTGACCGTAGGTTTCGCGCATGCTGCGGAAGAACATGCGCTTCTCGTAGCGCTCTTGGGAGAAGGCCTTGACCACCTGCGCGCCGGCGATGGACTCGTGCAGTTCGCCGTAGAGCTCGGACCACTTGTCGCGCAGGCGCACCCAGATCGCGCGGATATAGCGGATGAAGAGACGGTAGTTGATGGCGAACAGCGGCAGCACGATGAACGAGATCAGCGCCAGCCTCCAGTCCCATTTGATCAGAATGGCGACGATGACGACGAGGGTGAGCGCATTGGTGAAGAGGTCGATGGTGCTGGAGGTGATCATGCCGCCCATGGCGTCCACGTCGCCCGTGATGCGGGCCATGAGGAGGCCGGTGCCGCGGCGCTGGTAGAACTGCATCGGCAATTCCTGCAGGCGCTGGAAGAGGTGGTTGCGGATGTCGAAGAGCACGCGCTGGCCGACCCAGCTCATGAGGTAGGTACGGATGAACGACACTGCGCCCTGAACCGTGTACAGCGTCACGATCGCGACCAGCACCAGGTTGAGCATGACGAGCGGGCTCGTGGTCAGGCTGAGCCCGAGCACGCGCAGCGTGACCGGATGCCCGTGGGCGCCGATGATGCCGTCGAACACGAACCTGGTGATGAGCGGCATCGCCACGTGGGTGAGCGCCACCACGGCGACGCACAAGACCCCAAGCCCCATGCGCACCGTGTAGGGGCGGGCGTATCGTAGAAGCCGCAGGAAGTCTCGCATAATAGAACGCCGATCCCGTAGCCGCTATTCCTCACACGACGGGCACCGCGCCGAAGCACGGTCATGACCGGCGCACACCGCGCGTCTTCCCGAACCGCAGACAATCGCGTCCCGCCGGCGCCATCGGGTTCGAGCACTCCTAAGCTGGATTATTCATACTACGCTTGGAGAGCGTGCATCCGACGCGTGATGCGTGCGCGCATGAATAATGCGCGCTAAACCGCGTCCCGATCCCTCTTCTCCGCCGCTTCCAGAGCCCGTCGGATCTCCAACTGCGCTTCATCCTCCGCCTGCGCCGCGCGCCGCACTCGCCGCGCCGCAACGCGGCGCGAGGCGATCAGGCTGCGCGCCGCCTTGCGCTGGTCGACCCCCGGCCTTCCTTCTGCAAAGGCCAACCCGGCCGCGTCAACCGGCGGTACCTCGCCCAACAGCTCCGTTACCTTCTGGTAGCTGGCCACAGCCTTGCGCAGATGCTCGTTCGTTTCGTCATCGAAGTGCGGCTGGAGCATCACCAGGTATTGGGCCGCCGCGCGGCGCGAGTCACGCAGATAGAGGAGCGCCTGCGCGTTCCACGTCGCGTACTTGCGCAGGGCCAGCGCTTGCTGCGCGCCGTCGCGATGCTTTCGCGACAGGGATTCCAGCAGCTCGCGATACGCCGCCAGCCCGGCCGCGCAGCCGTCAATGCGGGACTTGCGCAGAAGCATGCGCACCCCCCGCCGCAGGGCGCCCATCGCCGCCTCGCGCTCATCCGGCTCTCGCTCTTTCTTGCCCAACAGGAGATAGTAATAGCCCTCAAGCCCGAGCTCGAGCAAACCAGGTTCCTCGATCCACGCCTCCTCCAGACGCGACTCCGGCCAGTGGTCGAACTGCCCGCTCGGCAAGCGCACCAGCAGCGAGCGCGGGTGATCCGCGTCCGCCTGCGCGACGACCCAGTCTGCCCGTGTATGGAGGATTGCGTGCCCCTGCGCCGCGAGATCCTTGCGCAGCGCCTTCAATGCTTGCCCAAATTCGCGGCTGTACACGACCTGGCATTCATAGCCGAGGGCAGCGCACACCGCGCGAAGAGGGTTGTGGAGCACGACGTGGGGGCCGCCCGCGGGGTCGTTGCGGTCGTAGCACAGCCGGAAGACCTCTCCGGAAACGCCCATCAGCAGCGCCTTGGGGCAGGTCTCGCCGCGTTGTTCGAGGCAGTACTGAATGCAGTCGATGTATCCCAGAGAGGCAAGCGCCTCTCCGTTGGTGACGGCGCCGCCGGCCTTCCCGGAGGGACCGGGAGGCTCGGTGTCAGACGCCGAAGCTTCCCTCTGCGGCACCCGCATAACCTCCGCACATCGAGACACCGGCTCCCGCCCGCCCTCGCGATGAGGCGCATGCGGCTCCGATGCCCCCAGTGTCCTTGAGCAGCCCGCACCTTGCCGCCGTGCGCAATGCGGTCTGCACGATGTCCTTTCACCGGCCCGCTGGCTTTTCCTTCCCCGCGGCCGCGACGCGGTCACAGGGGCGCACCATCCTACCCCCGTGATAGTGCAGCGCGTCCCCCTGGGGCGATCAATCGAAGGCCTCGCCGCCGCCGGGATACTATGCTGCGGTCGTACCCCCGTCGCCGCCGGCCGCCGGCCCGCGCTCTGTTCCCGCCAAACGGCCCACGAGACGGACTACCATAATGGTTACGTCATCGCGCCGCACCCCGCCCGTCGCGTAGTCCTCAATCGCAGTCAGAATCTGCTGCGCCGCGGAGCCTGCTGAGTCGTTCTGGGCCAGGGCCGTCCGCGCTGCCTCCGCCAGGCGCTCGCCGCCGAATTCCGCGCCGCCCAGATTCGCAGCGTCAACCGCCCCGTCAGTATAGAGGATAAGCGCATCGCCCTGCTCGAGCCGCACCCGGCCCTCCTCGTACCGCGCATCGCGCAGCACCCCCAGCACCAGCCCTCCAGCCTCCAGCACTTCGACCGCGCCCCCGCGGCGCAGGAGCACGGGTGAATCGTGTCCGGCGTTGACGTACGTGACCTCGCCCGTCCATGGATCGACCTGCGCGTAGAACATCGTGACGAAGCGGTCGGGTTGCAGCTCGTCGAACACGAGCTCGTTGACGCGTTCCAGCACACGCGAAGGCCGCCGCTCCACCGCAGCCACAACCTTCAGCGCGTACTTCACCACCGGAACTCGGAGCACTTCGGCGCCGTACTTGCCGGCGACGTCGGCCACGCACAGCGCATATTGCCCGTGCCCGAGCTCCAGCAGGTCGTAATAGTCGCCCGCGCCCATGCGCACCGCCGGGCGAAAGCTCACGCCGACATCGAGCCCCGGCGGCGAGAGCAGCCTCGCGGGGTTGAGCAGGTCGTAGAATTCCTGCATCAAGTACCGGTGCTGCTGGTAGCGGGCCAGTTCCGTCCGCGTCTCCACCGAGGCCGCGCGCTCGCGCTGTTGTGCCTCCGCAATGTAGCCGACAAGGATGACGACCAACAGCAGCACCAGCACGTGCTGGCGCAGCGTGTCCGCGATATCGCTCCCGGTCTGTCCGCCGAGCCATACCAGGATGCCAATGTACAACGCGCCCGAGACCAGCCCCGTCAGCGCCGCTCCCAGGAGCCCGAACCGCAGGGCGGCGATGAAAACCAAGGCGTAGTACAGCGAGAAGTAGCCGGTGCCGAGCTTCCGGCTCAGCGCCACCCACAGGGTGATGAACACAATGTCAAGGCTGAGGGTGAAGTAGCGGTGCCCGGGAAGGTAGCGCCCCCGCCAATACATGAGCAGCAGGGCTACGTTATAGATGGCGGCGAGAATCGCGACGAGATAGAGCTCGGGGGACTCGCCCAACGTCCGGCTGCCCCGGAGCAGGGCGACCACCATGATGATGACGAAGACGGTGCGGAAGATGGCTACTGCCGTCTCCGGGTTGAACAGGCCGCGCGCGATCTCGCTCTGCGCTTCGGCCTCCGCCTCGAGGTGCGGCTCAGGCAGGCTCATTGTCTATGAGGGCTCGTCCGTGATGGTAGTGCCCCTCAGGCCCGCCACCTGTGAGCCTATCGAGGTTCTTGGATTGCCGGGCATACCCTTAGACCCAGATTATGCATAAGGCTCACGGACTCGGGTTTGGAGTGAGCCCCAGTGTGTTTTCCAGCAATGCGGAGGTCAGGTGGGTGTCGGT